>Ga0163144_10001031_pt1 | contig 66029 bp, 57 predicted proteins | sample OliLak19BULKMAT1_FD_123175 | JGI IMG/M metagenome (GOLD analysis project Ga0163144, IMG submission 123175) | Freshwater microbial mat bacterial communities from Lake Vanda, McMurdo Dry Valleys, Antarctica - Oligotrophic Lake LV.19.BULKMAT1 | ecosystem: Environmental > Aquatic > Freshwater >...
CTCGGCCCTGCGCCCGTGGCTCGCGGACCAGCCGGACAAGGATCTGCAGTCGTTCCTGGACACCGGTTATGTACAGTGGGCCACCGACCTGGCGCGAATCCCGGAGAAGTTCGGCGTGAACAACGTGTACGCCGAAATCGGCAGCACGTTCGCAAGCACGGCGGTGACCAATCCGCGCTTCTGCGCCGCCTTCATCGGGCAGTTGGTGAACCTGATGGGGCCCGAGCGCGTGGTCTGGGGCACGGACTCGGTGTGGTACGGCAGCCCGCAGTGGCAGATCGAGGCCATGCGCCGTCTGGAGATCCCGGACGACATCATGGAGAAGTTCAAGTGGAAGACGCGCCTCGGCGGGCCCAACAGCGAGGTCAAGCAGAAGATCTTCGGGCTCAACTCGGCCATTCTGTACGGTCTGGACATGAAGGTCGGCGCCAACAAGCCGTTCACCGAAGACCAGATCGCCAAGATCAAGGCTGACTACATCGCTATGGGCGGCGAGCGCAGCAACGCGGCATACGGGTACATCGCGAAACAGACGACGGCCTGACGCAAGCGGTAGCAGGAGGAGGAAACCGGGGCCCGCAAGGGCCCCGGTGCTATTCGGGCTCCGCGTTCGCGTTCAGGCGGCGGCGCGGACACGGGACTCTCCCGCCCGTGCGACGCCTTCGGCTGCGACTCGGAGGCGACGAGCCGCGAACTTGCCGACGAGCGGCCACCGCCGGTCGCAACAGGGAGCATGGCGACCAATGCGCGGACCTTGCATTTCAGCCAGGACGGCGCCTTCGCCCTCGACGACAACGGCCGGCGGAACTCCGGCCGGTGGCGCACGGTCGGTGACATCGTCTATACGTCGGGCCCCGGGTCCGCCGACTGGCAGGCATTCGCCACCATCCGGCGCGGCAGGGCCGCAGGTCCGCCTCGCGATTGCCGACCGACGCGCCTTCAACCGGCTGCCGAACGGCGCTTCGCGCTGCGTGCGAGATACACGAACAGCCAGGCGAAACAGGCGAGCACGAAGATCTTGTTGATGAACCAGTTGGTGCGCCAGATCGTCCACTCGGGTGCGGACAGGAACAGCGCGAATTTCGTGACGATGATCGCGATCTCAGCGATGGACACGACGAGCGCGAGCGAGAACGTCCATCGGTTCCAGTGCAGCAGCGACCATGCGACCCACACGTGTACCAGAGGCCACAGGTCGGGATACACGTAGGTGCCGGCCGGCCGGCCCTCGGCCAGTGCGTAGGCGATCGGAAACAGGTATTTTATGACCACTGTCCAAGCCGCGAGGATGTATAGGAAGTAGGCGAGGAAGGTGAGGATCGGGGTGGGCGGACTCATGAGGCGTACCTCGAACCCGATATCGAAAACGTTCCGCGTCATCGCGCTCGGGCTGACCGGCTGCGCTGCGTCGGTCGAAAAACACCCCTACCCCTTCCGAGGGCGAGGGGCTTTGCTTCCCTCTCCCGCCGGGAGAGGGACCGAGGGTGAGGGAGATCGGTGTACCGGCCTTCTTCGTTGCCCATAACTGATTCGGGATGACTCATCCCAACCGCACCGCCGCATCGCGCGTGTACTGTGCAATCGGAATCCCGACCGGACACGCCCCGAGGCAAGCCTGGTGGGTACAGGTGAGACAGGCCGACGCGGCGGCGCCTAGCATCGCGTATTCGCCGCGCGCGAGCACGTCGTCGCGGTAGTCCACGGAGTACATGCGGGTGCGCAGCACCTCGGCGATATCCACGTTCACGGGACAGCTTTGCTGGCAGGCGTTGCAGCCCGGCAGACAATAGTCGCCCGTGCGCAGCAAGGCGTAACGTTGCAGCAGGTCGAGATCGTTCGCTGCGAGCTGCACCGAACCGGACGCTCCGATGTATTCGTCGATGAGTTCGCGGCTCGTCATGGAAATGAGCGCCGAATTCGCCTGCCCGCTGGTGAGCACCCAACGTAACGCGGCCTGGGCGAAGGTGCCGCCGGGGCGCTCGAACGGCCGCATATCGTTCAACCTGCCGCCCATCAGCGTCTTCATCGCCAGTACGCCGACGTCCTTCTGCTTCGCCTTTGCGAGCACGCGCGGCAGCTCGGGCTGGATGGCGGCCCAATGGAACGTATGCCGCAGCTTGTCGGTGAATTTCGGATCGTGGCCAAAACTGAAGGCAACCAGGATCACATCGACGAGATTCTGGTCGAGCGCATAGTCGAGGCTCGGCACCAGGCTGCTGCCGTGGCCGGACATGCCGCGAAACCGGATCTTGCCCTGGCGTTTCGCGGCCTCCGTGAATTCGAACCACTCCGCGTTCTTCATGCGCTCGACGTCGTTGACCGCATGATTGAAGTAGATGTCCACGTGATCGGTCTGCAGGCGCTTCAGGCTGCCCTCGAGTGCCTTCATCATCTCGGCGCGGGTGTCCGAACTGCCCGACTTGGACTTCGTCGACAGGACCACCTGGTCGCGCCGGCCTTTCACCGCCTCGCCGATGGCCTCCTCCGCGTTGCCCCGGCGATAGCTCTCGGCGGTGTCGAAATAGTTGACACCGCGATCGAGCGCGTGCCGGACCAGCGCCGGGTCCGACGAACTCGCCGAGCCGAACGAGATGTCGGACACCTCCAGCCCCGTGCGCCCGAGTTTCGCATAGCGCTGGATGCGCGGCGTTGCGGGCGTAGGCTGCGCCAGGGCGGCGAACCCGGCGAGACCGGCCGCAGCGCCGGCACCCCATTGCAGGAATTGTCGTCTGTCGGACATGGCCTAAGCTCCCTTTCGGATCGAACCTCTGCTTCGGACGATGGTGGCACGCCGGTCGTTCCCGGGAAAGACGTTTTCTCGGGCCCCGGGCTTGCGCCTGCTGTCCGGAAACCGGACCATTGCACACCCGCCCGGAACCGACCCCAACCAAGAGGCACCCCATGCTACAAGCCCTGCCGCAGACCAGCGTCCAGCCAGCCATCGACGAACTCCGCGACCTGCTGGGCGACCGGCTGTCCACCAGCACCGGCGTGCGCGACCACCACAGCAAGGACGAATCCTGGCACGTCCCGCACCGGCCGGACGCCGTGGCGTTTCCGAAGACGACGGAAGAGGTCTCCGCCATCGTGCAGGTCTGCGCCCGGCACCGGATTCCGGTGGTGGCCTACGGCACCGGTACATCGCTGGAAGGCGCGGTGATCCCCGAGTTCGGTGGCGTAGTGGTCGACCTGATCCATTTCGACCAGGTCCTGAAGGTCAACGCCGAAGACCTCGATGTCACCGTGCAGGCACGCGTGACGCGCAAGCAGTTGAACGACTACATCCGCGACCAGGGCTTGTTCTTTCCCATCGATCCGGGCGCGGACGCTTCGCTCGGCGGCATGGCCGCGACGCGCGCTTCCGGCACCAACGCCGTGCGCTACGGCACCATGCGCGAGAACGTGCTCGGGCTGACGGTCGTGATGGCCGACGGCCGGATCATCCGCACCTCGCGCCGTGCGCGCAAGTCAGCTGCAGGCTACGACCTCACGCGCCTGTTCGTCGGCAGCGAAGGTACGCTGGGCATCATCACCGAAGTGACGCTGCGGCTGTTCGGCATTCCCGAGGCGATGGCCGCCGCGGTCTGCTCCTTCGACACGCTCGAGGGTGCGGTCAACGCCGTGATCCAGACCATCCAGCTCGGCGTCCCGATCGCGCGCATCGAACTGCTCGACGACGTGCAGATGGATTCGGTCAACAAGTTCTCGAACCTGAACTATCCCGTGAAGGACACGCTGTTCGTCGAATTCCACGGCACTGAAAACGGCGTCAAGGAACAGGCAGAAATCGTTCAGTCCATCGCCGCCGAGTTCGGTGGAGGCGAATTCAAGTGGGCCACCAAGCCGGAGGAGCGCACTCATCTGTGGACCGCGCGCCACGACGTGACCTACGCCAACAAGGCGCTGCGCCCCGGCTGCGAGATCTGGGCGACCGATGTGTGCGTCCCGATCTCGCGGCTGACCGAGTGCATCCTCGAAACCAAGCAGGACCTCGCGGAGAGCTTCCTCATCGCGCCGCTCGTGGGTCACGTCGGCGACGGCAATTTCCATCTGGGATTCCTCATCGACCGCGATGATCCCAGGGAGATCGCCGAGGCCGAGCGCCTCAACGACCGCCTGGTGATGCGCGCGCTCGCCATGGACGGCACCTGCACCGGCGAGCACGGCATCGGCCTGGGCAAGATGAAGTTCCTGGTGGCCGAACACGGCGAAGCCGTGAGCGTGATGCGCGAGATCAAGAAGGCGCTCGATCCGCTCGGCATCATGAACCCGGGGAAGATCTTCTCGCTTTGAAGCGCGAAGGCGCGTCGTGCATCCCCTCCTCCGTCGAAGATGTGTCGAAGATGGGGGAGGGTCAGTGCCGGGGCCGAGGATGATGGACCTTGCGTCCTTGCCCCCATCCCAACCTTCACCCGCCTGCGGCGGGTGAAGGAGTCGTAACGATGCTTAGCGTGAAAGAGATGATGCCCAAGGCCAGTCCGAAGTCTCTTTCATCTTCACTTCAGGGGTGGCGGCAACATCCACAATGATCGTTAGACGGTACGCCGCCGACGCGCCGCCACGCCGAGCATCACGAGGCCTGCCGCCATCAGCGCGTAGGTCTCGGGCTCGGGTACCGGCGCAAGAGTGGTCGAACCCGGGCTGCCGATGAAGCCGCCGGTGGAAGTGATCGCCCCATCGACCCCGGAGACCGACAACGTCCACTGGGTCACGTCGTTGACGCCGACCGCGGCAGGTGACTGCGGCACGCCGCTCGTGTTCTGCGTGCGCGGACCGCCGATCGTATTGTCTCCATAGGTCAGCCGATCTACCAGCGCGTTCGAGACATCGAAGATGTTGATCTCGTCGGCGCGCCCGAGGTTGGTCGTGTTGTCACCGATGACCTTGATCGAGGCAGCCAGGCCCCAGGCCGCGCGGAAGTCGGCCGCAGGAGCCTCGGCGAGAATCACGCTTTCGCCGGATGCGACCGTCCCCAAGGCCGACAGGCTGGCGACACCCGCGGTGCGGCTGTCATCGTCGAAACTCCAGCCGGTGAAATCGACGGCGGCCGCGCCGAGATTGGTGAACTCGATGAACTCGTCGCCGGTGTACATCCATTCGGTGATTCTCACGCCCTGCGCATGGGCGGCGCTGGCGGCGCCGAGCGCGATGGCGGCAGCGAGAAGCGTGGTGGCAAGTCGATTGATGCGGATCATGATCATGGTCTCCAGTTTGTTGTTGCAGACGGATAGGGCGGCTTGCGGGGATCAGCGGTGCTCGCGGCAACGCGCCCGCGCATACCAGCCAACGACGCCGAGCCCCGCAGCCATCAAGGCGTAGGTGCCGGGTTCGGGAACGGGCGTGAGGACGTAGAGATTCGGCGTCTCGTCGACGATGTAGATCACGCCGTCGGCGTCGATCGTCACGCCCTCGGCCGAATCGGAAATGCCGGCCAGGCTGAAGGTGCTCCGGACCGCGCCATCACGGCCCACTTCGAACAACTTCGCCGATTCCTGGCTGTAGATGAGCAGACCATTCGCATCGGCGGTTCCGGCGAGCGAGGACACGTTCGACAGCACCGCGATGTCGGACAGGTCCAGCGCGGCCAGCGCGGCCGGCGAGAACAGGCTGGTCGGGATGACGCTGCCGCCGGCGCCGAAATCCAATGCAACCTGATAGACCGCCTGGGGCGATTTCTCCTTGACCGCGAGGAAGCCGCCGGTGGCGCGTTCGTACGCGATGCCCTCGATGCCGATATTGCCGATCGTCGGCCCGAGCGACACCGACGGCAGGCTGCCGCGCGCTACCGAGCCGCCGGCCGTGTAGGTGAGCTCATAGGCATCCTGCAGCCGCTCCTCGGTGATGACGAAGCGGCCGTTGCCGGCATAGGCGATGCCTTCGGTATCGTCGAAACCGGTCAATGTCATCTGACTCACGAGCGCGCCGGACCGGTTTACTTCGACCAGGGCATCGCCTTCGTCGCCCAGGACGAACAGGTTGCCGTTGTCCCAGTTCCAGGTCACGGCCGAAGCCTCGCTGGCCGAGGGCAACGGCAGCGCGTAGGTCGCCGTGAGCCGGTAGTTCGCCAAGTCCACCGCGGTGACTGCCGCGAGGGATGGTGAGGCGGCAAGGGCAAGGGCAAGGGCGGCGACGAGTGTTCGCACGATTCTCTCCGGTTGTGAATTTCGAAGTGCGAGATTGCGGCACGTCCATGACATTGGTGTTTCATTTGCATTTCGGGAACGTTTCCGTATTCCTCAAGGTCGATGGTCCGAATGGAGGGCGACTGGCGCCGCGGCCGCTTTGGTCCCCGATTTCCTCGAGCAGCCGAAGCGGCGACCGGAACGACTGCTTGTTGTGGTCACATCACTCGAGTATTACCATCGTCGCGAACATGATGGAACTCCCGCCGGAGGCGTTGTTCCTCGCGGGCAGAGCCTCCCTCGCCTACCGGAAACAGGGCGGCACCCGCACCGGGGTGCTGCCGGATTTCTTCATTGGTGCGCACGCGGCGGTGATGCAACTGCCCTTGGTAACGCGTGACGCGACCCGCTATCGCACTTTTTTCCCGAAGGTGGGTTTGGTAGCACCCTGATGCCGGCATCCCCGTGACCGCGAACGTTGACGGAACCACTCGCAGGGCACTCCCACGCGCCATCTGGGCGCTCGGTCTCGCGTCGCTTTTCATGGACGTGTCGTCCGAGCTGATCCATTCGCTGCTGCCGGTGTTCATGACCGCGACGCTCGGCATGAGCATCGTCACGGTCGGCATGATCGAGGGCATGGCCGAGGCGACGGCAGCGATCGTCAAAGTGTTCTCCGGCGCGCTTTCGGACTGGATCGGCCGTCGCAAGCCGCTGGTGGTGCTGGGCTATGGCCTCGCCGCTCTCACCAAGCCGCTGTTTCCGCTGGCAAGCGGCATCGGCGTGATCGTCACGGCACGGTTCGTCGATCGCGTCGGCAAGGGTATCAGGGGTGCGCCGCGCGATGCGCTGATCGCCGACATCACGCCCCCCGAACAGCGCGGTGCGGCCTTCGGACTGCGACAGTCGCTCGATTCGGTCGGCGCGTTCGTAGGCCCGCTGCTCGCGCTGGCGTTGATCGCGCTGTTCGCCGGCGACATCCGCTCCGTGTTCTGGGTTGCGGTGATCCCGGCGGCGCTTGCCGTGGCGTGCATCGTCCTGTTCGTGCGTGAGCCGGAGGCCACCCAGCCGGGTGCACGGCGGCGCATCCCGCTCGCCCCTAGCGAACTGGCGCGAATGCCGGCGCGCTTCTGGTTCGTCGTGACCTTCGCGAGCGTGCTGACGCTGGCTCGCTTCAGCGAAGCCTTCCTCGTGCTCCGTGCGCAGGACATCGGCCTCGCGCTCGCGTGGATTCCCGGCGTCATGGTGGTGATGAACGTCGTCTACGCGGCCACGGCGATCCCCGCCGGCCAAGCGGCCGACCGGATCAGCCGGCGAGCGCTGCTGCTGTGGGGCCTCGGCATGCTGGTCGCCGCAGACCTGGTACTCGCTCACGCCAGCGGTGCGGGCGAAGTCCTTGCAGGCGCGGCGCTATGGGGCCTGCACATGGGGCTGACGCAGGGTTTGCTGTCAGCGATCGTGGCCGATACGGCACCGGCAGATCTGCGCGGCACCGCTTTCGGCGTTTTCAATCTGGCGACCGGCGTGTTCCTGCTGCTCGCGAGCACTCTCGCGGGATTGCTCTGGTCTGCTTTCGGCGCACAGACGACGTTCCTCGCGGGTGCTGTGTTCACGGTTCTGGCCGCTGCGGGACTCGTCATGGGGCCGCAGACACGGGGCGGCAAGTGAGCGCAGTTCGTCGCCCCCATGCCAACCATCCGCCGTGCGTCCGCACGAGTGAAGCTATGTACGCCCCCTCCCCCGTCGCAAATGGGGGATAGGGAGGGGGCAACGACGTCGTACCTTTTCGCGTCCAACCCGAAGCTGGCCCGCCGCGGGCGAAGCAGTCCAGGGCACACGCGCACGGAAGAAGATGAACAGTGCGCAACCGATCCGGCCACAGGTATCCTGCGCCCATGATGACGCGCATCCTCTCCGTCGCATTTGCCTGTGCCCTGGCGGCCAATGGGGCCGTCGCCGCCGAGGGTGTCCGAATCTGCCTCAACTGGGCACCGGGCGCCGATCACGCACCGATCTTTTTCGCGCGCGAGCAAGGCTGGTTCGCGCAAGCCGATGTGGCGGTCGATGTCCTGCCCGGCGGGAATTCGGCCGACGCCTTGAAAAAGCTCGCCGGCGGCGAGTGCGAAGCGGCGATCGCGGATTTCGGCGCATTGCGCGCCGCGCGCACCGCCGGCGGGAATCTCGTGGCGGTCATGCGACTCATGAGCGATTCGCCGCTCGCGTTCTATTGGCTGGACAGTACGCGGATCGACTCGCCCGCCGATCTCGCGGGCAAGCGCATCGCCGCCTATGCGGCCGACCCGCCGCGCCGGCTATGGCCCATTTTCGCAGCGAAGCACGGTATCGTGGAAACGTCCGTCACCTGGGTCGATCGGCCGAACAATGCGAAGGTCGCCGCTCTCGCAAGCGGTGAAGTCGATGTCGCGGGCAACGGCTTCTACCACCACCACGTCGAGTACGCCGAGGCGTTCGGCGATCGCCTGCGGGTGATGCGGTGGCGCGACCTGGGCATCAATCCGCCCGGCAATGTCCTCGCGCTGTCGCGAGCGTGGATCGCCGCACACCCGACCGCCGCGCGGGCATTCGTGCGCGCGTTCCAGCGTGGTTATGCGGTATGCGCAAGCAATGGCGAACCGTGTCTCGACGCGCTCCTCGCAGCCAATGCGCATCTGGATCGCGCCCGCGAGAATGCCAAATGGCAGGTGTTCGTGCCGCTCGACGCCCCGGCGCGCCTGGCCGGAACGACCTTCGGTGCGTTCGAGTCGGAAAGCTCCGACGGCGCCGCGACCGACGAGTTGCTCGATCCAACGCAGAAGGTGCCCGCCCCGATTCGATGATCCGCAGCGCTTCTGTTGACTGCACGCTTGCGTTATCCTGAGGGCGCTGCAACACAGCGGGAGAGCGCGGTCCGAATCGAAGTCGGGCCGCCGCCGAAGGCGCAACCACCCGGAATCGCTCAGGCTCCCGAACCGCTGTGGCGGACCGCGCAAGCGGACCGGCGGCGACTCTGGAGAGTCCGGCTGAAACGCCGGCGCCGAAGGGGCAGGCCGCCCGCGTGAACGGGGCTGGCTGAACTCTCAGGCAAACGGACAGAGGGGTGAAACATCTGGCGGTGCCGCCTGTTGCGGAACGTTCGCCGCCGATGCCGTTCGCCAGTTCTGCCCCGGGAGTCTCCATGCCGCTTCGCACGCCGCTCTACGACACGCATCTCGCCTGCGGCGCCAGGCTCACGGATTTCGGCGGATGGGAGATGCCGCTCCACTATGGCTCGCAGGTGGACGAGCACCAAAAGGTGCGGGCGGCTGCGGGGATGTTCGACGTGTCGCACATGCTCGGTGTCGACGTTGCCGGCCCCGACGCCCTGCCTTTACTGCGCCGTCTCCTCGCCAACGATGCGGCGAAGCTCGACGTGCCCGGACGTGCGCTCTACTCGTGCATGCTCAATGCAGCCGGCGGCGTGGTCGACGATCTCATCGCAATCTTCTTCGGAGCGCACCGCTACCGCCTGGTGGTGAATGCGTCGACGGCTGACAAGGACGTCGCCTGGATGCGCGGGCACGCCGCCGGCTTCGACGTGGAACTGACACCCCGCCGCGACCTCGCGATGATTGCGGTGCAGGGACCGCGGGCGCGCGAAGCGGTTTGGTCGGCATGGCCGGATGTGCGCGCTTCGAGCGAGGGCCTGAAGCCCTTTCACGCCTCCGAACAAGGCGCGCGGCTCATCGCACGCACCGGCTATACGGGCGAAGACGGCTTCGAGATCGCACTCCCGGCCGCCGATGCGCCGGCGCTCTGGTATGCGCTGCTTGCCGCCGGTGTCGCTTGCTGCGGCCTGGGTGCGCGCGATACTTTGCGGCTCGAAGCCGGCATGAACCTGTACGGCAACGACATGACCGAGGACACCTCTGCGCTCGAAAGCGGACTCGCCTGGACCGTCGACTTCAAGGAAGTCGCGCACGATTTCATCGGCCGGGAAGCGCTCCAGGCGACTGCGCCGCAGCGCGCCCTGGTCGGCCTGAAACTGCTCGATCGCGGAGTGCTCCGGTCGCACATGCGCGTGTCGACGCAGTCCGGTGACGGCGAGATCACCAGCGGCACGTTCGCGCCGACGCTCGGATTCTCGATCGCACTGGCGCGCGTTCCGAAAGTGGACGGAGCCGATCCTCGACCCGGAACGGATGTGGCAGTCGAACTGCGCGGCAGGCCGATGCCCGCGCGCATCGTGAAGTTCCCCTTCGTGCGCCACGGCAAGGCGCTTATCTCATGAGGCAACGATGAATCTCCCCGAGAACCTGAAGTACACCCGATCGCACGAGTGGGTGCGCACCGAAACCGACGGCACCCTGACCATCGGCATCACCGACACTGCGCAGGAGATGCTGGGCGACGTGGTGTTCGTCGGCGACGTGAAGGTCGGCGCGAAACTCGCGGCCGGAGATACGGCCGGCGTGGTCGAATCGGTCAAAGCGGCCTCCGACATCTACGCGCCGGTCACGGGCGAAGTCCTCGCCTTCAATGCCTCGCTCGAGGATGCGCCGGAGCAGATCAACCAGAAGCCGTACGAGGCGTGGATCTTTCGCTTGCAGCCGTCCGATCCGGGACAGCTCGCGAGCCTGCTCGATGCGGCCGGCTACGCGGCTGCACAGGAGTGACGCCGTGGACCTCACGGCGCCGGACCGGAGCGAGGAATTCATCAGCCGCCACATCGGCCCCGACGAGGCAGCCGTGCGCGAGATGCTCGATATCGTGGGTGCGGATTCGCTCGACGCCCTGATCGCGCAGATCGTCCCCGAGCGCATCCTCGAGCGCGATGGCCTGAATCTGCCGGGGCCTCGCTCCGAACAGGACGTCCTGGCGGATCTGGCGCGCATCGCATCGCGCAATCGCCTGTTCCGAAACTTCATCGGACAGGGCTACCACGGCACGTTCACGCCCACGGTCATCCTGCGCAACGTGCTGGAAAACCCCGCCTGGTACACGGCCTACACGCCCTACCAACCCGAGATCGCGCAAGGCCGCCTGGAAGCGCTGCTCAACTTCCAGACCATGATCGCGGACCTGACCGGCCTCGACATCGCCAATGCTTCGCTGCTCGACGAAGCGACCGCCGCGGCCGAGGCGATGGTGCTGGCGCACCGGCACGCGAAGTCGAAGAGCAACGCGATCATCGTGGCGAACGACTGCCATCCGCAGACCATCGCCGTGCTGAAGACGCGCGCGGAGCCGCTCGGACTGGAAGTACGCGTGGGCTTCGCGCCGGAGCTCATGGCGCAAGGCGACTGCTTCGCCGTGCTCATGCAGTACCCGTCCACCTCGGGCCGGATCCACGACATGCGGCCGCACGTGGAAGCAGCGCACGCGGGGGGCGCGCTGTTCCTCGTTGCGGCCGATCCGCTCGCGCTCACGCTGCTGGAAGCGCCGGGCGCCTGGGGCGCGGACGTCGTCGTCGGGTCGTCGCAGCGCTTCGGTGTACCGATGGGCTTCGGCGGCCCGCACGCGGCGTTCTTCGCCTGCCGGGACGAGTTCAAGCGTTCGCTGCCCGGCCGCCTGGTGGGCGTCTCGGTCGATGCCCAGGGCGGCACAGCATTGCGCCTCGCGCTGCAGACGCGCGAACAGCACATCCGCCGCGAGAAAGCCACGTCCAACATCTGCACGGCCCAGGTGCTGCTCGCCGTGATGGCCAGCATGTACGCGGTCTATCACGGTCCCGAAGGATTGAAGCGGATCGCGCGACGCATGCATGCGCTCGCCTGCGTATTCGCCGAGGGTTTGCGCCGCCTCGGTTACTCGACCACGGCAACGCAATTCTTCGACACGGTCACGGTAGCGGCGGGCGATCGCAGCGAGCGCATTCTCGCGCTGGCCCGTGAACGCGGCCTCAACCTGCGCGACTACGGCACTGTCCCGGCCACCATCGGTGTCGCCTTCGACGAGACGCACGACGCCGGCGACGTGGCGGCGCTGCTTGGTGTGTTAGCGGACGCGAAGGGCATCGCCGCGCCTGCGCTGAGCGATTGCGAACGGACTGCGACGAGCGCTCTTCCCGGCGAGCTCCTGCGCACGTCGCCGTTTCTCACCCATCCGGTCTTCAACACGATGCACTCGGAGACCGGGATGCTGCGCTACCTGCGCCGCCTTTCCGACAAGGACCTCGCGCTCGATCGCACGATGATTCCGCTCGGCTCCTGCACCATGAAGCTCAATGCGACGACGGAGATGATTCCCGTTACGTGGCCCGCGTTCGGCAACCTGCATCCGTACGCGCCGCTCGTGCAGGCAGAAGGCTATCGCGAACTGACCGACGGACTCGAAGCGGCCCTGCGCGAGATCACCGGCTACGACGCGGTCAGCCTGCAACCCAACTCCGGTGCACAGGGCGAGTTCGCAGGCCTGCTCGCGATCCGCGGCTATCACCGCTCGCGCGGCGAAGACCATCGCAACGTTTGCCTGATCCCATCGTCCGCGCACGGCACCAATCCGGCGTCGGCCCACATGGCCGGGATGGAGGTGGTCGTGATCGATTGCGACGTGCAAGGCAACGTGGACGTGGCCGACCTGCGCGCCAAGGCGCAGGCGCACTCCGGCAAACTCGCGGCGCTGATGGTGACCTACCCGTCCACCCACGGGGTGTTCGAAGACTCGATCACCGACATCTGCGACATCGTCCACGCGCACGGTGGCCAGGTGTATCTCGACGGCGCGAACCTCAATGCGCTGGTCGGCGTGGCCCGGCCAGGGAAGTTCGGCGCCGACGTCTCGCATCTGAATCTGCACAAGACGTTCTGCATTCCTCACGGCGGCGGCGGACCGGGCGTGGGTCCGGTCGCGGTGCGAGCGCATCTCGCGCCCTTCCTCCCCGGCGACCCGTCGCGCCAGGACAACGCGACCGGTCCGGTCAGCGCGGCACCGTTCGGCTCCGCTGGCATCCTCCCGATATCGTGGGCGTACGTCGCGTTGATGGGCGCCTCGGGCCTGAAGCGCGCGACACAGGTCGCCATCCTCAACGCCAACTACGTGGCGACCCGGCTGGCGCCGCACTACCCGGTGCTCTACAGCGGCCGCGGCGGCAGAGTCGCGCACGAATGCATCCTCGACATCCGTCCGATCAAGGAGGTGACCGGCATCGGCAACGAAGACATCGCCAAGCGGCTCATCGACTACGGCTTTCACGCACCGACCATGAGCTTTCCCGTGGCGGGGACGCTGATGATCGAACCGACCGAAAGCGAATCGAAGGTGGAGCTCGACCGGTTCATCGGCGCGATGCTCGCGATCCGCGAAGAGATCAGTGCGATCGAGCGCGGCGAACTCGATCGCGACGACAATCCGCTGCGCAATGCACCCCACACGGCACGCATGTGCCTCGCGGAGGATTGGGGACACGACTACACGCGCGAGCGCGCGGCCTGGCCGCTGCCTTCGCTCCATCCGAACAAATACTGGGTGCCGGTCGCTCGCGTGGACAACGTGCATGGCGACAGGAATCTCGTCTGCTCGTGCCCGCCGATCGACGAATACGCCGCATCGGCCGAAACCGCAGGGCGCTGAAGCACCGCGTTGCACCTCACGTCTTAGCGTGAAAGAGATGATGCCCAGGGCCACTCCGAAGTCTCTTTCATCTTCAGGGGTGGCGGCAACATCCACCATGATCGTTAGACGCAACTCCGCCCGGTGCGCATCGGCGCGGCCCCCTGCCCTTTCGTACCATTGCAGGCGCAGGGGGTCGCGCGACCGGCGTGCGCCGACGCCGGGTTTCAGGCTGAGCCCGCGGGCGCCCCGTCGACCGCCGGCGCCTCACGCTACATCTTCTTCCAATCCCCCGTCGCTTCGAACGCCGCGGCGGCGCGGTAGATCGTGGATTCGTCGTAGTGTTTGCCGATCAGCATCATGCCGATCGGCAAACCGTCCACCATGCCGCAAGGCACGGTCATCGCCGGGTGGTGCGTGATGTCGAAGGGGCAGGTGTTGCCGATCATCTCCAGCGCACGCTGGACGTAGAGTTCGCGACTCGCGTCCGGCGGCGGCAGCGGCGTGGCCTTCATCGGCATCGTGGGCATGAGCAGCAGATCGTATTCGGCGAGCACCGCGTCGTAGGCTTCCGTCACGCGCCGCGCCAGATTGATCGCCTTGCCGTAGTAGTGGCTGCCGTGATGCTTCTTCACGTACACGCCGAGGACGGTCAGCAGCTTGGTCGTTTCGGACAATTCGTTGGCACGCAGTTGCCAGCCGTGAAGCTTGTCGATGAGGCTGGTCACATAGAGGTCCTGCCGTGACAGGCCATAGCCGTCGCCGAACATCATGGTCTGCGCGATGCCTTCGACACCGATCGGCGTCCAGATGGCGGGAGCGATCAGATGGGCCGGGATCGAGACTTCGTCCACCTTCGCACCGAGCTTCTTCAGCAGCGCGGCTGCGTGCCTCACCTTCACGTCGGAATCGGCTTCGGATTCCGGGCGTGCGAAGCCCTCCCGCACGATGCCGATCCTGAGGTCCTTCACGCCGCCGTCGAGCATCTTCGAATATCTGACCTTCTTCGCCGGTCCGAACTGGCGCGGGTCGTAGCCGTCGTGGCCCGCCATGATCTCGAGCATCAGCGCGTTGTCCGCGACGGTGGCGGTCATGGGCCCGGTATGGTCGACGAAGATCTCGATCGGCATGATCCCGGTGTACGGCACCAGCCCGTGCGTGGCCTTCATGCCGTAGATGCCGCACCAAGACGAAGGCATGCGAATGGAGCCGCCCTGATCGCCACCGATAGCCATGTCGGCCTCGCCGAGAGAGACCACCACGCCGCTGCCCGAGGAGGATCCGCCGGCCGAAAAGCCCATCCGATGCGGATTGTGCACCGCCCCTTTGGCCCCCGTATGGCTGCCGCCGGAGATGCAGTAGGACTCGCAGTGCGTCTTGCCGATGATCTCAGCGCCGGCATCGAGCAACCGCGCCACGATCGTGGCGTCGATGTCGGGGACATAACCCTCGAGGATCGAGTTGCCGTTCATCATCGGCACCCCCGCGACCATCACGTTGTCTTTCACCGCGACCTTCTTGCCTTTTAGCGGGCCGTTCGGCGCGCCCTTGATGGAGGTCTTGACGTACCACGCGTTGTGCGCGTTTTCCGCAGGCGCGGGAAACCAGCCGGGCGTGCGCGGGTACTTCACCTGGGGCAGGTAGTCCGGCAGCGCGTCGACCACGTTGTACGCGTCGATATTGCCCTTGAGGAGGCCCAGGTAGGACACGACATCCGCGTCGGTGAGCGCGAGGCCCACTTCATCGGCGGCTTCTAGGAGTTGTTCGGGGGTCGGCATCTGGACAGCCATGGTGGGGTCTCCTCTTTGTTAGGTGGGTCGAAATCGTGGACGGCGCTGCTCGTCGGGTGTGTCGGGTGTTCAGGGAGCGAGCAGGCGAACCAGCGCCGGGTCGTCGCGCAGGTCGTCCGACGCGCCCTAACGCGCCATGCGCCCGCGGTCCATCACGTAGCCGTACTGCGCGACCCGCGGCGCCATTCTCACATGCTGCTCGACGATGACCACGGCGTCCATCTCGGCGAGCAGCGAAGTAGCGCCGAGCCGCACGAGGTCACCGCGCGTCGGTCCGTAGAGATTGATGTAGGCGGCCCGCGAGAGAATGGCCATGGTCACGCTCCCAGGTAGCCGCGGCTGCGGGCGAGAGTCAAGGCCGCCGACTTGACCGCCGGGTCGTGGATCGAGCCATCCGTAAGGTTGGCGAAGCCGTGCACCTCACCGGTCCCGCCGAACGCAACCAGATCCACTTCCACTGCGATGCCCGGCTCGAACCGGACCCCTGTGCCCGAGGGCCGGTCGAGCCGCATGCCGAATGCCCGTTCCCGGTCGAAACGCAGTGCCCGGTTGACCTCGAAGAAGTGCGCGTGGCTGCGTACCTGGATCGAGCGATCGCCGGTATCGAACACTTCGAGAGTGGCGCGGCGCCGGCCGGCATTCAGCTCGACATCCGCGTGGGCGGCAATGATCTCTCCGGGCACCGGCAGGTCGGCCCGCGGCTGCACACCCGGCTTCACCGGGTCGAACAGCACGACCAGCTTGGTGCCCTCGGTCATCGACGCCTCGAGCGCGATGAACGGAATCATCTCCGCGACGCCGGGTTCCACGTCGTCGGTCGTCAGCAGCCGCCCGCCGAAATCCACCAGCTCCGCATGGGACAGGTCACGGCGTGCCGCGGTGAGTGTCTCGTCCGTGATCAACGCCACCGCCTCGGGATGGCTCGAGCGGATGCCCTGCGACCGGTAGCGGCGGGCGAGCTCGGCGGCCGTGAAGACGGTGAGCCGCTCGAGTTCGGTGGGGGTGAGGTTCATCATCGCAGTCTCCTCGTGTGGAAGTCCGGGAACGTCGGCGCGCAGGTTTCGTGCCGAACGCATCGTAGGGCGAGACGCTGGCATCGTCAGCGGTACGGAGCGCTAAACTCGCCGGCGCCGGCACCTATGCTTCACCGCGGCGCCGCATCCAGCCCGAAGCACCACGGCGGTGAAATCGAGTATCGATCGGCGCGCACCAACCGTGCATCGCGTCCAGATCATGCACTACCGTAGTGACCCGGAAGCGGAGTTCGTCTCGGCGCTATTGGCCTGCCAGGTTGACCTGTAGCCCCGAATGGGCGCGGCCGCCCGCCAAGTCGGTGCACTGCCAGCCCTGGCGCTCGGCCTGGTGTTTACGCGGGGCATGGTTCGGTGCCGGCTACGCCTGGACGTTCTGGCAGGCCCGCACGCCGATGCAGTGAATGGTTGAGGCGCGCGGCGCGTTCGCGGATACTAAAGCGGTCGCGATCGTCGGGAGAGTTTGCTTGAGCAGCCGGATGCACGTGTACAAGGGCGACACGATCACCGTGACGTGGGACGCAGGCCGCTGTATTCATGCAGCGCAATGCGTGCGTGGTTTGCCCAAGGTGTTCAACCCGGCGAACAAGCCGTGGGTGGATGCGAATGCCGCGGCCGCCACGGCCATCATGGGAGTCATCGAGCGCTGCCCCTCGGGCGCGCTGCACTATGAATTCGGCAACGGCGCCAAGTCCGAGCGCCCTGCCAAGAGCAACACGGTGACCGTCACCTGCGATGGCCCACTGAATGTGCGCGGCGACATCGAGATCGTGCGCGGCGCCGACGCAACCGTCTTCGCCAAGGACACGCGTCTGTCGCTATGCCGCTGCGGACACTCCGCCAACAAGCCGTATTGCGACCGTTCGCACATCAAGGCGGGCTTCTCCGATCTCGGCGCGGTCGGAGCGCCGCAGGCGAAGCCGGACGACGAAGTCGTCGCCTCCAGCGCCAAGCTGAAGATCACGTTGCGACCCAACGGGCCACTGCGCCTCGAAGGCGACGTGCAGATCCTAGACAGCGGCGGCCGGCCGGCCTGGGCAGGCACGGCCGCGGCGATGTGCCGCTGCGGCGCCTCGAAGAACAAGCCGTTCTGCGACGGTAGTCACCGCGAGACCGGGTTCGTCGCCAAGTAGTCTTCACGGCGACGGCCGCGATCCTTGTTGTGTTCGCGCATCGCCTTGGCTACCTTAGCTGACAAGCGATGGCGATCTGCCCGGCGGAGTGGGCCGGGCGGGGTCGACAAGACCACAACTAAGGGGAGGATCAACGTGACTGTCTCGATGGCCTCGAAGTTCCGCTGGGCGATAGCGACGAGCGCGGCTGGCGTGCTGGTCTGTGCCGGCGTGGCGCTGGGCGAGGATCCGACCGTCGGCCTGACGGAAGAGGAGCTGTCCGCCGGGCAACTCACCGTCGCGCGCTTCGACGAACACGCATTCGATCAGGCCCCGGTCGGTATGCCGTACCAGCCGCTGCAGAAGTTCCTGCGCGGGCGGCACCACTTCAATCATCGCTGGGTCCAGTTCCCCTCGATCGGCGGCGACTGGGGCCTCGGGCCCACGTTCATCACCAACAAATGCATCGGTTGCCACGTGCGAGCGGGCCGCGGCGCGCCGCCGGAGAAGCCCGACGAACAGCTCCTGTCGGTGCTGGTGCGCCTGAGTGTCCCCGGCGAAAACGAACACGGGGGACCGAAACCGCATCCGGTCTACGGCGACCAGATCCAGAACCGCGGCCTCATGGGGCAGGACCGCGACGAGACTTTCCTCGGCGAACGCGTAACGCCCGAGGCGGAAGTATTCCTCGATTGGGAAACGAGCACCGTCGCGTTCGAAGACGGCGAGCAGGTCGAGCTGCGCAAACCGAAGGTGCGTTGGGGCAAGCTGTGGTTCGGCCCTATCGGCGAGGATACGATGATCTCGCTGCGCATGGCGCAGCCGATCCAGGGCCTCGGCCTGCTCGAAGCCATCCCCGAGGAAACCATCCTCAAACTCGCCGAGGACCAGAAGAAGCAGGGCTTCAACGGCCGCCCGAACTGGGTGCGAGACGATATCAACAAGAAGACCTCGCTCGGGCGCTTTGGCTGGAAAGCGAACCAGCCCAGCGTCGGTCAGCAGATCGCATCGGCGTACGCGGGCGATCTCGGCGTGACCTCGGATCTCTATCCGGAACAGAACTGTCCCGGCCCGCAAACCGATTGCGCCTATCAGCCGCCAGGCAACCAACCCGAACTGATCGAGAGCGACTGGAACGAGATCACGTTCTGGGAGCAGGGCCTGGCCGTGCCAGCACGTCGCAATGTGCGCGATCCGAAGTTCGCACAAGGCGCCAAGCTATTTACCGACGCCAAATGCGCCGCATGCCATGTGCCCGAATTGCAGACCGCAGAGAAAGTGCCGCATCAGAAGCTGCTCGAGAACCAGAAGGTGCGGGCCTACACCGACTTGTTGATACACGACATGGGTGAGGGGCTTGCGGACGGGCGGCCGGACTACAAGGCGACCGGCCGGGACTGGCGTACGCAACCGCTGTGGGGGCTGGGGCTCGCGGAGATCGTCGCGGGCAAAGGTACGCCGATGCTGCACGACGGGCGTGCAAGGAATGCGACGGAGGCAATCCTTTGGCACGGTGGGGAGGCGGCAGGACCGAGGGAAACCTTCAGGAAGATGCCGAAGGCCGAGAGGGAAGCGTTGTTGTTCTATCTGGGGTCGATTTGATCGAGTCCCGCGGGACGTGGCGGAGATCCGGGCAATCGATCGACCTTTTTGTCGTGGATTGCGGATCCGGAGGCGCCGTGCGGGCACTCGAGACCAATCGCTTGTACCAAACTTGATTCCGATTCCCTGCATCGCCCGCGGAGTGCTTTACCGATGACAATGGGGAAGCACAGGCAATGGCAACATTTTCGAGTTAGGGAACGCCGGTCGACATGCTCGGCCGCGTGATCGGGTAGATCTCCAGGATCGCGCTCGTCCAGTTCATCCACGAGCCCATCGTCGCACCGTCGACCGCTGACGGAACTCCGATGGCGTGTTTCGAAAGTCGAGCGCAGCAAGCATGAATCGCAAGTCCGGTGCGGTCCTCGGCCTGTTTCGACTAGGGATCGTCACGACGACGATGCTGCCGCTCTCGCTCCTCTGCGCCGATGCCGACCGCATTCCCGCCGAAGCGCTGTCGGCCGGTACGTTCACCATTGCGCGTGCCGGCGCGAGCGCCTATGCGGAACCGGCAACGGTGCTCGATTATCGGCAGCGCACCGCCTTCGAGCACGGCCGAGGCCACTTCCATCGTCGGTGGGTTGTCTTTGCCGGAGTAAACGGTGACTGGGGACTGGGCCCCACCTTCGTCGCGGATCGATGCTCGGTGTGCCATGAAGGCGCGGGGCGAGGCGCACCGCCTGCAGCGGCGGACCGACAACTGCGCTCGATGATTGTCCGACTGAGTCTGCCCGGCACGGACGATCACGGCGGACCCCGACCCGACCCGCACTACGGCGATCAGCTGCAGAACGATTCGCTGCAGGGTCGCAGCGCGGACGATGCCTACAGTTCCGAGCCGGTGCCGCCGGAAGCGGACCTCTATCTCGACTGGAAGGCGCGCACGGTCGCATTTGCCGACGGCGAAATCATCGAGCTGCGCGAGCCGCGCTTGCGCACCGAGAACCTGCGCTTCGGCAACCTGGGCGAGGGTGCGATGACCTCGCTGCGAATCACCCAACCGCTGATCGGCCTGGGGCTGCTCGAAGCCGTCCCGGACGAAGCCTTGCGGGCGATCGCGCGCGAGCAGATTGCGCAAGGTATCCACGGACGGCCGAACGAGGTGTGGGACGCTCTGGGCGGTCGAACGGCCCTCGGCCGTTTCGGCTGGAAGGCCAATCAACCCAGCCTCAGGCAGCAAATCGCCGCGGCCGCGATCGGCGACATGGGCGTGACCTCGGAGCTGTACCGCGAGCAGAACTGCCCGCCGGTACAGTTGCTCTGCATCGACGAAACGCCGGGCGCCCCCGCGAGTTGATCGACAGCGACTGGCAGGAGATGGAGTTCTGGCTGCAGGGTCTCGCGGTGCCTGCGCGACGGGCGGTGACAGATCCCGCGTTCGTGCGCGGCGCCGGTTCGTTCGCCGAGGCGAAGTGCGCCATTTGCCACGTGCCCGAACTCCGGACGGCAGCGAAGGTCCCCCACCTGCCCCAACTCGCGAACCAGACGATTCGCGCCTACACCGACCTCCTCCTGCACGACATGGGCGACGAACTCGCCGACGGGCGCCCCGACTTCCGGGCCGGTCCTCGAGACTGGCGCACGCCGCCACTGTGGGGGCTCGGCCTGTCGAAGACCGTCAATGGCAGCGCTGCGCTGCTGCACGACGGTCGCGCGCGAACGATTGCCGAGGCGATCCTGTGGCACGGCGGCGAGGCGGAAGGCTCGCGGGAGATTTTTCGAAAGATGCCGAAGCAGGATCGCGCGGCGTTGCAGTTCTTCGTGGAATCGATCTAGGCGCGTGCAAGGCTGCATGCATCGTCCATCGAGTTGCGATCCCTCCTGCCTCTCGTTCCACAGCGCGAGTTCTTGCAGGGGGTGCGGTCTTGAGTTCTTGTAGGGGGTGCCTTGAAGGCGGTGCGGTCTTGCACTACTACAATTTCACGCGCCACGGCGTCGGATCAAGACTCCGGAGACCTTCCGAAGGCTCATCGATCGCGATCAGGCGCTCGTCTGGACCACCCGACGCCTGCGTTCGAAGCCGAACAATCCTAGTAACAATAGGCCCGGGGCGACGAGCCACGCACCTGCTGGCGCCGGTACCAATGCGACCGGGTTCGGATTCTGCCTCCACACACCGAAATTCTGCAAAGTCCCGGTTGCGCCTTGGTCGACCGCCGTCGACCCGTTCGGGTTCGGTGAGGAGATGCTGTACGGAGCGAACTGGAACGAGTAGTTGGGCAACGGCAGCAGGTTGTCCGACAACTGGGCCACGGTGTTCAGATAGCCATTCGCGGCGGTCCACTGGTTGGTGGCGACGATGATTGAATTCAGCCCGCCGAGCCCGATTGTGTCGCCGTTGCTGAAGTTAAAGGTGAACGAGGTAAGCGCAGCCGTCGGCACCGAGAAGTTGGCGCCATCCGTTCCACTGCCGAGGTCGAAAATCATGCTGCCGGTGCCGCCTGGACCGGTTCCCAGCACCCAGTCGTACTGCTTCTCCTGGTGCGTTTGCGCAGATAAATGATCCACGCCAATTGTGAACCTTTCGGGGGCAAGGCGAATACTTCGGCTAATCCGTTCGGACCACATCCTGACCGTGGTGGCAGCTTAAGGTGCAACTCGTTTGTTCGCCGTGCCTTGAGCATCTTCGAAAGACAAACGCCGGCCTGCAGCCTTCTTCATCGGTCACGTACGAGCTTCACCCCGTCGGCGCCGCGATCGGCCCCCCATGCTCATGGTGCTCCAGCGGCTTCGGCGCTGCGCTTGCGTACTTGCACGCGAACACCACCACCGCGACCATGAGGTAGCTGAACGCCACCGTCGGCGACTGCCCCACCCCGATGTGTTCGCCGTGGCCAGGCGAAGAAATCCGCGCACCATCTGTTGTCCCCGCGAGAAAGCGTCCGGGTTGTTATATTGACGGGCACTGCGCTTGCAGACCAACAGTGTGTGCCGTGCGACGTGACGACGAACAGTGTGTGCCGTGCGCCGTGACGACGAACTCCCCAGGAAGACTTCACGGAGATCGTTCGACGTTGTCGACGACAAGTGCGCACAAGTCGCAGGCGGGATCGCGACAGTTGCCCGGATGCGCCCGCTTGTTGCCCGGCGCAATGGTTGCCGCGCTAAGTGCCGATGCCATGCTCAGTCATTCCGACCCGAATCGAGAGGAAGTTCACATGAAGCGCCATCTGTTCCTTGCTGCATTCTCGTTGACCCTGGCGCTGAATCCCGCCAGGGCCCAGGATCCTGTCGTCACCGATTCCGACAAGTACAGCGTCCGGGTCGAAAATGAAAGGGTGCGCGTTCTGGAGTATCACGACCAGCCCGGGCAGAAGACCATCCTCCATCACCATCCGGATTTCGTGCTCTACGCGTTGAGTCCGTTCAAGCGTCGGCTGACCTTTGCGGACGGCAAGACGGTATCGCGGGAATTCAAGCCCGGCGACGTAGTCTTCATGAAGGCGCAGGACCACATCGGCGAGAACATCGGATCGACGGAGACCCACGTCATCATCGTGGAATTGAAGCAGGCTCCGGACTGACCCACAGGTTTCGGTCGAGTCTGGCAATACCTCCCGGATCTGCCGGATCGGCGTCGTCGCTCGCTCCAACGTCCAACTCGCGCGTGCGTTATCCTCAACGCATGCCGCCCGACTCAAATCCCCGCTTCGAGGTTCAAGCCATCGCCCATCTCTCCCTGAGAAACAACGACGAGCAGCACCGGTACGAAGCCTTCGACGACGCCGTCCTGGTCGGCTATTCCGAATACAACCTGCTCAGCGACAGCATCATGTTCACGCACATGGAAGTGCTGCCTGAACACGAAGGCGAAGGGGCCGGCGGATTCCTCGCCGCGGAAGCCCTCGCCGACGCGCGCAGGCAAGGCAGGTATGTGATCCCCGCGTGTCCGTTCATCGCGGAGTACCTGCGCAAGAATCGGGAGTACATGGACCTCGTGAAGCCGGAGATCCGGCGGGCGTTCAAGGTATGAGTCTGCGACAAGCAAAACCGGGGGCTTGAACGGCTTCTCGTCCCGGTTCCACCTGCGGCGAGGCACGGACTGGCAGGATCATCGGCACTCCAAACACATCGAGACGCTCGCAAGCGGACCCACGTACCCAACGACTACGTCCGAACGACCCATTTTGAAGGAGACCTCCATGAAAACGAACCCTGTCGCCGTCATCGCGATCCTGCTATCCAGCGCGTTCGGCGCGACGCCGGCCGCGCAGGCGAACCTCCTCGGCCCGTCTCCATATCTGAGCTCTGCCGACAGCCCGTTCAACGGCGGAACGTTTTCCTACTTCCATCTCGAGGACTTCGAAGACGGTGCCCTCAATACGCCCGGCGTCGCGGCTTCGGGCGGAATCGTCCTTGCCGCCAGCGCCCTGACCGATTCGGTCGACGGCGACGATGGCGTGATCGATGGTTCGGGAATCGCCGGGCACTCCTGGTTCTCGAAAAACAGCGTGTCCGGCATGACTTTCACGTTCAGCGCGGCCGTGTTGGGGGCCCTGCCGACTCACGTCGGCATCGTGTGGACCGACGTGGGCGTCTCCAGCCCCGTCAACGGGGTGGGGCCGGTCACTTTCGAAGCCTTCGACGCGACCAACGCGTCGCTCGGCGTCATCGGTCCGGTCACGCTGGGTGACGGATCTGCCGCAGGGGCGACGGCGGAGGACCGCTTCTTCGGCGTCACCAACGCCGGCGGGATTTCCTCGGTGCGCATCAGCACCCCGAGCAGCACCGATTGGGAAGTGGATCATCTCCAGTACGGTCTCGCGCCCGTCCCGGAGCCGGAAACCTGGATGCTGCTGGGCGTTGGCCTGCTGGGACTGGGCGCGAGACAGCGCTGGATCGCCAGGCCCCGATTCGCCTGAGCAAGGTCGATCGCGGCGAGGGCCGATCCATCAATCGCTGTCGCCATCGAGCGCCATGATCAGGATTCGCGAGATCGATCATGTGGTCCTTCGCGTCGTGAACCTGGACGCCATGATGGCGTTCTACGCGAACGTGCTCGGGTGCGCGCTCGAACGCCGTGACGACACCATCGGGCTGGTCCAGATGCGCGCGGGGCGCTCGCTGATCGACCTGGTGCCGGTCGACGGCAAGCTCGGTCGCGCCGGCGGTGCTGCCCCGGGCGCGGAAGGCCGCAACGTCGACCACTTCTGCGTCCGCGTCGATCCCTTCGATGAGGCCGCCATCCGGCGGCATCTCGAAGCCGCAGGTGTGACCGCTGGCGAAGTCCAGCCCCGTTACGGCGCCGAAGGCCTCGGTCCATCGATCTACATCACGGATCCGGAAGGCAACGTCGTCGAACTCAAAGGCCCGCGAACGATCGACCGTGCCGGCGGCTCAGCAGATCGGTGACGCTCGCAACCCTGCACTCCTGGCCGCACGAAGGAACACGAGAAACGCGCGCGCCATGAAAGTCATCCAGGTCAAGGTAAAACCCAACGCAAAAGCGAGCACGCTTGAAGAAGCGGCCGACGGCACCTGGCTCGCGCAGTTGAAATCGGCTCCCGTAGACGGCAAGGCAAATGCGGAACTGGTCGCGTTGGTGGCCGAGCGCTTCCGGTGCCGGAAGGCGGAGGTATCGATAGCCAGCGGCGCGTCGGGACGCATGAAACGGGTCCGCATCGATGCGGAGTGAAGCGCAAGTCCCGGACTATCCGGCGCGCGGTACGTCCGGGACGTGCGCAGACGATCTTCCCCGTCGCCGGTTCCTCGAGTTGATCGCCGCCGCAGCGGCACTCGGCATACCATTGCCCGGCATGAGCGCAACTCGGGAAATCGCTGCCCCTTCATCGACCGTCGTCCACCTCGAGCAGGACGGTTTGTCGCTGACCGCGTCCGAAGCCGCCGCGGAACTGGCGCGCCTGTGCGTCGCGCAACCGCCCGCACAGGACCTCTACGGCCTGGGCGGGGCTGTGGAAGAGGTCGAGGCGTATTTCGCGCGCGTGCTGGGCAAGGAGCGGGCGTTGTTCATGCCGACCGGGACGCTCGCAAATCATCTCGCACTGCGCGCGCTCGCACGCGATCGACGCCGTGTCATCGTCCAGGACGTGAGCCATGTCTACAACGACACCGGTGACTCGAGCCAGGTGCTGAGCGGACTCACGCTGCTGCCGCTCGCGCCGGACCGCGGGTCGTTCACGTGGCCCGACATCGAACGTGTACTGGCGCGCACCGCGTCGGGACGCGTCGCGGCCCCGGTCGGCGCGATCTCCATCGAATCTCCCGTACGACGCCGCTACGGCGAGTTGTTCGACCGTGCCGAGATGATGCGTATCTGTGCGGAGGCACGCCGTCTGGGCATCGGCCTGCACCTCGACGGTGCGCGGCTGTTCATCGCTTCCGCTTACACGGGCATCGCACCGAGCGACTACGCCGCGCCGTTCGATACGGTGTACGTCTCGATGTGGAAATGCTTCAACTCGCTCAACGGCGCGATCCTCGCGGGACCCGCCGCGATGCTGGAGGGGATGGTGCACACGCGCCGGATGTTCGGTGGTGCGTTGTTCAACGCGTGGCCTTTCGCACTGCTTGCGCGCCGCCATGCCGAAGGATTCGTGGAGCGCTTCGTGTCGGCCATCGCGGTATTCGATCAGTTCAGTCGCGCGCTCGCCGGCGGTCCGATCCGGATCGAGCGCGTGCCGAACGGCACGAACGTGTTCCGGATGATCGTGGCAGATTCGAAGGCGGACGCCCTGCCCGAGCGGCTGCGCGCGCGCGGCATCGTCATCCCGTCACCGATTCGCGGTCCGGACGGCGCGGTCTTCGTGCTCAACGTCAACGAGACCTGGAATCGCACCACTGGCGCGCGCCTGGCCGAGCAGGTCCGGCGCGGACTGGCGGCGTAGAGGCATAACGACCTGGCCCACCGAGGCGGCAATCTCGCGCCCTCGTTCGTCTTGCCACAGCCTGCTCGCCACGTCGCCGCGCTATTCTTCGCGCGTCGAATTCAGATCGAGGAGTACGACCATGGTCCATGAGAGGTTCGCTTACCTGTGCGTGGACGATGGCGCCAGGGCCATCGCGTTCTACGCCGACGCGTTCGGCGCGGTCGAGAAGTTCCGCCTCACCGAGCCGGGCGGCCGCATCGGCCACGCCGAGGTGGACTTCAACGGCATGACGCTGATGTTGTCGGAAGAGTTTCGCGAGTACGGCATCCGGGGGCCGCGCGCCCTCGGCGGTACCCCGGTGACGATCCACCTGCACGTCGACGACGCGGACCAGATCATCCGGCGCGCGGTGGCCGCCGGCGCCACATCGGAGATGGCGCCGCAGGATCAGTTCTACGGCGAGCGTTCCGGCAACATCCGTAATCCGTTCGGCCACCGCTGGCAAATCGGCCACAGCATCGAGGACGTCACCCTCGAGGAGATGCAGCGCCGCTACACGGCGATGATGAAGGGCGGCTGAGCGACTGCCAGCGACCAGCGCAGGGTGCAGAATGGCAGCGTTCACCTGCACCCCCACGCACATGACCTCCATCGACCTTTCCCGCCAGCGCATTCTGCTCACCCAGGCTGACCAGTTCATGGGGCCTGCCTTGCATGCGACGCTGGCCGAATGTGGCGCCGAGGTCGTCGCCGACACGCGTTCGCTGGATTCTCCCGCTGCCGCAGCCGCCGCCGTGGCGTCGGCGGGACCGCTCGATGCGCTCGTCGCGAATCTCGCCGTGCCTGCGCCGTCCACACCCGCGGGCGAGGTGACCGAAGAGGAATGGCGTCGCGGGTTCGCGCACATGGTCGATCCTCTGCCGCGCCTGCTGAAGGCGGTGCTGCCGCAGATGCGCGAACGCGGCCGTGGCCGGTTCCTGGTGATGGGCAGCGCTTCGGCATTGCGTGGCATCAAGCGCACGTCGTCGTACAGCGCTGCACGCGGTGCGCAGCTTGCCTGGGTGCAGGCCGTTGGAGTCGAGCTCGCCTCGCTGGGGATCCGCGTCAACGCCATCGCGCAGAACTTCGTCGACAACCCGACTTACTTTCCGCCGGAGTTGCAGGCCCAGACAGCGTTCCAGGAGCGGCTGAAGCGTGAGGTGCCGCTCGGGCGACTGGTGTCGGCCCGAGAGGACGCGATGTTTGCTGCCTACTTGTGCAGCGAAGCGGCCGATTGCTTTGTCGGCCAGACCTTTCCCGTTTGCGGCGGTTGGGCAATTCGTTGAACTCCGCGTGATTCGAAGCCGGCCGCTTGCAGAAGCGGCAATCGGCCGGGATCAATGCAATCGCGACCGGCTGCGCCACGTGACGGTGCATTGCTACCGCCATTATTGCGAACTTGTCGGACAATTCGCCGTCTTCGTTCGAGTCGCTCCCGGAGAGCCTTCGGGGATGCACGGGGCGAGGCAGACTATTCGAAGATGCATGAACGAGGGCCTCGCGCGTGCCACACAACATCACTCTGATCTCGACGATCGCCGCTGCACTCGGAATGGCGCTGATCCTGGGCTTCATTGCCGTACGCCTCAAACTCCCGGCGCTGGTCGGGTATCTCGTAGCGGGCATTCTCATCGGTCCGGCCACGCCGGGCTTCGTGGCCGACGTCGAGCTGTCGACGCAACTCGCCGAGATCGGTGTGATGCTGCTGATGTTCGGCGTAGGTCTGCACTTTTCCCTGGACGACCTGCTCTCCGTCCGGAAGATCGCGTTGCCGGGAGCGATCGTGCAGATCGTCGTCGCAACCGCGCTCGGCGGGGCGCTGGCGCACTTCTGGGGCTGGAGCCTGGGCGCGAGCGTCGTGTTCGGTCTAGCATTGTCGGTGGCCAGCACCGTGGTGCTGCTTCGCGCACTGGAGGCCCGCGGCGTGCTCGAGACCATCAACGGCCAGATCGCGGTGGGCTGGCTGGTGGTCGAGGACCTCGCGATGGTCCTGGTGCTCGTGCTCCTGCCGCCGCTGGCCGGATGGCTCGGTGGCGCTGCGGGGCCGGCAGCCGGCGACGGCGTGGCAGAGAGGAGCCTGCTCATGACGTTGCTGTTCACGCTGGGCCAGGTCGCGGCGTTCGTCGCGCTCATGCTCGTGGTCGGGCGGCGGGTCTTCCCCTGGATCCTGTGGCAGGTGGCACGCACCGGTTCGCGCGAACTGTTCACGCTGTGCGTGACCTCGGCCGCGGTGGGCATAGCCTTCGGCTCCGGCAAGCTGTTCGGCGTCTCGTTCGCGCTTGGTGCCTTCTTCGCGGGCATGGTGATGCGGGAATCCGCGCTGAGTCATCGGGCCGCCGACGAATCGCTGCCGCTGCGCGATGCCTTTTCAGTGCTCTTCTTCGTCTCGGTCGGCATGCTGTTCGACCCGACCATGCTGGTCCGGGCGCCGGTGAAGGTGCTCGAGGTCGTCGCGATCATCGTGCTCGGCAAGACACTGGCGGCGTTCCTGATCGTGCTGGCCTTCCGCTACCCGCTCAACACGGCACTCACCGTGTCGGCGAGCCTTGCGCAGATCGGCGAGTTCTCGTTCATCCTCGCGGGCCTCGGTGTATCGCTCGAGCTGCTGCCGGCCGAGGGTCAGAGCCTCATCCTCGCGGGTGCGATCATATCGATTGCGATCAACCCGCTGCTGTTCAAGGCGATCGATCCGATGCAGGCCTGGATCCGGTCGCGCTCGAAGCTCGCCCGGGCGATGGAACGCCCGGACGATCCGCTCGCGGAATTACCGACGAGCGTGGACCAGAGCAAGATCACGGGTCACGTACTCATCGTAGGCTACGGGCGGGTGGGCCGGCGTATCGGCGAAGCGCTGGCCAGTCGCGGAATTCCGATCGTCGTCGCGGAACAGAACCGCGAAGTGGTCGAACAGCTGCGCGCGCTGGGCATTCCGGCCGTCTCGGGCGACGCGTCCGAACCGGCCGTTCTGATTCAGGCGCACGTCCACCGCGCGAGCATCCTGGTCATCGCCACGCCCGATACCTTCCGGGCGCGCAAGATGATAGAGATCGCGCGCACGCTGAAGCCCGACGTCGAGACCGTCGTGCGGACGCACAGCGATGAAGAAGCCGCGTTGCTGCGCACGGAAAAGGCGGGCATCGTGTTCATCGGTGAACATGAGCTCGCCCTGGGCATGACCCGTCACGTACTCGAACGCGTCGCGGAGCGTGCGCAGGAGCATCGGGCCGCGAGCGATCTGATGGCGGCACTGCGCGAAGACTAGTCAGCGGAGGTCGGCAATTCGCCGCCCCCATCCCGACCTTCCCGCGCCGTTGGCGAGGGAAGGGGCCGCACTGCATTCCCTCTTTCGGCGATCGAACGGGCGCGCTGTATTCACTCCCTCGACCAGCGAAGGGGCGCACTGCATTCCCTCCCGCGGCGAGCGAAGGGTGCGCCGCATTCCCTGCCTCCGCGAGCGAAGGGTGCGCTGCATTCACTCCCGCGGCGAAGCCGGGGGAGGGTCTGGGAGGGGGCCAACATCCGCATGGCGCGACGGGAGGATAATGCGGCTACCCCGAAGACCGAATCGATCGAGCTTCAACCGCATCTTCTCCGTCGTGGACCTCGACCAACTCGACCTCGACCTGTTCGCGACGGTGTTCGACGTCGCGCGCATCGGCATCTGCGTGATCGACCAGGAGGGCCGCTTCGTCCGCGTCAACCCGTTCTTCTGCGAACTGGTGCGTCATCGGCCCGAAGACCTGCTCGGGCGCCACTATTCGATGAGCGCGCCGCCCGACATCGTCGCGATCAAGGACAAATTCCTCGCGGCGCTGTTCGCGGATTCACCGAAGGTCCCGACCGAATGGGGCATCCGGCGCAGCGACGGCAGCATCTTCGATTCCCTGGTGAGCTTTCGGCCGATCACTCGGGTCGACGGGCGCAAGTTCGCGGTGGTGACCTTCTCTGATATCGGCGAGAGCAAGCGCGCGCAGGCCCAGATAGAGGCTCTGAATCGAGACCTCGAGCAACGTATCGCCGATCGCACCGGGGAGCTGACCACCAAGGTCGCGGAGCTGACTGCCGCCGAGGACGCGCTCCGGCGCAGCGAAGAGCGGCTTCAGACAGCGCTGGCCGAGAAGACCGCGATCCTCGAGAACTCCGTCGTCGGCATCGCGTTGCTGCGCAACCGCCGACTCGAGTGGTGCAACCGAACGCTCGACGAACAGCTCTTCGGCTATCCCGGCGGGTCGCTCACCGGCCACACCACCGAGGTGTTCTATCCGTCGAGGGAAGACTACGAGCGCCTCGGCACCGAGGCCTACCCGTTGCTCGCGCAGGGCCGCATCTACGAGACCCGCGTGCGCATGAAGCGCTGCGACGGATCGCTCTTCTGGTGTTTCATCAGCGGTCGCGCGATCCAGCCCGCGGACCCCGACGCGGGCAGCATCTGGGTGCTGATAGACATCACCTCGCGCCGCCAACTCGAGCAGGAATTGCGCAACACGCTCTCGGAACGAGAAGCGATCCTGCAGTCCTCCGTCATGGGTATCGCCCTGGTGCGCAACCGCCAGTACGTGTGGGTCAACAAGTATTTCGAACAGGACATGCTGGGCTACGAAGAAGGCGGTCTGGTCGGCCAGTCCGTGCGGCAGTCGTACGGATCCGACGAGGCCTTCGATGAACTCGGCCCCGCGATCAATCGGCAGCTTGCCGACACCGGTTTCTTCCAGACCGAGGGACGCGTGCGGCGCAAGGATGGCGCCACGTTCTGGTGTCTCGTCAGCGGACGAGCGATCGACCGCCGCGATCTCACCCTGGGCACCATCTGGACCGTGGTCGACCTGAGCCAGCGCAAGAGTGCCGAAGCCGAGCTCGTGCAGGCGCTCGCGCGCGAGAAGGAATTGAACGAGATCAAGTCGCGCTTCGTGTCGATGACTTCGCACGAGTTCCGCACGCCGCTCGCGACCATCCTGTCCTCGATCGAACTGATCGCCGACTACGGCGATCGGCTCCGCGCCCACGAGAAGACCGACCTGATCGAGGGCATCAAGGCCGCGGTACGGCGCATGACCCGGATGCTCGAGGACATCCTGCTAATCGGCCGCTCCGAAGCCGGGCGGCTCGAGTTCCGCCCGCACCGGATCGATCTGCGTTCGGTCTGCGAGCGCATCGTCGGCGAGGTGCGCAATGCCACCCAGGCGCAGCAGGCGATCCGCATCGGATTCGACGGGGTGACGCTCGAGCACATGCTGGACGAGGAACTGCTGCGGCACATCCTGGGCAATCTTGTGACGAACGCCGTCAAGTACTCGCCGCCGGAATCGGCGATCGACGTAAGCGTGGGCTGCGCGCGTGGCGAAATTGTCCTGGTGGTGGAGGATCATGGCATCGGCATTCCGGTCGAGGATCAGCCACGGTTGTTCGAGACTTTTCACCGCGGCCGCAACGTGAGTCACATAGCCGGCACCGGGCTCGGGCTCGCCATCGTGCGCAAGTCGGTGGAGTTGCACGGCGGGCGCATTGCCGTGCGCAGCGTCCCGGACCAGGGAACAGAGTTCACCGTGACGATCCCCGAGATTGGCGGCGGCTTCCATGCGTAGGATCCTGTTGATCGAGAACGACACGGCGATCCTCGCGAATTTCGCGCGGCTGCTGGCGCTCGAGGGCTATGAAGTCCTGACCGCCAGCAACGGCGTGGACGGCCTCGCGCTCGCTCGAAGCCGGACACCCGACCTGATCCTGTGCGACCTGCGCATGCCCGGGATGGACGGGGACGCCGTGCTCGCTGCCCTCCGCGCGGATTACACCGCGACCGCCCTGCCGTTCATCTTCATGACCGCCAGCGCCGATCACTCCGAACGCGCAGCGCGCCTCGCGCAGGGCGCGAACGATTATCTGGTGAAGCCGATCGAGTTTCGCCTGCTGCTCCAGGCGATCGATCGGCAACTCGGAGCTGGAGGAACGCACCGTTGAGCGCGCAGCCGGCCTCGGACCCGCCCGCTCGCGCCACCATCCTGGTTGTGGACGACGATCCCGCACTGCTCCGGGTCGTCGCCATGCGGCTCGACATGGAAGGCTACGCCACGATCGCCGTCGACAGCGGCGCCCAGGCACTGACGCGGCTCGCCTTATCCGCTGTGGATCTCGTGCTGACCGACCTGCGCATGACCGGCATGGACGGCCTCGCGCTATTCGACGCGATCGCAAAGCGTTATGCGGGGCTGCCCGTGATCATCATGACCGCGCACGGCACCGTCCCCGAGGCCGTGACGGCGACCCGGCGCGGGGTATTCGCATTCCTGCAGAAACCATTCGAAGCTGCGGCCTTGATCGCGGAAGTACGACGCGCACTCGCGAGCAGCGGCCGCTTCGCCGACGAAGGCGAGGATTGGCGCTCCGATATCTGCACCCGCAGTCCCGCGATGGAATCGGTGCTGCGCGAAGCGAAGCTCGTCGCGAGTACGGATGCAACGGTGTTGATCCGCGGCCAAAGCGGCACCGGCAAGGAATTGCTCGCGCGCGCCTTGCATCGAGTGAGCCCGCGTGGCTTCGGAGCGTTCGTCGCGGTCAATTGCGGTGCGATGCCGGAACATCTGCTCGAGTCCGAGCTGTTCGGTCACGTGAAGGGTGCCTTCACCGGCGCAGTCCGCGATCACGCCGGTCTGTTCCAGGCGGCGAACGGTGGCACATTGTTTCTCGACGAGATCGGCGACATGCCGGCTCCGCTGCAGGTCAAACTGCTGCGGGCGGTGCAGGAACGGCGGGTCCGACCCGTGGGCGCGGTGCAGGATTTCGCGGTGGACGTGAGACTCGTGTCGGCGACGCACCGCGACCTCGCGGACGAAGTGAAACAGGGACGGTTCCGCGAAGATCTGTATTACCGCGTCAACGTCGTCACGCTGGTACTGCCCTCGCTCGAAGACCGGCGCGAAGACATCCCCATCCTGGCGAGCCGGTTCCTGCGGGAGATCTCGTCACGCTACCGCCGCGGTGCAGCCAGCTTCGCGGCGGACAGCATCGAAATGCTCATGGCGGCCGACTGGCCCGGCAATGTCCGGCAGCTCCACAACGTGATCGAGAAGGCGGTGGCGCTCTCCACCGGCACGATCGTGCCGGCGGCGCTGATCGAGCGCGCCCTCGATCGGCGGACGGAGGAACTCGGTTCGCTCGATTCGGCGAAGCAGGCCTTCGAGCGCGACTACGTCGTGCAATTGCTCAAGCAGACGCGGGGCAATGTGACCGAGGCCGCCCGCCTTGCGCAGCGCAATCGCAGCGAGTTCTATTCGCTGATGCGTCGGCACGAACTCGATCCGAAGCTGTTCAAGGACTGACTCCGCAACCGGCCGGGGCCGCGTGTTGGGCCTGCCCAACCCGGGAATTACGCGTCGGTTCATGAGTTTGCACGTTCTCGCCGGCCGGCGTGTTGGGCCTGCCCAACGACTCGTTCCTGTCGAAATCGCGATCTGGCAGCACAACCTCCTGAGTTCATTGCGGAATGGTAGGTGGCACGCCGGCTGCAATAGATCGAGCGCGACCAGCGCTCACGGCCGGCCGATCCGACAACCAACCAACTTTCGATCAAAGGGAACCTCATGAACCGCATCGTCCTTGCAGCCGCAGTCTTGTCCGCCATCGCCGCCCACCCGGCCCTAGCCCGCGAGACCGGTGTCATCAATCAGGCCGGCATGTACGAGCAGACGATGCGTTTCTACCTGCACCCGGCGCACGGGTTCTCCCACGGGCTCGTCGTACATTCGAACGGCGAACACCCCGCGGTGATCGTGAACCGTCGCGATGTGGCCAGCGCGGACGTCGGCATGGTGACGATCCGCATGCATCCGGCGATGCTGCCGCGCGAACCGAACACGTTGCTCGCCGCGAAGTTCTGATCGAGGCGGGGGCGCCATGTCGTAATTCGCCCCCGTCCCTTACCCCGCGCGGTCGCGGGGGTCAGGGGTGTACGTCGTACATCACCCTATAACTCCCGTGCCGAAGCCGCGGGGACAGGAAGAAGGGCAACGCTGTGCGTTGCATCCCACGTGATCGCCAGTCCTTCCAGCTGAAGACGCTGCTCGATCTACTGCGCGACCCAGCCACCGTCGACCGGAATGGCCGTGCCGGTGATGCCGGCCGCGCCGTCGGTACAGAGGAACAGGGCGAGCGCCGCCACCTCGTCGATGCCGACGAACCGCTTGCTGGGTTGTCGCTCCAGCATGACCTTGGTGATCACTTCCTCGCGCGGGATGCCGTGCGCATTGGCCTGGTCGACGATCTGTTTCTCCACGAGCGGCGTCAGGACGTAGCCGGGACAGATCGCGTTGCAGGTGATCGGGAGGTGTGCGGTCTCGAGCGCGACGGTCTTGGTCAGGCCGACCATGCCATGCTTGGCAGCGATGTAGGCCGACTTGAAGGGGGAGGCCACCAGGCCGTGAGCCGAAGCCATGTTGATGATTCGCCCCCAGCCGCGCTGCTTCATTTGCGGCAATGCCGCTCGGATGGTGTGGAATGAAGACGACAGGTTGATCGCTATGATCTGGTCCCACATGTCGGTGGGAAATTCGTCCACGGGAGCCACATGCTGGATGCCGGCATTGTTGACCAGGATGTCGACCCCGCCCAGCTGGCTGATGGCTTCGGCCACCATGGTCTGGATCTCCGAAGGGCGGCTCATGTCGGCACCGGAGTAGCTGACCTTCACGCCGTGTTCAGCTTCCATCTGGGCCGCCGTCTGCTTGATTTCCGGGACATTGCCAAACCCGTTCAGCATCACGTTCACCCCGTGCGCCGCGAGCATCCGGGCGATGCCGAGCCCGATGCCGCTGGTGCTGCCCGTCACGATCGCCGATCTGCCTTTCCACATGCCTGCCCCTCGATTGTGCGTCGCAGCAAGTCTAGCAGATGGGCCGGGCGCATTCCCCGGCGGCACACGGCAAAAGACGAATCGGTAATTCATCGGTAAGGACCGCGGGCGCATATCCGGGCTGGCGCTGTTTCGCGCCACGTCGCCGGCATCCGCGAGGCCGCCGGCAACGTGCTTGTTTCATCATCTCCCTGTGGCAACTTCTGGGCGGTACGCACTCGGGTCTCCAATCGCGTACCGCCTTCTTTTAGCGCTTGCGCCAGGCCGAGGGCGGCACGGACAATTCGCGCATGTCATCCGAATCCGCGAGTTCCGTCGCCGACCAACTCCGCGCCGCGCAGGTGATTCCGGTCCTGCGCCTTGCTTCCGCCGGACTCGCCGAGAGGGCGATCGACTGCCTTGTGGAAGCCGGCTTCGCGACGGTCGAGCTGACCCTCACCACACCCGATGCGATCGGGCTGATTCGCCGGCTGAGGCAGCGCATGGCGCCCGGCTTCCTGGTCGGCGCCGGGACCGTGCTCGACCTCGATACCGCACACACCTGCATCGATGCGGGCGCGGACTACCTCGTGTCGCCCTGCCTGGTATCCGGCATGGGCGCGCTGGCCCGTCAGTCGGGCCGGGCGTGTCTCATGGGCGGCTTCACGCCCGGCGAAGTGCTGGCCGCGTGGCGCGAGGGCTCCGACATCGTGAAGGTTTTCCCTGCCGCCACCGGTGGCCCTTCGCACTTGGCGGCGCTGCGCGCGGTGTTTCCGCAGATCCCGCTATGCCCGACCGGCGGTGTGGCGCTGGACAATATCGAAGCCTATCGGCGCGCCGGTGCCGCTGTCGTCGGCGTCGGCAACAACATCGTCGACCTGCCCGCGCTGGAAGCGGGCGACCGGCGGCGAGTGTTGGCGCACGCGTTACGATTCCTCGGGATGCACCAGGTATGACCGCCGCAGTGCTCGATGTCGTCTCGGTCGGCGAGCCGATGGTCGAGTTCAACCAGGTGCCCGGCGAGCCGCGTCGCTACCTGCAAGGATTCGGCGGCGACACGATGAACGCCATGATCGCTGCCGCGCGCCAGGGCGCGCGAGCCGGATACGTGACCCGCCTCGGCGACGATGAATTCGGGCAGTTGCTGTTCGACCTCTGGAGCGCGGAACAGCTCGATACCGCAGGCGTGACGATCGACCCCGACGCACCCACGGCCGTCTATTTCGTCACGCACGGTCCCGAAGGCCACGCTTTCAGCTACCGGCGGGCGGGATCCGCCGCCAGCAGGCTGGCGCCGTCCAACCTGCCGCTCGACCTGATCCGCAGCGCGCGCTTCCTGCACACGTCCGGCATCACGCAAGGCATCAGCCCGAGCGCGTGCGACGCCGCCTTCGCTGCCATCGATGCGGCCAGGACCGCGGGCGGCAAGATCGCCTACGACTCGAACCTGCGGCTGAAGCTCTGGCCGCTCACGCGTGCCCGTGCCGTCATCAACGCAACGATCGCGCTCGCCGACTACTTTCTGCCGAGTCTCGACGACGTTCGCGTGCTCTCCGGCCGCGACGATCCGGACGGAATCGTCGACTGGGCTCACGGCCTCGGCGCGCAGCACGTCGCACTCAAACTCGGCCCCGAAGGCGTGATCGCCTCCGACGGCGAGCGACGCGAGCGGATCCCGGGGCATCGCATCGAGTGCGTCGATGCGACCGGTGCCGGCGACTGCTTCGCGGGCAGCCTGCTCGCTCGCATGAGCCTCGGCGACGACTTCTGGCAGGCAGTGCGCTACGCGAATGCCGCAGCCGCGCTGACTTGCACCGGCTACGGGGCCGTGGCGCCGTTGCCGACACCGGACGCGGTCGCGGCGCTGTTGCGGGGCGGACCGCGGTAGAGCAAGAGTTTGAACTACAGAGTGGCGCGGAAGGAGCACAGAGCAGGAAGCGAAGTGCCTTTTCCTCCGTGCCCTCCCGGTGCCTGCGCCGTGTTCTCCGTGGTGAAGGGTGACCACGATCCCGCCCGACCGCGCTCTGGTGAAGCCTCGCCGGGGCTGATTGCACCAGCTCGGTGCAGTCGCGTGCGGCAGAAGCCCGTACGCGATTTGCCAAGGGACTGAATCGCCTGCGAGTTGCCCGGGCCGAGGCCATGACCATTGCATGGTCCTCGACTTGCAATCTGCGCCAGTCGGGATTCTGCGTCCCCGATGCGTCGCGTCGCCTACAAAACCTGAAGAGAAAGACCATGAGCGAGCACCACAACGGTTGTTGCAGCGATCCGAATCACCATCACGACGTCACCCTGGACACGTCGACGCTGGATCTGCCGAAACCCGCGGACCCGTCGCGTCGCAGCTTCCTGCAGGGCACGCTCGCGAGCGGAGCCGCAGCAGCCGCCCTCGGTGGACCCGGCACTTCGTCGCTCGCACTCGCGCAGACCGAGATGAAGCGGAGCACCATTTCGCACTATTCGATTCCGGCCACCGCCGAGACCGTGCACTGGGGCTACTTCAGCAAGTCGCTGACGCCTCTGGTCGAAGTGCAGTCGGCTTCGCCGAGGGACGGCGACGGCGGGGGGCGCACTGGAACCCCGCTCAATCCTCCGCGTAGGGAGTCCCGTCCTTCCGCCTGAACTCCCACGCGCCGCCGGCAACTCTCGCCGCCTGCAGATCGTCGTCGGGATAGCTCACTTCGTCGTCCGGCGCACGGTCGCCCACTTCGAGATAGAGCACGTCTTCATTCCCGCGGTCGACGAGGCAATGGGCATCACCGCTTCCCGCTGCGAAGCCCGCGCACATCCCCGGCGCAAGGACTGTCTCGCCCTCGTCCGTGACCAGCATGGGATGCCCGGCGACGACATAGACGAATTCATCCTGCACGCTGTGCGCGTGGCGTAGCGTCGACGTCGCACCCGGTGCGAGCCGCGCCAGGTTGACGCCGAAATTCCGCAGCCCGAACAGATCGCCGAGCGGACGTTTCTCGCGTCCGCGAAAACGCTGCGCGAACGCTTCCGGATAGTTCGAAGCTCTCTTGCGCAACGGCGCTTCGATTGCGACGAGCGCACGAGGAAATTTCGGCGAGGCCATGGATTCGCTCCCGAACGACACTGCACTGAACCGATGACGGAGCCCTTCTGGACCGGAACTACCGCTCGCGCGCCTCCGCTTCGGCCTCGGCTTCGCGCTGCCTGTAGTCGATCGGCGGCTCGTGGAGCGCTTGTCGGCGGCTCTTCTCCAGGCCCTTCACCACGGCGACGATCGCTTCGTTGTATGGCACCGCCAGACTCAGTGCTCGCGCCTCGCGGACAAGCGCGCCGTTGATCGCATCGATCTCGGTACGCCGGCCTTGCTCGACGTGCTGCATCATCGAGGGCTTGTTGTAGCGGCCGCGGCAATGATCCTTGATCTTCTTGCGGGGATCGGGCTCGGCCAACGTGACGCCCTTCGCCTCGACCACGAGAAGTATCTCGTCGATGACGCGATCCTGCAGCGCGTCGACTTCGGGGGTGCGGGCCATCTCGCCGCTGCGCAAGCCGGTGACCGCGGTCAGCGCATTGATACCGCAATTCAGCACGAACTTGCTCCAGATGTAGCTCATCGGATCGTTCACGATCTCGGTCTCGATGCCGGCCAGGTTCAACATGCGCGCCACCTCTCGGATGCGCGGTGTATCGCGGCCGTCCAGTTCGCCGATCGAGGTCATTCCGGAATGCGTGTACGCCGATCGCCCCAGGGCGGGACCGGCCGCGCTGTTCATGCTCACACCCGCCACCACCCTTGACCGGCCGAGCTCGGAGACAAGCGCCTCGACGTTTCCGATGCCATTCTGCAGAGTCATGGCGAAGCCTTCCTGCCGCAGGATGCGCGCGGCCGTGCGCGCCGCCTCGCCCGTGGAATTCGCGTCCGTGAAAACGATGGCGAGATCGAACGGTTCGAGGCCGCTATCGCTGTTGGTGACCGGCATGCGGATCACGTGGTCGCCGCGCACGCCTTCGATCTTCAGCCCATCACGCCGGATCGCATCGACGTGGTCGGTGCGAACATCGATCAGCGTGACATCGAACCCGGCCCGTTCAAGCAATCCTCCGTAGACGCCACCCATCGCCCCGGCCCCGATCATGCAAGTCCTCATCGCGTGCCCCCAGGAAATTCGCGAATGATGCCTTATCGGCCACCAGGCAATACGGATCGGGGCGCCGCGCCGCCCGTTGCAACGCCGCCGGAAGTCCGATTGCTCTCCCCGTCGCCGTCAGCGACTGCCCTGCGCACGATTGTGCAAGACTGCCGCGGGCGATGAAGCCGAAAATGAACTTGGATCGTAGATGAAGACAGTAACCGGATCGAATCGGCGACAGCGGAATGTGCTGGTTCGGGAAGATCCGATACGGTGGCGGCCCATGGATAGCGAATCACCCTACTTGAATCACGCCATTCCGGGCCTCATCCGAACCGGCATCTCTCGCGTACGATACCGTACGCAGGTGCGACATCAGCGTGATGCATATGCATATATCCCGATCAACTTTGGAGAACATCGATGCGTAACCGTCTCATGACCTCGATTCTGATGGCATCCGCCTTGACGCTCGGAGCGACGTACAGCTTCGGCGCCGATGGCGACGCCGTCAAGGTTGGCAAGAAGAGCGAATTCGGCCGCCAGGCCGAAGGCGATGCTGTCAAGTCCGGCAAGAAGAGCGAATTCGGCCGCGAAGCCGAAGGCGATTCGGTGAAGTCCGGCAAGAAGAGCGAATTCGGCCGTGAAGCCGACGGCGACGCGGTCAAGGTCGGCAAGAAGAAGGACTTCGGTCGTGAAGCCGACGGCGACGCGGTCAAGGTCGGCAAGAAGAAGGACTTCGGTCGTGAAGCCGAGGGCGATGCGGTCAAGGTCGGCAAGAAGAAGGACTTCGGGCGTGCAGCCGAGGGCGATGCGGTCAAGGTCGGCAAGAGAACGACCCATGGCCGCGAAGCCGAAGGCGACGCCGTCAAGGGCGGCAAGAAAAGCGAGTTCGGACGCGAAGCAGACAAGTCGGCCGCCGCCCCGACCAAGTAACGGTCTTACGGCGTTCCGAGAACGGGGCGATCTTCGCCCCGTTTTTAATTGTGCTTTCCGCTTGGCCCGGCACGGTTCACTAGGGCCGGGCGTTCGCTCGATCGACCGGGGATTCCCATGTTCACACGCCTCTTCCTGATGCTGCTTGCCGCTGTCGCATTCGTTCCGACCGCGGGCGCGATGAACGCGAGCGACGTCGCCACCTGCGCGCCCACCATGAAGCGCAAGATGGAAACGCACGTGGGCCTGTTCAAGATCCACGTAGTCTGCGACCAGGTGTTCTTCGAATTGCCGACGGCGATCCTGGGCAAGGATCTGCTGGTCACGACGGAATTCGCGGCGGTGTCGGTCAGCACCGAGGAAGCCGCGCCGGGTGAAGTCGTCCACAACGGCCTGCTGCGGTTCGTGCGCCGCGGCAACCGCGTGTACCTCGAACGCGTGCAGTACGACATCTGGGCCTTCATGGCGCCGAATCTGCAACGAGGCGTCGAAGCCGCTCAACTCGGGACCGTCATCAAGACCTTCGAGGTCAGATACGAAGGCGACGACGGCTCTCCCGTGATCGAGATGACCGGTCTGTTCGCAACCGAAGTGCCGGACGGCTTCGGCCAGGAATATCGCTCGAAGTTCCGCGTTTCCACGGTCGATCCCAAGCGCTCCTACATCGCGCGGGTCAAGGCGTTCCCGAACAACGTGAGCGTGCGTTTCTACCAGACCTGGGTACCGGATCAGGCCGAGCGCCAGCGCAACCCCGAGGATGCCCACGACCTCGGCTTCATGTTTCAAACGAACATCCTGCTGTTGCCGAGTACACCCATGCGTCCACGTTACTGGGACGAGCGGGTCGGCTATTTCCCGGTGCGCTTTCTCGACTACGGCACCAACGAACACGGCGGCCAGCGCCGCGCCTTCATCCAGCGCTATCGACTCGAAAAGAAGGATCCGACCGCAGCCGTGTCCGAGCCGGTGCAGCAGATCGTCTTCTACATCAGCCGCGAAGTACCCTCGAAATGGACGCCTTATCTCAAGCGCGCCGTCGAGGCCTGGAACGTCGTGTTCGAGGAGGCCGGTTTCAAGAATGCGATCCTGGTGCGCGATGCGCCGGGCGACGAGGAAGATCCCTCGTGGGATCCGGAAGACCTCCGCTTCAACGTGATCCGCTGGACCCCGAGCGGCCGGCAGAATGCCTCGGGTCCCGCGGTCGTCGATCCGCGCAGCGGCGAGGTGATCGCGTCGCACACGATCTTCTGGCACGACATCCTGAAACTGCTCGAGACCTGGTATGTGACCCAGGCCGGTGCGCTCGATCCGCGCGCGCAATCGGTGCCTCTGCCCGATGACCTGATGGGCGAACTGCTGCTCTATGTCGCGACGCACGAGGTGGGGCATGCGCTCGGCCTGCGCCACAATTTCAAGGCGCACAGCGCCTACACGGTCGCGCAGTTGCGCGATCCGGAATGGACCAACCGCTGGGGAACGTCGGCTTCGATCATGTCGTATGCGCGGTTCAACTACGTGGCCCAGCCCGGCGACAACGCCGGACTGTTCCCGCGCTTCGGCCCCTACGACTTCTTCGCCATCAAATGGGGTTACGCAATCGTCGGCTCCGGAATGTGCACCGACGACGAGTGGGCCGGACTCGACAAATCGGCTGCGCTCCAGATCGACGATCCGACTCTGAGGTTCGGCGGCGAGGACGTCGCGGCGGAATACGACCCCTCGGTCAACACGCAGGTACTCGGTTCGGATCCACTGGCGTCGACCGCGCTCGGATTGAAGAACATCGACCGGGTCGCCCGAATGCTGGTACCGGCGACCGACCGGCTCGGCCGCGACTACTCGCGCCTGGGCGAGTTGTACGAAGCCCTGATCAAGAAGCGTGACAGCGAATTGGGCGCCGTGGCGAAGCTGGTCGGGGGCGTGGAGGAGATGCGCTACCAGGGCGGTCGCGGGTCCGCGCCGTTCAAGCCGGTACCGCCGGAGCGGCAGAAGGCAGCGGTCAGGTTCCTCGTCGACAACGCTTTCAATGTGCCGACAGCGCTGCTCGACAACGAACTCGTGTTCCGTATCGCCCCCACCCGAACCCAGGATCCGTTGCAAGGCTCGAACATCCAGCTATTCTCGCAATTGCTCCGTACCGGCGTGTTCCAGCGCATGGCCGAGGCGCGCGGCTATTGGGCGGACCGGCCGCCCTATGTGGGCCTGGACCTGCTGAAGGACCTGAACGACGGGTTGTTCCGCGAACTGGATTCGCCATCGCCGAAGATCGATCTCTATCGCCGCACGGTGCAGCGCAGCTACGTGATGCGACTGAAAGTGGTCACGGGCGAGTTTCGCGATCCGAACGAGGCGGCTTCGACATCGATCGAAAACGAGGAGCTGGATCGCGGCAGCGTGCGTCGCAGCCGGAAGAAAGCCGCCTGGTCGATCGCGCAGTTCAATTCGAGCCTCGCGGACACGGCGCACAGCTACTCAGTGATCGCGGGGGCCGCGAGCGAATTCCGCGCGGCGTTGCGCGTGGGCGTGAATCACCTCGGCGCGAAGATCCAGAAGAAGCTGAAGACGGTGCAGGACGCGGAAACGAAAGCGCACCTGAGGGACCTGCTCGCCGAGCTCGAGCGAATCATCTGAGCCTGGCGGTTGCGACGACGCCTGCCAGGGCGCCGTCGCGTCCCCCGGCCGCAGTCGGATGACCCGGGCGCGGCTGGACCCGGGTCACTGCTCCGCGAGTCGCTCCGCGAAGGCTGCCGCCGACATGGGACGACCGAACAGGTAGCCCTGGACTTCGTGGCAGCCGAAGGCGCGCAGCAGGGCGACCTGCGCATCGTTCTCGACGCCCTCGGCAACCACCTCGAGCGTCAGGCTGCGGGCGAGCTGGATGATCGCGTGCACCAGGGTCACATCCTCCGGGTCGCCGGGAATATCCAGCACGAAGGACCGGTCGATCTTCAGCTTGTCGATCTCGAAATGCTTGAGATAGCGCAGACCGGAATAGCCGACGCCGAAATCGTCGACCGCCAGACGCATGCCGAGCGCTTTCAGTTGCCGCATGGTCTCCTGAACCTGTGCCGATGAATCCACCAGCAGGGATTCGGTGATCTCGCCTTCGAGCGCGGCCGGGTCCAGGCCGCTCGCCTCGAGCGCGGCGCGTACCGTGGCCACCAGATCGGTGCGGCGGAACTGGATGGCGGACAGGTTGACCGCCATCCGCAACAGCGGCAATCCGGCATCGCGCCATGCCTGGGCCTGGCGGCAGGCTTCGTGGAGCACCCATGTGCCGATGGGTACGATGAGCCCGGTATCCTCCGCCACCGGGATGAACCGGTCCGGCGGCACCTGCCCCAATTCCGCATGGTTCCAGCGCAGCAGCGCCTCGGCCCCGACGATGCGGCCGGACTCCAGGTCGACCTGGGGCTGGAACTCGAGGTAGAGTTCGCGGCGCTCGAGCGCCTGGCGCAGATTGGTTTCGAGCCGCATGCGCTCCATCGCGGCGACGTTCATCTGGTCCGTGAAGAAGCGATACGTGCCGCGCCCGCCTGCCTTGGCCTGGTAGAGAGCCGTGTCGGCCTGGCGCAGCAGTGTGTCGAAATCGGCCGCATCGTCCGGGAACAGGCTGATGCCGATGCTGAAGGACGTGGTGATCGCGTGCCCGTCGATCTCGAACGGCGCTGTCATCGCCTCCAGGATCTTCTCCGCCACGCGCGCGACCGCATCGGCGTCCTGGATTTCCGAGAGCAGGATGAGGAACTCGTCGCCACCTTGGCGACTGACGGTGTCGGCAGCACGCACGGAGGCACGAATCCGCTCCGCCACGACTCTCAACAGCTGATCGCCGACCAGGTGACCGAGCGAATCGTTGACGTGCTTGAACCGGTCGAGGTCGAGTAACAACAGTGCGAGCCCGGAACCGGTGCGTGTCGCTGCGCCGAGCGAATGGACCATGCGGTCGCGCAACAGCACTCGATTGGGCAGACCGGTCAGTGCATCGTGGTGGGCGAGAAACTCGATCCTGGCCTCTGCCGTCTTGCGATCCGTGATGTCGACTGCAGCACCGGTCAATCCGACCACGTTCCCGGCAGCATCGCGTAAGGGCTCGAACGTGAGGTCGAAGAAGCGGCCCTCGCCGCGCACGGTGAGCGGGGCCTCCGTCCGCATGCCGGTGCCGGATTCGATCACCTGGCGCTTGAAGCCTGTCAGACGCTCTGCGTTCGCGGCGTCCATCAGGTCCGAGTCCATGCGCCCCACCACGTCCTCGGGTCGATAGCCGAGCCGCGAGTTGAAGATCCACGTGTAGCGCAGTTCACGATCCTGGCTGAACACGGACATGCTGGTGGACGCGAGAGCCACGCGCAACCGCTCTTCGTTGCGGCGCAGCTCGCCCTCCTGCTCGCGATGCGTCGTGATGTCGAACATCAGTCCGTGCAGAAATCGCGGTACGCCCTCGTCGTCGGGGAGCACCGTCGCGGTATCCGCAATCCACACCACCCGGCCATCCCGGGAGTACATGCGGTACTCGGCGCGGAACGGCTCCAGGGTGGCGAGGGTGCCCGCATAGCGTTCCATGACGTGCGGCCAGTCGTCCGGATGGATGTTTTGCTGCCACCATCGGGGATCGGCCACCACCTCGGCCGGCGTGAAGCCGAGCATCTGCTCGATCTGCGGGCTGATGAACGACAGGGCGCTCGGATTGTCGATGTCCGCGATGTAGATCATCGCGTGCACTTGCTCGAGGAGCGATCGGTACTTGCGCTCCTCGCGTTCGAGGTCGCGCCTCGATTCCACCTCGCGCGTCTGGTCGCGCAGAACGATGGCCACGCCCTGGATTCCACCGTCCGGACTCGGACTTATCGGGGCGGCGTTCCAGCCGATGGGGCGCACGGTGCCGTCGAGCGCCGTGAGCAGCGTGCCGGTCATGGTCCCGATCGCAACTCCGACAGCCATGACCTGCGCGACCGGATCCGGGATCGGGCGGCGTCCGACTTCGTCGACCAGGCGGAGCACTTCGGCAAGTGGCTTGCCCTCGGCGCTGGTCGCGGCCCAACCGGTCAATCGTTCCGCCACGGGATTCATGAGGCGCACGCAGCCGGCCGCGTCGGTTGCCACCACGGCCTCGCCGATGCTGCGCAAGGTCACCCGCAGGTTCTCCTCGCTGCGACGCACCTGGCCTTCGGCACGACGCGTCTCGCTGATGTCCCGCGTGACACCGAGCAGCGTCTGAACGGGACCGTTCACGGGCCCGTCGCGCAGCGGCGCCGAGTGGGTCTCGAGCGTACGGCGGGTGCCCTTCAGACCGACGATATCGAAGGTCAGCTGACGCGACTCGCCGCGGAACACGGCCCCGAGCATCTCGCGAAAGGCTTCCCGATCCTCCGGCACGACCAGGGTGCCGACGCTCTGACCCCGAAACTGGTCGATCGATTCGGCCTCGATCATCGCAAGCCCTGCCGGGTTCATCTCCACGACGCAGCCGGCCCGATCCAGCAGCTTCACGCAGTCCGGCTCGGTCTCGACGATGGCCCGCAGGCGGGACTCCTGCCGGACGAGTTCGGCCTCGCTGCGCCGCCGGGATTCGTCCAGGCTCAGGCGATCGAGGGCGAAGGAGATCTCGGCCGCGATGGTCTCGAGCAAAGCCACGAGTTCGTCGTCGAAGAATGCCACCTCGTCCGCGTAGAAGCCGATGGCTCCGACCACCGTCCCGGCCTCCCGCAGCGGGATCGCGGCCGAGGCGCGGAACCCGTGCCGGTTTGCCGTTTCGAGCCAGGGGCCGAATGCGACCTCGGTGGTGAGATCGTTGAACACCACGGACCGGCCTTCACGCAGCGCGATGCCGGTCGGCCCCAGGCCCTCCAGCTTCGTGGGATCCGCGGAAATCGGCGCTTCCTGGAGATAGTCGCAGCCTTGACCATGACAAGCGACCGAGCGGACTTGCCGAGTTCGGGGATCGACCCGGCCAACCCACGCCATGCGCACGCCGCCCTGTTCGACGGCGATCTTGCAAACTTCGTCGAACAGCGTTCCCCGGTCCTCGGCATGAAGGATGGCGCTCGCTGTCCGCCCGAGGGCGGCGTAGAAGCGCGCCACCCGGCGGGAGGTGATCGGGATGGGTTCCAGCGGTGACATGGGTCGTGATAAGCCGGGGCGGATGCGGGCGAAAGCTATCGCTTCAATAGCGTCCCCGCATTCACGGCCGGGCGCGCTCGTCGCTTATATCGGCGTGCGGCCTGCAAAATCAAGGTGAACCTGGCGAGCCGGCCCCGGGAACCGTTACGGCCACGACGAACGGCGCGAGTTCCGGGCCATGCACTTCGTGCCGATGCACGTCCGCCATGCAGCAGCACATCTCGGTAAACTCGGGGCACATCGCCCCCGGAATCCTCGCGCATGAGTCACGCCGATCTGCATCACTTCGAACTCACGGAAATCGCGCACCTGATCCAGACCCGCAAGGTCTCACCGGTGGAACTGACGCAATCGATGCTGGAGCGCATCGAAGCGCTCGATCGTCGCCTGCACGCCTATGCCCTGGTGACCCCCGAGCTCGCGCTGGAACAGGCTCGCAAGGCCGAGGACGAGATCTCGAAGCGGCGCTACAAAGGTCTGCTGCATGGCGTGCCGATCGGGTTGAAGGACCTGTGCTACACCAAGGGCATCCCGACCGCGGCGGGGATGCCGATCCATCGGGATTTCCGCCCGGCCTTCGACGGCACGGTGGTGAAGCGTTTCGCGGCGGCAGGCGCGGTGTGCCTGGGCAAACTGCAGCTGACCGAAGGCGCGTTCGCGGATCACCATCCCGACGTCACCGTCCCGGTGAATCCCTGGAATGCAGCTCACTGGTCCGGAGCGTCGTCGAGCGGTTCCGGGGTGGCGACCGCGGCGGGAATGTGCTTTGCGTCGATCGGTTCGGATACCGGGGGTTCCATTCGCTTCCCCTCCGCGGCTTGCGGCAACACCGGCCTCAAACCGACCTGGGGACGGGTCTCGCGCTACGGCGCCTTCGAACTGGCGGCCTCGCTCGATCACCTGGGCCCCATGTGCCGCTCGGCGGCGGACGCGGGCGTGGTGCTCGGCGCCATCGCCGGCGCCGATGCCGACGATCCCACCGCCAGCCAGAGACCCGTGCCGGACTACCTCGCCGGCAACGATCGTGAGCTGCGCGACCTGCGCGTCGGCATCGACGAGCGCTACAACGGCGACGATGTAGATCCTTCGATGGTCCGCACGACGCAGGAAGCACTGCGCGTACTGACCAGCCTGGGTGCCCAGGTCGTTCACGTGACCATGCCCGCGTTCGACGCGGTGATGCGCGACTGGGCCCCGAACTGCGCAGTGGAAACCGCGGTTGCACACGAAGCGACATACCCCGCGCGGCGCTCGGAATACGGACCCGGCCTGGCCGGTCTCCTCGATCTGGCACGCGGCGTGAGTTCGGCGGCATATCAGAAGATCCTGCTGCGGCGACGCGACTTCTCCGGCCGGCTTGCGGCGCTGTTCCAGTCGATCGATCTGCTGATCGTCCCGGCGCAGTTCATCCCTTCGCCCACCACCGCACGCATGGCAACGCTCGGGCGCAATCCCGCGGAACTGCTCGCGCTCATGCGGTTCGCTTCGCCGTTCGACATGAGCGGCAGCCCGGCCATCACGATGCCGTCGGGCTTCACGCCTCAGGGTACGCCGATCGCCTTCCAACTCGTCTCACGGCACTGGGGGGAGGATCTGCTGGTGCGCGCGGGTCGTGCGTATCAGCGCGAAACCGACTGGCATCGACAACGGCCGAAGCTGTAGGCGCGACGCGAAAGGATTTCAGCATGGCGTCGGATCCTGAATCGATCTCGATTCGGGCTTGACAGTCGTATCCGTATGGATACCCTCTTCAAATGTTAATTGTCCGTCAGACCCAGGAATTTCAAGACTGGCTCGACGACTTGAAGGACTTTCGCGGCCAGGTCCGAATCGCCGCCCGTCTGCGTCTTGCGGAAGCCGGCAATCTCGGAGACTAGACGCCCGTCGGCGGGGATGTGTCGGAGATGCGCGTCGATGTAGGCCCTGGCTATCGTCTGAATTTCACGCGGCGGGGCAGCATCCTAATCGTCATACTCGTAATCGTCATACTCGCGGGCGGTGACAAATCAACGCAAGCACGCGACATCAAGCGAGCGCAACGAATCCTGAAGCAACTGGAGTCGGACTCATGACAAAGACCACAACGAAAGCCAAGCTGCTTCCGTTCGATGCGGCACGGTATCTGATCGACGACGCAGCAGTGGCGGAGTACGTGACGGCCGTCCTCGAGGCCGACGATCCTGATCTATTGCTCCTCGCGCTCGGCGACGTGGCGCGCGCGAGGGGTATGGCACAGGTTGCCAAAGATGCGGGTCTTGGTCGGGAAAGCCTGTACAAGGCCCTCGCTCCCGGAGCAAAGCCCCGCTTCGACACTGTGCTTAAAGTGGCGCGCGCGTTGGGTGTCCGGCTTAAGGCACATCCAGTCTAGCCTTGTGCTCCTCGCAAAAACACGCGATCAACCCTCACGCTTCCAATCCACTTGAAAACTGAACGGAGCCGCTGGTCTGTTCTTTCCGCCACGCCGCCGGCGGCATGCCTACCATCCGCCTGAACGCCCTCGAGAAGGCCGCCTCCGAGTCGTAACCGACGTCGAGCGCAATCGCCGTGACGTCGCGATCGGATTCGCGCAACATCTGAGCGCCGAGCTGGGTGCGCCAGGAGGCAAGATACTGGATCGGCGGTTGGCCGATGCAGCGGACGAAACCGTCATGGAGCGCGGAACGCGACAGGCCGACCTCGCGGGCAAGATCGTCGACGTTCCAATCGTGCTCGGGCCGGTGGTGCATGCGCTCGAGGGCCTTACCGACGAAACGGTCGCGAAGCCCGGCGAGCCAACCCGTCGCATCCTCCGGCAAGCTGTCCAGATAGCGGCGCGCTGCATCGACGAACATCATCTCGGAGAGCCGCTCCAGCACAGCGTCGCCGCCAGGACGTCGTTCGTTCGATTCCACCACCGCTTGATCGATCACCCGAGTGACCCAATCGCTCGCTCTTGACGCCGGCAGATGCAGCATGCGCGGTAGCGCCGCAACAAGCGGACTGAACGGTCGCGAATCGCAGCCGAGGAAGCCGCACACGAGAATCGAATCGGCGTCCTCGACGCGCATCAGCGTACCGGGTTCCCGGATCCCGCGATGACAGGCGATCGGTACCGGCCTCGGATCGTTGCGCCGGGCGACGATCCAATCGGCGTTCGCGCGCTGCGGTTCGAGCCCCGGCGCACTCGACATCACGTGACGATCGCCTTGCGGAAACATCACGATATCTCCCGCCGAAAGCCTCACGGGCGGCAGGCCCGAAACTGCGGCCCAGCCGTTGCCCTTCGCCATCACGTGGTACTCCATGACGTGCTCGCAACCCGGCATCACACCCCCGGCGATCTCCTTCGCAGTCAGGCCCTCGGCGGACCACTCGTCGCGGAAGCTGATGTAGAAGAACACCGCGCCTCGCAGACGCACGCTGCGCAACAGGTCGGAAAGGGGTCTCGGCTCATCGAAGGGGACCCAAGGACGTAGTCAGGAAGCGTGAACCCGATCACATCATTCGCAAATCGCGGACGGCGAATCGAGTCGGGGCAACGACCAGTGAAGCGCGAATCGTACGGCCGACGGATGGTCAGGATTGTGTGACCAGAACTCCGCCACATGTCCAGGTACTCGGGTATGCGCCGGAGGAGGCACCATGCCGCCTCTTCAACATCTCACTCGTCTGTCTGTTTCCGCTTGAGCTCGATTTCCCACGCACCACACTTGGGCGCCCGCTTGATGGCGCCATCGGCTCGAAGAAGCGGCACGCCTTTGGCTTTGGCGTGATCCGGTGCTATTCCAAAAAGATCCGTGATGAACGCGGGAGCCAACTCTTCAGATTGCACAAACAGGGATACGCGCAGCCAACCAATGGGGCCGCCGAACCATTGTGTCCCTGGCGGTGCCCCTCGTGGTGGCTCTGGCAGTGGGTTCTTCAATTGCTTCTCCGTTGGCGACGCCGATTTCGGTCAACGTTTGTCGGATACGCAGTTTGGATTTCACCGTCCTGGTCCAATATTCAGACTGATCAGTACGATCCAGATGTCACCGCTATGCAGAGTAGATGGAGTACCCAACGGCGCCGCCGTCGGGTACTCCGGTTGATGCGTTTCAATCGTTAGACCGCTTGCTTCGATACGAGAGGGAAGGAGACAGGATCACGTATCGACGCCACGGAAAGATCAACGTCAAGCTGCGGCCAATAAAGATGGTCTGGCGTAGGCCACTGAACGTCGGAGAGCTGTTCGATCGTTGCCTTTCGAAACCATGGGAACTGTTCGAACGGAATGAGAAGTTCCTCGGTGCCGAGCAGCAGCCAGAAACCATTCTTCGAGACATGCGTGACTTCAGCTGCCGAAGTGACGGTGCCAGGCATTCCGAATCTCCTTAAAGTGAGCCTCGACCACGACCTGCGCCTGCTTGATTTGTACTGCAGTCAATCCCGTTGAGGTCGCCAAGGCGACGGCTGGAGTCAGCCGGAACTTCGCTTCACCATCAGGGTGAGCGACATGAACGTGAATTCTGATCTCTTCTCGCGAGAAAAAGAACAGGCGGAATGGTCCGTCTCGGACGATGGTCGGTGCCATACGCTCAATCTACCTGAAGCTCGCTCGGAGCACCCGGAAGCGGTCTAATCCAACGCCTGCATCATCTGCCAGCGGAGGCGGCGAAGCCCGCTGTAGCGCGTCAGGTGCATGCGGTCGTTAAAGCGCGATTTCTTTGGTTCAGGCGAACACGTCAGGATGCTGGTCAACCTCTTAACGACTCAATAGCCTCGAACTCACAACCGTTACCCCTTTGCCAGCGCTAAAGGACTTGCATCTCCACGAACCGTGCCCAGAGTCCATCTGTCTTTCTCGGGGGCTGTTTTGTTTCCCGCGTAAGAATTGGTACGGCGAAACCTTTCCGCTCCCTGTTGCATCAATGATCCGGGTAAATGCTACGGTCCCGACACCCCGACCCGCCCCACGATCCTGAGATACCCATCCGCATCGACCGTCGCACTATCCCCGGTACGCAGCCACCCTGCTGCATCCACGACCGAACGGGTCGCCTCCGGATCGCCCCAATACCAGCGCATCGTGAGATAGCCCCGCACGCACAATTCGCCGCTTTGCCCCACCGGCACGATGCGGCCGTTCCGGTCTACGATCTTCGCCTCTACGTGAGGATGCACCCGGCCGACCCCCACCGCCCGCTGCGGAAGCGGATCGACTGCGTCGGACTGAAACGTCAATGGGCTTGTTTCGCTCTTGCCATAGCCGATCGTGATGCCCGGCATGTGCAGCTCGGACGCGATCCGCCGCACCGTTTCCGGCGGGCACGCACCACCCGCCGTGATGCCCGTGCGCAGCGTCGAAACGTTGGTGTCACGCAACGCCGGATGTTCCAGCAGCTTTGTGAACATCGCCGGCGTGGCGTGCAGCGCCGTGCAGCCCTGAGCGTCGATGACCTCGAGTGTCTTCGTCGCGTCGAACGTGAGCGCGGGGATCACCATGGCCGCCCCCGAAGCCACGCACGCGAAGATGCCGGGCCCCGTGCCGAACCAGTGATGTACGGGCGCAGCGATGCACATGCGATCGTGTTCGGTGAGACGCATGGCCTGCGCCGCGAAGTGCGCGTTGTTGGCGAGGCCGTAATGTGTGAGGGTCGCGGCCTTCGATGCACCGATCGCGCCGCTGGTGAACTGGATGTCGGCAGGATCGTCGGGATCGACGGATTTCCCCACGGATGCCAGCCGCGACCGCTGCGCGGGACCTGCGAGGCGTCGCAGCGCCTTGAAGCTCGTGGTCGCCTGCGGTGTCGGCCCGTCTCCGATCAGGACGACATGGCGCAGTCTCGGCAGGCGCTCGCCATGCAATCGCCCGTCGGATGCCAGGCGATCGATCTCCGGCATCACGCCGCGCAGCAGCGCCACGCAATCGCGCGATGCGATGATCCTCGCCATCACGAGCGCGCGGCAACGCGTGGTGGCGAGAGCGTGCGCGAGTTCGATCTCTCCCCACGCCGGGTTCAGGTTGACGAGGATCGCGCCGATGCGCGCGGCCGCGAATTGCACGCCAAGCCATTCCTCGCACAGCGGCGCCCAGAGCCCCACACGGTCGCCGGGCTCGAGCCCCAGGGCGAGCAAACCGGCGGCGACTTCGTCGCTGCGTGCCTTCAAGTCATGCCACGACCAGCGCCGGCCCGTGGCCGCGAAGAAAGCCGCATCGCGCCCCCCGTGCGCGGCCACGGTCTCGTCCAGCATCCCGGACAACGTGATGAAGCGCAGCGGATCGTCGGTCAGTCCGGCCACGTCCGACAAGCCGCGCTGTGGACGCAGCCGTTCGTCGAGATCGGTGCGCAGCCAGTCCGAAGTGAACGGATTCGTGCTCATGCCGGGCGCGACCGCACGGCGCTACATGTTGCGCCAGTCGCCCAGTTGCTCGAAGGCGTGCGCGGCGCGATAGATCGTGGACTCGTTGTAATGGCGCCCGATCAGCATCATGCCGATCGGCAATCCCTGGCTCATGCCGCAAGGGATGCTCATGGCCGGATGTCCGGTCACGTCGAACGGGCAGGTGTTGTTGACCATCGAGAGCCCGCTGTCGCACCACAACGCGAGCGAGGCGCTCTGCGGCGGGATCGGCATCGCCTTCATCGGCAGGGTCGGCATCAGCAGCAGGTCGAAGCGTCCGAACGCATCGTCGTAGGCACGGGTGAGAACGCGCGCGAGGTTCTGTGCCTTCGCGTAGAAGTGGCCGCGATACTGGCGCGTGAAATACTCGCCGCCGAGCATGCACAGCTTCAACGTGCGCGAAAGTTCGTTCGCCCGTGCGCGCCAGTTGGCGTGGGCGTCGAGCAGGCTCGTGGTATAGAGGCCCTTCCAATTGAAGCCCATGCCATTGCCGTGCATCATCTGCGCCACTAGGCCTTCGATCGCGATCGGAACCCAGATCGCGGGGCCGTCGAGGTGCATGGGGATCGACACCTCTTCCACCGTGGCGCCCATCGCGCGCAGACGGTCCGCCGCGGTGCGCACCTTCTGATCCACGTCGGTTTCACTTTCCGGACGGCCGAAGCCTTCGGTGACGATCCCGATGCGCAAGCCGCCGACGCCGCGCCCCAGGGCCGTGGTGTACTTGTCCACGCGCACGTCGTACTGGCGCGGATCGAGGCCGTCGGCGCCCGCGATCACTTCCAGCACCAGCGCGTTGTCGGCCACGGTCGTGGTCATGGGCCCGGTATGATCGATGGTGGATTCGATCGGCATGACACCGGTGTACGGCACCAGTCCGTGCGTCGCCTTCATGCCGTAGCACCCGGACCATCCCGCGGGCATGCGGATCGATCCGCCCTGGTCGCCACCGATGGCGATTTCGACCTCGCCGGCGCCCACCAGCGCGCCGCATCCGGACGACGAACCGCCGGCCATGTAGCCGTACTTGTACGGGTTGTGCACCGGACCGGCGGAGCAGGTATGGCTGCCGCCGGACAAACAGAAATGTTCGCAATGCGCCTTGCCGACGATCGTCGCGCCCGCATCGAGCATGCGCGTCACCACCGTGGCGTCGAGATCGGGCACGTACCCTTCCAGCGTCGACGAGCCGTTCATCATCGGCACGCCGGCCAGACATACGTTGTCCTTCAGCACGACTCGCTTGCCGGCGAGCGGTCCGTGCGATGCGCCGCGGATCTCGCTCTTCACGGCCCACGCGTTCATCGTGTTCTCCGCGGCGCCAGGGCGGTAGCCAGGCGTACGCGGATAGCGCACCGGGGGCACGTTGTCAGGCAACTGGCTCACCCGGTCGTACGCCTGCATGGTGCCTTCGAGCACTTCCATGTATTCGCCGAGTTCGCGCTCGGACATGCTCAGGTGCAGCGATGCGGCGATCTCCTTCATCTGTTCCAGCGTGGGCCGTTTGACGGTTGCCATGGTCACCCCTGACGAAATGGTTGCGGGCGCAGCGGGCGCCGGCATGGAAGACGTTGGAACACGATGCGATTCGACCGCGCGCGATTCGACCGGGCGGGATTCGATGTGCGGGCTTGCCGCGGCCGGCCGGCTCGGGGTCGCAGCGCGAGGCGGAGGGGCCGCCCCCCGCGACGTCGCGGTGCGCGTCATGCGCGCGGCGCCCAGACCGAGGATCGTCGCGAGTTCGCCGCCGCCGAGCGCGCCGGTGTCGAGGGTGCGTTCGATACGACCCTTTTCGAGCACGGCGATGCGGTTGGCGACGTCGAGCACGAGGTCGAGGTTCTGCTCCACGACGATCATGGTGAGCCCGGCATCGCGGCGCAGCGCGGACAGGATCTGTCCGATCTCCTGCACGATGGAGGGCTGGATACCTTCGGACGGTTCGTCGAGCAGCAGCATCCACGGGCTCGCCATCAAGGCGCGCGCCAGCGCGAGCAGTTGCTGTTCGCCGCCGGACAAACTGCCGCCACGCCGGTCGAGGAGCTGGTTCAAGCGTGGAAACAGCGCAAGCACCCGGTCGAGGGATTCCTGCTCGGTTTCCTCCGTGTCGCGCCGCCACGCGAGACGCAGGTTGTCGAGCGCGGTGAGCGCGGGAAGGATGCCGCGCCCCTGCGGCACATACGCGATGCCCAACCGGCTGCGCGCATGCGCCGGTTCGCGCGTGATGTCCACGCCATCGACCGAGATCACGCCCGAGGTCACCGGCAACAGACCCATCAGCGCCTTCAAAAGCGTGGTCTTGCCCATGCCGTTGTGGCCGACGATCCCGAGTGCGTCGCCCGATACGAGAGCGAGCGAGACGCCGTGCAGCACCGGCACCGCGCCGTAACCGGCGCGCAGGTCGCTCACTTCGAGGACGAGGTTCTGCGCGGAATCCGTGTCCCGCGTTTCAGAGGTCGCGAGCGTGTTCATGCGCGGTTCCCGATGTAGACCTCGCGCACGCGCGCATCCGCGAGCACGTCGTCGACGTGGCCTTCGGTCAGCACGGCGCCCTGGTAGAAGACGGTGATGTCCGTGCCCAGCATGCGCACGAACTCCATGTCGTGATCGACCACGATCACCGATGCGGTCTTGTTGATCTGGCGGATGAGACCCACGAGGCGTTCCACTTCCGTGCCGGTGATGCCGGCTGCCGGTTCGTCGAGCAGTACCAGCCACGGCTCCTGAGCGAGCACGATGCCTATTTCGACCATCTGCCGTTGCCCGTGCGCGAGTTCGCCGACGGTGCGGCGCGCGATGTCGCCCAGCCCCACCTCGTCGATGACTCGCTGCACTTCCGCGCCGCTACGGCTCCAGCCGTGCGTGCGGCGGGCCGCGAGCCACAGGTTCTCCATCACCGTGAGACCGTTCATGACCGAAGGCACCTGGGTCTTGATGCCCACGCCCATGCGCACGATGTGGTTGGGTCTGAGGCCGCCGATGTCGACGCCGCGGATCAGCACGCGTCCGCCGCCGTGGTCGATGGGGTATTGACCGGTGAGGCACTTGAAGAACGTGCTCTTGCCTGCGCCGTTCGGTCCGATCAGGCAACGCAGTTCGCGCTCGCCCAGGCGAAAGCTGACGCGGTCCACCGCCGTCACGCCACCGAAACGTTTGGTCAGCTCGATGGTCTCGACGACGGCGTCGCTCATGGCGTGCGCTCGCTCGCGGGCGCTGCGATGCGGCGCCGTGCCCGGAGGTGGCCGGCACGCTGCGTGCGGATGCGCGCGCGACCCTTGAACCACGCCTGGAGCGCGGGCACGACACCGCGCGGAATCGCCAGCACCACGATCACGAGGATCAGACCGAGGATCAGCGAATTATCGATCAGCGTCTGCTCGCCGAGCAGCAGCTTCAGCATGCCCAGAACGATCGCGCCGAAGATGGGCCCGACCAGCGTGCCCAGACCGCCGACGATCACCCAGATGATCACCTCGGCCGCCGAGCGCAGACTGAAGACGCTCGGCGTCACGATCTCGGCCCAGTTCGCGAACAGGCAGCCGGCCAGACCCGCCATGGCCGCGCTGATCGAAAAGATCGCCGTCTTGTAAGCGGGCACGGAGTAGCCCAGCAGTTCACAGCGCGACTCGTTCTCGCGGATGCCGACCAGAATGCGGCCGAAGGAGCGCGCGAGGATCCACCGGCTCAGCAGATAGCAGCCGAGCAAGGCGACCACCGCCACGTAATAGAGCGGCACGCCGAACAGCGAGACGTCGGGCATGCCGGGCACGTTGAGCACTGGAAATCCCGGAATACCGTTGAAGCCGCCGAGCCGCGCATCGCCGATCACGTATTTGTCGCCGGCCGTGGCGCTCATGAACTTGAACAGGATCAGGCTCACCACGAGCGTGATCACGCCCATGTAGACGTCGCTGATGCGGCCGTAGAACATCATCGCGCCGATGATCGCCGCCACGATCGCTGGGACCAGGATCGCGAGCAGCAGCGGGATCGTGCTCTCGCCGATGTTGACCACGGCGATCGCGTAGACGTAGGCGCCGAGGCCGAAATAGGCCGTGTGCCCGAACGACAGCAGCCCCGCGTAGCCCCACATCAGCCCGAGCGACAGCGCGAACAACGCCCAGGTCAGCAGCAGGGTCGGCGTACTCGTATCGAAGAATACCGGCCACGCCAGCAGGACCGCGGCACCGAGGATGAACCAGCCCCAGCGCATCTGCCCTATCGAGGGCCAGACCTTCACTGGCTGTTCCGGAAGAACCGGCCGCTGATACCCTGGGGCATGAGGCGCAGCAGGACGATGGCGAGCGCCAGCATGACGATGTCGCCGAGCACCGGTCCGGAGGCGAAGGACACGATCTGGCTGATGGTGCCGAACATGGCGGAACTGGTGAGGGTGCCGGCGATGACGGCTCCCGCCCCACCTGTGATGACCGCAATGAACGACTGCGCGATGTAGCCGCCGCCGGACGAAGGCAGCAGCCCGGTGAGCGGCGCGAGGATCCCGCCCGCGAGACCCGACAGGGCCGCGCCGATGGTGAACGTCACCATATAGACCGTACGCGGGTTGTAGCCCAGCGACGAGGCCACTTCCGCGCTCTGCATCGCACCGCGCGCGATCAGCCCGAGGCGCGTAAAACGCAGCACCAGCCACATGCCCACATAGAGCACGACCGTCACCGCAATGATGAACAGGTTGTAGCCGCCCATCTGGTAGGCACCCAGCCGATAACCGGAAATCGGCGCCGGCACACTGACGGCCGAACTACCGAAGATCAGTGTGACGATGCCGATCAGCAGCAGCGACAGGCCCCAGGTCGCGAGCATCGTGTCGATCATGCGGCCGTAGAGGAAACGGATGACCAGCCGCTCGATGATCAGCCCGACGATGCCGACCACCAGGGGCGCGATGATCAGCATCGAAAACCAGAGGTCGATGCCGGCTCGGAAACACGCGAGCGTCGTGTAACCTCCGAGCATCACGAACTCGCCGTGCGCGAGATTGATGACCCGCATCATGCCGAACACGATCGCCAGCCCCGCGCTGACCAGCGCGATGAAGGAGATCATGTAGAGGATCTCCAGAACGACGACGGCGGCGTAGTCCATCTTGCGAGAGCGGGAGGTACTTGGACGGTGAGGCGAACGGGGCGGCATGGCGCCGCCCCCACGGCACTGCTTCAGGCTCAGATCTTCACTTCGTACTGCTTGTTGTCGTTCGGGTTCTTCAGCAGGTCGCAGAACTGCGCCGTGTCGGCGGGCGGACGCTGCTTGACCGTGCTGATGATGGTGAGCTTCTGGTTCTTCACTTCCATCAGGTTGATGTCCAGCGCGGCGTGATGGGTCTTCGGGTCGATGGTGACGGTGCCGGCCGGACCTTCGATGGAAACGCCGGACTCGATCGCCTTCAGCATGGCTTCGCGTTCCAGCGTGCCGGCTTTCTTGACGCACGCGGCCCACACGTGGATGCCCTGGTACTGCGAGACCGCGATCTCATGCACGATCTTCGTGTCGCCGAAACGCTTGTTCCAGCGCGCGAGGAATTCGGTGTTCGCAGGCGACTTCGCTTCCTGGCTGTAGTTGCCCGCGATGACGATGCCGTCGCCCTCGGCCGGGGACAGCGCCAGGTGCTCGTTGCCGACCCCGAACGTGGTGGAGGTGAGCGGGATCTTCTTGTTCATCCCCGAGGCGGCCCACTGCCGGAAGAACGCCATGTGCGCACCGCCGACCAGCGCCGCCACCACGAAGTTCGGGCTCGCCTGCTGGATCTTGGCGATGGTCGAGCCGAAGTCGGCCACGTCGAGCGGGAAGAAATCGGTGGACGCGACCGTGCCCTTGCGCTCCTTGATGTAGTACTGCAGCCACTTGGCGGTGATCTGCCCGTAGTTGTAGTCGGCCGCGAGGATCACGACCTTGTTGCCCCATTTCTTCATCGCGTACTCGACGATGGGCTCCACTGCCTGTGCCGGCGTCGTGCCCGTCACCACGCAGTTGCGGTCGCAAACACCGCCCTCGTACAGCACGTTGTAGAAGTAGAGCGTGTTGGCGCGCCTGAAGGTCTGGCGGATCGCCTCGCGCGAAGCGGAAGTGATGCCGCCATGGACGACGTCGACCTTGTCCGTGCGTGCAAGCTGCTGCGCGAACTTGGTGTAGAGCGCGATATCCGATTGGGTGTCGTACTGGATCGCCTTGATCTTGCGGCCGAGCAGGCCGCCGGCGGCGTTGATCTCTTCGACCGCCATGGTCGTGGCCATCACCATCGGCTTGCCGTAGATGTCGAGGTTGCCCGAGTTGTCCAGCACGGATCCGAGCAGGATGTCCTTGCCCTGGGCAAAGGCTCCGACCGTGGAGCCCAGGCCGCCCGCCACCGCGAGGGCGCCGGTGGCGCCCAGAAAGTCCCGCCTCGAAAGTTTCATCTGGTTCTCCCTGTTGTGGTTCCGACGCTTGTTCGCTGCACGAATCAACGCCGTCGGCGCGTTGAACGGTCCGGCGCTATTTCTTGTCGTCCCGCGGGCCGGTTCCCTTGGGCAGCGCTCCGGAAAAGTCGTAGCCGATGGATTCGCCGATGCTCTTCAGCGCCGGCAACTGCAGTGCCATGCCCAGGATGCTGTCCATGACCTGGTTGATGGGCGGGCGCGACGAACCGTTGTCGACGCCGCCGGCAGAGGGCTGGCCGAGCGTGCCGCCGAAACCGGTGACCTGGTGGATGCGGATGCTGTCGATCTTCTCGGCGGGCTTCATCATCTGTCCGATGATCTCGGGCATCTTGTCCAGCCGATAGCGTTCGAGCTCGAGGTGCATCAGGCTCTCGGTGCGGGAGTTCTCCGCCTTGATGCGTGCCGCATTGCCTTCGGATTCCGCCAGCAGGCGCGCGCGCGCAGCCTCCGCCAGCGCTCGGGTCGCCTGGGATTCGGCCTGGGCGCGTTTGATGACCACGTCCGCTTCCGTCTCGGCATTGGCAGCGGCGACCTCGCCTTCTTCCTGCACCCGTTTGGCCGCCATCTCGCGCGAGCGATCGGCAACTGCGCGCTCGCGTTCAGTCTGCACGTGCTCCTGGGCGAGCACGATCTCGGTGCGCGCGATCTCGGCCCGGGCCTGGGCCTTCGCTTCTTCCACGTGCTTCGCCGCGAGCTGGATCGAGCTGTCGATCTTGCGCAGTTCCGAGTTCAACTGGGCCTCGATCTCCTGCTTGCGCAGTTCGCGCTGCTTGGCGATCTCGAGCGACCGGGTTTCCCGTTCGCGTTCGATGCGCGCGTTCTCGGTTGCGATCATGGCCTGCTCGCGTGCACGGGCGCTCTCGGCTTCGCTGGCGGACCTGGCTTTCTCGATCTCGAGGCGCTGGCCGATCCCGGCCTGTTCTTCTTCCTGTTGCAGCACCAGCCGCCGCTTGGTGGCATCGAGCTGGGTCTGGCGCACGGCGATCTCGGCTTCGGCCTCGATCTCGGTGCGTTTTTTGCGGTTGCTGGCGATGACCTCGGCCAGCTTGCGCATTCCGACGGCGTTGAAAGCGTTGTTCTCGTCGAGCGATGCGAACGAAGCCTGGTCGAGTCTCGTCAACGATACCGAGTCGAGCAGCACGCCGTTGTGCGAGAGGTTCTCGCGCAGCATATCCGCGACCCGGCGCACGAACTCGCCGCGCTGCTCGTGCAGTGTGTCCATGGTCTCGGCCGCGGCGATGGACTGCAGTGCGTCCACGAAACGACCCTCGAGCAGGTTGCGCAGCCCCTCGGGATTGAACGAACGCGAACCGATCGCCTGGGCCGCCGTGGCGATGCCCTCGACAGTCGGCTGGACGCGGACGTAGAACTCGAGCTCCACGTCGACGCGGATGCGATCGGTCGTGATCAGCGATTTTTCACCGCCGCGCTTGACCTCGATGCGGATGGTCCGCATGTTGATCTCGTCGACCTTGTGCAGGAACGGCAGCGAGAGGCACCCGCCCGCGATGACGATGCGCTGGCCGCCGAAACCGGTGCGCACGAGTGCTACGTCACGGGTCGACTTGCGATAGAACCGGTTGAGAAAGACGATGACGATCGCGACGACGATGATCGCGACCACGATTCCGAGAAGCCAGCCCAGGACCACCATCGCGCCTCTCCTTCAACCCTCGAGTCGAACCCGGTCGAGTATGGTGGCAGGGGATTTTCGATGTCAAGCCGCGCACGATGGCGCGCACTGCGTGCATCGTGCGCACCACGGCGTTGCCCCGCCCGGCACCGCGTACCCGGGAACGGATGCGAAATTGTGCGGGCGGCGGCAACGCCCCGCCGTCGTCGACCATGCGCTTGGTCTCGCGGCTGTTGCCACAGCCCGGATCGGCCCGCAGCCTTCCATCGGCGGCGCAAGGGCGCATGCGCTTGCGCCGCCTCGACGTCCGCGAAGCTGTGGTACACAGTGCGCTCATGCTCCTCTCATCCAGAGCGTTGTCGAAGTGGTTGGCCGGCGGGGCTGCATTGCTCGGCATTGCGGCCGTCCCGATGACTGTCCGCGCGGATCCGATTCGACCTCATGCGGAACGCGTGCGGTCGGTGGAGGCCGAGTTTCGCGGCTGCGAGTCGGCCGGATGGTGCAGGTTCCGGATCGAACCGTCGCATCCTTTGCACGAGCCACTGCATCGCGTGCGTCCCGATGGTGCCTCGCCAATGCCCGGCGACGATATTGTTTCCATCGCGGTGCGCGACCGCCTCAATGCCTTGCTCGCCAGCATGATCCACCAGAACAAACGCATCGTGCTTCACGACCTGCGCGAACTGGACGACAAGACGTTTGCCGCCACCGTGACGGTGAACGGTGCGGACGTCGCGGCGGACCCGATGCTCCTGGAGTTGCAGAGGTAGGCCGTCGACACGATTTCGCCGGTCCCCGGGCCTTCGCAGGAAGGGCCGGGCGGCGAAGCGGCCTTGTCCGGCGACCGCGCGGGCCGCCGGAGAAGGATCAGCCTGAACCTACTCTTTGGTGATCTTCCACACGACCGCCGACTTCGGCGTCGTGTAGAACGGGGACTCCATCTGGTAGTTCACATACAACTCGCCGTAGTCGGCGACGTACATGGTCTTGCCGTCCATGCTGAACTCGACATCGTTGGTGCGCTCGAATCCGCCCCGGTTTTCCTTCTTCTGATAGGCGTTGGGACCCGGCTCGATGTTCTCCGCGAAGATGGTCCACTTGACGCCGGTCGGGTTGAGGAACTCGACGCGGACGATGGCGGGCCACATCGGACGCAGGCTTTCCGGGCCGTTGTCGATGATGCCGAACACCGCGGTGTAGAGCACGTCACCGCTGTCGCCGAAGGCCTTCGACGACCAGGCGAGACCGTCCATAGGGTTGTTCGTGTCCCACTCCAGAACCGGATTGATGTACCCGTTCGGGTTGGGATTGGCGATGATCAGCGGCGTGCCGCGGACCCCGATGGAGTGGTCGATGAAGCGATAGGGCGGCAGCGTCGGCACGAAGGGCTTGTCCCCGATGTTCAGCTGGGGATTCGGCCGCGTCGGGTCGAACTTGTTGCCACGGTAGACGTCCGGCCCCGAGCGCTTGATGTTGACGAAGTTGTCACCATCCTTGTCGGGGAAGCCCGCGTCCTGACCCTTCTCGGTGAAGATGAACAGACGTTCGGCAGCGTTGGCCACACGACGGTTGCCCTTGTCGTTGTGACCGTTGTCGCTCACCGCCAGCGCCTTCTCGAAGCGCGAACCCTTCGGACCGAAGGCCACGCCGGACGAGTTGCGCAGGCCCATGGCATAGAGTTCCCAGTCGTCGCGCGTGTAGCTGCTGTCGGCCTTCAGCCTGGCACGATGAATGGCCCCGCCGCAGGGTTTCTGCGCCTTGATCACCTGGCCCGGCTTGGAGGGCGTGCCCTTGGGCAGGTAGGCGCCCGTGAGGTTGCCCTCGGTGTCACGGATATTGAGACCCGTCAGCACGATATCCCGGCAAGGCGGATCACGCGGCAGCGCAGGGACTCCGGCTTCCGTGCGCTTCTCCCAGTAGGGGTCGATCGCGTCGGTCCAGCCATGGATGTTGGGGTCGGCGAAGCCCGAGTTGGTCGGCGCGCCCACGGCATAGTAGAGCCAGCCGTCGCGGCAGGTGATCCCGCCCAGCGCGTGGTCGCCGATCGGCACTTCGTTCATGATCAGCTTGGGCGTGCCGTTCACGCCATCGATCTCCCAGATCCCGTAGCTGTAGTCGCCGACGTACGTCCGGCCGTTCTCGGGGCAATAACCGATCTCGTTCAAGGCGAAGGACTTGAACGTCCCCAGGCCCACCTTGTCCTTGATGAGCTTGCCGGACTTGTCGAAGATCTTCACATGCGGCTTGTCGATGCCTTCCGGCGGGAAGCCGAAGGTGTTGCCGGAAATGGCGACCCAGACGTTGTCTTCCTTGTCGACGGTGATCGACGTGATGGTGTCGAGCCCTGCCGCGAACACCGAAACCTTGTATCCCGGCGCGATCTTGATCTTGCTCGGGGTCGGTGTGACGGGGGTGCGCGTGGACCATTTGCCTGCCGCGCCGCCCGGCTCCGCATTGGCGCGATCCTGCGCAAAAGCCGACCCTGTGACGGTACCCACCACCAATGCGAGTGCTGCTGCGTAGATTGGTATTCTCATTCTGGCCTCCTCCTCGGTTGAAGTTCGACTTCAGCTACCGTACTGCGCGGGCGTGAGCCCTGTTCACCGCAGACATCTCCTTGCTTTCGATGCGTCGCGGCCGTCGCGATGCATCAGTGCTCGGCCGGCGCAAACGTTCGGATGTGCGCGACGAGGCCCTGGATCTGCTCGTCGTTCAGCTTGTGCTCCCAGGCCGGCATGGTGGCGATCTTCCCCATCGCCGCGCCGCCCTTCTTGATGACCATGGCGATGTATTCGTCGGGCACCTGGCCCATGTACGCCTTGTTGGCGAGCGTGCCGATGTGGGGGCTGAATCCGCCCCGATGACCGTCGCCGCCATCGCCCTGGAATCCGTGGCAGCCAGCGCACATCTGGTCATAGATCCGCTTGGACTCCTGCGGATCGGTCTGCGCCACTGCGGCCATCGACAGGGCGATCGACAGTAGCGCGACGATCGCGATGGATGCTTTCATGGGCGCTCCCCGGGATACCGGGGTTGCGGTTTCGCCACTCGAGCCGTCGGCCGGAACCCGGCTGCGACGACGAACACAAATGCCGGGCACGCCCGGCCGATTGGTGCCATTCGCTTCGTCCTCCCCAAAACCAATGTCGTTTTTTTGTTGGCCGAGCATGGTGCGACTGTGGAACCGGCAGGTCAAGGGAAAGACTCTCCGAATGCATCCCGAAACGGCGCAGACGCCGCATCTCCCGCGCGAATCGCGCGACTACAATCGAAGGCTTCCGGGTCGACCTTCGAGACCCGCCCCGAATCCGTCATGAAAACCCCCGATTCCCCTCTCGCCGGCCGCGTCGGCGATCGCATCGTCATTCACGGTGCACGCCAGAACAACCTCAAGAATCTGACCCTGTCGCTCCCGACCAACGAACTGATCGTGGTCACCGGCGTGTCGGGTTCGGGCAAGTCGTCCCTGGTCTTCGACACGCTCTACGCGGAAGGCCAGCGGCGCTACGTCGAGACCTTCTCGCCGTACGCGCGTCAGTTCCTCGACCGGATGGACAAACCGCAGGTGGACCGGGTCGAGGGCATCCCACCCGCCATCGCCATCGACCAGACCAACCCGGTGCGCACCTCGCGCTCGACGGTCGGGACGATGACCGAACTCAACGACCATCTGAAACTGCTGTTCGCGCGCGGGGCGCACCTGCACTGCCGCAATTGCGGACACCCGGTGCGACGCGATTCGCCGCAGAGCATCTTCGACGATCTCACGGAGCGCGCTCGCAAGGCGGGCGATCCGCGCCTGATCGTCACCTTTCCGGTACCGGTGCCGAAGAACTTCAAGGAAGATGAAGTCCTGAAATTGCTCGAAGCCCAGGGCTATTCGCGGCTCCACGCACGCTCGAAGGACTCGGTGGAAGTGATCCAGGATCGCTTCCGCGTCGGCAACGCGGAGCGCGCCCGCGTGGTGGAGGCGCTGGAGGCCGCGCTGCGGGTGGGGCAGGGACGGGTGAATGTCTATCCGGTGGCCGACGATGTTTCCCCGCCCCCACCCCAACCCTCCCCCGCCGGACCGGCGGGGGAGGGAGTCTCCGCGAGTCCCGAGTCACCTGTCACGGGTTACCTGTCACCAGTCCCGAGTCACGGCACTCCGGCGACCCGTCACGAGTCACGGATCGCGAGTCACGGCATTCCCGCTCCATGGCGCTACAGCACCGACCTGCATTGCCCCGACTGCGACATCCACTACGCGGAGCCCAATCCCAGCCGCTTTTCGTTCAACTCCCCGATCGGCGCGTGCGACCAGTGCCGCGGCTTCGGCCGCGTGATCGGCATCGATTTCGGCCTGATCGTCCCGGATGAGACGAAGACGCTCTCGGGTGGCGCCATCAAGCCCTGGCAGACACCGAGCTTCAGCGAGTGCCAGGACGATCTCGACAAGTACGCGGGCAAGCGCGGTATCCCGCTCGACGTGCCCTGGCTCGACCTGACCGACGCGCAGCGGCATTGGGTTCTCGAAGGCGAACCGGAATGGAAGAGCTGGAGCAAGTCCTGGCCGGGCACCTGGTATGGCGTGCGCCGCTTCTTCGCGTGGCTCGAGACCAAGAGCTACAAGATGCACATCCGCGTGCTGCTCTCGAAGTATCGGGCGTACACGCCGTGCGAAACCTGTGGCGGCGCGCGCCTCAAGCCCGATTCGCTGCTCTGGCGCGTGGGGACGAAGCAGGACGCCGACGCGGTGCTGGAGCCGGCGCAACGCTTCCTCCCCCGCGGCGTGAATTGGTCACGCGACGTGCTGGAGCGCCTGCCCGGGTTGTGCATCCACGATCTGATGCTGCTGCCGGCCGAACGCACCAGACGGTTCTTCGACCGCCTCCGCCTCGAAGGCGCGCTCGACGAGGCCACCGATCTGCTGCTCGGGGAGATCCGCAGCCGCCTCGGCTTCGTCAACGAGGTGGGCCTGGGTTATCTGACCCTCGACCGCCAATCGCGCACGCTCTCGGGCGGCGAGGTGCAGCGGATCAACCTCACCACGGCCCTCGGCACTTCGCTGGTCAACACGCTGTTCGTGCTCGACGAACCGTCGATCGGCCTGCATCCGCGCGACATGCTGCGCGTGATCGCGGTCATGCAGAAGTTGCGCGACGCCGGCAACTCGCTCGTGGTGGTCGAGCACGACCCGCAGATCATGTTCGCGGCCGATCGCCTGCTCGATATGGGGCCCGGCCCCGGCGAGCGCGGCGGCGAAGTGGTCTTCTACGGCACCCCGGGCGAGATGATGCACACGCCCGATTCGATCACCGCAGCGTATCTCTCGGGGCGCAAGCGGGTCGACGCAGGATTGATGGCCGCCCGGCCCGACGCCGGCGGACCGACGCTCGAACTGCGCGGCGTGACCGAGCACAATCTGAAGAACATCGACGTCACGATCCCGCTGCAGCGGCTGGTCACGATCACCGGCGTGTCGGGCTCCGGCAAGTCGACGCTGGTGCAGAATGTGCTGTACGCAGCGCTGCTCAAAATGAAGGGCAAGCCCACGGAGACGCCCGGCACGTGCCGGGAACTGACCGGACAC
>Ga0163144_10001033_pt1 | contig 66018 bp, 54 predicted proteins | sample OliLak19BULKMAT1_FD_123175 | JGI IMG/M metagenome (GOLD analysis project Ga0163144, IMG submission 123175) | Freshwater microbial mat bacterial communities from Lake Vanda, McMurdo Dry Valleys, Antarctica - Oligotrophic Lake LV.19.BULKMAT1 | ecosystem: Environmental > Aquatic > Freshwater >...
CCGTATCGTGCGCGGCTCGACCCAAGAGGTCCATTGGCGCACCGAGCGACCGGTTGCCGGCATGGCACTTCTCGCCGGCGACTTCGACGCCAGCGAGGAACGCATCGCGGATACGACCTTTCGCGTCTTTCGCGCCCGCGACGTCGATCTCGACCCAGCGCGGATTCGCGCCTCGCTGGCGCAGGCGAACGAGCTGTTCAGCGAGATGTTCGGCCCTTCGGGCTACTCGCGCTACACGTTGTTCATCGACCGCGAGCTCCGTCGTGCATTCAATGATGGCTCCGGCCTGATGGGCGCGTCGGTCCGGTACTTTCGCGAGGGCGACTACGGCCACAACCTGCTCGCGCACGAGCTCGCGCATGTTTGGTGGGGTGGAACCGTTTCCGAACGATGGCTGGCACCGGGTACGGGCGGGCAGTGGCTCGTCGAGGGTCTGGCGACGACAGCAGCCGGCATCGCGAGCGAAGCCCGCTTCGGCAGCGCCGGCGGCGAGCGGGTGCGGCGCGACAACTTCTTCGATCCGGCACGCCAAGGCGTGATCGAAGAAATGTCGTTCCTCGACAACGCCTTGGCGATCGGCACCAGCCGCGACACCATCTATCGCAAGGGCGGCTACGTCGGACTGATGCTGCGTGATGCCGTCGGCAACGCCGCGTTCGCCGCCGGGCTCCGCAACTTCATTGCCGAACACCGTTACCAACAGGCGTCGTCGCGTGAACTGCAGCGCGCCGTGGCGGCCGTCGCGACAGTCGATATCGATGCGTTCTTCGGCGAATGGATCCGTTCCGATCACCTCCCCGACCTCGCACTCGAGCCGACCGACGACGGCCGCCTCGAGGTCACCAATATCGGACAACTGCCGATCGCGGAGGCGCTCGACGTTGTTCACATCGATGCATCCGGCACCATCGCCAAAGCCGAGGTACGCGTCGGCGACACCATCGATCCGCCGCAAGCCGACGGCCATGTCATCCTCGATCCACAGCTGACCCATGCCGACGTACGGCGCGACAACAACCGCTTCCCGCGCCTTCAACCGCCGCTCAGCAGCGCGGCCGCGCGCGGCAACCTGCTCGTCGTCTCGGGCTCGGGGCAAGCTTGGGACCGATCGACCGTCACCTTGTTCGATCCGGCTGGCACGACGCTGCACACCTGGGAATTCACCCGCGGCGTCGCCAGCGAACCGCGCTGGGCGGCCGACGGGGAGCGCGCGGTTTTCACCGTGTCTGCCGCCACGGGCGACGAGAACGAGATCGTCACCGTGGCAACCGACGGCGCTCGCCGCAGCATCGGCCATGGGTCGGCGCCGACCTTCACTGCGGACGGCGCGATCCTTGCAGCCCGCAAAGGCACGATCGTTCGTTTCGAGGGATCGACAGACCCAGCAGTGGTGATCGAACGCGACGGCTGGGAGCTCGATGCGCCCCAGCCATCGCCTACGGGCAAGCACCTGCTCTACCGTGCCATGCAGCGCAATCGGCTGGAATTGCGCGTGCGCGACGTCGGCGACGGAAGCGACCGCGTATTGCTCGACGGGGACCGCGACCGCACCCTCACGCTGTGGGCGCGCGACGAAACAGCCGTGTACGCCGTCGTTGGTCACGATGCGCATTGGCGCGTACTCCGGCTTCCCCTCACGCATGCCGATGCGATCGAACTCGCGCGCGACATCGCCTCGTTCGCCGACTTGGAGTTGTCACCGGGAGGAACCCAACTCGCGCTCACCGCCGCGAGCGACCCCGCCTATCCGACACCCATCCATACCCTTTACACCATCGACCTTTCATCACAGTCGGTGAACGAATACGCCATCGAAGGCGGCGACGCGCGCGAGGTCACCTGGATCTCGCCCGACGAGTTGATCGTCGCCGTACGCGCCGTGCCACGCGATGGCGAAGCGACGATTCCGGCGACCCGCTCCCTTCGCCGCGTCTCGCTCGCGACCGGTACCACAACTGCCTTCCCCTAACGCCACAGCTCGCACTTCGTGAGCGCATGGCATCCAATATGCGCCATATTTAAGGCGTTTTGCGCATTTCTCAATTGACAAAGAACAGCGGCGACCGAAGGATCGCTCTACCATCGACGCAGCGTGGAGCGGCAAAAGGAGGGCGACAGGGATGGGCGACGCGAATACTTCACTGACGGCGGCCGAGGCCACGCATCTGCTCTGCCGCACGAGCTTTGGCGGCGCCATCCGGCAACGCGACATCGACAAGATCGTCGGCGAACCGCGCGGCGAAGTCGCCGACGATTTGGTGGGCTTCCGCCCCAACAAGTTCAGACCCACCGGGTCGAGCATCCGAGTGGCTCACGACAAGTGGGTCAAGACCATGATCAAGACCAAGCGGCAGCTCCAGGAGCGGCTGGTCCTTTTCTGGCATGATCACTTCGCCACCAGCGATGAAGTCGTCCTCGACACCGCCGAGATGGCGATGCAAAACCGGACCCTGCGCATCCACTGCATCGGCTCGTATTTGCAACGCGGCCAGCGCGGCAGCTTTCGCGATTTCGTCAAGGCCATCAACAAAGACCCGGCGATGATGGACATGCTCGACACGCGCACCAATCGGAAGGAATCGCCCAACGAGAACTACGCGCGCGAGTTCCTCGAACTTTTCACCATGGGCGTCTTCGATTCCGCCGGCAACCCGAACTACAGCGAAACCGATATCCAGCAGATCGCTCGCGCCTTCACCGGCTGGCGCGTGGATGGGGACGACGATACTTTCTTCGATGGCGGCACCGGCGTCATCGACGGCGGCGCCAGCTGCGGCAGCAGTCGGACCGGACGCCACGACTACGCCGCCTGCTATCCCGAGCGCGGCCCCAAAGTCGTCTTCCAGAGCACCGGCGGCTTCGGTCCCGCCGGCCGCGACTTCACCGTCAACGGCGAGGGCGCCGCCGAGATCGACACCATCACCGACATCATCTTCGAGCATCGCGACACGGACGGCAGAAACACCGTCGCCCGGTACATCGGCCGGCGTCTCTTCGAGCATTTCGCCTACGCCAATCCAGCGATTTCCGTCGTCGACGAGATCATCGACCAGAGCGCTTTCGCTACCAGTTTCCTCGTCCAGGACTACTTGCGCGCCCTTTTCTGCCACGACGAGTTCTACGCCCCGGCGGCAATCCCCGGTAGCGGTACCCGCAAGTCGGTGCGCTGGCCCGCCGACTACGTCGTCGGCACCCTGCGCCTGCTCGGCGTCAAGCCCAAGGGGCGCCTCGGCGAGATGATCGTCGATGGCGGCAACTTCCGCCGCTTGCGCGATCAACTCAGCGAGATGGGGCAAATCCTGCTCGCACCGCCAACCGTGTTCGGATGGGATCTCGAAGACAGCTGGCTCAGCAGCGCGACGATGCTCTCCCGCTTCGCCTTCGCCCGCGACGTGACCTCGTCACGGGGCAACGGCTCCACCGCCTTTCGCCCGGAGAAACTCGTCAGCTTCGCGCTGACCGATCCCGGCGAGATCGTCGACGCAGTGACCACCCGACTCCATGTGCAAGACCAATTCACCGCCGATGAACGCCAGGCGCTCATCGACTATCTCGGACCCGGGCCGATCGACTTGTTCGATTACGACTATCGCAACACCAAACTCAACGGACTGTTCGCCCTGGTTCTGCAGTCCCCGGCCTACCAACTGTACTGAGAGCCCAGCGGAGACAACGAGCCATGGCAATCACGCGACGACAGTTTCTGCAGCGCAGCGGTATCGTCACCGCCGGCACTCTGCTCGGGCCCAACCTCTGGAACAGCCCGTTCGCCAGCCCGGCGCTCGCCGCCGGCCTCGACGACCGCTACTTCGTGGTCCTGTTCCTCAACGGGGGCAACGACGGGCTCAACACCGTCGTCCCGCTGAGCAACGGACCGGCGATGCCTTCGATCCTCAGCAACGGCCTGCGCACCGCGTACGATCAGGCCCGCGACACCATCAACCTCGCGCCCGCAGCCCTGGCGGCGACCCAGATCGCCAACGATCCACTGACCGGCACCAGCCTCGCGTTGCATCCGGGAATGACTGGGTTCAAGGATCTCTACGATCGCGGCGTCCTCGCCGTCATTCAGGGATCCGGCTATCCTCAGCCCAACCTTTCGCACGAAACTTCGAGCCGCAAATGGCAGACCGGCCAACCCGTCGGATCCTTCGGCTCCGCGGGCTGGGTCGGCCGCTACCTCGCAGCCAACTACAGCGCCGATCAGATCCCCGCCGTCACCGCAGCCAACGGCATCGCCGCAGAACTCAAGCAAACTACGACCAGCGTGCTCGGTATCGATCGCCTCGACCGCTTCAGCTTCCCCCGCGACCGCTTTGCGCCGAGTGATTACGCGGCGAAGGACGCAGTCTTCGCTGCGCTGTACGGCAATGCCAAGACGTCCCCGCAGTTCCTCAAGCAGCGCGTCGGCGCCATCGGCGACGCGAGCTTCGCGGCCACCCAGATCTACCCCAACCTCTACGATGCGTACGTGACCGCGCGCGGCGACTTCAACGCCATCTACAATACCAACGCGACGACCACGAAGCGACGCATGCGCGACATCGCCGCCTACATCCTGGGGACCGAGACCGGCACCATCGACAGCCGCTTCTTCCAACTATCGCTCGGCGGCTTCGATACCCACAGCAACCAGGGAACCCTCGACGCCACCCATAACCTCAGGCTCTCCGAGTTCAGCGACGCCTTCAAGATCTTCTACGACGACATGGAAGACATGGGCGTCGCCGATCGCGTTTGCCTGCTGGTGTGGTCCGAGTTCAGTCGCCGCATCCAGCAGAACTCGGACGACGGCACCGACCACGGCACCCAGGGTCCGATGTTCGTCATCGGCGGCGGCGTCAACGGCGGCGTCTACGGCGCGCACCCGAACATCAACGAGGACGCCTTGAACAACCAGGGCAATACCCCCTACTCGCAAGATTCCGGCGATGCGTTCCGATCGACCGACTTTCGCGACGTCTACGGCACCGTCTTGCGCCACTGGTTCAACGTCGCCGACCCGACGACGATTCTCCCCGTCGACAACGCCGGACTCGACCCGAACCTCTATTGGCGCAATCCGAACTTCGACATGGGATTTCTGTAGCACACGCCAACGTGGACGAGCGCGGCGCGCGCCTCTGCGACTGCTGGGGCGTGGACGAGCGTCGATTTCGCCCGCTACGGCCGCCGACGCGGTGAAGTTCAGCCGACCGCTACACTCGCGGCGAAGGAAACCGGCAACAAGCGCTGCCGGCGGCTCTGCTTGATCTGCTCGAGTTCAGCGCGTACGGCCGCCTCTGCCTGCGAGCGCCGCAGCCCGTCGAGTCGGTCATCGAGACCCGCATCGCCCAGTTCGCGTTCGACTTTGATCTCACCGGTGAGGCGGAGAATGTGTTCGCGCACCTCGTCGAGGGCGCGGATGTCCGCATCGGGCGAGAGCCCATCGAGCGTGCGCTGAAATTGCCTTCGCGCACGCGCGTTCGCCCACTTGGCGATCATCCGAACCTTCTCCTCCTTCAGCCGGCCGATCTCGTCCTGGAAGGCGACGAGATTGGCCTTCGCGGTCTCGGCTTCGGCGGAGACTTCCTGGACGTCCTGGGTCAGCCGATCGACGTCGGCTTGCAGGTGATTGCGGCGCGCGATCAGGGCCAGGGCAAGCGCGTCGTCGTTGCGATCGACTGCGCTTTCGAGTTCGTGACCGACTGCGGCCAGCGCGCCGCGCTTGTGCTGGAGTTCGTCCGCGAGCTTGCCGCGCATGTAGATCACGCCGGCGGCAGCAGCGCGCAGCTTGGCGTACTGCCGCACCCGCGCCTCGATCGCCGCCTCGTAGACGGCACCGGGGTTCTTGTGCTCGCGGCGCTTCAGCCATTGGCCGATGACGCCCGAGAAGAGATTGCTGATTCGCGATAGTGCACCCATTGGATCCTCCTTGGCGCTACCCCGGCAGTGCGTCAGGCGCCCGCGTCGTCGACGCTGATTCCGAGGTCGCGCATCTTCTGCTGAAAGTTCTGCCGGTACATGCCGACTTCTTCTGCGGCGCGGGTGATGTTGCCGTCGTTGCGGCGCAGGGCTTCGACGAGGAAATCGCGTTCGAACGCGGCGATGACGCGATCCTTGGCGTCACGGAAAGAAAGCCCCTCACCGGCCGCAGTCGCGACGGCAGCGTCCGGTTCGTCGCGGCAGGCGCCGAACAGATCCGCAGCAGCAATCTCGCCGCCGGGCGCCAACAGCAGGGCCTGCTCGACCGCGGAACGCAATTCGCGGACGTTACCCCGCCAGGGATGCTCCAGGCACGCGCGCAGGGCCCCGGCCGTGAGCGGTTTGAGCGGTCGCGCGTAGCGTTGGGCGGCTTCCTTCAGGAAGTGGTCGATCAACAACGGGATATCGTCGCGCCGCTCGGAGAGTGGCGGGACGGTCAATTCGACGACCTTGAGCCGATAGTAGAGATCCTCGCGAAAACGTCCCTGCCTCACCGCCGTCTCCAAGTCGTGGTGGGTTGCCGCGATCAGGCGGACATCGACACGGATCGGCTGGTTGCCACCGACCCGTTCGAATTCCTTCTCTTGGATGGCGCGCAGCAGTTTCGCCTGGGTTTCGAGCGGCATGTCGCCGACTTCGTCGAGGAACAGCGAGCCGCCGTGGGCGGCTTCGAACTTGCCCTCACGGCGGGTGGTTGCCCCGGTGAAAGCGCCGCGCTCGTGGCCGAACAGTTCGCTTTCGACCAACTCGCGACTGAGCGCGGCGCAGTTCATCTTGATGAGCGGCTTGCTCCGGCGCGGGCTGCGGTAGTGCAGCGCGTTGGCGATCAGTTCCTTGCCGGTGCCGCTGTCGCCGCGAATGAGCACGGTGATGTCGGTGTCTGCCACCCGATCGATGGTTTGAAACATACGTTCCATCAACGGGCTGCGGCCGATGATGCGCGCGAAGGCGAAGTTGTCCTGGACCTGTTCGAGCAGGCGGCGGTGATCGCTCTTGAGATTGACGTTGTCGATCACGCGCGCGACGACGACCCGCATCTCGTCGTTGTCGAACGGCTTTGGGATGTAGTCCGCCGCTCCCGCCTTCATCGCTTGCACCGCAACCTTTTCGGATCCATAGGCCGTGATCATGATGACGGCCGTATCCGGATTGACGCCGCGCACCCGCTCCAGCAGGTCCATACCGCTCAATCCCGTCATGCTCAGGTCGGTGATCACCAAGTGGAACCCGCCGGTCGCGAGCAGCGGCAGCGCAGCCTCGGCGCTGCCTGCCGTCTCGACCTCATAGCCCTCTTTGCGCAGGAGCCCGCGCAGGGCGACGAGCATCGCCTTCTCGTCGTCGACGACCAGGATCCGGCCGCGCATGGCGATCCCGTTTCCCATGGTGCTCATGCCGGCAGCGGCAGGCTGACGACGAATTCCGAGCCGCGACCGGGTTCGCTGACGACGTCGATGCTGCCTTCGTGGGCCTCGACGATCTTTTTTGAAATCGCCATGCCGAGGCCGGTGCCGTGTTCCTTCGTGGTGAAGAAGGGGTTGAAGATACGATCGATGCGGTCAGCGGGGATGCCAGGCCCGTTATCGCGAAATCGCACTGTCGCGCGGCGGCCGCCGTTCTCGACGAATACGTCCAAGCGGCGCGCGTCGCCGCCGGCCTGGAGCGCGTCGGCCGCGTTGTCGAGGATGTTGCTGAACACCTGGCGGAGCTTCTCGGGGTCGGCGAACACCATCGGCCCGCCGATGTAGTTGCGCGTCACTTGCACCGCCGCGGCGTCGAGTTTGCTCTTCATCTGTGTCAGCGAGGCATCGACGATCGCCGCGAGATTGACGTTGGCGAAGCTGTAGTCCTCCTCCTTCGCATACTTGAGAAGGTGCGAAATACGTCGCTCGACTCGATCGAGTTCGTCGAGCGCGACCCGGCCGTACTCGACGTTCTCGACCGATGCAGGATCCTCGCCCATCTGCTGCACCAGACTCTTCGCCGCGGCGATGGGGTTGCGAATCTCGTGGGCGATCGTCGCCGAGAGTTCGTCGATACTCGCCCGCTTCTCGGTGTGCGCCGCGAGCTTTTCGCGCCGGACCTCGCGTTCGATCGCCGGTACGAAGTAGCGCTCGCGGATCAGCCGCGAGCCGAAGACGGTCATGTAGTGCGCGAACAGGCCGATGCCCCAGCCGAGCGCCGGCCAAACGAACCACGGGTAGCGGGTGGTCATCAGATTCGTCAGCGCCAGGAATGCCATGACACCGAGGTAGCTCATCAGGTGCGTGTAGAAGGCAGCTTCAGCACCGGCGCGGCGCCGGGCACGCCGCAGCACCCGCTGCTCACGGCTGGGGTCATCGCCCAGAGCAGCCTCGAGCCGCGCCTCGACACGGTCCAGTTTGCGGCGCACGCGGTGCTCGATCTCGGGCGTCCGGCAGCGTGCCTGGCGCTCGAACTTGTCGGCCCAGTGGCGGTGCCATTGGTCGTGCCAACGTGCCGCCGATCCCGTAGGGGTATCTTCCTCCTCTTCGAGTTCGTAGCGGCCGCGGTAGTAGCGCAGCCGGCGCTTGTAGTGCAGGAACAAGCCGACCGCGAGCAGGAATCCCAGAAATGCCATCATGACGTATCTTCTCTCGCCTCGTTCGTAGCTGCCTACAATACCAAGTGGCGTGCCAATGCGGCAGCCTAGCGCAGCAAACGCGAACCGGGCGACTGCCGCATGTTCGCTACTGCGCTCGGCACAGGCGCCGCGGTACGCTCGCTGCATGTCTTCCAGTTGCGCGCGCGGCCGTCTATGACGGGCGGGCCATGCCGAGTATCGAACCCGTACACGCCACCCCGGCCACACGCCGGCCACTTTGGCTCCTCGCCATCGGCACCGCCACAGGCGTGCTCGCCGCAGCCGCCGGGCTGCTGCCAGCGAGTCCGCTTTCCTCCACGACCCTGGCCGCGGACGTCGCAGCCGTCATCAACGGCCACACCGTCCAACGCGATGACTACCTGCGCCTGCTCACCGCGTTTGCCAACGACAAGCGCACACCGCTCGACGACGAGCAGAGGCGCTACGTGCTCGACCGGCTCGTCGACGAGGAGTTGCTCGTCCAGCGCGGCCTCGAACTCGGTCTCGCGCAGCACGACGCCCGGGTGCGCAAGGATCTGACGTTGGCGATGGTCGACTCGATCGTCGCCGAGTTTCGCGACCTGGAGGTCAGCGACGACGAGCTCCGGAGCCACTTCGCCGAAAACGCCGACTTCTTCGCCAAGTCGGGCCGCTTTCGGGTACGCCAGATCTGGGCGCGCGCCGCCACCCTCGCCGACGGCAACGCCGCCTTCGAGCGCGCCCGCGCGGCGGCCGAGCGGCTACGGCGCGGCGAGGCTTTCGCCGCTGTCCAGCGTGATTTCGGCGACGTGGAGATCTCGCCGGTGCCCGATGCGCTTCTGCCAGCCGCCAAGCTCGCCGACTACCTCGGACCGACGGCGTTGCGCACCGTGCTCGAACTCGAAGTCGGCGAGATCTCCGAACCGGTGCGCTCGAGCACGGGCTACCACGTCCTGCAGTTGGTCGAACTCGGTAGCGCCAGCGTGCCTGCTTTCGAGAGCGTGAGCGATCAGGTCCTGAGCGAGTACCGGCGACGCAAGGCGGACCAGGCGCTGCGCGACTATCTCGACGGACTGCGCGCGCGCGCGGAGATCGAGATTGCGGCGGACCTCATCGACGGCAAGGCGCCGCAGTGAGCATGCGGAACCTTGGACGAGCGTTGCTCGTAGCAACGCTCGCGCCATTCGTCGCCGCAGCGGCGTTCGCGCACGATCGTGGCACTTCCTATTCGTCTTGGAGCATCCGTGACGGCGCGGCACACGTCAGCGTGCGCCTCACCGAGATCGACCTCTCGCGCTACCCATGGGGCGCGAGCGGCGCGAGCGCTCGCGCCCGCGTCCTGCACGACTACCTGCCCGCAAATCTCATCCTGAAGCGCGGCGGCCGAGAATGCGTTCTCGGCGGCGGCGCACGCGCGCTGCGCAGTTCGCCGGGGTATGTGACGTTCGAATGGGAGCTCCGCTGTGGCGGCGAAGGCGAGTATGAAATCCGCAGCGACCTGCTCCTCGACGTGTCGCCCTCGCACCTCCATTTCGCCCGCGTGCGCGTCGACGACGCCGTGGCGAACGAGCGAATCCTCTCCGCGCGCGGTCCCGTTTGGAGCTTCGGCGAGACCGGTGCGGCCGCGGGCGAAAGCGCCCGCGGCGGCACGAGTCTATTCGGCTATTTCGTGCTCGGCATCGAGCACATTCTCACCGGCTACGACCACCTCGCGTTCGTCCTGGCGCTGTTGTTGCTAGGCAGCTCGATCGGCGAAGTGGCGAAGATCGTCACCGGCTTCACCGTAGCCCACAGCATCACCCTCGGACTGATGGTCCTCGGTTACGTGCGTCCGGAGCCAGCGCCGATCGAGGCGTTGATCGGGCTGTCGATCGCGCTCGTCGCGGCCGAGAATCTGTGGCATCGCGCGGACAACGCGCGCGTTGTTCCGTGGCTCTGCACGCTGACCTTCGCGCTGCTGGCGGCGCTCGCCGCACTCGGCTTCGGCAACGTACCGGCATTGACGCTCGCCGGCTTGGCGCTGTTTGCGTTCTGCTACTTCCGGCTCTTCGCCACCGTGCAACAACCCGGCACCTTGCGTTGGGGCATCGCCTTCCTGTTCGGGTTGATCCACGGATTCGGGTTTGCGGCGATGTTGGCGCAAGCCGGTCTGCCGGCCGATCGGATCGTCGCACCGCTGCTCGGTTTCAATCTCGGGGTCGAAGCCGGGCAGCTCGCGGTGGTCGCCTTCGCTTGGCCGATGCTGGTCTTCCTGCGGCGGCGCGGCGCGGCTTGGAACATGATCGTCGCGGAGGGCGGCTCGGCGGCGGTGTTGGCGGTCGGGGTTTATTGGTTCGTGGTAAGGACTTATGGATGACGGCAGTGAGGGGGCTCATGCGACACATGGGACGGATGGGGATCGGGTGATGCGAGCGGGGTATTGTGCGGGGCCTGGCGTGTTCGAGGTACTTGAGCGGGTTGCGCCTGTCGTCGGGGCCGGAGACGTCTTGGTGCGGGTGCGGGGGTGCGGGATTTGCGGCAGCGATCTCCACTACTTCAGCGGTGGATTTCCGCCGCCGGCCGTCTGTCCCGGGCACGAGATCGCGGGCGAGGTTGTCGCTGCAGGGCAGGATGCCGCTGTCGCGATCGGCACACGGGTGGCCGTCGAGCCATTGGTGGTGTGCGGCACGTGCGCCTACTGCCGCACTGGGGACTATCAGCTCTGCCCCGCCTTCCGGGTGATCGGCAACGGCGTCGACGGGGGCTTCGCCGACCAGGTGTGCGTGCCGGCCTACGCGGTCTTCGCGCTTCCCGATGAAGTCGACTTCGAAGTGGGCGCGTTGGCAGAGCCGCTGGCAGTGGCCGTGCATGCGTTGCGCCTGGCGCGACTCACGCTCGGCGACCGGGTGTTGGTGCTCGGGGGCGGCACGATTGGACTGCTGGCGGTGGCCGCGGCGATCGCCGCGGGCGCCGGCGAAGTGTGGGCGACGGTGCGCCATTCGCACCAGGAAGACGCGGCGATCGCGCTGGGCGCGACGCGGGTTTTTCGCGGCGATGACGCGGCGAAGGAGCTGTCGGTTGCAGCGCGTCAGCAGCCGATCGACACGGTGATCGAGACGGTCGGGGGAACGGCGGGCACCATCGATCAGGCGATCCGCCTGGTGCGACGCGGCGGCACCGTCATGGTGCTGGGGATCTTCACAGCCGCAGCAACGATCGACGCCACGTCGCTCGTCGTGAAGGAGGTTCGGCTGATCGGTTCGATGACATATGGGCGCGCGGGTACGCGCGCGGACTTCGATCGCGCCCTCGCGCTGCTCCGAACGGCGCCCGAGCGCTATCGCGCCCTGATCACCCACCGCTTTCCGCTGGAGCAGATCGGCGCTGCCTTCGCGACGGCGATGGACAAGAGCTCCGGTTCGATCAAGGTCCAGATTCAGGGCTGAATGGCAGCGCCCTTCCACCCTACCCCGTATTGCGATCGCGAGTGGAATCGCGCAATGTCCGGGATCGACACGCGGGCGGAAGCGCCGGCCGCGGCACAAGCAGCACGCGCAACATTCCGGAGGTAGCCAATGGCCAAAGAGATTTACGAAATCGGTGAAGTCCCCCCCGTCGGCGAAGTGCCGAAGTACATGTACGGCCAGCTGATTCGCGCCGACCGCTTCGGCGACCCGAAGACCGCCTTCCAGGTCGAGAAGGTCGCCGTACCGGAGATCAAGCCCGACGAGGCGCTCGTCTACGTGATGGCGGCGGGGATCAACTACAACAACGTCTGGGCTGCGCTCGGCACGCCCGTCAACGTGATCGCCGCGCGCAACAAGGCCGGCTCCGACGACAGCGACTTCCACATCGGCGGCAGCGATGCCTCGGGGATCGTCTACGCAGTCGGCTCCGACGTGAAGAACATCAAGGTAGGTGACCAGGTCGTGGTCCATTGCGGCACGTGGAACCGCGACTGCCCGATGGTGAAAGCTGGGGAAGACCAGATGTACAGCCCGAGCTTCAAGATCTGGGGTTACGAGACCAGTTGGGGCAGCTTCGCGCAATTCACCAAGGTTCAGGCGCACCAATGTATGCCGAAGGCCAAGCACCTCACCTGGGAGGAGGCCGCGGCACCGACGCTCGTCGGCGCGACCGCCTTCCGGATGCTGATGGGATGGGCCCCGCATGTGGTGCGCGAGAACGACGTCGTGCTGATCTGGGGCGCGTCCGGCGGCCTGGGCTCGATGGCGATCCAGATCGTGCGCGCCGCGGGAGGCATTCCGGTCGGCATCGTCGGCGACGACAGCAAGATCGATTTCGTCACCAAGCTCGGCGCCAAGGGGGTCATCAACCGCAAGAAGTTCACCCACTGGGGCATGCTGCCGCATTGGAAGGACAACGACGCGTACAACGAATGGGCCAAGGGCGCGCGCGCATTCGGCAAGGCGATCTGGGACGCGCTCGGCGAGAAGCGCAACCCGCGCATCGTCTTCGAGCATCCGGGCGAGGACACCGTGCCGACGTCGATCTTCGTCTGCGACACCGGCGGCATGGTCGTCATCTGCGCCGGGACGACCGGCTACAACGCCGTCGTCGACCTGCGGTACCTATGGATGCGCCAGAAGCGTTTCCAGGGCTCGCACTTCGCCAACGACGAGCAGTCCTACGCGTTCAACCAACTCGTCATCGACGGCAAGATCGACCCCTGTCTCGCCGAGGTCTTCAACTTCGACGAGATCCCGCACTCCCATCAGGTGATGTACGAGAACAAGGCGCCTGAAGGGAAGATGGTCTGCATGGTTGGCGCGCCGAAGCGCGGCATGAAGGGCCTAGACTGACGCGAGCGGGACGGATCCGACCATCGGTCGGATCCGTCCGATCTCCTCCTAGCAGCCTGTCGAACTTCTTGAACTTCGTCGCCCCCGCGAACGCGGGGGCTCAGAATCCCGCACCAATCGTGGGTTCCCGCTCCCCGCTTCCTGCCCCCGCTAGAGTTCGTCGACGGCGCGCCGGGCAAGGCCCGGCAGATCCGACATGATGCCGTCAATGCCGAGCGCGAGCAGCACGTCCATTTCGTCGCGCTGGTTGATCGTCCAGACGTGGATCTCGAGGCCGAGCCCGTGGGCGACCGCAACCGACTCCGCCGTTACCAATTCGATTTCGCCGAAGCGCGGCGGGATCTGCAGCGCCGTCCCGACAGGCACGTAGTCGGCGAAGTCGCCGGTGGTCATCCGGTTGACGAAGTCGACGACTTCGCCGGTGGCGAAGCTGGTCGGGATGCCGTCGGCGACGGCGCGCACTTCGGCAATGATCGCATCCTTTTCTGCCGCGAGCAGGACACGATCTGCGGCGCCAGCTTCGCGGATCACACGGACCACTTCCGCCGCGATCGCCGGAGCGCCCTGCTTCACCTCCAGATTGATGGCGACGTCGGGGAAGGCGTAGAGCACCTCCTCCAACGTCGGAATCCACAAGCCGTGGCCACGGTAGGGAAAGTCGCGCCCGTCGCGCGAAAGCTGATAGCCGGCATCGAGTTCCTGCAATTCTTCGTAGGTCCGTTCGCGCAGCAGACCCGTGCCGTCCGTCGTCCGTTCGAGCGTGTCGTCATGGTGCACGACGATGACGCCATCGCTCGAAGCATGTACGTCGAGTTCGAGCACATCGACCCCGAGTGCGAGGGCGAGTGCGAACGACGGCAGCGTGTTCTCGGGAGCGAGTCCGGCGGCGCCGCGATGGCCGAACACGAGCGGGTGAGCGGAGTCCAGGAGCTTTCTCAACATCGTTACTTCCCCTTCGTCGGCGCGGACATCATTGCGTGCCGCAGTCAGCTCGCTACGTAGGTGTCGATCGACTCGCGCAGCGTGCGCAGGATCCAAGCGCGTTTGGCGTCGTCGGACTCGAGCAGCGTGATACGGAAGCCGTGGTGGTCACTTTGGAAGCCGGTGAGCGGCACGACGACGATCCCGGTGGCGCCCATCAGGTAGTAAACGAACCGTTTATCCGGGGCGACACCGGCGACCATCTTCTCGATGCGCTCGCGTACGGCGCGGTTCTCGATCGCCAGGGTCTGGCGGTCGTTGAGCACACCGTCCTTTAACATAACGGTGAAATAGAATGCGCCGCCGGGCTTGTTGGCGACGACGCTGTCGCAGTCGGCGAAGGCGGCGACCGCCTCGTCCGCGCGCCGATCGAAGAGTTGTTCGCGGCGCAAGAGATGCGGCAGGTAGCGCGAATCGCCCATGACCCGCGGGATGGACATCTGCGGCAAGGTCGTGCTCGACACCTCGAGCCGCTTGGCAGCCAGCAAGCTGGCGCAGTAGCGCGAGAAGTTCTCGTCGCGGTCGCGGTTGAGCACTTCGATCCAGCCGCAGCGCGAGCCAGGCCATGGATATTCCTTGCTGATGCCGCGCATGGCGATCGCGGGCACGTCGCCGACCCACTCGCTCGCGTGGAGATGGCTGCCGTCGAAGACGATATGCGCGTAGATCTCGTCGGTGATGATGAAGCAGTCGTGCTGGCGCGCGATCTCCGCGATCTCTTCGAGAAGCGCACGCGGGTAGACGGCCCCGGTCGGGTTGTCGGGGGTCAGCAACAGGATTCCGGCAATCGAGTCATTGTACTTGACCTTCATGCGGATGTCGTCGAGGTCCGGCATCCAGCCGTTGTGCGGGTCGAGGTCGTACGTCAGGTGCTTGTAGCCGCTGCTCGCCGATTCCGCCGAACTGTGCGTGCTGTACGCCGGTGACGGGCCGAGCACGCGCGCCTCGCGCCGCAGTTGGCCGTATACTTTGGAGACCGCGTCGCCGAGCCCGTTGAAGAAAAGGATGTCGGCGGCGGTGATGCGCACCCCACCGTCGCGTTGGTTGACCCGCGCCGCGAGGAACTCGCGCGTCTCGGGCACCCCTGCGGTGTCGCAATAGGCCCACGAATTCGGCTCGTCGAGCAAGTCGTGGACGATTTCGCGGATCCATCCCGGCGGCGCCTCGCCCTTCTGGACCGGGTCGCCGATGTTCTCCCAGGTCATCTCGACGCCGAGATTGGCGAGATCGCGGCCGACCACCACGATTTCGCGGATCTCGTAGGTCAAGTTGCCCGCGCCTACATGTACTATATCGCGTCGCACAATTCGGACTTCCTAGCGATTCTCGCCGCGGATGGCGAGCGCCGTGCACGGGCGTGGAGATAATCCCGCCGCGCGAAGCGGGTTGCATCTGCGCGCCCGAGCGGCCAATCAACCTGCCATGCGCCTTCTCGCCTTCCTCGTCGGCTTGCTGCTGCTCGCCTGCAGCGCAGTCGGCGGCGGCCTGCTTTGGGCCCGGCACGAACTCGAGCGGCCCGGTCCGGTCCCGCTCGGCGGGGTGATCCTCTCGATCGCGCCCGGGCAGGCGTTCGCGTCCACGGCGCGGCAGCTCGAACAGAGTGGCCTCGTACGCCACGCGTGGTTGCTGCGCGTGTACGCGCGCTGGCAGGGACTCGACCGCAGCGTGCGCAGCGGCGACTACCGCTTCGACGCCCCCCTCTCGCCGATTGCCGTCCTCGAAGTTCTGCGCTCGGCGCAACGGGTGCTCAACCGCGTCACGGTGCGCGAAGGGCTGACGTTCAACCAAGTCGCACGGTTGCTCGCGGAGAGCGGCTTCGGCGGCGCCGACGAGTACCAGTGCCTCGCCGCCGACGCCTCGTTCCTCGCGAGCCTCGGCGTGCCCGCTACCGGCCTGGAGGGGTACCTGTTTCCCGATACGTACTCGTTGACGTGGACGACGAGCCCGGAGGAGATCTTGCGGGCGATGGTGCGGCGCTTCCGCGAGGAAGCCGCGCCGCTCGCCCAGTTGCGGCTGACACGCGGCATCACCGAAGCGGAGATGGTCATCCTCGCCTCGATCATCGAGCGCGAAACGGGCATCGCCGCGGAACGCGAGACGATCTCGGCCGTATTCCACAACCGCCTGCGGCTCGACATGCGGCTACAATCCGACCCGACCGCGATCTACCCATGGAAGGAAGGAGTGCCGACGGCCGCCGACATCCGGGTGGACACACCCTACAACACCTATACCAACGACGGCCTGCCGCCCGGCCCGATCTGCAATCCGGGACGTGCCGCGCTCGAGGCGGCAATCCGGCCGAGTGCTGCCGAGTACCTCTACTTCGTCGCCCGCGGCGACGGCTCGCACGCCTTTGCGCGCAACCTGCGCGACCACAACCGCAACGTCGCCGCCCTGCGCCGCGCGCGGCGCGGCCGTTGACGCGGCGGCTCGCGGCGCGCTCGGCTCAACGCTCTTCCGGGCGTGCGGAGGCGTCACGGCGCTCCGCGCGGCGCGCCGCCGCAACCTTGTCTGCCGCCTCCGCCGCCCGGCGCATCGCGACGACCGTCTTCCACTGCTTCTCCGATTTCGACCACCGCCCCATTGCGATTACTTGCATCGCCCTCACCTCCAGTTTTGTTGACCAGAGTAAGGGCAAGTCTCGTGCCAAACAGATCCCGAGCGTGGCAGCGGATTTGTGGCGGAACCCGGCCATTTCGGAACGGAGCGGGTTGCAGAAGCTGAACAAAGTTGAACGATCGCGACAGCGTGCGCGCACCTACTTCGGGCGCGACAGCAGATCGGCAAAGCTACCGAGCGACTGCGGCTTGTTCTGTTGGTCGAGCGCGGTCCGCTCCTCCGCGCGGTCGCGGGCCGAGGCAGTGTCGCGCGCGTCCCGCGCCCTTTCCACCAGCGACAGCGAGATTCGCCGCTTGGTCGGTTCGATGGCCACGACGGTCGCGTCGACCTCCTGGTCGATCTCGAGAGCCTGGCGCGCGTGCGACAGCCGCCGATCGAGGGTGATCTTCGAGATGTGCGCTAGCCCTTCGAGCCCCGGCGCCAGCTCGATGAAGGCACCGAAGGGCTCGACGCGCCGCACCCGGCCGCGCACCGTCGCCCCGACCGGGAAGTCGCGCGTGACCGTCGCCCACGGATCCGCCGCCAGGTCTTTCAGGGACAGGCCGATCTGGCGCCTGCCATCCGGGCGCGTGTCCAGCTTGATCACCTTGACCTCGACCGTCTGGCCGATTTCGAGCACGTCGGATGGATGACCGACGCGGCCGAATGCGAGTTCGCTGATGTGGACCATCCCCTCGACACCGCCGAGGTCGACGAAGGCACCGAACGGCTGCAGGTTGGTGACCGTGCCGGTGAGAACGGCACCTTTTTCGATCGTCCCCCAAGTGCGATCGGCGCGCTCGCTCGCCTCGTCGTCGAGCAGCGCGCGGCGCGAAACGACGACATCGCGGCTGCCCTGATCGATCTTGGTGATCCGGAAGGCGAAGCGTTGGTTCAGGTAGTCGGTCGCGACGATGTCGCCGCGCTTGCGATCGATCTGGGAGCGCGGGCAGAAAGCACGGGCGGTGCCGATCTGCACATCGAAGCCGCCCTTGTTCTCGCCGGTGACCACACCCTCGATCGCGACCCCGAGATCGAATGCCTGCTGCAACTCCCCGGGCAGGTGCCCCCCCTTGCCCAGCGTCTGCTTGAGCACGATCGAACCCGACGTGCTCCCGTCGTCGGTGACCGTTGCCTCGACGAGGTCGCCTTCTTTGATCGTAATCTCGCCGGTCTGCGGATCGCGGAACTCGGCGAGATCGATCTGCGCCTCGCCCTTGGCGCCAATCTCGACGAAGGCCGTGTGCTGGCCGATGGCGATGACGTGTCCGCGCACGCTCTGTCCGACCTCGATCTTGGGCCTCTTCTGCGTCTTCGCCTCGCTCTGCTCGAACAGCGCCGCGAAGTCTTCCTCCGCGCCCGCCGAACCGGTTGCGTCCCTATCCTGCTCTGTGCTTGGCATCTTCCCTCGTCGCCCGGGGTGCGACGCCGTGTCGCGCCATCCACCCGGCTTTTCCTTTCCTCAGAGAACGTTACCCTTCGCGCTGCACACCTTACCGTATTCTTCGTCGAACCCTACCGCATCCGCAACTGCCGACACAGCGCTCGCATCAGTCCGCCCGCCACGGCACGGTCTCGCCTTCGCTCGCCCAATCTTCCTCACGTGCCAGATTGCGCAAACTGCCGATGCGCATTCCCGCCCGCCGTGGACTCGCGACCAGGTGATCGATCGGCCACCCCTGGGTCGAAATATCTTCGAGCAACGGCGCCACCCCACCGACGTGTCCGTACTCGGCGTGGAGCAGCGCCAGGGCGAAACGGTCGGCGGCCTCCTCCTGTGCGACGGCGAAGGGGCGTTGGGTGAGCAGCCCGGAACCGAGGAGGAACTCGCCGATCTTCCCCTCGGGCCAGCCGAGTTTGTCCAATAGGACCGTCACCAGCAGGCCGCGGCCCATGATCCGTAGGTGATCGCCGCGCTCCAAGTGGCCGATCTCGTGAGCGAGGGCGTAGGCGAGCGCGTTCTCGCTGGCAACGATGTCGAGCAGCTTCGTAGTCACCAGGATGACGCCGCCCGGGAGCGCATAAGCCGCCCCGGTGTCGCCCTCGATCACCGCGACGCGCACCGGCCCGTAGGGGTTGTCCGGCCAGTTCCGCATCAGTCGCTGCGCCAGGGCTGCCAATCGCTGCTCTTCGGCGCGCAGTTCGGGCGGTCGATCCGCGCTCGTCGCTTGCATCAGTGCCATACCCCAGCGCGACTCGGCCTCGAGCGAAACCAGCGAACGAACGATCTCGGTATAGTACGACAGGACCCAGAGCACGCCGACGAGCGCGGCGCCAACGGCGACGATGATGGAAAGAGAGGTTCGGAGCGGACTCGCCCGCGCCGTCGGCGTCTCTGTCTGCGTGGGCGCGTTCACCCCTGACCGAACTCCTTCGCATAGTCAGCCGTGAACCAACGCAGGGGGCGCATGCGGATGACGACGCTATCACCCGACTCGGCAGCGCCCGCCGTCTGGGCGACGTAGAGGTCGCCGATCTCTTCGCCGAGGTAGCGGCGCGCCATCGGCCGCAGGTCGCGCTCGATTTCCGCCGGTTCGATGCGGCTCACTTCGCCGGCGACGCTCACGTACTTGTAGGGGGCACCTTCGTCTTGCACGCACAGCGAAAAGCGCCCGGTCGCCTCGATCAGGCGCCCCTTGTGCGAACTGCGATTGGTGACGATCCAGACATCTCCCCCGGGCTCGTAGCCATACCAGATCGGCACGGCCAACGGCGCACGGTCGGCGGCCTCGATCGAAATCACACCGACGTGCAAGCCGGCGAGGAACGCCTCGCGTTCCGCATTCGTCATTTTGAGATCCATCAGATCCTCACTTCGATTTGCTGGCCAGGGTTACGTTGACACGGATAGATGCAAAACGAATAAAGGGCCAGCGGGGCGCGGGGGCGCCATCGCGATTTTCGCTACCCCCGAAACGACGGGAGCAGCCGCGCACCGATCATTCGCACCGATCTAGACCGAGGAGGCCCTGTGGCGAGCATATTCGAAGAAGCGATCAGCCGACTGGACAACGCCGCCAGGTACGCACGGGTGGACCCCGAGACGCTCGCCGGCCTGCGGCATCCTCATGCGATCCTCGAAGTCGCCGTGCCGGTGCGCATGGACGACGGGTCGCGGCGGATCTTCACCGGCTACCGGGTGCGGCACGACACCACCCGCGGCCCGACCAAAGGCGGCATTCGCTATCACCCCGACGTCAGTCTCGACGAGGTCAAGGCCCTGGCCTTCTGGATGACGTGCAAGTGTGCCGTGGTCGACATCCCCTACGGCGGCGCGAAGGGGGGCATCATCGTCAACCCCAAGGAACTCTCGAATCTCGAACTCGAGCGGCTGTCGCGCAGTTTCATCCAACAGATCGCCGATTTCATCGGACCGGACCGGGACATCCCAGCGCCCGATGTCTACACCAACGCGCGGATCATGGGCTGGATGATGGACGAGTATTCGAAGATCCGCCGCGCCCACACGCCTGCCGTGATCACCGGCAAACCGATCGCGCTCGGCGGCAGCCTCGGGCGGGACGACGCGACCGGGCGCGGCGCCTACGTCTGCGTCAAGGAGTTGGAGCGACGCCGCAGTTGGCAGCCCACCGATATCACCGTCGCCGTGCAGGGCTTCGGCAATGCCGGGCAACACATCGCCCACATGCTCCATGCAGATGGCTACCGCATCGTCGCCGCGAGCGATTCGCGCGGCGGCATCCATCGGCGCGCCGGGTTCGACGTGCCGAGCCTGATCAAGATCAAGAACGAGAGCCGAAATCTCCAGTCCGTCTATTGCGACGGGGCTCTGTGCAACAGCGTCGACGCCGATACGATCAGCAACGAAGAGCTGCTCGAACTCGACGTCGACATCCTCATTCCTGCAGCGCTCGAGAACCAAATCACCGCAGCTAACGCCGGGCGCATCAAAGCGTCGGTGATCATCGAGGTCGCCAACGGACCTACCACCAGCGATGCCGACGAGATTCTCGACGCGGCAGGCAAACTGGTCATTCCCGACATTCTTGCAAATGCCGGCGGCGTGACCGTCAGCTACTTCGAGTGGGTGCAGAACCGTACGGGCGACTATTGGAGTGCAGACACGGTGGCCGACCGCCTCCACAAGATCATGGCACGCGAGTTCAACGCTGTTTACGACCGCATGCTCGACCAGAAGATTTCGCTGCGCACGGCGGCTTACGCTCTCGCACTCGATCGCATCGGCGCGGCCGTCGAGTCGCTCGGTACCCACAAGTTTTTCGCGGAGGGGAAGCCATGAAGGCGTCCGACCTGCTCGTTCGTTGCCTCGAAGCCGAGGGCGTCGAGCGCATCTTCGGCGTCCCCGGCGAGGAGAACGCCGACGTCATGCTGTCGCTGCAGGACTCGAAGATCAACTTCATCCTGACCCGGCACGAGCAGGGCGCCGCCTTCATGGCCGAGGTGCACGGCCGCCTGACCGGCGAAGCCGGCGTCTGCCTCGGCACCTTGGGCCCCGGCGCGACCAACCTGATCACCGGGGTCGCCGATGCCAACATGGATCGCGCGCCGCTCATTGCCCTGACCGGCCAAGCAGACAGTCGCCGGCTACACAAAGAAAGCCACCAGGCGATGGACGTCGTCGCCATGTTCGCCCCGGTGACCAAATGGGGCCAGGGCATCTTTCACCCCGACAACATCCCCGAAGTCGTCCGCAAGGCGTTCAAGACGGCGACCGCCGAGAAGCCCGGCGCGTGCCACATCGAATTGTGCGAGGACGTCGCCGCAATGCAGACGACGACACACCCGCTGCAGTCGCAGCGGCCGCGCCGCCCCGTGCCCGACGACAAGATCGTCGACCGCGCGTTCGCGGTCATCGCTGCGGCCAAGCGACCGATCATCCTCGCCGGCAACGGCACCATCCGCCGCCGCGCCAGCCGCCAACTGCGGCGCTTCGCCGAGCGCACCGGCATCGGCGTCGTCAGCACCTTCATGGCCAAGGGCTGCGTCGACATGGACGCCGAGTACTGTCTGTTCACCATCGGCCTGCAGTCGAAGGACGTCGTCGCCTGCGCCGTCGACGCCGCCGACGTCGTCATCACCCTCGGCTACGACATGGTCGAGTACCACCCACGGTTGTGGAACCCGGACGGCGACAAGCGCATCGTCCACATCGACTTCCTGCCCGCCGAGGTCGACGAGAATTACGCCGTCGAGGTCGAGGTCGTCGGCGACCTGGCCCACACGCTCTGGATGCTGTGCGAGCGTGTCGAGCGGCAGCCGAAGTTGATCGACTTCGACCATCGCACCCAGCGCGCCGTCCGGCGCGAGATGCTCACCGACTTCGCCACCCACTCCAACGACGACACGACGGGCAGCATTCGCCCGCAAAAGGCGATCTGGGACGCGCGCCAGGTGCTGCGGCCACAGGACATCGTGCTGAGCGACGTCGGCGCTCACAAGATGTGGATCGCCCGCTATTTCCAATGCCACGAGCCGAACACCTGCCTGATCCCCAACGGCTTCTGCTCGATGGGCTTCGCGCTTCCCGGGGCGATCTCCGCGCACCTGGTACACCCCGATCGCCGCATTCTCGCCATCTGCGGCGACGGCGGCTTCATGATGAACGTGCAGGAGATGGAAACCGCCCGCCGCCTCAATGCCGACATCGTCGTCATGGTCTGGGTCGACGGCGGCTACGGGCTCATCTCCTGGAAGCAGGACAGCCACTTCGGACGTCACACCGACCTGAGCTTCGGCAACCCGGACTGGCTCGGGCTCGCCGCCGCTTTCGGCTGGCACGGCGCCTGGGTCGAGCGCTCGACCGATCTGCAGCCGGCACTCGAACTGGCGTTCGCGACGCCCGGGCCCAGCTTGCTCGCATTGCCGATCGATTACACGGAAAACGCGAAGCTCACCGCACGCTTGGGCGAGATCGTCTGTCCGATCTGAGAACCGAGAAGCGTGGCGCAGCGAACCCCGAAGAGGACGAGCCCATGTTACGCGATCAGTACCCGTTCTACCTGGCCAATCGCCCCGAGCAGCCCAACAACGACCTCGAGGTCACCGACAAATTCAGCGGCGAGGTCGCAACCCGGGTAGCGATGGCCGACGAGCCGACGATCGAGCGTGCCATCGGCCACGCGGTGGCGGCGCGCGAGCCGATGGCAGCTCTGCCCGCGCACCGCCGTCAGGCGATCCTCAACCACTGCGTGCGCCGCTTCCAAGAGCGTTCCGACGAGTTGGCGCAGGCGCTGTGTATCGAGGCCGGCAAGCCGATTCGCGACAGCCGCGGCGAGGTCACCCGCTTGATCGACACCTTCCGCATCGCCGCCGAGGAATCCGTGCGCATCCTCGGTGAAGTCCTGCCGCTCGACATCAGCGCCCGCGCGGAAGGCTACTTCGGCATGTGGAAGCGCGTGCCGATCGGACCGTGCTCCTTCATCTCGCCCTTCAACTTCCCGCTCAACCTCGCCGCTCACAAGGTGGCTCCCGCGCTCGCCGCGGGCTGTCCGTTCGTGCTCAAACCCGCGAGCCTCACTCCGATCGGCGCACTCCTCATCGGCGAGGTCCTCGCCGAAACCGATCTCCCCGAGGGCGCGTTCTCGATCCTGCCCTGCCGCCGCGACGGCGCGGCGCTGTTCACCGAAGACGACCGGCTGAAGCTGTTGAGCTTCACCGGTTCGCCCGATGTCGGCTGGAAGCTCAAGGCGAAAGCGGGCAAGAAAAAGGTCGTGCTCGAACTCGGCGGCAACGCCGGCTGCGTGGTCGACGCCGACGCCGACCTCGCCGACGCCGTCGAGCGGATCGTCATCGGTGGCTTCTACCAATCCGGCCAGAGTTGCATCAGCGTCCAGCGAATCTATGTGCACCGCTCGGTCTACGACGATTTTCGCACCCGCTTGGTGCGCGCCGTAGGCGCCCTGAAGATGGGCGATCCCAGGGAAGAGGATACGTTCATCGGCCCGATCATCTCGACCAAAGAAGCGCAGCGCATCGAGAAGTGGGTGCAAGAGGCCGTGGCCGAGGGAGCCAAACTGCTGTGCGGCGGCGGCCGCGACGGCGCGATGATGCAGGCCACCGTGCTCGAGCACGTGCCCAAGGCAGCGAAGGCGTGCACCGAGGAGATCTTCGGCCCGGTCGTCGTACTTGCACCCTTCGACGACTTCGAACACGTGCTCGACGAGGTCAACGACAGCGCCTTCGGCCTGCAGGCCGGCATCTTCACCCGCGACATCTACAAGGCGCACCGCGCCTGGGATCGGCTCGACGTCGGTGGCGTCATCATCGGCGACGCGCCGTCGTGGCGCGTCGATCACATGCCCTACGGCGGCGTCAAGGACAGCGGCCTTGGCCGCGAAGGCATCCGCTTCGCGATCGAGGACATGACCGAAATCCGACTCATGGTGTTGCGCCGCCGCTGAGCCCTGGGACTCCGAGCAACTCGAGCTCACCACGATCGGATGCTGTTGCCGATTCCAAAGCATTTTCCCGTTCGCCCTGAGCCTGGCGAAGGCCACCCCGAGGTTCTGCGACGGACTGCTCAGCGTTGCCCGTAGCGGAATTCGGCTGAACGGCGGATGCGATCGCTCACCGGGGACGTTTCATACCCGAATCTCCTGCCAGCGGTTCGAACGGAAGCGGGCGACTTTGAGCACGACGCGCGCAACGTAGTCCGGCACCAAAGCAAACCACAGCCAGAAGAGACTCAGTTCGAAGACGTAGGTCACACAGTACGCGAAGCCCAAGCGGCATACGTAGAATCCGATCAGCACCGTCAGCAGCGGGAAGCGGGTATCGCCGGCGCCGCGCAGCGCGCCCCCGAGCGTGAAATCGAGCGCCATCAGCGGCTGCGCCGCGGCGAGCACCTGGATGAACACCACCGCCTCGGCAACCACGCGCGCGTCGTCGACGAACAATGCCGCAATCGGCCGCGCGCCGAGAAAGATCAGCAAGCCGCCGATGCTCATCAAAACGACCGAGAGGCCGGTCGCACCCCAACCGCTGCGGCGGGCCTGTTCGGGCTTGCGCGCACCGAGGTTCTGGCCGACGAGCGCACTGGCCGCAACCGAGAATCCGATACCCGGCAGGAACGACAGCCCGAGAATGCGCACGCCGATGACGTACGCGGCGACGGCCGCGGTGTCATAAGCAGCGGCGAACGAGAAGTAGATCACGAAGCCGACCTGCATCAGGATGTGCTCGATCGCCGACGGGTAGCCGATCGCCACGATCCGCCGAATGACGGCGGGCTGCGGGCGCATCCAGCCCGGCGGCAAGGTGAGCGTCAACCCGCCGCGCCGCACCGCCCAGAATAACAACACCGCCCCGGTTGCGAACGCGAGCGCCGTCCCCCATGCCGCGCCGGTGGCGCCAAGCGCGGGGAAGCCGAGCTTCCCGAAAATCAACACGTAGTTGGCGACGACGTTGACCACAGCCACGACGACACCGACCGCGAGCGGCGTACGCATGTCGCCGGCCCCGCGTAAGGCGAAGCCGATGATCACCAGGATCCCGTCGGCCGGCACTGCGAGCAGAACGACGCGCAGATAGTCGACCCCGATCGCAACCACCTCGGCTTCGACACGGAACAACGAGATGATCGCCGGCGCCCACACGAACACGGGAATGGCGACGAGCGTCATCAATACCGTTACGAGCAAAATCGACTGGCCGAGAATTCGCCCGCACTGCTCGGGCTCGCGCGCTCCGTAGTGGCGCGCCACCACGGCGATCGTGCCGGTGCCGACGGCGAACATGACGGTGTTGACCGCGAACAGGATCTGCGTCGCGACGCCGACGCCGGCGACCGGGCGCGCCCCGAGGCGGCCGACCATCAGCATATCGACCAAGCCCACCAGGGATTCGACGGACATCGTCAGAATGACAGGCCAGGCGAGCCGCCAAACGATCTGCATCATCGCAGCGCGCGACGGCGCGAGTGCAGTTGGGCCGGTGGCCATGTTGGAATCGCTGGCCATGGGCAGACGCGGCAGCGAACAGAATCGACCGCGCCAAGTCAAGGCGCCACGCGACGCCACGATTCCAGTATCGTCGACCGACGCCGGCACGCCTGCGATGAAATCGCTCTCAATGGAAATGAAGCCCACTGGGATTTCGTCTCGCCTGCCCCCCTTGCCGGATGGGACGAACATGCAACGAAGAAATTGGGAAATCTGCCTACATTAACAGTGTTCATGGCATCGAGATTGTCTCCAACGATGTCGCCGTCGAGCGGCTGGCCCTCCGCAACGGCAACCTGGACGGGATCAAAATCGGCACGGGTGCGACCGGCACGCGGATTACACGGGTCAAGATCGTCGCTGCCGGCCGTTACTGCGTGCGTCCCGACGGCGCGGATACGCGTCGGCACCACCGTCGAGCCGGCACCGCGACTGGGTGACTCGAGCTGCACTTTGCTTCCCTGCGGAAAAACGAGCAGGATCCCGCCTGAATCGGACCGAGCATGCAGCGCGAAGATTATCCACCTGATGTCAAGTTCGTCGACGTCGACGGGCGCGAGTTCATCCTCGTCGGCACCGCGCACATCTCGCGCGAATCGGCCAACCTCGTCCACGAGGTGATCGAGCAGGAGCGTCCCGACGCAGTCTGCCTGGAACTCGACCAGCAGCGCTTCGAGGCGCTGGCGAACCCGGATCACTTCGCCAAGCTCGACCTGCGCGAGGTGATTCGCAACAAACAACTCAGCCCGCTGCTGATCAACCTGATGCTGAGCTCGTACCAGCGGCGCCTCGGCGACGAGCTCGGGGTGCTCCCCGGCACCGAAATGAAAGAAGCCGCCGACACCGCGAAGCGGCTCGGCATCCCGGTGCTGATGTGCGACCGCGATGTCCGGATCACCCTGCGGCGCGCCTGGCAGTCGGTCGCCTGGTGGCGCAAGCTGTGGCTGTTTCCCGCCTTCTTCGCTTCGCTCTTCGAGAGCCCGGAGATGACCGAGGAGGACCTGCGCAAGCTGCGTCAGGAAGATATCCCGAACAAGCTGATCGAAGAGCTCGGTGCGGCGTTTCCTTCCCTCAAGACCGCGCTGATCGACGAACGCGACTGCTACATCACCCACAAGATCCGTAACGCCCCTGGCCAGCGGATCGTGGTCGTCATCGGCGCCGGGCACCTGCAGGGCATCGAGCGCGCCCTCGTCGAACACATCCCGATCGACCTGGCGCCGCTCGAGGTCATTCCACCGATGTCGCCGGCGTGGAAATGGGTTGGCTGGGGGATCCCGACGATGATCGTCGGCGCCCTCGCGTACATCGGTTTCACCCAGGGCGCGAGCGAAGCGGGCGCGAACGCGCTGTTCTGGTTCCTCGCCAACGCCGTCCCGAGCCTGCTCGGCGCGATCATCGCCCTCGCCCATCCGGCCACCGCCGCCGCAGCGTTCTTCGCCGCGCCGTTCACCAGTCTCACCCCCTTGATCGGGGTGGGCTACGTGGCCGCTTTCGTCCAAGTCTACTTGCGCCCGCCGTTCGTCAGCGAGTTGCACACCGTCTCCACCGACATCGCGATGCCGCGGCGCTGGTGGAGCAACCGGTTGCTGCGCGTCCTCATGGTCTTCATCCTGACGACCATCGGCAGCAGCATCGGCACCTTCGTCGGCGGCGGCAAGATCCTCTCGAGCCTGTTCTGAGGCACCGCTCACCGATCGCCAGCCGGGGGTGCCGGGGCTCTCGACCGACGGGCTCGGACCAGTTAGATATGTTGCCTCATGAGTTTCAGAGGAACAGGCCAAGGTAACCCGCTCACGCGGGTCTGGGAGGCGGTCTCGGTTCTCGGTGCGTCCGGGTTCCTCGATCCGCGTTTTCTGCTGACGTTCGCTTCGGCGGCAAAGAAGTTCGGCACCACCGCCGCTGCGGGATTCAGCGCCGCTGCCGCACGCACGCCGGACGCCACCGCGATCATCGACGACGCGGGTGAAGTCACCTTCGCCGAACTCGAGCGTTCGACCAACGCGATCGCGCGTGCGCTGCAGGCAGCCGGGGTCGGACCCGGGGACGGCGTCAGCCTCTTCGCCCGCAATCACCGCGGCTTCGTGCAGGCGCAGATTGCGCTCGACAAGGTCGGCGCCAATACGCTGCTGCTCAACACCGGTTTCGCCGCACCGCAGCTCGCCGAGGTCGTCGCACGCGAGGGCTCGAAGGTCATCCTCTTCGACGAGGAGTTCCGCGGCATCGTCGAGGCCGGCGCCAAAGACCTCGAGCGCTTCGTCACCTGGGCGGAAGGCGATATCCCCGAGTCGACTCTCGACGAACTCACCCGGACCCACGACGACAGCCAAGTCGAGCCCCCACCCAAACCCGGACGCACGACGATTCTCACCTCGGGCACGACGGGAACCCCGAAGGGCGCACAACGCTCGGCGAAGAGCCAGGGTGTCGATGCGCTGGTCGGGATGTTCGGGCGCATGCCCCTGCGCACGGGAACGCGTAACTTCGTGGTCGCGCCAACCTTCCACTCCTGGGGCGGCATCCACATGCTCCTCGGCAGCCTGCTCGGCTGCACCCTGGTCTTCAACCGGCGCTTCGATCCGGAGCAGACCCTAGCGACGATCGACAAGCTGCGACCTGCCGTCCTCGCGGTGGTGCCGGTGATGATGCAGCGCATCCTCGCGCTCGGCCCACAGGTCATCGGAAAGTACGACTGCTCGTCGCTCGAGATGGTGTGCGCCAGCGGCTCCGCGCTTCCCGGCGAGTTGGCGCTGCGCTGGATGGATACGTTCGGCGACAACGTCTACAACCTCTACGGCTCGACCGAAGTCGCCGTCGCCTCGATCGCGATGCCCGACGAACTGCGCGCCGTGCCCGGCACCGCCGGCCGGCCGCCGCGGGGCACCACCGTGCGCATCCTCGACGAAAACGGCAAAGAGGTCCCAACCGGGACCGTCGGGCGCATCTTCGTCGGCAACCAAAACCAGTTCGAGGGCTACACCGGCGGCGGCAACAAGGAAATCATCGACGGCCTGATGTCGAGCGGCGATGTCGGCCACTTCGACGAGAACGGCTTGCTGTTCGTCGACGGCCGCGACGACGACATGATCATCTCCGGTGGCGAGAACGTCTTTCCGCGCGAAGTCGAGGATCTGCTCGCCGACCACGCCGACGTCGTCGAGGCCGCGGTCATCGGCGTCCCAGACGAGGAGTTCGGCCAACGCCTCAAGGCGTTCGTCGTCCTGCGCCCCGGTGCCACCGTCGACGCAGAAGGGCTCAAAGCACACGTCAAGGTCAACCTCGCGCGCTACAAGGTTCCGCGCGACGTCGTCTTCCTCGAAGCGCTGCCCCGCAACCCGACGGGCAAGGTGCTCAAGCGGATGCTCGCGCAGGACGCCTGAGCGCGCCCCGCGCCGCCGAATCGGTTCGGAGCTGCGTGGCATGTGCGGACGCTACACGCTGACGACGAAGCCCGGGCGGCTCGTCGAGAGCTTCGGCCTCGACGAGCCGCCTGCCGATCTCGCGCCGCGCTACAACATCGCACCGAGCCAGGAAGTCGCGGTCGTGCCCAACGCGGAGCCGCGCCGTCTGCAGTGGTTCAAGTGGGGCTTGGTGCCGGGCTGGGCGAAAGACCCGGCAATCGGCAACCGCATGATCAACGCCCGCGCCGAGACCGTCGCCGACAAGCCGAGCTTCCGCGCCGCCTTTCGCAGCCGACGCTGCCTCGTACTCGCCGACGGCTTTTTCGAGTGGAAGCGCGACGGCCGACGCAAGACTCCCGTGTACATCCGGTTGAAATCGCGCGCTCCGTTCGCCTTCGCAGGGCTCTGGGAAACCTGGAAGCCGAGCGCCGGCGAGCCGCTCCGCTCGTGCACCGTGATCACCACCGCCCCGAATGAACTCGTCGCCGACATCCATGACCGCATGCCCGTGATCCTCGCCCCCGACGCCTACGCCATCTGGCTCTCCGCGGAAGCACCCGACCCGGACGTACTCGCAACCCTGCTCGTGCCCTACCCCGCCGGCGAGATGGAAGCGTTCGCGGTGTCGACTCTGGTGAACGCGCCGACCCACGATCAGCCCGAATGCATCGAGCCGGCACAGCCGGCAACCTGAGCGACCGCACCCCGGATCCGAGATCCCATGACGACACGCCCGCGGCACAACACCGCGCACCATCAGGAGGGTTCCGTGCCAAGCTTCCGTGATCTGCCCAGCTCCCCGACCGATCTCGACCGCTATGAGGTCGACCACATCTTCCACTCGTGGAGCTTCCAACCGAGCCAATCGCCGCTGCGCGTGGTCGCAGCAAAGGGCGTGCGCTTCACCACCGAATGCGGGCGCCAGATGCTCGACTTCAGTTCGTGCTACGTCAGCCACAACCTCGGACACCAGGACGCGCGCGTCGTCCGCGCAGTCGAGCGCCAGCTCCATGAGCTGGCGTCGTTTGCGCCGAATTTCTCGACGCGCCCGCGCGCCCAACTCGCCAAGTTGCTCGCCGACGTCACGCCGGGCGACCTGTCGCGCAGCTTCATCACGCCGGGCGGCGCGGAAGCGGTCGAGGCAGCGCTCAAGATCGCCCAGCAGTACACGGGGCGGCGCAAGGTCATCACCCACTACCAGACGTACCACGGCGGTACGACGGCAGCGATGTCCGCCTCCGGCGGCGACCCCCGCAGTTGGGCGCAGACCCAGGGCGGCGCCGAGTTCATCCGCGTGCCGCAACCCTACCCCTACCGCTGCGTCTTCGGCTCGACGACGCCCGAAGAGTGCGGCAGCCGCCACCTCGAGTACCTCGAACGCGTCATCGCCTGGGAAGGCGGCAGCGACCAGATTGCGGCGATGATTCTCGAGCCGATCACCGGCGCGAACGGCATCATCATTCCGCCCGACGCCTACCTCCCCGGCGTCCGCGAAATCTGCGACCGCCATGGCATCCTCTTGATCGCGGACGAGGTGATGACCGGCTTCGGCCGCACCGGCGCCTGGTTCGCCGTCGATCACTGGAAAGTGGTGCCCGACATCATGACCGTGGCGAAGGGAATCAACGGTGCGTTCGTGCCGCTGGGCGCGGCGATCGCACGCACCCCGATCGGCGATTTCTTCAAGGACCACTTCTTCAGCCACGGCGCCACGTACGCGGCGCACACGCTCGGTTGTGCGGCGGCACTGGAGGTCATCGCCTGCTACCAGGACGACGATCTCATCGGCAATGCCGCGCGGATGGGCGCGTATCTGCTCGAACGCGCACGCGCAGTCGGCGCGCGCCACCCCAGCGTCGGCGAGGTGCGCGGCAAAGGGCTTTTCGTCGGACTAGAGCTGGTGAAAAACCGCGCGACCAAGGAGCCGATGGTGCCGATCCGCGGCAAACTCGAGCCGGGGCTGAACCCCAAGCTCGCGGTCGGCAAGAAGCTCGTCGAACTCGGCATGATCGCGATGGCGGCCAATCCGGGCACGGTGCTCGCACTCGCGCCGGCGTTGATCGTCACCAAAGACGAAATCGACGAGGGCATCGAGAAGCTCGATATCGCCCTCGCCGAAGCCGACGCGCACTGCAGTTAATCGCCTACATCACCGCAAAGTAGTTCTCGCAGGCGAGGTCGAACGACTCGGGCGTGGCGACCGCCGGCACGTCATCGTAGGAAGCGCGGTTGCGGATCTGCAGCAACAAGTCGCGCGGCTGGCAACAGCGGAACGGACGCCCCGTCGCTTGGTAGTGGGTTTTGACCAGATGGTCGACCGCGCCCGGCCTGACCTCGACGCCCAGTCGGGGCGCGAGGATGTCGAACAACCCGCGAAAGCCTTCGTCGCTCGGATCGCCGATGTTGATCTTATAGGGGATGCGGCGCAGGAACGCTTCGTCGACCAGATCCTTCGGCTCGAGGTTCGTCGAAAAGATGATCAGCTGGTCGAACGGCACCCGGATCTTCTTGCCATTGGCGAGGGCAAGATAGTCGTAGCGCTTCTCGAGCGGCACGATCCAACGGTTGAGAAGTTCGATCGGGCTCATGCGCTGACGACCGAAGTCGTCGATAACCAGCGTACCGGTATTGCTCTTCAGCTGCAGCGACGCCTCGGTGATCTTGCTGTGGAGGTTGTGGCAGAGGTCGAGGGAGTCCATCGTCAGTTCGCCACCAACGACGATCGTCGGCCGGCGGATCCGCACCCAGCGCCGGTCGACTGCTTGCCCCGCATTGTCATCGTGCCCGCTACCGTCAGCGAGTTCATGGCACTGTGGGTCGAAGAGCGTGATGATTTCTCCGCTGCACGCGATCGCGCAGGGAATCCAGACGTCGTCGCCGAAGCAATCGGTGATGCGCTCGGCGATACTCGTCTTGCCGTTGCCCGGATAGCCGTAGAGAAACAGCCCGCGGCCGGAGTTGATCGCCGGGCCGAGGCGGCCGAACATCGTGTCGTCGACCAATAGGTCGCCGAAAGCCCGACGCAGGTCCTGTTCTTGCGGCTGCACCGTAGTGATGCCCTGTGCGCCGACAGACTGAATGTAGCTCTCCAGGGTCACCGGCGCCGGCCCAACGTAGGAACATTCCTCTATGTAGAGGCGCGCGCGTAGGCGCCCGGCCTCGGTGAGGCTGTACTCGAAATCGCCCATCGCGGCGCTGTCCTTGTAGAAGACGAGTTGCTGCGACTTCAGCGCCGTGAGCAGCGTGATGATCGGCTTGCCCGGCAACGCAGTCGCCCGCGCGAGTTGGCGGCTGGTCATACTCCCTGCGCCCAGCAGCGTTTTGAACACCAGGGACTCGAAGAGCGCGGCGTTCAGGCCGGTTTCGGCTAGAGTTTCGCAAGCGACGGGACGAAAGCCCGCGGGCTTGGCGAGTTGGATCCCCTTGCCCGGCACGATGAGCGGTTCGAACGTGGGCGCCTCGCCCGACGGAAGTGCAAGCTGCGACATCGATTCAACTCCCCGATGAGATGATCGTGGGAACAGACGTCGCCCGATGCGCATCGCTCGCCACTGCTCGGATAGTGATGCAAGCTTCGGACCAACTCGTTGGTGGCGAAGCGCAGCACGTCATCGGGGCCGCGGCCGCTACATTTTCACCGCGGCCGGCGCCGAGATGTTGCCGCTCGCCAGCAGCATGCCGAAGACGAGCCGTGGCTGGATTCGCGAATCGACACTGCGTACCCTCATCAAAGCAACGCACTCATTCGAACAGGAGGTAGAGGATGACAACGAACCACGTGGTGATCACCGGGGCGAACCGTGGCATCGGCTTGGAACTCGCACGCCTGGCCGTCGCTCGCGGCGACTCCGTAACCGCCGGCTGCCGCCGCCCCGCCCAAGCCGACGCGCTGCAAGCACTCGCCACCTCCCATGCGAATCTCGAGATCCGCGCGGTGACGGTCGACGATGCCGATTCTCTCGCCGCTTTCACCGCCGCCCTCGACGGGCGCCGGGTCGACGTGCTCATCAATAACGCTGCCATCGTCGGTCCGCCGGCCGAGCAGCAGTCGGCGTTCACCATGGACTACGACAGCTGGGCGGAAACCTTCGCCGTCAACTCGATCGCACCGGTGCGCGTCCTGCATGCCCTGCGCGGTAATCTCGAAAAGTCGAACCTCGCCAAGGCCGTCTCCGTTTCGAGCCAGATGGGAGCCATTTCGGTCGATATGGCGTTCACCTTGGCCTACTGCGCTTCGAAAGCCGCGCTGAACAAGGTCATGCGGCTGATGGCTCCCGAGTTCGCGGAGCTCGGGATCGTCATCAGCCTCGTCCACCCCGGTTGGGTACGCACGGACATGGGCGGCGACGACGCCGACATCGCACCCGAGGAAAGTGCCGCCGGCCTGTGGTCGGTCATCGACAAACTCACCCTCGCCGATGCAGGCAGCTTCTATTCGTGGACCGGCGAACGGCACCCCTGGTAGCGCCGCAGCCGTGCTGCGGATCGGCCGGCCGGCTCAATCGACTAGCTCGAGGCCGCGGTAGCTCGGTTTGAAGCCACCGGCGAGCAGCACCGTTTCGAGCGTCGAACCGTAGAGCCTAGAGCCGTCGACCCGCTCGGGCTCGAAGCGTGTGATCAATCCGGTACGCATCGCATCCGCTACCGCCGCAACCGCGCGGGCGAGTGCTTTCTCTTCTGCGGTGAAGGTCAGCAAGCTGCGTCCGCCCTTCTCGATGTACAGCACGAGTTCGCCCCGGTGCACGACGACCAGCGCCCCCACTTTGCGCGCGGCGCGCCGGCCGGGATCGTCCGCAGTCCGCACCGGCCACGGCAGCGCGGCGCCATAGGGGTTCGCCGGATCGGTCGCTGCCAGCACCACGGCAGGTTCCGCCGTCGCGTCCTCCCGGGTGCCGGCACGCATCCGATCGACGGCGCCCGGCAACGCGAACTGGGCGCCACCGAGCGCCTCGACGAAGTAACCACGCCGACAGCGCCCCGCCTCCTCGAGCGCGCGCAACACCGGATACACCGCCGCGAATCCACCCGGGACGCGATCGCTTGCGATCGCACCGCGGGTCAGGACGCCGTGCCGAGCCAACAGTTGCTCCGCCCACGCATGCCGCCGCCGCGTCGCATTCTCCGCCCGCGGCGGCGTCAGACTCCAGCGACCCGCAGCCGCGGGCGGTCCGCCCCCCATTGCCCGTCGCCGGGGCGGGCGGCTCAGAGCAGCACGGTTGGGCCCTGCGAGCGGACGGCGGCGGACCAACGCGCGCAAAGGCGCCAGGGTGTCGTTGGTGACGTGTCCCGACCAAACGATCTCCCATAGGGCCACCAGGGCTTCCTGCTCGTCGGTGTCTTCGAGCGCGTCGCAGATCTGGCGAAAGAACAGCGCGCCGCGCTGGTGCAACAGCGTCAGCACCCGTGCGGCCAGCGGCGACGGTGCGGCCGGGTCGGGATCGGGCAGCAACATCGCCGCGTTTTCGCTCGTTGCGAACACCACCCAACCGTCATTGCTGCCAGTGCGCCCCGCGCCCGCCCACACCAACTCCCCGGACAGGCCGATCTCGTCGAGCATTCCCGGCACGAAGTCGGGCAACCTACGCCGGAGAATCTGGCTCTCGAGAATCGATGCGGGCAGCGGCGCCCCTTGCAGCAGTTCCAACACCCGCCACAGACCATCCATACCAACGAGACAGCCCCGCGTGCCGATGTCGTGCCACGCGAGTACGAACCGCGCCAGGACAGGCTGCACGACAGGCTCGACCTCGCGGCGCAACGCCGCGAGCGACCGTCGGCGCACCCGCCGCAAGACCTCGGCATCGATCCATTCCGCGCCGGAACCACCCGGGCGGAACTCACCCTCGATGACCCGACCGGCGCGCTCGAGCGTCTCCAGGCCACGCCGTACGACCTCGACGGCGAGTCCGAAGCGGCGGCCGACAGCCGCGATCTTGAACGGCCCGTGCGTGCGCGCATAGCGCGACAAGACGTCACCGAGTGGCGCGCCGACCTCCTCCAGCAGAGCCGCCGGCAAGCCGGGCGGCAGCTCGCAACCGACCCCGTCGCGGTAGCGAGACGCGTCCTCCGCTGCGATCCAGCGTGACTCCCCAGCGATCCGCACCGCAACGATCCGCATCGTCCGCACGAGCGCCTGGAGCCAACCCACCGCATCGCCGGCGACGCGTTCGCGCACCTCGGCTTCATTCAGGTCGCCGAGCGCGCGAAACAGATCGTGGACGGCATCGAGACCACGCACCTGCCGGTCCGCGGCAGTATACTGGAGCGTCGCCTCGACCTCCGCGAGCGCGGTTGGGTCGAGCAGGTCACGCAGTTCCTCGTGGCCCATGATCTCGGCGAGCACGGTGCGGTCGAGCGCCAATGCCTGGGCACGACGCTCGGCGAGCGGCGCGTCGCCCTCGTACATGAACGCGCCGACGTAGGCGAGTTGCAGCGAACTCGCGAACGGCGATGGGTAGTCCGTCTCCACCTCGACGATACGGATGTCGCGGCGGCGTAGCTGGCGCAGCAGGTCGACCAGCGCCGGAATGTCGAAGACGTCGCGCAGACACTCGCGGTGGGTCTCGAGGACGATCGGGAACGACGGAAACGTCGCCGCCACTTGCAGCAGCGACGCGGCCTTCTGCCGCTGCAGCCAAAGCGGCGTGCGCGCACCCGGGCGCCGCTTCGGCAGCAGAAGGGCGCGCGCCGCGCATTCGCGAAAGCGACTCGCGAACAGCGATGATCCCCCCACTTCAGCAATGGCGATGTCTTCGACTTCGTCGGGATCGGGGATCAGTTCGGCGATGCCGGGCACGTCGTCGCCGTCGGGCACCCGCACGACGATGCCGTCGTCGCTGTAGATCACCTGTACGTCGACGCCGAGGCGAGCGCGCAGCCGCGCCCGCAACACCAACGCCCACGGCGCGTGGACCCGCGCCCCGAAGAAGGAATGCAGACACAGTCGCCAGTCGCCGACGGCATCGCGGAAGCGCTCGACGAGGATGGTCTCATCGTCGGGCAACGCGCCTGTCGCGGCGCGTTGGTCTTCGATGTAGCGTCCGAGAGTCGCTGCGGCGCCGGCGTCGCAGCCTGCGTTCCGCAGGCGCACGTCTCGTTCGCCCGCTCCCATCGCGGCCACCTCCCGAACGAAGCTGCCGATCGCTTGCCCCAGTTCGAACGGCCGCCCAGGCGCATCGCCATGCCAGAAGGGCATCTTGCCCGGCTCTCCCGGAGCCGGCGACACCGACACGCGATCGGAACCGATCGCCTCGATGCGCCAGCTCGACGCGCCGAGTAGGAATACCTCGCCGACGCGACTCTCGTAGACCATCTCTTCGTCGAGTTCGCCGACCCGGGTGGGCTTCGCCCCAGCGAGAAACACTCCGAACAGGCCGCGGTCGGGAATCGTCCCGCCAGAGGTGACCGCCTGCATCCGCGTCCCGGCGCGCGCCACGAGCCGACCGTTGCCACGATCCCAGTTGAGTCGGGCGCGCAAACCGGCAAACGCATCCGACGGGTAGCGACCGGCGAGCATGTCGAGCACGGCCTCGAAAGCACTGTCCGGCAATTCCGCAAAGGGTGCCGCGCGGCGCACAAGGGCGGCGACAGCGTCGACGCTCCAATCGTCGATGGCGACCATGGCGACGACCTGTTGCGCGAGGACGTCGAGCGGATTGCGCGGGTAGTGCAGCGCCTCGATGGCACCGTCACGCATTCGTTCCGCGAGCACGGCACTTTCCAACAGATCGCCGCGGAACTTGGGGAAGATCGTGCCGCGACTGACGGCGTCGACTTGGTGACCGCCGCGGCCGATGCGCTGCAATCCGGCGGCCACCGACGGCGGCGCCTCGATCTGAATCACGAGATCGACCGCACCCATGTCGACGCCGAGTTCGAGTGAGCTGGTGGCGACGACGGCGCGCAAGCTTCCGGCCGCGAGGGCCGCTTCGATCTGCGCGCGCTGCTCCTGGCTGATCGAGCCATGGTGGGCGCGGGCGATATCCTCCTCGGCGAGTTCGTTCAGGCGCGCGCACAGCCGCTCCGCGAAGCGGCGCGAGTTGACGAAGACGATCGTGCTGCGGTGCGCACGAATGAGTTCGAGGACGCGTTGCTCGATTTGCGGCCACAAGCTCTGCCGCGCCGCGGCGACGCCGGCGCTCGCGCCGTGCTGCGGAGGATCGACGAGCGCGTCGGCCGGGACCGGGACGACCACCGTCACCTCGACCACTTTGTCGGCACGCGCATCGACGATGGCGACGGGTGCCTGGCCGCCGAGGAAACGGGCAACCTCCGTGAGCGGACGTGCCGTGGCCGACAACCCGATGCGCTGCGCCGGTTGCGCCAACAGGCAATCGAGCCGCTCGAGGCTGAGGGCGAGATGGCTGCCGCGCTTGGCGCCGGCGAGCGCGTGGATCTCGTCGACGATCACCGTGTCGACCGTACGCAACGACTCCCGCGCCGCGGAGGTCAGCAGCAGGTAGAGCGATTCCGGCGTGGTGATGAGAATGTCACTCGGCTGTTTGGCGAAGCGCCGTCGCTCGGCGGCCGGAGTGTCGCCGGTACGCACGGCTATGGCGACGGCGGGCAGTGCGCTCCCGGCGGCTTGGGCGACGCGGCGAATGCCGAGGAGCGGGGCGCGGAGGTTGCGCTCGATATCGGCCGCGAGTGCCTTGAGCGGCGAGACGTACAGGGTGCGCACGCCGGATCCGGCCTGCACCGGATCCCGACGCAGCAGCCGATCGATGGATGCGAGAAATGCCGCCAGGGTCTTTCCCGAGCCCGTCGGCGCCACGACGAGCGTATGCTCCCCGGCCGCGATGTGCTGCCAAGCGCCGAGCTGCGCGCGGGTCGGCGCCGCAAAGGTGTGCGCGAACCATGCGCGGGTTGCGGCGTGGAATTGATCGAGGGGCGACGCGGCCGGCATGGCCGCATGGAAGCACGAAACGAGGCGGGTTGCAGGTGGCATCCAGCCAAGCCGATGGCGGAAGCCGGCGCGCTGCAGGCCGAATCGTGGGGCGTGGCCTTCGGCCGTTGGTCTGCAGCCCGGCGCCGAGCGCAGCGTTCAATTGACTATACGGTCGCCGACGTCCACGATACCCGGCCCATGGAACATTCCCGACGCGAAGACGTCCGCAACATCGCCATCATCGCCCACGTCGACCACGGCAAGACGACCCTGGTCGACGCCATGCTCCTGCAAGCCGGGGTCTTTCGCGCCAACGCACATATCGAGGATCGGGTCATGGACTCGAACGTGCTCGAACGCGAGCGCGGCATCACGATCATGGCCAAGAACACGACCGTGCATTGGGATGGCCTGAAGATCAATATCGTCGACACCCCCGGCCACGCCGATTTCGGCGGCGAGGTCGAGCGCACGCTGACGATGGTCGACGGCGTGCTGCTGCTGGTCGACGCCTCCGAGGGGCCTCTGCCGCAGACGCGTTTCGTACTCGGCAAAGCGCTCGGACTCGGACTCACGCCGGTGGTCTGCGTCAACAAGATCGACCGCGCCGACGCGCGGCCGGCCGAAGTGCTCGACGAGATCTACGGACTGTTCATCGACCTCGGCGCCGACGAACAGCAGCTCGATTTCCCGGTGCTCTACACCATCAGCCGCGACGGCACCGCGACGCGCGATCTCGCCGTTCCCGGCACCGACCTGCATCCGTTGCTCGACACCATCCGCGAGCGAGTGCCCGGACCGATCGCCGAGGTCGGCGCGCCGACGCAGTTCCAGGCCAACAACATCAGCTACGACGAATACGTCGGTCGCCTCGCCATCGGCCGGGTGACGGCCGGCACGCTCCGCCCCGGCGGCCAGTACATCCTGTGCCGCGGCGAAGGCGAGCGAACGCCGTGCCGGGTGACCAACGTCTACGGCTGGCACGGCCTCAAGCGCATCGAGATCGACGGCGCCGACGCCGGCGACCTGGTGGCGATCGCCGGCATCGACGACATCAACATCGGCGACACCGTTGCCGACCGCGAACGCCCGCAGCCGCTCAAGGCGATCCGCGTCGACGAGCCGACGATCGTCATGATGTTCGGTATCAACACCAGCCCCTGGTCGGGGAAGTCGGGCTCGAAGGTGACCTCGCGGCAACTGCGCGAGCGTTTGATGATCGAGATGCAGCGCAACATGGCCCTGCGAGTCGAAGAGGGCGACGGCACCGACACGTTCCGGGTCGTCGGGCGCGGCGAGCTCCAGCTCGCGGTGCTGATCGAGACGATGCGCCGCGAGGGTTTCGAGATGGAAGTGTCGAAGCCCTCGGCAGTGGTGCGCGAGGGCAAGAACGGCAAAGAAGAGCCGAGCGAGCTCGTAATCATCGATGTCGCCGAGGACTACGTCGGCGTTTTGACCCAACTGCTCGCCGCACGCAAAGGGCACATGCAGAAGCTCGAGCACGTCGGCAGCGCTCGGGTCCGGATCGAATACCTGATGCCGGCGCGCGGCCTGATCGGATTCCGCACCCACTTTCTCACCGAAACCCGCGGCACGGGAATCATGAACACCCTGTTCAACGGCTGGGAGCCGTGGCGCGGACCGATTCCCGGACGCACCAACGGGGCGATGATCGCCGATCGCGAGGGCGTCGCGACGCCGTACGCGCTGTACCACCTGCAGCCGCGCGGCTCGCTGTTCATCCCGCCCAGCACGAAGGTCTACGAGGGCATGATCGTCGGCGAGTACTCGCGTGACGCGGACCTCGACGTGAACGTGTGCCGCGAGAAGAAGCTGACGAACATGCGCGCCTCCGGCCACGACGAGGCAATCCGCCTCGAGCCGCCGCGGCTGCTCGGTCTCGAAGAGGCCCTCGCCTGGATCGACGATGACGAGTTGGTCGAGGTTACGCCGGCCGAAATTCGCGTGCGCAAGCGCGAGCGGCGCATCGCCTTCCGGCCGAAAAAAAACAGGGATAAGGAATAGAGTGCGCGCGGCGTTGTCGCCCTTCGCTCATGCCATCCAGTCAAGCTCGTCGCCGGCGGATTCTCCGTAGCGGCGCAGTGAGCGCTCCAACTTGTAGAGCAAGACCGTCTGCAACACGGTGGCGGTGACGATTGCGGCGCCCGCGGCAGGGACCGCGAAGCGGCCGGCAAGTTGGACGACTCGCAGCATTGCGATTGCGCTCATGGCTGCTCTGTAGCACGGCTGCGACCACTCGCCGAAGGATAAAGTGGCGAACCGCAAAGTTGCGCGCGCGGGGTAGAATCGTCATTTTGCCCCCATGCGTGAAAAGTTCCGGGCTCCCTGGCTTCCGAGCGTCATCGGCGTACTCGCAGCGATCCTGACGATCGACGCTGCACGCGAGCTGCTTTACGTCCCGCCGCACCAGGCGCAGTTCATCCTCTTGGGCATCCTGCTCGAGGGCGACGTCGCCTGGGCTACCGCCCTGGCGCACATGCTCTTTCTCGGCTGGCTGACATTCGCCTGCTTCACCCGGCGCCCGGCCGCCGTCATCGGCATCCTCGCCTACTGCGCCTACTGGATCGTCACCGTCTGGGTCTGGTCGCAATTGCATGCGCCGGGCGACACGGGCACGAAGCTCATCACCAGTTCGCTGGTGACCGTCATGCTGCTGGTCGTCTGCCGCGTCGCCGTCGGCAACCGCAGCGCCTTCGACCGCTGAGAAGCAGCACCCACGAACGTCGACCGTGCGTTGCTCCGACCGACGCCGCGTGATCGACTCCGCCGATGTCCCTGCGCCGCGACCGCGATCCGCTGAGCATGCAAGCGCTCGCCCACATCGCCGTCGCGGTCGCCGTGACTACGTGGGGCTGCAGCAACGTCGTGATCAAGGTCGTCGGCGTCACCGGCCTGATCGCCTCGTTCTACCGCCTGCTCTTCGCCCTGCCCCTGCTCTGGGCCGTCGCCCTCGCATCACCCGCAGCCCGCGGCCGCCTCGATCGCAACTGGGCGTGGAGCTGCCTGGTCGGCGGCGTGCTGTTCAGCATCCACCAGCTCCTGTTCTTCAACGGACTCAAGTTCACGAGTGTCGCCAACGTGGCCATCATCGGCGCTCTACAGCCGGTGCTCGTGCTCACGGTCGCGGGCCGGTGGTTCGGCGAACGTGTCGGCGCACGCGAGGTCGTACTTTCCATTGGCGCAATCGCGGGTGTCGTCGTCGCGGTGCTCGGCTCGTCGGCGGCTCCAAGTTGGAGTCCGTTCGGGGATCTGCTGGCGGTCGGCAACCTGTTCGCGTTCACCGCCTACTTCCTCTGGTCGAAGCGAGTGCGGGCCAGCGTCGGTGCAACCGAGTACATCTTCGGCCTGACGACGGTCGCCGCGATCATCATCTCGCTCGTCTGCATCGGGCTCGAGCAGGACTTCTCGTCGCCGAGCCGCAGCGACTGGATGTGGCTCGTGTTTCTCGCCTTGGTTCCCGGTACGACCGGGCACTTCCTCTCCAACTGGGCGCACGCGCATACCACCGCGTTCACGATGTCGATCATGCTGCTCGCGGTGCCGGTCCTCGCGGCGATCGGCGCCTATTTCTTCGCCGGCGAACCACTGTCGCTCCAGCAGATCGTCGGTGGCTCGATCACGCTGGCAGCGATCGCCGCGATCCTGGCGCCGGCACAGCGACGCATCGCGCAGGTCGAGAAGGCGACAGGCGCAAAGCAGAAGGCCTAGCGGGGCGGTGCCACCCAACGGTCGCGCAGCCAGAAGACCCCCAGCTTCTGGTACTCGAATACCAAGCGGCGGACGTAACCGCGCGACTGCCACCATCGTTCCGGCGAGTAGGGATCGTGGCGCGAGGCGATGGCAACGATCTCGATGTCGTTGCCGGCGCGTGCTCGGAAGATCAGCCCCGCCCGGTAGGAGTGCATCTTGGACGTCACGATCAACGCCGAACGCGCGCCGGTCTCGCGCAGGTACGTCAGCGTAACGCCGGCCTCCGACATCGTACTGTTTGCCGGTTCGCGCAGCAGCACGATCGCGGCACGGGGAACGCCGAGTTGCTCGGCAATCGAGAGGTTCAAGTCGTGCGTCTGCGGAATGTTGACGCCGCGCCGACGCAGATCGGCGATCCCGGGCCGCGCACCCTCCTCGGTCAGTACGATGCGCGGGGCCAGTCCCTGCTGGTACAGATCGACGGCTTCGAGAATGCGGTCGGGGAGTGAACCCGACAGCACCACGATCGCATCGGCCGGACGCGCTACATCCGTCGAGACGACGAAGCGGCCGATCGCAGTCAAGACCGGCACGCGTGCGAGGTAGAGCGCAGCTGCGCCGAGTACGACCGTGAGCGCGACGAGGAGAATGAGCCGGCGGCGATTCATGACGACTCGGCGGCAGAGCGGCGGCGATCATAGGGAAGAATCCAGGCGGCCGGCCACAACGTGCGCGGCGCGATCGCGAGATTGGCGTCGGGATCGACCAGGCGCTGCGGCGGCGCTCCGTTCAGCGAACAGCGCCAATCGACTTGGATGATCGGCGCCGCGACACCCTGCTCGCGCAAGCGATCGCGGTGCCAGTGGACGTACTGCAAGAGAATGTCGGGGAAGGTGTGCAACTTGGCGATCTGCCGCGGGATGAGATCCTGCTCGGGGTCGATGCGCCAGCTTCGGCCCGTCGCCGGGTCAGTCGCGCGGATCGCCATGGTCGAATGCTTCGAGCGCAGCTTCATGCGCCAGGCGAAGCGGTGCCCCTCCTCGGACCAATTGACATCGCCCGGATACAGCCAATGCCGCAACGGAAGCGCCAACTGCAGCACCGCGTACACGGCCGCAAGCGTCGCGACGAGTGGGCGCCGCGTTCCCGGCCCGAGCGCGCCGGCAACACCCACGCCGGCGAGGCGCCTGGGCCAATCGGGAGGCAGGAAGATCAGCAGCGCACCGACCATCAACCAAGAGAATACGCCGATGCGCAGGGCGAACCCGTTCACGAGATGGAAGACCGTCGCCAGGGCAATGCCCCACCAAACGGTACGACGGCGCAAGAGCAACACCGGAATGGCGAGGTCGACGACGACGCCGGCCCACGCGATCGCACTCGCCAACAGCGCCGGCGGCACGAGATGCGCCAGCGCAGGGACTTCGTCGGCTCGGCGTACGAGCGTCGAGTACATCGGTTCACCACCGAGCCAGTCGACGTTGAGCTTGGCGAGCGCGCCGTACAGGTAGACGATGGCGAGTTGGAAGCGCACTAGCACCACCGCCCCGAAAAGGACCGACTCGCGCGCCACGACACCGCGTCGGCGATCGATGGAAAGAGCGTGGTGCGCGGGCAAGCACGCGAGCAGCAGGGCGAGCAGAGCCATCAGGTAGTGATGGTTCATGTAGACCGACGCCTCGAGCAGGAAGACGTATCCGTAGAGCAGCGCGAGCAGCGGCGCGCTCACCCGATAGAACAACCCCGCAGCGACGAGCAGCGCGACGCCGCTCATGACGGCGAAGTGCACGATCATCCAGTCTCCGGGCCAGGGGCGCACGAAGTCGAAGTCGAAGTAGGTGAAGTGAATTTGCGGCTCGATGTAGTAGGCGCGCACCCACCCGTAGGCGAGGTAGCGCCAAGCGTCGATCGCGACGAAGGCACCGAAGACAATGCGAAACACCGCCAGCGACGCGCCGTCGACGGGCGCGAACAGTCTCTGGCGCCAAGCGACGAGCGTCGGCTTCGACATCGCTTCAGAAGCGCTCACTCGTCGAGCAATTCCGGCGGCACGGGCGGCAGTGGCGCGCCGCAGGCGAGTTCCGGCGAGCGAATCGCCGCCTCCCAGTTGCGCGCAATCGTCAGTGTCTCGCACGTCAGACTCGTCGCCCCGAGAAGGATCGCGCCGTCGAGATTCGCCCGGTGGAGGTTCGTTTCCTCCATGCTGGCCCAACGCAGGTCGGCAGAACGAAGATCCGCATCCATGAAGTCGCCCTTCACCGTCGCGCCTTGAAGGTTCGCGCCGCGCAGATCGGCGAAGTTCATGTGCACGCCCCACAGCCCTGCCGCGCGCAGATCCGCGCCGCGCAGGTCAGCCTTGCGCATGTTCGCTTGGATATACGACTCTTGCAGATTGGCGCCCTGCAACTCGGCACCGCTGAGATCGGTGCCGACCATGTTCGCGCCCGTCAGGTCGGCGCCCTTCAGATCCGCGTCCTGCAAGTTCGCATCGTCGAGCTTGGCGTGCCGCAGGTTGGCCTCGGCGAGGTTGGCGCCCTGCAGGTCGGCACCGCTCAGGTCCTCCTCTTCGAGTTGGGCGCGGTAGAGGTTGCCGTCTTGGAGTTGCTGGGCGAGGTCGCTCGGCTCCGCTTCCTCTTCGTCGTCCACTGGCACGGCGATCGGTGCACGCGGGCGCACGCCGACGTCTTCTCGTTCGCGCAGGCGCGCACTGCCGACGTCGCCGAGTTCCCGCATCACCACTTTGCGCTGCGGCGCCGCAGCGCGTTTGGGGCGTACCGCAGCAGACCGATCCGCCCCGGCATCGCCGGCGCCCGGTGCGCGCAGATCCGACACGTCGACCGGCGCAAACGGGTCCTCGACGGCACGCGGCTCCGGGACGTTGCGACCGATCCAGAAGACCCCGCCCAGGACTACGACAGCAACTACGGCCATGACGACGATACGACTCATGTCATCCTCCTCTACGCGGCTCTATGGATCATGGACTGCGTGGACGACTTGGACTGCATGGACTGGTTCTACGTTAGGCCGAGGCGGCGGGCGATGATGAGTTTCATGATTTCGTTGGTGCCGGCGTAGATGGATTGGATGGCGGCGTCGGCGTAGTCGCCCGAGATGGCATACTCGCGCATGAAGCCGTAGCCGCCATGGAGTTGCAGGCACTCCGCGGTCAGGCGCTTTTGCAGATCCGTAGTCCACAGTTTGGCCATGCTGACCTCGGTGACGAGGTCGTCGCCGCGAACGTGCGCAGCGAGCAGTCGGTCGATGAAAGCCTGGCCGACTTCGACCTCGGTGGCGAGTTCGGCGAGCTTGAACTGGGTGTTCTGGAAGCGGGCGATCGGTTGCCCGAAGGCCTTGCGTTCCTTGACGTAGGCGATGGTGTCGTCGAGCGCACGGCGGCACGACGTGATCGAGGCGACGGAGATCGTCAACCGCTCTTGCTGCAATTGTTGCATCAGCATGACGAAACCTTTGCCCTCCTCGCCGAGCAGATTACTCGCGGGCACGGCGCAGTCTTCGAAGGCGAGTTCGCTGGTGTCCTGGCCCGGCAAGCCGAGTTTATCGAGCTTGCGGCCGCGCACGAATCCGGGAGTATCGGCTTCGACGAGGAGCAGGCTGATGCCGCGGTGCGGCGGGTTGGCGTTCGGGTCGGTCTTGGCGACGACGACGAAGAGATCGCCGATCTGGCCGTTGGAGATGAACGTCTTCGCGCCGTTGATGACGTAGCGATCGCCGTCGCGGATCGCGCGGGTCTGCACATTGGCGAGGTCCGAGCCGGTGCCTGGCTCGGTCATGGCGATTCCGAGGAGGATCTCGCCGGCGATCGCGCCGGGAAGGTAGCGCTGCTTCTGCTCTTCGCTGCCGTAGATGGTGATGTAGGGCATGACGATGTCGGAGTGCAGAGACATCATCAGCCCGTGCGCACGCATGTAGGCCATCTCCTCCATGACGATGGCGTCGTAGAGGAAGTCGCCGCCGGCGCCGCCGTACTCGGCAGGCGCGTGCGCGCCGAGGAAACCCTGCTCGCCCATGCGCCGCCAGGTCTCGCGGTCGCTCATACCCGTCTCGTTCCACTGCGGGATCTTCGGCGCGATCTGCTTTTCGGCGAAGCGGCGGAATTGGTCGCGAAAGAGATCGTGCTCCTCGGTGAAGATGTCGCGCTTCATTCTGACTGGACCTTTCGCTGCAATCGTACCTGCTCGGGATTTACCTGGAATGAAACGTTGACTAAACCCTTTCCGTCCGCGGGGCCAGTGCCGGGGCAATTGCCATGAACCTGATCCTGCTCGACGCGAACGACTTTCTCCCCGGTGGCAACCGGGTTCGGCTCGACGGCCGCCGTGCGCGCCAGGTGCGTGAGGTGCATCGCGCCGCCGTCGGCGCGGAGCGCGCTGTCGGGATGCTCGGCGGCACCCTCGGCCGCGGCACGGTCGTGCTGGTCAGCGCCGACGCCGTCGAGATGGAAATCGTGCTCGACACCCCGCCCCCGCCGCCGCTCGCGATCACCGTCGTCCTCGCGCTGCCGCGACCGAAGGTGCTGCGCCGGGTGCTCCAGGGCGTCACGGCGATGGGCGTGAAGCGCCTGTATCTGGTCAACGCCTGGCGGGTCGAGAAGAGCTATTGGGCGAGCCCGCTGCTGGAGCGTGAATCGATCCAAGAAGACCTACGGCTCGGCCTCGAGCAAGGCCGCGACACGATCCTGCCCGAGGTGCGGTTGCGTCGGTTGTTGCGGCCCTTCGTCGAGGACGAACTCGGCGAGATCGCGCGCGGCACGCTGGCGTTGGTCGGCGACGGTGGTTCGGCGCGCCCCTGCCCGAGCGCCATCGCCGGACCGATCACGCTGGCGATCGGTCCGGAGGGCGGCTTCAATCCCTTTGAGATCGAGCTGTTGCAGACCATCGGCTTCGCACCGGTAGCGCTCGGGCCGCGCGCCCTGCGCGTCGAGCACGCGGTGCCGGCGCTCCTGGGAAGGCTGGCGGAATTCGGACGCGTCGGACCGGTCTGACGAGTCCGACATCCGACTCGTCGGAAGAAAGCGCGAAGCTGCTCGAGGCCGACGGGCTACTGCGCTTGGCCTGAGCCGGCGCAGCGATCAGCTATAGCGAGCATCCTTGCCCTTCGACTCGCCGTGATTGGCCACAGCGTAGCGGAGATCTTCGAGGAGTTGATCGGCGACCGCCGCGTGGCTCGGGCTGATCATCATGTGGAGCGCGTCCGGGCCGACCTGACGGTCGAGGTGCCAGCCCTTCTCGTCCATGACGTCGCCGACCGCGGCGATATCGATCGAGTTCGATCCGAACGCGACCAGGCTGGCATCGGGATCCGCCCAAACGTGCAAATCCGGAATCGCCTCGATGCCGGCACGGATCTTCTTGGTCGTGTCGAGGATCTGCTTGGCTAAACGCATGTAGCCGTCCTCGCCGAGGTAGTTGATCACCGCCCAGGCAGCGGCGATCGGCGCCGCGGGGCGTGCGCCGGCCATCGCCGGCGAACCGTACAAGCCGCCCGGCCACTGATCGTAGAGGAAGATCTGGTGCAGGACGGTTTCCTTGTTGCGGTGGGCGATGACCGAAGCGCCCTTGATGCAGTAGCCGTACTTGTGGACGTCTGCGGACATCGTCGTGACCCCGGGGACGCGGAAGTCGAACGGTGGCACCGGATGGCCCAGGCGTTCGAGAAACGGCAGGAGGAAGCCGCCGACGCAGGCGTCGGTATGGAAGAAGACATCGTTGTCGGCAGCGATCGCGGCGAGTTCCGCGATCGGGTCGATGACGCCATGCGGGTAGTTCGGCGCCGAGCCGACCATCAAGATCGTGTTCTTCGACAGCAGCTTGGCGGCAGCCTCAACGTCCACCCGGAAGTCGGCGCGGAGCGGAGCCTGCTTGAGTTCGACCCCCAGGTACTTCGCCGCCTTGGCGAAGGCCGGGTGTGCCGACACCGGCGCGACCATCTCCGGAGCGGTGATGCCCTTGACGTCGCGGCCGCGTTCGCGCGCGGTCTTGACCGCCATGAGGATGCTCTCGGTGCCCCCCGACGTCATCGCGCCGCCGGCGTTGGCGTCGCCGTGGAGCAGGTCGGTCGTCATCGACACGACCTCCGCTTCCATTTCGCGCAGGCTCGGAAAGCGGAAGGGGTTGAGAGCGTTCTCGAACATGTAGAGGTTGTTCGCCTCGCGCAGCACCGCGTCGACATCTTCGCCCGCGGGGTACACGAGGCTGAAGGTACGGCCTCCCGCCCAATCAGCGTCGGCGCGCTTGCGCTCGCGCATACGTGCGAACAAATCTTCGGGTTTGGTTCCGTGGCGCGGGAAAGGCATCGGGTCTCCTCCGTGGCGTCGTGGGGATCGGACGGATCGGACCGGTCCATTCGATCCGTCCGCTTTGACTACGCCGAATCACCCCACTGCGCCACCCATGCCTTGACAGGATGCACACACCTCCTCTAGCAAGCGGGGGCTTCAGCAATTCGATCCAGTGGGGGGGAATCCATGTTGCGCGCCGCAGCTACGAGGGTCTGCACGGCCCTCATCTTTGCCGTGTTCTTCCTATCGGTCGGGACCGCGCAGGCGCGCTCCCTCGATCAACAAAACGAAATCCGCTTCGGTGTGCGCACCTACGTAAACGCGCGCATAGGCACCGAAAACACGGATCAGGACCGGGTCACCACGGAGGAAGCCGCCGCGATGGGTGGCGGCGCAGTCGAATCGAACAGTGAGACCTTCCCCTACTCGGGGGCCGGGCATCTGCGCCAAAACCGCTTCTTTCTCGAGATCGACTTCGACCACAAGCTCGACCGCCTCGTGAGCGAAGGCTTCGGTCCGCTCGCACTGCTGGGACACTTGCCGTTCAAGATCGAAGGGCTCGGCTATCACCTCACTTTCCGTGCCGAAGCCGAGGGAATCTACGATTGGGGCCCAAGCGAGTATCGCACGTCCGACGCTTATACGACCGGCTCGGTGACGACCAACCCGGACGTAAAGCTGCCGAACAACCCGATCAGTGGCACGAGCGTCGATGTGCTCGCCGCCCGGCGCAAACTGCGCGACGGCGGCATGCACCGCGAGCGCCTGTTCCAAGCGTACATCGAGGGCCACATCGGCGATCTCTACATCCGCGCCGGCCGCCAGAATCTCTCCTGGGGCGAGTCGGACGGCTTTCGCCTGCTCGACCAGATCAACCCACTCGACAATAGCTTCGGCGGCTTCCTGGTCTCGCTCGACGAGCGTCGGGTGCCACTCGACATGGTGCGCCTGCAGTACTACCTCGGCACGTGGGGGCCGATCTACGATGCGTTCGTCGAAGGATACGCAGCAATCGACAAGCAGGTGTCCTACGCTCCCGGCCTGCTGCAGGGCTCGCCGTGGTCGTTGCCCAATCTCGACAAGCCGAGCGCGCTCATCCTGCCCGTCTTCGAGCGGCCGAGCCGAACCTTCGACGACATCCGCGGGGGTGCGCGTCTGGTATGGAATTATGGCCGCGGAACCTTCAGCGCCGCGCACTACTACACGTTCGCCGATCTGCCGCGCGTGCTGGTGCGGGTGAACCAGAACTTCCCGGTGCGCGCCCTGCCGAGCGGATTCCTCTCGGAAACCGAACTGACGCCGCAACGCATCCAGGTCTCCGGTGGCAGTGCGACGTGGGCGATCCCCTACGCGTGGGCGAACCGTATCGGCCTCAGCGGCGAACCGATCCTGCGGATGGAAGGCGCCTACATGCGCGACGAACCGCGCTACCTGCAAGAAGAACTCGACCCGTTCGTCTTCGACCTGCTGCGCGATCGCACCAAGCTCGCGGGCGGCAACCGCACCGGGGACTCGATCAACGCGCTCGTCGGACTCGACATCAACCAGTGGATCCGCTTTCTAAATCCGTCGCAGAGCTTCTTGTTCTCGACCCAGCTCTTCTACAAGCGCCTGCAGCAAGCGGCGAAGCGCGGCCCGGTCGACCCGCGCTACCCGATCATCGAATCGGGCGAGGTGCTGCTCGTGCCGGAGAAACTCATCAATCCGCGCATCGGCGGCCTCAACCTCGGCATTCCCATCGAACCCGTGTTCATCCGCCAACCGACAGATCAATTCCTGCAAACGTTCATCGTTGCGACGTCGTACCGCAGCGGCTTGATCAACCCATCGCTCGCGATCTTCTACGACTGGGGCGGCTCGATCGTCTTGCAGCCGTCGGTCACCTATTCGCGCGATCCGATTCGTGTCACCGTCGACTATAGCTATCTCGATGCCGGAAAACTGAAAGGCGGCAGCGGCATCAGCCTGCTGCGCGACCGCGACAGCGTGCAGTTCCGCTTCGAGTACGTTCTTTGAGGAGGAGGTTTGCAGACATGGCGGGTTCGTACATCAGGGTTCGGGGATCGGGGTTCGGGGTTCGTTTCGTCACCGCTTACGCGGTCGCGCTGCTGGTGTCAGGAGCGGCTGCGGCAGCGGACGACCCGATGGCGCCGTGGACGCTCGATGCCAACAACTACCAGCTCGCGGAAAAATTGCTGCCCGAGGTGGTGCTGAATCGGGTGAAGGCGGGCGAGTACCGCTTCAACGTCGTCCCGGTCGATCCTGACGAGTTCAAGCGCAACTACACCCAGAAGTTCTGGGCGGCGAGCGCGGCCAACGCCGGCAAGTACGACGTCGACCCCAAGACCTGCGGGCTCAAGGAAGTCGCCACCGGCAAGATTCCCGAGTTCTACTTCGGCTACCCGTTTCCCGAGATCGATCCCAAAGATCCGTTCGCCGGCTGCAAGATGGCTTGGAATTTCAGCGCCGCCAACCAAATGGCAAACGGCCAGGGCGCGACCTTCACGCTCAACGGCATCGACTCGGGCGGCGAGTTCAAACGCATCAAGCTCTGGCTGCACGGTAACAGCTACCTCGGCCGCTCCGCGGGACCGATCCCCAACCCCGAGAACCTGCGCACCGCCGCGCTCACCAACGTTCTCGAGCCCACCGACGTCGACGGCGTCGCCGGCCTCGCCAAGTCCACCAATGACTGGGATTCACAAGACCAGGCCTGGTTCTACGTGCCGGCGACCCGGCGCGTGCGCCGCGTCAACGCCGCCACCCGTTCCGACCCCGTCGCCGGTCTCGACATCTTCGCCGACGACATCAACTGCTACGCGGGCAAGGTCGAGTATTACAAGTGGAAGCTCGTCGGCGAAGGCCAGGTGCTCGCCCCGGTGCTGGACCCGAAGCCATTGACCCAAAAGCGGGTGGGGCCGACGCGCTGGGAGGTCGATATCCCCTACTTCACCGCGGTCTACGAAACGCCCGGCAGCAGCGGCGCGCCATGGCTGGTCGTCGATAACCTGAAGATGGTGCCGCGTCCGGTATGGATTCTCGAGGGCCAGTCGGAAGACCCCTACTACAACTTCGGCAAGGTCATCATGTACATGGACAAGGACATGTACCGCATCTACTGGAAGCTCGTGCACAACCGCGGCGGCGAGTACTTCTACAATGCGATGTGCGCCTACCACTGGTCGATGTCGGAAGATGGCGAACTCGGCGCCGTCACGCCGAACATGGTGGTCGGCGTCAACGACAAGACGAACCGAGCGGCCATCGGCGGGCGCTACTCGAGCCAGTTCATCGAGACCGACTTCCCGGGTCGCTACTTCACCCTGTACACCCTGACGCATCTGGCCGATTGATCCGGGCCATTGCGCAGGGCGCGCGCGTAGATTTTCAATCCGCTGGCGCGGCGAGCAGAAACTCGCTCAGCGCCGCAGCGAGTTCCTGCGGAATCTCCGCCGCAAGCGAGTGGCGTGCGCCGGGGAAGACCCGCAGCCTCGAGTCGGGCAGCAGCGCGTGGAGCCGGGCAACACCCTCGCCCATGTTGGCGCCGTGGTCGCGATCGCCCCAACCGAGCCACGTCGGGTGGGGGATCTCCGGCGCGATGTCGAACAGCGTGCGCCCAACCTGATCCGCGGCCATGTCGAAGTACATCCGCACGAACCCCGGGCCCATGATCTCCTCGTAGTAGCGGAAGGTTTCGGCGAGAGTCTGGTCGCGCAACGGCCAGTCGTCGCTGAACCAATAGCGCGATTGCACCTTCACGATCGGCCAGAAGAGCGGGTACCCGGCGGTGCACCGCATCACCGCAGCCGCCGTCGGCAGCGCGGGCCACGCGCTACCCGGCGCCCACGGCGCCAGCCGGATGAAGCGTTCCGGGAACCGGTGCGCGAGGCGCAACGTGAGGTTGCCACCCATGCTGCCGCCCGCGAGATGCAGTCGCCCTACCCCGAGCGCATCGAGGAACGCCACCAGGATATCCTCGTAGAACTGCAGGCTGTACTCGCGCTCCGGCTTGTCGGAGTATCCACTGCCCGGCAGATCGACGACGAGCACGCGCAAGCGCTCGGCCAGTCGCGGCACGAGGCCGTCGTATTCCTCGATCCGCGACGTGTGCCCATGGATCAGCAGCACCGTGCCCGCAGCGGGCTCGAGTCGCGGCGCCACGTCGATGTAGCGCAAGCGCAAGCCGCTGATCACAATGTCGCGCTGCGCGAACGGCGTCGCGCGAACCGCTTGCGGCCGTGTCAGCCCAGGCTCAGCCGGTGGACTACACGCGGCAGTCGCCAGCAACACGGCCGCACCCGCTACAATCGCGATTCTACGCATACGACGATCTCCCTTCGGCACGTAGCTCACGCGGCACAAACGAAATCGACCAACTCACGATAACCGATCGCGGCGAGGAAGGCGCGAATCTCACTGCGCGGAACGCTGCCCGCCACCGAGACGACGAGCGGTGCTTTTGCGAGCGCCGCCAACTCGCCTGGCGGAATCACCGGCGCTCCCTGGATGCATTCGCCGAGACGACGCGGGTGGAGTTCGACGATGTGCGACGGACGACAGCCGTGCTCGGCGAGGGCGCGGCGCAACGCCTTGCCCGTCCCACCGAAACCCCAAAGGATGTAGCCGTCACTGCCGGCCAGAAAGCCGCGCGCCAGGTACGCCGCTTTGCAGCGAGTGATGCTGTCGATGGAACAATGTGCGCTGCGCCGCGATAGTCTGTCGGGGTGATCGCGCCACGACAGCAGACGACGCGGCACGACCCCGAGACGCTGCCCACCGGCCAGGAGCCGCAACAGCAGGTCGTAGTCCTCGGGCCAACCGCACTGTTCGTAGGTGTATTGGTCCAACACCTCGCGCCGCAACATGAGCGTGGGATGTACGAGCGGACACTCGACGAACGCCTCGCGCGCGACATCGTCCGCAGACTCGATTGCATTCAGCCAATCTTCATAGGCGCGCAGCCCAGGCTGCAAAACGGCACGTGGAAACAACCGCACGTGACACCCCAAGCCGGCGAGGTGCGGCGCCGCTCGGAGCGCCGCCAGTTGCAACGACAGGCGTTCGCGGTGCATGAGATCGTCAGCGTCCATTCGCGCAACGAACTCGCCCCGGCAGGCCTGCAAGCCTCCACGCAGGGCAGCGACGATGCCCTCATGTGATCGCCGCAGCAGACGAAAGCGGAAGTCACTGGAGGCGAACTCGGCAACCAGATTCGCGGTCGCATCGTCCGACCCGTCATCGACGACGACACACTCCCAATCCACCAACGACTGCCGGCGCACACTGCGCAGCGCCGCAGCGATGGTTGCCGCAGCATTGAACGCGGGCACGAGAACGGAAATGGTTGGAAGAAAGGGCCTAGGGCCAAGGTACAAGGGCCAAGAGGATTCGGACACGGTGCCCCCAAAGGTTCGGATCGCCGCCACTTGGCACTTGTACCTTGGCCCTTTGCCCTTCCCTCCTACTTGTTGCTTTTCACCGCCTCGAAATATTCCGCGGCGGGCGGTGCTTCCAGCGGCGGGTTCGGGTCACGCAGCAGACGCAGGGCTTCGGCTCGGTCTTCGGCATCGAGGGGCTTGGTCGTCATACAGAACTCGACGAGGATGCCGTTCGGGTCGTTGGTGTAGATCGATACGCAGAAGCCGTGGTCGACGCGCAGTACCGCGTAGCCGTGGTCGAGCCAGCGCTGCTTGCGCACTTCGATATCGGCGAGACTCGTCGCCTTGAAGGCGAGATGGTTGACCCACGCCGGCAGCCCCATTCCGGTCGAGATGGCTGGCGACCAGGTGTCGGGGATGCGCATGTCGTGGAGTTCCCAGAACGCGATGTACTCGTCCGTGCCGGTCTCGTAGAAGACGTGCTTCGCCCAGCCACCCTCGGGCGACGGCCCGGTGACGACCTTCGCCAACTCGAAGGCCATCGCCTCGGTGTAGAAAGCGTGTGTCGCTTCGAGATCCTTGGTGGCAAATGCAGTGTGGTGGTAGCCCATGTGAACACCTCCCGGGCGATTGTTGCGGCGAAGCCGGCGCGACGCTCAGCGCCGCAGAATCATCAGTTTGAAGTTGCTCTTACGCTTGCCGAGGAACTCCTCGATCGCGCGGATGGCGTCGGCACGCACGGTGTCGCCGCGCGCCCTTCCCTTGCGCCAGGTGACGCTGCCGCGACGCCATTGCTGCTCGGGATCGACACCTGCGATCGCGAGCAGGAACTTGAGTCCGCGATTGGCGATGATCCGCTCGCGGGCGCGCTCGTCGAGGCGCACCCCGGCCAGACGCGCCAACTCGGACTGCGGCCCGTACTTCACGACGCTCCAGCCCGCGTCCTTGGCGGCTTCGGCGACGGTGCTGAAATCGACCATGAAGGTGATGTCCTCGTAGCCGGGTGCATCGTATGGCGAGCGGCCCGAACTCGGGGGACCCGCAAGCACCCTGTCCTCTTCGGGCGCGGTCAAGTGGAAGTCGCGCTGGTCGCCGTAGTCGATCCAAATCGCCTCGCCGTGCTCGTAGAGCCCGGCGGTACTGCGCATCAACGTGTCGATCGCCGGGCAGGCGAAGTACGGCACAAAAATGTTGTCTGCTTCGAACAAGTCGGGACAGTGGCGGCGCAGGTGCGCGGCGAGCGCTGGTATCGCCGTGACCGGCACCTGGCGTTCCTCGAACCGCACGGCTTCGGCGAGGTCGGGGTCTGTCATGAAGGCAGCGAAGTCGGCGCGCTTCAGCGCGGCGCCGTCGACGCCAGGCAGGGCCACGGTTCGCGCCCGCACACCCTTGGCCACGGTCGGCACGACGAACACCGCATTGGGGACCTCGCCGGGACTGGGGACGATCTTGTGGTGGGCGAGGCAATCGAGCACCTCGTTGGCGACGATCAGACCAGCTGGGGCGAACGGCTTGCGCCGCAGCCGCGCCGAAGACAGGTCGCACTCGGTCCAGACGACGCGTGCGTCGGCACCGCGCAGCTGGCGCCGCTGGCGTTCGATCAGCGCGGGGCTGCGTTCGAGGATACGGTAATAGAAGGCCGAGGCGAAGCGTTGCCACGGCTCCAGGCGCGCCGCGCGCCGCACCAGGTGGGCGATCACATCGATGCAGAGTTGCCCATTGCCGGCGCCGATCTCGGTGATCTCGAAGCGCTTGGGCTCGCCGAGACGGCGCCACAGCCCGAACGCATAGCCGGCGATCATTTCGCCGAACACCGGCGACATCGCATCGGGGTACGTCTCGTAGTGGCCGCCGTCGCCGAAGCGAACCCGACCCGTAGCGTAGTAACCCCACTTGGGATCGAACAGCGCGGCATCGACGAAGTCCCGAAAGGACGGGAACTCCGCGACGATGCGGCGCACGATGGAACTCGGCTCGGCGCGGGGCATGAACCCGACGTTTCGCGGAAGAAGCGTCAAGGTGCAAGCGCGGCGCCGGAAAAAGAACGCGGTGCCCCGCCGCTTACGGCAACACCACCCCGTCGACACCCGCGACCGGCTCGATCCGGTCGCCCAAGGGCTCGGAAGCAACGACTTTGGCAGCCGTCAACACCGTCGGCAGCGCGCCAGCGTCGATGACATTGAAGGTACAGGTGTAGAGCACGCCCGCGGGGATCGGATTGACATTGGGGACCGCCGTGGCGCCGATGATGGCGCGAAAGCGACTCGTGCTCGCGTCGGCATCGTCGGGGCAACCGTTCGGCTGCGGGGCGCCGCCGCAATCGACCAGCAGCCGGCTGAGCGTCTTGCAGGGTTCGGTGATGAATTCGACGTCCTCGTCGCAGTTTGCGTTGAAGTGGCTGATCGCCGGATGGATCACACAGGAGGATGCGCCGGCGAGGTCGACGATCGAGTTGTCGAAGAGGATGTCGTTTTGCACGCCGCCGACGTTTTCGACCCCGGGGTCGAGGACGATTTGAACGACAACCTTCCCCGCCGCGGCGGCAGCGCTGCCGATGATGATCGACACGGCCGGCGTCGCCACGGCAGTTGGCGAGGCCGGCGCCGTCGGCGGCGCAGTGCTCGTCCGGGTCGCGCTCGGTGCCACCGTATTCGATCGCGTCGCGGTCGCGGTTGCCGTGTGCGTCGGCGACGCGCTCGGGACCTGGGTTGCAGTGCCGGTCGAAGCGGGCGTAGCGGTCGACTCCCCCACTGCGGTGGCGGTGCTCGTCGGCAGCGGGGTAGCCGTCGATACTTCCGTGCTGGTCGCGCTCGCAGTCTGCGTCGGGCTTTGCGTCCGCGTGAACGTAGCCGTCGCGACCGTGGTCGGCGTCGAGGTGACGGTCGGCAGCAGCGGCGTATCCGTCACGGTCGCCGTCGGCGGAAAGGTTGCGATTGCGGTCGCGACCGGTGTCGGCGTCGTGGGCGCGAGCGCGACCAGTGTGTCGGCGGCGACGATCTGGGCCAGCGGCACGAACAGGGCGAGTCGTGTGCCGGTGCGGTTGAAGCCGACGACCTGGCCCAGCACCTCCACGGTTCCGGTGGCGGGAAACTGATTGGCGTCCTCGGGGTAGAGCAACAACTCGTTCGCGCCTTGCAACGCGGCAGCAGACACCCGCGCGGCGATGCTCACCAAGCCGTCGCCGGCGACGAAGTCGTTGAGCCGGGTACCGGAGGGATTGGCGACGACGAGGTTGCGGTTGAGGATCTCTTCAGGGAGACGGCCGCGGTCACGGACCTGGAAGTCGCAGGTGTAGAGCACCGTGCTCGGGATCGGGTTGCCGTTCGGCACCGCCGTGGCGGCGATGATCGCGCGAAACCTGCTCGTGGTCGCGCGGGCGCCCTCGGGGCAACCGTCGGGCTGCGGCACACTGCCGCACTGGACGAGGTTGCGGGCGAGTGTCTTGCAAGGCGCGGTGATGAACTCGGGGTCCTCCTCGCAATTCGGCAGACGGTCGCCGATGGCGGGGTTGATTCGGCAACTCGAGGCGGCGGCGAGTTCGAGAATCGTATTGTCGAACAGCAGATCGTTCTGCATGCCGCCGACGAGGTTGCCGCCGCTGGCGAGGGTGACGTCGACGACGGCGATGTCGTCGGCGCGCACGAACGCCCGCGCAACGTTGATCTGCGCGCCGGTGGGAGTGGGTGTCGGCGGGATGGCCAAGGTCGATGTCGCCGTAGCTGTCGCCGTTGGAGTCGGTGGTACTTCGACAGGCGTCTCCGTGACCGTGGGCGTAAACAGGGTCGGCGCGGTGTTGGTCGGCGCCGGAGTGCTGGTTGGCGCCGTCGGAAACGTGCGCGTAGCGGTCGGCGGCAGGGTCGTGGTGCGACTGAGCGTGGCCGTCGGCAACGGCTCCGCTGGCCGGCTGACGTCCGAGCTATCGCAACCAGCAACGAGCACCAGACTGGCAAACACGAACACGGCGAGGGTTCGGGGGACGATCATCGACTTCTTCTCCACTGCGGCATCCATGTTTCATTCCACAGGACGCGCGTGAATGAAACGACAACCTGCGCCGGCCGCCGGTGGCGCCTATGCCTCCATCTCGGCGCGGGCGACATCGCACTTCGCAGCGAAGATGAAGTCGCTCTCGGTCAGGCCGTCGATCTTGTGTGTCCAGATCGTCACGCCGACCCTGCCCCAAGCGAGGGCGATGTCAGGGTGGTGGTTCTGCGCCTCGGCGATGGCGCCGATGCGGTTCACGAGTTCGAGCGCCGCGGCGAAGTTGCGCAGCTCGAACGCCTTTTCGAGGTGGTGATCGTTGCCGACTCGCCAACCATCGAGTTGCTCGAGCAGCGGCCGGATCTCCGCGGCGGTGAGCGGCGGCACGCCACCCTTACACGGTACACAGTTGCGATCGGCAAGCCTGGTCATCACGTACTCCCTTTGCGGCACCCGAGTCGGCGCCTTCGCCAACGTACCCGCATCCGCGCCTGCCTCCAAGCCGCTGCACGCGGTCGATTCCCACCGCGACCCGGGGATGCTATCCGGATGGCATGCTCAACGAACCGTGGTCGGCACCGGCATTGATGGGGCTCGGTCTCGTCTTCGGGCTCAAGCACGCCCTCGACGCCGACCATCTCGCCGCGGTAGCGACGATCACGAGCGAGAAGCGCACGCTGCTGCAGTCCGGAATCGTCGGCGCCGTGTGGGGGTTCGGCCACACGATTGCATTGCTCGTCGTCGGCATCGTCGTGCTCTTGCTGCGCCTCGAGATCAGCGACCGACTGGCCGCAGGTCTCGAGTTCTGTGTCGCCCTGATGCTCGTCTATCTCGGCGGGCGCGCACTGTGGCGCCTCGCCGGCGGCGTGCGGATCCATGTGCACGTCCACGATCACGACGGCCACGTCCACGTTCACCCGCACGTCCACGACGCGACCGAAACCAGCCATGCGCACGATAGCCACCGGCGGCCGTTCGCCGTCGGCATGATTCACGGGCTCGCCGGTAGCGCGGCGCTGATGCTGCTGATTGCCGCGTCGACACCATCGCCTTGGATCGGCCTGGCCTACATCGTCAGCTTCGGCGTCGGCTCGATCGGCGGCATGGTCGCGATGAGCGCGCTGGTGACGGTTCCGTCCGTACTCGCGGCCGACCGGTTCGCCGGCGTGAACACTGTCGTTCGCGGCGTCGCCGGCGCGCTGAGCATCGGCGTCGGGCTCGCGCTCGGCTACGAGATCTGGAACTCGCCGGAGTTGTTTTGATGGGCGCGAGCCCCGTCAGCTACGCCGCGGGATTGCGCCCCCAGATCGAAGCGTGCGCAGCTCAGATCGAGTCGGCACGTCGCCTGCCGCCTGCGCTCGTCGCGGCGCTCGCCGACGGCGGCCTGTTTCGCCTGTGTGTACCGGCGACGCTCGGCGGTCTCGAAGCCGATCCCGCAACCGTCATCGAGACGATTGAAACCGTCGCTCGCGCCGACGGCGCAGCCGGGTGGTGCGTGATGATCGGCGCCACCACCGGGGTGGTCAGCGCCTATCTCGACGACGTGACCGCACGCTCCATTTACACAGCCGATCCCGCGCTGGTGACCGGCGGGGTATTCGCGCCGCGCGGCAAGGCGGTGGTCGCCGACGGTGGCTACCGCGTGACTGGCCGCTGGCCGTTCGCCAGCGGCTGTGAACATTGCGGCTGGCTGATGGGCGGCTGCATCGTACTCGAGGACGGCAAGCCGCGGCTACAGGCGAACGGCATGCCCGATCCGGTGATGATGTTGTTCCCCGCGCGCGCAGCGACGATCCACGACACCTGGGACGTCGCCGGCCTGCGCGGCACCGGCAGTCACGACATCGAAGTGCGCGATCTCTTCGTCCCCCGCGAGCACGCGGTTGCGTTGGTGACGACAGGACCGCAGGCGCCCGGCGCGCTCTACAAGTTTCCCGTCTTTGGCCTGCTCGCGCTCGGCATCGCGGCCGTCGCACTCGGCATCGCGCGCACCGCAATCGACGATCTCGTCGCCCTCGCCTCTAGCAAGCAACCGGGCGGCAGCCGGCGCACGCTCGCCGATCGCGGCGCGACCCAGAGTGCCGTCGCCAAGGCCGAAGCGCAGTGGCGTGCGGCGCGAGCGTTTCTCCATGCGACGGTCGCGGAGACCTGGGAGCAAGTGCAGCGAGCCGATTCGATGCCGGTTGCAGGACGTGCCCTGCTGCGCCTCGCGGCCACGCATGCGACGGAAACATCGGCGGCCGTGGTCGATGCGATGTATCTCCTCGGGGGCGGCAGCTCGATCTACGCAACGTCGCGCCTGCAACGCTGCTTCCGCGATGTTCACGTAGCGACCCAGCACATGATGGTGGCGCCGCCGACGTACGAACTGAGCGGGCGCTTCCTGCTCGGCCTCGACGCCGACACCGCGCAGCTCTAGGGGGGCGGTGCCTCGGCTCAACCCGACAGTACATGTATGTTCCCGAGAGATTCGGACGTTTGATTTGGTGCCAAGCATAGAATCCCCTCGCGCGCATTTCAGCGCTGACCCGTACCCACCAATGCGCAAGGTAGATTTCGTTTCTTGGATTCTCCGCCAAGCATTCCGCTCGCCCGCATTTTCGCGGGAGAGGGTGCAAGGTGAGGGTTCATTCGACGAGGTCGAGTCGAATACGTTCGAGCGCGGCATCCAATGCACCAAACACCTCGGAGTTCCAGAAGCGCAGCACGCGATATCCGCGGGCTTGGAGATAGCGCGTGCGAACCGCGTCCTCGTTCTGTCGTTCGCAATGCTGGCCGCCATCCAATTCGACGATCAATCTGCGTTCCGGGCAGCAGAAATCGACGAAGTACGGGCCGACGGGAAATTGCCTGCGGAACTTGTATCCTGCCATCCGTCTATCCCGCATGTGGTACCATAGTCGTTGCTCCGCGACGGTGGCATTACGGCGCAGTTCGCGCGCTCGCGAGTGGATCGATAGAATTCTAACAGTAGCGTCGGCTCACGCGACAGTGGAGCCCTCACCCTGCCCCCTCTCCCACGAAGGTGTGGGAGAGGGGGACTCTTGGCTTTGTTACGCGAGTCATACGACAGTCCCAAATTGTGGGAGGGGGGATTCCCGGGGCGTCATCCTAGTCTTTCGATATGGCCGCCTGAGACCTTGACTCATGTGCTACAAACCTGTCGATTCTAAAACGCTAGAGACTCGTTCATGCACCAGCGCGACTTCAGCACCCTGCAGATCGAAACCGTCGGGACGGTTCTCGTGGTGACGATCGCGCACCCGACGAGTCCACTGAACGCCGTCGACCACGCGCTGCACAGCGACCTGACCCGGTTGTTTTCCGAACTCCGGCGCGAGACGCAAGCGCGCGCCGTGCTGCTCACCGGACGCGGCAAGGCGTTTTCCGCCGGTGGCGATTTCAACTGGTTCCCCGAGTTGCAGGAACCCGCGCGCATGGAGGCCCTGCGGCGCGATGCCAAGCAGCTCATCTGGGATCTGCTCGACTGCGAGATCCCCATCGTCGCCGCGGTCAATGGCCACGCGATGGGCCTGGGAGCGTCGATCGCGCTGCTCTGCGACGTGATCTTCATGGCCGCTACGGCGACCATCGGCGACCCGCACGTGCGGGTCGGCATCGTCGCCGGCGACGGCGGCGTGGCGATATGGCCGCTCGCAGTCGGTCCGGCGCGGGCGAAGCAATATCTGCTGACGGGCGATCCGGTGGCAGCCGTGGAAGCCGAGCGCATCGGCTTGGTGAATCGGGTCGTCGCGGCAGACGCTCTCCACGGCGAGGCACTCGCCTTCGCGCAGCGCCTCGCCGACGGCGCTCCGCTCGCGGTGCGCTACACCAAGCTATCGGTCAACAAGCTCATCAAGGACGCCTTGAACATCGCCTTCGACACCTCGACGGCGCTCGAGTTGGTGACGTTCAAAAGCGAGGACCACCAAGAAGCGCTCGCTGCACTGAAGGCGAAGCGCAGGCCCGAGTTCAAGGGAAGGTAGTTCGCCCCCTCACGTCCGTGCCGCGCGTCGCTGCTCGTAGGCGGCGCGCACGATCTCGACATCACGCAGGTAGGGCACGAGTTCATTCATGAGCAGTGCCTGCGGACCATCGCACAGGGCTTCCTCCGGATGCGGGTGGAAGTCGACCAGGACCATGTTGGCGCCGGCGATCACGCCTTGCGCGGTGGCGTGCTCGATGTCGAGCAGACCATCGGGAGCCTGCGCCTTCTTGCCGACCGAGTGTGACGGGTCGATGCACACCGGCAGCCGGGTGAGCCGCTTGACGACGGGCACGTGGCCGAAGTCGACCAGGTTGCGGTGCGGGTCGCCGTATTGGGTCTTCATGCCCCTCAGGCAGAAGACGATCTTGTAGTTACCGCTGGCAGCGAGGTACTCGCAGGCGTTGAGCGATTCATCGAGGCTGATGCCCATGCCGCGTTTGAACAGCACCGGCAGCTCGTGTTGCTGGCCGACGACTTTGAGCAGTTCGAAGTTCTGCGCATTACGGGTGCCGATCTGCAGCATCACGCCGGTCGCCTGGCCGCTGGCGGCGAGAGCGGCGAAGATCTCATCGACCTGTGCACCGCTCGTCACCTCCATCGCGACTACCTTGATGCCGTACTTACCCGCGAGTTCGAAGACGTAGGGCAAGCATTCCTTACCGTATCCTTGAAAGTCGTACGGGCTGGTGCGTGGCTTGTAGGCGCCGGCACGCGCGGTCTGCAGGCCCACGCCTTGCAGCGCCTTGAACATCACCTCGACATTCGTGCGGTTGTCGACGGCGCACAGGCCGGCGAAGACGTGCAGGTTTTCTTGGGTGAAGGCGACGCCGTTGTACTCGAAGCCCAGCGACTCGGCCTGGCCCTCGTGGCGGCCGATCGAGCGGTAGCGTTCGCGGATACGGATGGCCTTCTCGACCGCGGGGAACTCCTCGAAGATGTCGACCGGGACGTTGCCCGTCGAGCCGAGGAGGTAGACCTCGGTCAGCACCCGGGTGGCGCCCTGGATCTTGCGCACCTCGGCGTGCACGTCGGGGTAGCGCTCGGCCATCTGCACGACCAAGGCAGTCTCAGGGGACTCGGGCAGGATGTCGGCCTTCATTACGATGATCATGGGGGCTCCGGTTCACGAATGCGGCGGCGCCGGGCGGCGCCTGCCGGGCGCTCGATTCTACAATGCGCCTTCTTGGCGCAGCTCGCGCGGTAGGGGGAAGTAGACGTTCTCCTCGGCGGTGCGGAGGTTTTCGATGCTCCCGCAGCCGAGCTCCTGGAGCCGCGCGACGACTTGCTGCACCAACTCCTCGGGAGTCGATGCGCCGGCCGTCAGCCCGACCGCGGCGGCGCCCGCCAGCATCGGCGCGCCAACGTCGGCGGCATCCTCGATCAAGTGCGCCGTCGCACCCGCATTGCGGGCCACCTCGACGAGTCGGTTGGCGTTGCTCGACGTCGGCGAGCCGATGACGAATACGGTGTCGACCCGCCGCGCCAGCTCCTTCACTGCCGTCTGGCGGTTTTGGGTCGCGTAGCAGATGTCGTCCTTCTTCGGAGTGATGACCTTGGGGAAGCGGGTCCGGATCGCGTCGATGATGGCGTGGGTATCGTCGACGGAAAGCGTCGTCTGGGTGACGACGGCAACCCGTTCGGGATCGCGAACCTGGACTTTTGCGACGTCGTCGACAGTCTCGACGAGGAACATCTGCTCGGGCGCATGGCCGAGCGTGCCGACGACCTCGACGTGGCCGCGGTGGCCGACGACGAGAATGTCGTAGTCTTCGCGGGCGAACTTGAGCGCCTCGAGGTGGACCTTGGTGACCAGCGGGCAGGTGGCGTCGATGACGCGCAAGCCGCGCGCCTCGGCATCGGCGCGCACCGTCGGCGCGACGCCGTGGGCGCTGAAAATCAGCAAGCTACCCGCGGGAACGGCGGCGAGGTCTTCGACGAACCGTGCGCCCTTGGCGCGCAGTTCCTCGCAGACGTGGCGGTTGTGAACGATCTCGTGGCGGACATAGACGGGCGGCCCGTGACGCTCGAGCACGAGATTGACGATCTCGATGGCGTACGAGACCCCGGCGCAAAAGCCACGCGGGCTGGCGACGACGAGCGCGCGCTCCGCAGCGTCCGACATGATCTCCATGCCAACTCTTCTACCGGGCCGGGCGCCGCGGGACAACGGCCGTTGCCGGTCATGGATCGCGAGACTCTCGACGAGCGTCGCTCAGAGCCCGTGCTGTCCCGCGGGGATGCGGCGCAGGATCATCATCTGCGTCGCGATCGCCAGCAGGCGGCCGGCGTCGTCCCAGATGTGCGCGGTCGCACTGGCGTAGCCGGCACGGGCGCGGCTCGCGTGCACGTCGGTGAGCAGCCACTGCGAGCGCGTGTCCTCGAGGAAGTGGATCGTCAGATCGAGGCTCGGCGCGTGGAACGGCTCGCGGCCGGGACCGAGCTTCTGCACCAACGCAGGCGGCATCGTGTCGGCAATCGGCGGGATCGCCAGCGGATCCAAGCGACCGTCGCTCAAACGCTGCGGGATGCGGTAGCGGAACCAGCGCGCCATCCGCGCCGGGCCGGCTTGCCAGTCGCGCGTCCACCACGGATTGCCGCACGCCAGCCGCTGGTCGAAGTTCGCAAAGAAGCGCGGCTCGCTCGCGGCGCCGAGCATGATCGGCCGGTCGATCGCAGCGAGTTCGTCGGGCTGCGGCAGCGCGGGACGGTCGACATCGATCACGTCGACGCCGTCGCGGTCGCGCCCGAAGGTCGCACTGACCTCGAGCCCGGGTCCAGGCATGGTCGTCGACGACAGCTGCGCGCGCAGCTGCGCGGCAGCGCCGCCCTGGCGCAGCACCTCGACCCGGATCGCGAGGGGACCTGCCGGCACCGGCGAGCAGAAGTGGGTGTTCGCCGAGACCGGGCGGAAATCGGGATTGTCGAGTTCCGCCTGCATCGCCCGCATGGCGATCGCCATCAGCACGCCGCCCGACGGCGAGCGGAAGTCCCACTCGCTGCCGAGTTCGGCCGTATACCAGCCCGGCGCCGCTTGCAGCTTGGTGATCGCCGTGTCGGCGGCAAGGTCGCGCGGCTGCGCGGTCGTGGTCATCGCAACAACGTCCTAGTCAGTCGAAGAGAAAACGCGAGACCATGTCGGAGGTGGCGACGACGGCGCGGTCGATCGCCTCTTCGTCGCCGCTGAGCACCAGGCGCGAGGCGGTCCACTCGACCGAGCTGTAGATGACGAACGCGGCAGTGGCGCCGTCGCCGATGCGCAACGGACCGCCGGCGCGCAGGGCATTGAAGAGCTGCATGAGCGCGGCGATGACGCGCTGCTCGATCTGCTGGACGGCGGCGCGGAACTCGGGGTCTTTGAAATAACGCTCCCACAGGATGCGCTGCATACCGGGGTGGATACGGCGCGTGTGAAAGAGCGCGTCGATCAACGCGCGCACGTGGTCGCGCGGGTCGCCCTTCTGCCACTTGACGGGATCGAGCGCTTCGATGGCGTAGTTGGCGATTTCGTTGACGGTGCCCTCGAGCAGTTCGAGGAGGATGGCGCGCTTGTCGCGGAAGTAGCCGTAAAGGGTGCCGACGCCGATCCGGCCGCGGCGCGCGATTTCCGCGGTGTTGGTCTCGTCGTAGCCGAGTTCCTCGAAGCACTCGATGGCGGCGCGCAGGGCGCGGGCGCGGGTCTTGCGGCTGCGCGCCTGCTGCGGCACGCGGATCTCGCGGATAAGGGGTCTTTTCTTCACGCTCGCCATCGTTGCAAGGAGACTGTTAGCACAGACTGTCGGTCGGAAACAAAAATACGAAGCCGATGTCGGGTTCTATTGACTCACCGGCACCCGCCCCCTACTCTGCGGCCATCGAAGTTTCGCAATATCGCCGTTCACCAAGGAGACCATTCATGGCCGAAGCCGCCCTCGCACTCGCCCCCGAACGCCAACGCCTCGAGCTCGTCAACGAGATCGAAACGGTCCTCGCCGCCTATGATACCCACTACTCCTGGAACTACGGCAGCGTCAAAGAAGGCCTCACCGAGTTGTACGAGAAGGCCAAGCGCAATCAGTGGAACGCCACCGACCAACTCGCCTGGGATACCCAAGTCGACCCCGAAGCGCAGATCATCCCCGAGATCTACAACCCGCTCGAGAACTACGGTCCCTACAAGGCTCTCAACGAGCGCGAACTGCGCAACCTGCGCCACGCCCAGATCTCCTGGCAGCTCTCGCAGTTCCTCCACGGCGAACAGGGCGCGCTCATCGTCGCCTCGCAGCTCACCGGCGCGGTGCCGTGGATGGACGCCAAGTTCTACGCCGCCACCCAGACGATGGACGAGGCCCGCCACGTCGAGGTCTTCAGCCGCTACTTGAACGAGAAGCTCGAGTGGCAGTGGCCGATCAATCCCAACCTCAAGACCCTGCTCGACATGATCATCACCGACTCGCGCTGGGACTTCAAATATCTGGGGATGCAGATCCTCGTCGAAGGCCTCGCCATGGCCGCCTTCGCCAGCCTCTACCAAATGGCCCAGGAGCC
>Ga0163144_10001036_pt1 | contig 65980 bp, 45 predicted proteins | sample OliLak19BULKMAT1_FD_123175 | JGI IMG/M metagenome (GOLD analysis project Ga0163144, IMG submission 123175) | Freshwater microbial mat bacterial communities from Lake Vanda, McMurdo Dry Valleys, Antarctica - Oligotrophic Lake LV.19.BULKMAT1 | ecosystem: Environmental > Aquatic > Freshwater >...
CAAGTCCTCGCCCTCAGCGGCTGCTCGGCCGGCCCCAACGCCCACCGCCCCCCCCGCCCCGCCCCAGAGCTCCCGCCCGACCTCTACACCGACTACCCCACCGCCAACTTCCAGCCCCACACATCCGAGGCAACCCACAGCGCCGTCTCCCCGCCCCAGCCGACCTCAACACCCTACACCCCATATCCCACACCCCACACGCCCCCGCCCTCCCCCAAGTCCCAACTCCAACATTCGCAATCCGATTCGCCCCTCCGCCCTCCCTGACGTGGCACGGGCCTTCCAGCCCGTGTCATCCTCGCGCCACGCGTCATGCCAAACGCCCGGCCGTCGGCTCTTCAGATCGTTGGCTCTTCAGATCGTTGGCTCTTCAGACCGAGACCTGGCCGTCAGCACCGGAGCCCTCAGGCCACCCACACCCAGGGTCACCGCCACGAGCACAACTCATGTCCCACGCGCAGCCTACAAAGCTGCTCGTTATCAATTGCACTCCTCACCCTGTCTCGCTGTCTCGCTTTCTCGCTTTCTCGCTTTCTTCCCCCCCCCCCTGTCTCGCTGTCTCGCTGTCTCGCTTTCTCCCCCCCCTCCCTGTCTCGCTGTCTCGTTCTTACCAACTATTGACATCTATTGCCATCGCTCGTACCCTCCTCCCCAGGAGGTCGCCATGGCCAAGCCCAGCACCATCAATATCTCCATGCCCCCAACCCTGAGCGAGTTTGTCAAACTGCGCATGGCCCAGAAGGGCTTCGACAACACCAGCGAGTACTTCCGCTACCTGGTGCGCGAGGACCTCAAGCGAGCCAAAGAAGACCACCTCGAAACCCTGCTGCTCGAGGGGCTCAACTCCGGCAAGCCCATCCCAATCAACGATGAATGGTGGGAGGATCGACGCCGAGAGCTTGTGCGCCGTCTGAAGAAACGGAAAACCGCGTGACCTTGCGCTACGTCGTTTTTCCCTCCGCCCGCGAAGACATTGATCACTACGCCGAGTTCATTGCCGGCGGCAGCTACGACGCGGGCCTGCGCTTCCTGAAACATACGGAAGCGACGATCGCGTCCCTGGTTCGTTACCCCGGCAAAGGCCGCCCGCGCGGCTTTCCCCAGCGTGCGCTGAGTGGGGTCCGATCCCACCCCATCAAGGGCTTCCCCAACCACCTCATCTTCTATAGAGTTGAGGGGGACGTCGTCCTGATCCTGCGCGTGCTCGGAGCCGCCATGGACCATTCGCGCATCTTCGGCCCCACGGCCCGAAAGCCCCGCAAGAGGAAGTAGCCTCAACCGCTCGCATGCCCTTCACTTGGAGCATTGGTCCTTTGCAATTCGGCCCATTGCCATCCCGCCTCTCCTCCTCCCGCTCCATCGTCGTCCTCACCGGCGCGGGCGTCTCCGCCGAGTCCGGCATCCGCACCTTTCGCGACAGCATGGAGGGACTGTGGAAAGACTTCGACCCCGCAACGCTCGCCACGCCCGAGGCCTTTGACAACGATCCCGCCACCGTCACCCGCTGGTACGACTGGCGGCGTTTGGGCTGCCTCGCCGCCGAGCCCAACCCCGGCCACACCGCCCTCGCCGCGTTCGAACAAGCAACAGTCGCCAAGGGCGGGCGCTTCACACTCCTCACCCAGAACGTCGACCGCCTCCACCAAAAGGCCGGCAGTCAGAATGTCGTTGAACTCCACGGCTCCATCATCGCCTGGCGCTGCACCAAGACCGGCGAAGAGGTCACTCCCCCGCCGCAGCCAATGAAAGAGTTCCCGCCGCGCTCAGCCCGCGGCGGCCTCCTCCGTCCAAACGTCGTCTGGTTCGGCGAGATGCTCCCGCCCGCCGCCCTCGCCGCGGCCGACGAAGCACTCGACACATGCGATCTCTTCATGTCCATCGGCACCAGCAGCGTCGTGTACCCCGCGGCGGCCTACATCCAGCTCGCCCGGGCAAACGGCGCCTACACCGTCGAAGTCAACCGCGACGAGACTTCCATCACCCGCTTCGTCGATATCTCCCTCCGCGGCAACAGCGGCGAAATCCTCCCCGAACTTATCAAGCAACTCCAGGAATAGTCACGAAGTCCGCACTGTCCTACTCCTCCCCTGTCTCGCTGTCTCGCTTCTTCGCTGTTTCGCTGCTTCGTCTCCTCCCTCGTCCCGTCAATCCCCATCCAGAATCCGCCCAATGCCGCCCAGCACCGACCCCTCATCCCGCGACTTGCCACCCTGGCTCGGCGCCATCGCGAGGATTCGATCCGCAAGCCGAGAGAAGGGCAGCGTCTGGAGCCAAACCGTCCCCGGGCCCGTCAACTTCACGAAGAACAGCCCCTCGCCCCCGAATACCTTGTTCTTGATTCCCGGCACCATCTGAATGTCGTAATCAACTGTCCGTTCAAACGCCACCAGGCACCCGGTATCCACCCGCAGTGTCTCACCCGCCGCGAGTTTCATCTCCACGGTCGTCCCGCCGGCGTGTAGAAATGCTTGCCCTGCGCCGCTGGGGCTGGAGAGTTTCTGGAGAATGAACCCTTCGCCGCCAAAGAACCCGGTGCCGATGCGCTTGGTAAACGCGATGTCCACCTGCACTCCCCGCGCAGCGCACAGGAACGAATCCTTCTGGCACGTCAACTCTCCACCGAAGTCGGCCAGTTCAACCGGAACGACACGCCCAGGGTACGGCGCGGAGAACGACACATCCCGCCGCTCCCGCGCGTTGTTCGTAAAGAACGTGACGAAGAACGAGTCCCCCGTCAGCACGCGCTTCCCGGCCTCAAACAACTTGCCGAAAAGCCCGCCCCCATCCTTCTTCATCGAGAGCTGTGTGCCCATCTCGATCCCATCCTGCATGTACATCATCGCGCCAGCCTCGGCCACCACCGCCTCGCCCGGGTCCAGCGTGACAACAACCGCCTGCAGGTCTTCGCCCAAAATCGCATAGTCAATCACATCAGCCGACATCGCTTGTTTCTCCCGCTTTCGCGCCCCTGCACCCCTACTCCGACGACAACACTCATTCCGATTCCCGCTGTGCGCTTTCCAGGTTTCGCTTTCCGGCCTGCCCGTTACTCTGCCGCCGCCCCCGCAAACCCCACCGGGCTCCGATACCCATCCTTGTCATACGCCCTCACCCCGAAGAACACGTTGTCCTTGCTCTCTTCCATCGTGACCTCGGTCGCATCGCCCACGTCCTTCGAGTGCTCCCACGTCGCCGAAGTCGTCGCCCGCCACACCACCTCATACCCGGCCACATCGGGCTCGGGGCTCTTCTCCCATCGCAGCGTGGTATTGGTTGCAAGCGCGGCAGTGATCACCCGCACCTTACCCGGCACCGAAGGCGCGTTGGCCAGGTGCACCAAGGCCGCGGCATTCAGGCGCGTCACATCCGCAAGGTACTCCGCATCGACAAACTCCGGCACATCCCCGTACGGCTTGCCATCGCGCTGCGTCACGTTGGCATGCTGACGCGAGTAGTCCTCGAATGGCACGGTAAATCGAACCGCTGGAAAGCCCCGCTCCGCAAAGGCCGAGTGGTCACCGCCGCGGAGAAACCGGTCCAGTCGGAACACCAGTGCGGGCTGCACGCGTGTCTCTTCCCACCGCGCCACCTCCGCGATGTACCGCGCCAACTGCCGCCCCGCCCCATCGCTCTCGGCCCCGAGGCTCCTGATCCGCGCCAACTCCTCCGCGCTGGGGTTCCGCGGCAGCCCCTCAGAGAACACCCGAACCCGCCAGCGGGGCGAATCATCCCCTGCCTCACTCCGCTCCCGAGCCCCGTACGGGTCGCCGACGATGTCGTTGCTGAGCACGCCGCGGACCTCCTGCCCTTTGAGTAAGGCAGCGTTATCGGCGTGGAACTTGGCCCCGATCAGTCCCTGCTCTTCTGCGGCGGTGCAGAGGAATACAACGGTCGATTCGAGCGGCTGCGCAGCCAGCACACGGGCGATCTCCATCACCAGCGCCGTGCCGGAACCATCATCGTTCGCCCCCGGGGCATCGCCCACGGCGTCCATCGCCTCGCCGTTCCTGCTGTCGTAGTGACCGACCACGTAGTAGGCCCGTTTGCCCGCTTCCGGCATGGTGCCGGCAAGCATGGCAACCACGTTCACCACCTTGGCGCCATCACGCAGGCGGGGCGATGGTGGGGCTTCAAACTCTTCGAACGCGACCTGAAGGCTCCCGCCATAACTTTCCATCTCGGCCTTGATCCAGCGGCGGGCGGCACCGATGCCGCGGGTTTCCGACACAGTGTCCGAAAGCGTGTGCCGCGTCCCGAAGGAAGCGAGTTTCTCCACATCGGCCTTGATGCGCTGCGCGGACACAGCGCTGATGACGGCGCCGGGTTGCTCCGGACGCGGCGCAACCGGTGGCTGATGAACGGCGAGGACCGCGATGACCAGGGGAAGGATGACATTCATCCCACCAGTCTACCGATCCGCCGTTGACCGCCCAACCCGCCCCGCACCCGCCCGCGGCATGCGCGCCCGGGGGACCACAGCGGTCGCTACCATCGCGCTATGCCCACGCCCTCACCCCAGCCCACCCCGACACCGCCCGCACGCCTCCGCGACCTGATGAACAAGGGCTGCGTCGCCATGCCCGGCGCGTTCAACGCCCTCTGCGCCCGGGCCATCGCTCAGGCCGGGTTTGATGCCTGCTACATCTCGGGTGCGGCGACCAGCGTCAGCGCCGGGGTGCCGGACGTCGGGCTGCTGTCCCTCGAGCACTTCTGCCGCGCCATCCGGGAGGCCGCCGATGCCAGTGGCCTGCCGGTCCTCGCCGATGCCGACACCGGGTTCGGCGAGGCCGAGATGGTCCGGCGCACCGTCATTGACTACGCCCGTGCTGGCGCGGCCGGGCTTCACATCGAAGATCAGAAGTTCCCCAAGCGGTGCGGACACCTGGATGGCAAGGAACTCGTCCCCACCGATCACATGATTGAGAAGGTCCAGTGGGCGGTAAAGGCAGCGAGCGAGGCATCCCCTACTCCGCTCGTCATCTGCGCCCGCACAGATGCTCGCTCTGTAGACGGCTTGGAGGCCGCGATCGACCGGGCCGCGGCGTACACGCTGGCGGGGGCGGACATGATCTTCCCGGAAGGGCTTTCCAGCGAATCGGAGTTTGCCCGGTTCGCTCAGGCCATGCAGGGGCTCAAGGGCCCAAGCCCCCGCGGCGGGCCGTACCTCCTCGCCAACATGACCGAGTTCGGCAAGACCCCGATCATCCCGCTCGCCCGGTTTGCGGAAATGGGCTACTCCTGCGTGATTTATCCGGTCTCTCTGCTCCGCATCGCGATGGGCGCGGTCACGGGGGCTCTGGCGACGCTCCGGCGCGAGGGATCGGTGCAGACGCTCCTGCCCCAAATGCAAACCCGCCAGCAGCTTTATGAACTCATCTCGTACACGCCCGGTGAGCCTTGGGATTTTCCGAGCTCGACGGCCGGACCCTGAAGCAGTCCCGTGGTGGCAGGACGGGCCGGAAGAGCTTTGAGCCCCGGCTCCAGGTTTATTGATCCGCACCCCGGCACGACAGCGCCGCCTATATTTCCGCCCCGAGACAGTCGGGGTTCGCCGGAGAGGTGGCCGAGTGGCTGAAGGCGACGGTTTGCTAAACCGTTATAGGGCCCTAAAGCCCTATCGGGGGTTCGAATCCCCCCCTCTCCGCTTCTTTAAGCCCCGGGCCTTCGCCGGGGCTTTCTGGCAGGTGCGTTTGCACCATCCAAGAACTCCTGTTCCTCCGCTATCCAAGCCTGGTCAGGGGGCCTTGCCACGGTCGGGCGGCACGGAGGTTTGGTGCCAGACAAGTTCTCGCCAGCGGAATGAGGTTGACCGCCATTTCCGTTCATTGGCACCCAAGACGGCACTTCAACGAAGTCGTAGCCGAAGAGGTTCACCTGGGCGGCGAACTGACCAAGTGCGAGTCCGGGGTTGCGTCGTCGCGGTGGGAAGTGGGCCGGCGATCCGAAATGATGGCACCCGACGGCGATCCGCCAGATTCTCCGGAGCGATCGGTTTGCCGCGATCGGGGACGAGTGACCCCGAGGCATGAGATTAGCCGTCGGCCATGGTGCGCCGCTTCATCGCGCCGATGGCCTTCGTCACCTCGTCCATGGAAGCCACGACACCATGAACCCCCGACGCCAGCAGCCGCTCCCTGGCGCGCTGCCCGCCCAAGCCAAGTCCCCACAGGCCCGCCAGAATCCTGACGCCTGGTGCCCGGCGCTGGATCTGAGTGACCCGGGCCCGAGCGTGCATCGATGCGTGCGGCGGAACACTGCTGACGATCAGAACACTCGGTTTGAACTCCTCCACGATCAGTGCCAGGTCCGTGCCCATGTCATCCATCGTCAGTGCACGCGCTGTCGCCTCAATGGATGAGGCCAGTTGTTCGATCATGAGACCTACCAGCGCATCAGCTTCACTCTTGGCAGGGACGCACAGAACTCTGAGCCAATCAGCCTCTGCGGCCGTGGCGACCGGTTCGGTCCGGCCCGCGAGGCCGGGCTTGGTGTCCGGCACCGCGACACCGTTGTTCACCGGACTCTTTTCGGTCGCGATCCGGCCTGCCCGAATGGCCCCGTCCTCAATGAGGTCCCGCATCGCCTGGTAGATGAACTGTTGATGATCCGCGTCGAGCGCGCCCTCTTCGCGCTCCCGATCCGCGGTGGCGAGGGTCGGGATGAACAAGTCGTCGTAGAGCTGCGCGAGCGTGTGATTGGCAAGGTACGCATCCGAAACTTCCCCCGCATCCTCGGCATCCATCGCCAACAGTCGCTGGTACAACTTCTGCACCGGTTCGAGGGAGGGCTGATCCCCCAGCAGCACGCTCAGGAACGTCAGTTGAGGGATGTGCCGGCCCGCTACCACCAGACAGACCGTCAACGGAGTGGATAGGAAGAGCCCGGGGAGCCCCCACAACCAGCCCCAGAAGATGGCCGCCACGAGCAGCGCGATCGCCGAAATCCCCGTTGTGGAGCCGAACATGATCGGTTCGACGATGTTGGCGACGACAACCTCGAGCACCACGAAGAAGGCGAGGACTTCAAGGGGCTTGGCCCAGCCGTCGGTAGAGGCGATCGTCAGGAAGAGCGGCAACGCGGCCGCCACCATGCCGCCCAGGTAGGGCACGTACCGCAGCACCGCCGCGAGAAAGCCCCACAGGAATGCGCTGGGCACGCCGATAATCGAGAGCGCGGTTCCTACCGCGATTCCTACACCCGTGTTGATCAGGAACTGGGTGCGGAGAAACTTTCCGATCCGGCTTGCCATCTCGTCCAGAGCGGTCGTCGTGGCCGTGAGTTTGCCAAAGCTCACCAGCCTGATGAGCCGGTCTCGCAGGTCGTCCCACTGGAGAAGGACGAAGACCACAAACACAAACACGATGCCTAGCACCGCGATGGGCCGCGCCACCGGCCCCGCGAACTCGGTGAACATGCTGATCGCGCTGGGGGGGGGCTGAACCAGCATGACGCTCTGCGGCGCCGACCCCCCGGCCTGGTCCCCCGCGGGGGTCACGCTTCGAAGCTGCTCCACCGCCGCGCTGATGCCGCCGTTGATTCTGCCCAACGGGCCCTGCAACGAATCAAGCTTGTGCTGGATATTCCCGCGCCACTGAGGGAGCATGGTCGCCACACCGATGAACTGGCGCGCCACCACCCATCCGACACCCGCCACAGGAGCGGTCCCGACCACGCACAACATCACGACGGCGACGGCCCGATTGACGCCCCACCGCTGGAACCGTGTTACCAGTGGCTGGAGCAGGATGGCGATGAAGGCTGCGAGGGCTACGGGAACCAGCAGTTCCTTCGTCAGAGCGCACACGACCACAAGCACCAGCAACACGGCCAGGGTGCTGAGCCTGGGTATGGTCGATGCCGTCGAATAGATCCTCACGACACCGCCCTCCGCGCCCGCGTTGGTCGTGGCGCTGAGGGCGGGGGTTGGGCTTGAGGTGGGCGTCGGAGCGGCTTGCATCGGTGTCAGGGGTACCGACTACTGGTGGGCACATAGTGCGAAAAGGTGATGGGCCCCGACGCCCGCCCGCAGCGGCACCCTCCGGCGAGCCTGCCTGCGCCGTCCATGCAAAGGAGCGATCGCCCCGCCTTCGGGCGTCACGGCTTGGATGTCTCGACCTTCTTCTCGGTGGTCTCGGTTGTCTTCTTGACCGAGTCGGGGGTTTCCGTAGTCTTGGTTACGGAGGTCTTCGTCTTACTGGTCGTTTCGTCGCAGCCAGTCAAAGACAAGAGGCCGGTGGTGGCGACGGCGAGGCAAAGGGCGGCGGAGATCATCTTCATTTGAGTCCTTTCGGTGTGCCCGTGATGGTTCACGGATTGTGTTCCTTCCGCACTGTCTCACGACGGCCCCGGCGGAAGTGACCGGGGTGCGAACCCTAACGCATTGTCTACTTGGGGTGCACCTTGGTGTCCGTCTCGTGCGTCTCGGTGATGGTGGTCTGGCCTGAGGGCGTCTTGACGGTTTCCTTGGTCGTCGTCTTGCTGTGGCCGGGATCGTCGGACCGGCAGCCCGCCAATGGGATGAGGGCGGGGAGGGCCGCCAGCGGGGCGACCAGGGCGATGCGGGCGAGGATGCGATTCGTCATGAAGTGTGCTCCGGGTTGAGGCGATCAAGTGAGGCGTCCGTCGCACGGGACTCGAAGGAATACGCCTGTTGCAAGTCCGACTGCGCCATGCGATGCGGACCTGGCACTATCATGGCCTCTGCGAGCGGTCCGAGGTATGACGGAAAGTTCCCTCATCGGAGTTCCGCGATGGCTGCCGCATGGTCGCTGCGCTGGAGGCTTCCACGGAGGCCGAGTTGTTCATCGGGGTCCCCTTGAGCGGCTCTCTCCCTGCCTGGGACGGCGCCCCGCGTGGGACAGCCCGTTGGGCCGTACATGAAGCAGGGTACTCGAGCCGGTCCCGGAGCGCATTCATCTCCGGGCTCCGAACGTCGGTCCTCGCCACCTGTCTTGCCGTATACAGAGGGAGCGCCCACTTGATGGACTGCTTTATCCACCAACTGGCATGGGTGCTGAACCTTCGGCCTTTGGCTGGATCGAACTCCTCGACCGCGCGGAGGAGGCCGTACTCACCGGCTTCGATCAGGTCCGCAAGGGGGAGTCCGCGGCCGGCGTAGTTCCTGGCAATGGAATCAACCAGCGGCAGATTCGCCTGCACCAGTTTCTCCCGACAGTTGGTGCACTCATCATTGATGATGCGCCAACCCAGTTCCCGCTCTTCACGCGCGGTCAGGGGCCGATGGCGTCCCGGGACCCTGTCAAAGCGCGGACTCGGCGGATCGTTTTCAAAGGACTGCATAGCCCTATTCTCCCGGCTGCCGCTGCGGCGGCGGAGCCCACGGGCGGTGCGAAACCACACGGTCATTCAGGTTGTTGAACCGGCCTGATTCCCGTCACTTGTTCTTTGCCGCGCTGTCCTCAACGTTGCTTCCGAGGTTCTTGACGTCCTCCCCGAAGCCTTCGGTAGTGCTGCACGCCATGAGCGCAGAGGCAAGGGCCAGCAGCGCCACCAGCGCCATAAAGCGAGGAAGCGAAGTGCCGGTTTCGGTGTTGGACTCCGGATAGTTCATGGTCATGGTCAGTCTCCTTGAAAGTGTGCTCCCGGCAGAACGAGTACTTCGATGCAGCTGATCCGGCGTGGTGGGGCGATGGGAGGACGAGCGATCCACGAACCGCGGTGGTCGGTGTGATCGCCATACTGGGCTTCTGAATCGGAAGCGCCCGGCTTTCGCCCGGCGCCTCCTTATGGAACATCCCGCAAACATAATGCGGGATGGATGGGGGCGGATCTCAGCTTGCGTTGGTCTTCCTGGCGCGGGCGGCCTGCTCGACGCGGTCCCAGGCGTCCCGGGTTGCGGACTTGGCCTGGTCCCAGGCGAGGTGGGAACTGCCCTTGGCCTTGTCCCAGCCGCGCCCGAGGTCGTTCTCGAGCCCTTCAAACGTCTGGCCATACCCGCGCCGTCCGAAGCTCTCCCAGCCGTAGCGGTACGCCGGTGCAAACTCCTCATAACCGAGGGTGGGGATGGCGTACGGTCGGGACGAATGGCTCTCCTGCCAGTACTTGGTCTCCACGGTCGGGTTGATGCTCTCGGCAGCGGCCTTTCCGGCAAGGCCGCCCACAACGGCGCCGCCGACCGCACCCGCCACCGCTCCCAGCGGCCCTGCGATCATGCCGCCGGCCGCGCCGGCCGCGGCACCAGCGCCGATGGCGCCAAGCCCCACGCCCACGGGATGCGCACCCATTGCCCCAGTCTTCGGATCGCGGTAGGTAGGCGAAGCGGGGTTGTTGTTTACGTTCTGCTCGCTCATCGGAATGCTCCTGCGATGTGGCGCGGACAGCTTGGTCGCGATCCGGGCCTGGTGTACGGCTCATGCTCGAGCCGCGGTGCGTGATACGAATCGCCACACTTCTAATGACCGGGCGCATCACGCCCGGTCAGGCGCTTACGGCCGGGCCCACGCGGGGGCGTTATCCTTGTCCAACAGAATGACGCGCCGATCCTTGCAATCCAGCGACCTGGCGATCCAGTAGCGGCGACTGTCGACGACGGTGCGGTTGGCCACGACCCTGATCGAATCGCCGGGCTTGCACATGTCCGTCTGGTTGGCCATGTACCACTCCGGTCCGAGCAGGATGACTTCATCGCCCGTGCCATCGCCCGAGAGCTTGATCTTCAGGGCGCGAGCCGACTGAACGCCCTTCTCGAACTTGACCTCGGTGATGTCGACGACCTTGCCCTCGAAGGTCTTTTCGGAGTTACGCTCGATGGAACCGATGATCGGACCACCGGCGCTCCAGGCGCTGTCTTTGCCTGGGGTGATCGTCGAGATCGGGGTGGGCGCCTCGAATCGCGGCGCTGGAACGTTGTAGGCCTTGTACGCCAACTCCGCCATGGTGCCGGTGTTGAGGAATGACAGGTCCGCCGGTGTTTCCGGGCTCGCGAGGACCATTTCCTTCGAGGCATCGATGCGGACGGTGCCGTCCAGCGCCACCGTCGTCACCGACCAGGGGACGAGTCGCTTGGTGTCGCTGATGCCCAGGAAGTTCTCGTTGGGATCGATCGAGAGGAACGCGATCTCGCCCGAGGTGCGATCGAGGATGACCTCGTGGACCTTGCCGGATTCGATGCCGCGGCTATCGACCCTCGCGCCCGGGAGGTTGTTCAAAAGGAGGTACCGCGAGTAGGGCGCGGAGTAGCTCTGCCCGTCGGATTCGAACGTCTTGAGCGCCCATGACGGGCTCCCATCGGTCTCGCGCAGGTGGAGTTCACGGCCCGAAGAGTGGATGTGAGTGCCGGCCAGGAGTTTATCCGGGTCACGCGGGAGGACCAGAGTTTCCACCACGACCTTATCGCCACGCATGGGGGCCGCGGTGGTGCTGTTGACATACCAGGAGGGGCCAAGTGCGATCCGCCTTGTCGCGTTGTCGGCGGTTCGCACGGTAATCAAAACCTGCTCGCCGAACTTGCTGGAACGAACGCGCTCGACGTTCGTGATCTCGCCATCGATACTTGCCTTAGCGGAGGTGTCGATGTCGCTCCCGTAGGGATCGCTGGGGGATGCGGCGTCGGCCGACAGCCGATGGCGGAGCGAGTTCTCGTCCTTCTGAGCTTCCTTCCGGGCGTCCTTGGCGTCCTTCTTGGCTTCCTTCGCGGCGTCTTTCATGGCGGTCCAGTGCTCGGCCGAGAACTCGGGGAACTGCTTGAGTTGCTCCTCGGTGGACGCCAGGAGGAGCCGGTTCTTGGCACCTTCCCACTTGAACGCGGCGTAGGGGATCGCGACAGCGCGGCCGCCCATGCCCAGCGTGGACCCGGTCTTGACCACCAGATACTCAATGCGGCCCGAGCCGCGGTCAAGGATGAGGTCGGTCACGTTCGCGATTTCCTCATTGTTGCTGTTCACGACCTTGGAGTCGGTAAGCCACTTGGAGGTTCGGAAGTCCACGGTGGGCGCGACGACGGCCGAGTCCTGCGTCGTGACGCGGGAGCTCTGTGCGGTTGCGGGCACCGCCGTGCCGGCCGCGAGCGCGAGCATGAGGGCGGTGAGGATGGGGGTAGAGTACTTCATGGTGTCCCTTTCGTTGTGTCTGCCCGATGATCCGGGCAGGGTTCGCCGCCGTGCAGCGGGAGCCTCGTCCGCCCCGCGCACGGGGCCGGGGTTGAGATGGACTCATCATGGCCCGGCCGCTGGCGGCGGGTAGGGCGGATATTTTCCTGTTTGTGCGGTCGGCTGGACGGCGAGCGCGTCGCGCCGGCGGGAATCACAGGCGCACCATCTCTGGACGTGGAGGGAACGCACGATGCGGGGAGGATGCGCCGGACCTCTTCTTGACCGTCCCAGGGCCATACCCTCTATCTCGATCCCGATCTCCTTCACAAGGACACGCCACTTGTTTTCCAGCACTGCCGAATACGCCCTACGGGCCATCGTGTACCTCGCGACCAACACGAGCGGACGATGGAGTTCACACGCCATCGCCGGGGCGACCAAGGTCCCGCCTAAGTACATTTCCAAGATCCTCAGCGACCTGGTGGCTGCGCAACTCGTGACCTCGCGGCGTGGCCCTCATGGCGGGTTCGTCCTGACCCGCGAGCCGGAGCGCATCTCGGTGCTGGACGTCGTCAACGCGGTTGACCCGATCTGCCGGATAGAGACCTGCCCACTGGGCATTGCTACCCACGGCCGGAACCTGTGCCGCCTGCACCGCAAACTCGACGATACGATCGCGATGGTGCAGGAGGCGCTCCGGTCTTCTTCCATAACCGAGATGACCGAGCCCTCCCGCGCGGGGAACAAGTGCCTGTTCCCGACCATTCGCGGCGAGAAACTCCCCCCGGGCAAGCGCGGGCGGACCGTCGCAAAGGGCTGACGAGGTTCGCTTCGCGCCTTGGTTTTTCCAGGGCTGCCGCCGGGAAATCGCTGCCAGAATCCAGGTTGGGCACACCGCGGGCTGGGGTGGGAAGTGCCCGCCATGCGAGGCACCGAACACGTTCCGTTTCCCGGCGAGCGACCGCTGTAGGCCCATCATTTTTTTGAAGGTAGCGTGTTGACCGCGGGGGGCATAGGCGATATATCTACATGTAACTCCAGATATCTGCCATTACCCCGGGCCGCATCGGCCCCGCGACGGAGAAGTACCCATGAACACAGCCAGCCGCACGCGAACCTCGGGACGCACCCCCGACGCCGAGGCGGTGGACTGGCAGCCCCAGTCTGACTGCGGTTTTCGGGCGGTCGGCTGGGCCTGCGTGTACGGCGTGTTGATCAGCCTCCCGTTCTTCGCCATCGGCGGCTGGATGCTGTACAGCACACACGCAGAGAAGGAAGCCGTCCGCGTCGCCTACCAGCAGCGCCTGGGCGCCCACGAACGGTTGATGGCCGCTGAGCCGATGGGGCTGCTCGCCGTCGATCCCGTCGTCCGCGGTAAACGGCTCTTCGATGGCGCCTGCGCCGTGTGCCACAAGGCGGACGGCACGGGCGTAACCGGGCTTGGGAAGGACCTCACCCAGAGCTGGTTCGCCGCGTCGCTGGATGACGGACAGCTGAGGGCGTTTCTCGCGCGGGGGCGAGACCTCAACGATCCCCTGAACACTTCCAGGGTCCCCATGCCCCCCAAGGGGGGCCATGATGAGTTTACCGACGAGGACCTGGCCGACATCGTCACGTTCGTACGGGCGCTGCAGGACCCGCGCCGGCTCCCTCCCCTCCCGGAATCCGCCTTCGCCGCCGTGCCCATCGCGCCGCCCTCGGAGAGCGAAAAGGCCGAGGCGCTGGCCGCGGCCGGCGGCGATGCTGAACTCGCGGAGTACATCGCCAGCGGGAAGAAGTTGTTCCACGGGACCTGCATCGCCTGCCACGGGAAGGGGGGCGTGGGGATCGCGGGCAACGGCAAGGCGCTCATCAACAACCAGTTCGTGCAGGGCCTCGACGATGACGGGCTACTGGCGTTCATCAAGCGGGGACGCGACCCCGGCGATCCCAAGAACACAACGGGGATCGGCATGCCCGCCAAGGGTGGCAACCCGGCGCTGTCCGACGATGACCTGCTCGATGTCATTTCCTACCTCCGAACGCTGCAGAGCGCCGGCTCATCAACGACCGCCAGCAAGTGAACCAAACCGCAGAGCGAGCATCCGCGTAGGCATCGCCCGCTACTGCCCATCTTGGAGTCCTGATCATGAAACGTTCCATCCGGCCGCCCCGCCGCACATCAACGCTGCTTGTTCTGCTCGCAGTCGGCACCGTCCTGGGTTGCCTGGCGCCCACCGCCTCGGCCCAGCAGGAAGGGCGGCGGCGGCGCTCCGGCGCTCAGGAGGCAAAGCCCGTCGAACTCGCCCCCGACCAGGTCAGCCAGCTGACCAAGATTGCCAACGACCGCAAACTGAACGTGGACGACCTGCTCGCCGCGGCCAAGACGTACATGCCCAGCGGACGGCACGACGATTACGTGCTGTTCTCCTCCGGCGGGCAGAGCGGGCAGGTGTTCGCGATCGGCGTCCCGAGCATGCGGCTGCTGCGCTCAATCTCGGTGTTCACCCCTGAATCGTGGCAGGGGTACGGGTTCGCCGGCGACAACGACCCGGTGCAGAAGAGTCTGATGATCAACGGCAAGCCCGTGCTGTGGGGCGACACGCACCACCCCGCCCTGTCGGAGACCAAGGGCGACTACGACGGGCAGTTCCTGTTCATCGGCGACAAGGCCAACGCCCGGCTGGGCGTGATCGACCTGCGAGACTGGGAAACCAAGCAGATCGTGAAGAACCCGCTGACCATCAGCGACCACGGCGCGGCATTTGTCACGCCCGACACCGACTACGTCATCGAGGGCGGGCAGTACGCCACCGTGCTCGGCTACGGCTATGCCCCGCCGGAGGAGTACAAGAAGTCGTACCGCGGCATGGTGACGATGTGGAAGTTCGACCGCGCCAAGGGCAGGATCGACACCGCGAACTCGTTCGCGCTGGAACTGCCGCCCTATTGGCAGGACTTGGCCGACGCCGGCAAGCTCGCCAGCGACGGGTTCTTCTTCATCAACTCGTTCAACACCGAGATGGCCACCGGCGGCATCGAGAAGGGGAACCCGCCCTTTGAGGCTGGCGCCAGCAAGCGCGACATGGATTACCTTCACATCATCGACTGGAAGAAGGCCGAGCAGGCCTTCAAGGCCGGCAAGGCCAAGCAGATCAACGGGTTCTCGGTGATCCCGCTGGAGACCAGCGCGGCCGAGGGGATCCTGTTCTTTGCGCCCGAGCCCAAGAGCCCCCACGGCGTCGATGTGACCCCCGACGGAAAGTTCATGGTCGTCGCCGGCAAGCTGGACCCGCACGTGACCGTCTACTCCATCGAGAAGGTCAAGGCCGCCATCGCGGCGAAGACGTTCTCGGGCAAGGACGACTATGGCGTTCCCGTGCTGGACTTTGACGCCGTGAAAGAGGCGCAGGTCGAGCTTGGGCTCGGGCCGCTGCACACCCAGTTCGACGACAAGGGCTACGCCTACACGTCGCTCTTCCTGGATTCGGCCGTCGCCCGCTGGAGCCTGGGCGGCGACTTCGCCAAGCTGCACAGCGAGAAGCCGTGGAGCCTCGTGACCAAGACCCCGGTGCAGTACAACATCGGCCACCTGTGCGCGGCCGAGGGCGACACCGTCAGCCCTGACGGCAAACACCTGATCTCGATGTCGAAGTGGTCCGTGGACCGATTCCTGTCCACAGGGCCGCTGCTCCCGCAGAACTTCCAACTGTTGGACATCGGCGCGCCCGGCACGGCAATGCCCGTGATCTTCGATATGCCCATCGGGGTCGGCGAGCCGCACTATTGCCAGATGATCAAGGCCGACAAGCTCAAGAGCTGGACGATCTACCCCGAGGTGGGCTGGAACCCGCACACCCAGTCGCTCGACCCCGCCGCGCCCAAGCAGGGCGGCGAGGGCGTCACCCGCGAGGGCAGCACGGTGCTGGTGAAGATGACGGCGATCCGCAGCCACTTCTTCCCCGAGCACGTTGAGGTCAACGAGGGCGACACGGTCACATGGCGCATCACCGCCGTCGAGAGCACGCAGGACGCCACGCACGGGTTCTGCATCGGCGGGTACAACATCAACCTCTCCCTCGAGCCCGGCGAGTTCACGGAGTTCACGTTTGTCGCCGACAAGCCCGGCACCTACCCGTTCTACTGCACCGAGTTCTGCTCCGCCCTGCACTTGGAAATGATGGGCTACCTGCACATCAAGCCCAGGGCGACCCGGGCTGAGGCCCCCACCCCTGTCCCCGCCTCCGCGACCGCCGCGGCACGCGAATGACCCTCCGTTCGCGGGAAGCGAGAGCCTCCCGCGGGCCTTTGCTGGAAGCGATGGGCCGACGGCCGCCCACCCACGGTTGAGCGGCGGCCCTTTGGAGCACACCATGGCGGGTTTTCTTGAACACCTGATCGGCCCCCGGGTCCCCACTCATGAGTTGCGTGCCCACCGGGGACGCTACCTGACACCGGCCATCATTTTCATGCTGGCCCGGGTACTCCTGCTGACCTCGACATTCCTGCCGTACTGGCACATGGAGTTGGAGGCCCCGCAGTACCCCAACGGCCTGTTCCTGACCGCCTATGTCAACCACCTCTCCGGCGACGTGAAGGAGATCGATGGTCTGAACCACTACATCGGCATGAGGCCGCTGGGCGAGGCGGGGACCCTCGAACGGACGGCGTCGGTCTGGGTCATCATCGCGATGTTTCTCCTGGTAGAGGGCGCCACGTTCATCCACAGCAAGTGGGCGGTGGTCCTTGCACTGCCGGCGATCGCCTTCCCCGCTGGGTTCCTGATCGATCTGTACTACTGGATGAGGACGTTCGGACAGAACCTCGACCCCGGGGCGCCGCTCTCCAACTCCGTGAAGCCGTTTACCCCCACGGTGATCGGCGAGGGCGGCATCGGTCAGTTCAAGACCTACGCGGAGATGGGCAACGGCTACTGGCTCGCCGTGGCCTGCGCGGTGTTGATCATCATCGGCTTCGCGTTCCACCGGCGCGCGTACAAGCCGCTGTTCGAGCGAATGCGTACCGCATCCCACGTGCCCGGAGCCTACGCATGACACGCACCGGCATTGCGCTCGCGCTGGTCACCGTGCTCTTGGCGGGCGCGGCGGCATGGGCCCGCCAAGACCCGCCGACGGCGGGCCACGCGGCCCCGGCGTTCAGCCCGGGAGTGGAAGCGCTGCTCAACCTAGGTCCGATCGGCCTGCGAATCGCGGCGGCCGCCGAAGGGGCGACGGTCGAGATCGGCCCGGGCGTGTACCGGGAACGGCTCCGTATCGACAAGGCCATCACGCTGGTCGGGCGCGGGCAACCGGTCATCGATGGTGGCGGCAGCGGTGACATCATTGAAGTTACCGCGCCGGGGGTGACCGTCCGGGGGTTTACGGTGCGAAACACCGGGATCGACCTCGACAAGGAGAACGCGGGCATCCGCGCCATGGCGCCGCGCGTCACCATTGAGGACAACACCCTCGAGAACATCCTGTTCGGCATCGACCTGCGGGAGGCCCCCGACAGCGTGGTCCGCCGCAACCGGATCGGCGGAAAGCGGCTCGACATCGCCCGGCGCGGCGACGGGCTGCGGCTCTGGCGCTCGAACAACACCCTCGTCGAAGACAACGTCATCCACGATGGACGCGACGCCATCCTGTGGTACTCCAGCGGAATCATCGTGCGCGGGAACCGATCGGACAACTGCCGCTACGGCCTGCACCTGATGTTCAGCGACAACGTCACGATTGAGGAAAACGTCCTCACCGGCAACTCGGTGGGGATCTACCTGATGTACAGCACCGGTGTGGAACTGCGCCGCAATCAACTGATCCGTAACCGGGGCCCCAGCGGCTACGGGATCGGGCTCAAGGAGACAGACCAGTTCTCCGTGACCGACAACCTCATCGTCGGCAACCGCGTCGGGGTGTACATCGACGGCTCCCCGTTCACGGGCAAGAAGCCCGGAGAGTTCACCCGCAACACCATCGCATACAACGATATCGGCTTCACGTTCCTGCCTTCCACCCGAAACAACGAGCTCACCGACAACAACTTCATCGACAACATCGACCAGGTCTCCGTCGCTGGCCGTGGTGACCTCAGCGCCAACAAGTTCTGGAAGGGCGACCGCGGCAACTTCTGGAGCGACTACACCGGCTACGACCAGAACGGCGACGGCATTGGGGACTTCGTCCACGAATCACAGACACTCTTTGAGAACATGATGGACAAGGAGCCCAAGCTGCGGCTCTTCCTCTTCAGCCCGGCGCAGCACGCCATCGAGTTTGTCGGGCGCGCGCTCCCCGCCGTGCGCCCGGAGGCGAAGTTCACCGACGAGGTGCCGCTGATGCGGCCGATCGTGACCCGCGCGGGCGCCGCGACCCAGCAACCGTCCACGGGCCCCCTGGCCGCCAGCGCCCTGGCCCTGCTGGGCCTGGGGGGCGGAATCGTCGCGTTCGCCTGGTCCGCACCGGGGCGCCACAAGGGCCGGTGCGATGCAACCCCCGCCCGTGCAACCGGACTGTGCCGAGAAGGAGCCACCTCATGATCCGCATCCAAGGCGTGACCAAGCGATTCGGGCGCGCCACCGCCGTCGACGGCGTAAGCCTGAACATTGCCGCGGGCGACAGCGTCGCGCTCTGGGGCGCCAACGGCGCGGGCAAGACCACGCTCATCCGGTGTGTCCTGGGCCTGCTGCGGTTCCGCGGGCGGATCAGCATCGGAGAACACGACGTGCGACAGCGTGGCAAGCACGCCCGCATGCTCATCGGCTATGTCCCCCAGGAACTCGGGTTCTACGACGATCTCGGCGTCGCCGAGGCGGTCCTGTTCTTCGCTCGCCTCAAGGGCGTCCCCGTACGTTCGACCGACGGCGTGCTCGCGACCGTCGGCCTCGCCGGGCACGACCGCAAGCGGATCCGGGAGCTCTCGGGCGGGATGAAGCAGCGGCTGGCGCTGGCGATCGCGATGCTGGGTGATCCACCGGTCCTTGTCCTTGATGAAGTCACCGCCAGCCTCGACGCGTGCGGGCGCGGGGAGTTCATCTCGCTCCTGTCGCGCCTGTCAGGCGCGGGGCGCACGATGCTCTTCGCATCGCACCGGATTGAAGAAGTCGCGACGCTGGCCCAGCGCGTCGTCGTCATGGACCGGGGCCGGGTGACGGCGGTAACTTCCTCGAACGACTTCGCGGCGACTCTCGGCGCGGGGGCGGTCCTGCACCTCGTGCTGCCTGTGGCCGTCCGCGAGCACGCCATATCTCGGCTCCGCGCCGGGGGCTTTGCACCCACGCTCAACGGCGTGGGCGTGCTGGTGCCGGTCGCTCCCGAGCAGAAGGCCGCCCCGTTCCGCCTCCTGGCGGAGGCCCGAATCACGGTCGATGACTTCGAACTGGTAACGCCCGGAAGCGGACTGCACAGCGCGGCGCACGCCGGGCAGGAGGCTCGACCATGAGCACGCTCACGACCGCAACGCCGCGAATCCTCGCCGATGGCGCCATAGTCCACGGGCACCCGCCCGCCTTTCTGAGGAACGTGCTCACCATCGGGCTTCGCGAACTGCGGGAGGCCGTCCGCAGCCGCTGGTTCCTGCTTTATACACTCGCCTTCGCGGTGCTCGGCCTGGCGGTGTCGTTCGTATCGGCCGCCGGCGCGGGCGGGGCCGGGCTTTCAGGCTTCGGGAGAACCACGGCCGGGCTCATCAACCTCGTGCTCCTCGTCGTGCCGCTCATGGCCCTCACGGCCGGCGCGGCGTCGGTTGCTTCGGATCGCGAGCGGGGGATGCTGCAGTACCTGCTCGCCCAGCCCGTATCGCGGTTCGAGGTCCTCCTGGGCAAGTACGTGGGACTCGCCACCGCTCTGCTGGTCTGCCTCTGTCTGGGGCTGGGTACGTGCGCCGCAATCCTCGCGTGGAAGGGCCAGGCGACCCGACCCGGAAGCATCCTCTGGCTCGCCGGTCTTTCATTCGCGCTGGCGCTGGGGATGCTCAGCCTGGGAATGCTCATCTCCGTGCTCACGAGGAAGGCGTCGGCCGCTGTCGGCATCGCCATCTTCGTCTGGCTCACGCTCGTGTTTGTGACCGACCTGGGGCTCATGGCCGGGACGATGGCGCTGCGGCTCCGCATCGAGGAACTCTTCGCCCTCAGTCTGATCAATCCACTCCAGGTGTTCAAGATGTGGTCGCTCCACGCCATCGACGCGACGCTCGACGTGCTCGGACCCGCCGGCCTGTACGCCGCGGAAGAGCACGGGCCTTGGCTGCACCCGATCTTCGCTTCCGCCTTGGCGGCGTGGGTGGCGCTCCCGCTCGGGCTCGCGGCGGTCGTGTTCGCAAGGAGGTCCCCGGTATGACACGCACAACCCTCGCGTGCTTGGCCCTCGCCCTCGCCCTCGCCGCGCTCCTCCCCGCCTGCCGCCGGGCCGAAACCTCCGGGCCTCCATCGATCCAGCTCGGGAGTGATGAGTGCGGCGCGTGCGGCATGCTGGTGATGGAGGATCGTTGCTCTTGCGCGCTCCTGATTGAGGAGGAGGGCCACCGTTCGCACCTGGTCTTCGACGACCTGGGGTGCCTGCTCGACTACCGAACCGACCACCCCGAGTCCGTGGTCGTCGCCGCCTTCGTCCATGACTACGGCACCGGGGAGTGGGTTGCCGGCGCCGACGCCCACTACATCTTCGGCGTCTCCGACACGGTGATCACTCCGATGGCGTCGGGAATCATCGCGTTTGCGACCGTAGATGGGGCCGGGCAGCGGCAGGCAACTTCCGGCGGCGAGGTCACGGACTACGACCGGCTGAACAAGCTCCGCAGCGCGTGGAGAGACGCCCGCCGCCAGCCCGCCGGCACTCCATAGGCCCTTTGCCCGCCGGGCAGGGTCCCGGTTGAAAGAGCACCCGATGTTCTCGCAGACCGTTGAGTACGCGTTACGAGCCATGATGTACCTGGCGTCTCTCGACGGAGCGCCGGTGACCAGCGAGCGCATCGCGTCCAATACCCGCGTCCCTCCGGGCTACTTGTCCAAGGTGATGCGAGACCTGGTCTTGGGCAACCTCGTCGCCTCATTCCGCGGGCCGCGTGGTGGGTTCGTCCTGGCGCTGAAGCCCGAAGCGATCACGATACTCGACGTGGTCCGCGCTGTTGAACCCATCCGTCGAATCGAAAAGTGCCCGCTGGGCGATCCGACCCACGTCAATCTGTGCCCGCTCCACCGCCGGCTGGACGATGCACTGGCCGGCATTGAGCACACACTCCGACAGACCACGCTCGCCGAGATGCTCACGGATGATGTCGGCCCCGGGCTCGGGGAGCCGGCCCCGGCCGCGCCCGCCGCAACCGACAGCGCCAAGCACCGCCCGCCGCGCAAGAGGGCTTCCTGATGCGAAACGCCCGTCAGCCCGGCGCCTCCGCAACCGGCGTCAGGCACTTCAACCTCCGCGGGGAGTTCCCCGATCCATTGCCCGCCGATCCCCTCCCCATCTTGACCCGCTGGCTGGAAGAGGCCGCGGCGTCCGTCGAGGTGGACTTCAACGCGATGGTGCTCGCGACGGCCACGCCCGACGGCGCGCCCTCGGCCCGCGTTGTGCTGTGCAAGCAGATCGAGGCATCTCCACCCGCCGCGGTGTTCTATACAAACTACGCCAGCAGGAAGGGTCGGGAACTGGAAGCCAACCCCCGGGCCGCGGGCGTGTTCTACTGGCCGGGCCTGGGCCGACAGGCGCGCCTGGAGGGCACGGTGGTCCGAACCACGGCGAGCGAGAGCGACGAGTACTTCCTGACCCGCCCCATGCTCTCGAGAATCGGCGCCATCGTGAGCCGGCAGAGCCAGCCCCTTGCCTCTCGCGCGAGCCTCGCGGCAATGGTGCTGCGGACCGCGATCCGGCCGCTCGCCGCGGCCCGGCGACCGGCGGATTGGGGCGGCTACCGCATACTGCTGGACCGGATTGAACTCTGGTCCGCCGGCAGCGGACGACTCCACGACCGCGTCGCATGGGTTCGCGCAGCCGCGAGCGATCCCGCGGCGTGGACTCCGACTCGCCTCTGCCCCTGAACACTACGATTGACCGCCAACCCGACACTCTCACCGGCACAGCCCCACTCATGCCCCACGACACTTCACCACCAGGCGCGGCACCGATCTCCGGGTGGTTCGCCGGCCCCAAGGCCGAGAACGGCGACTGGTTCGCCGAGGCCGTGTCCAGGATCGTCTCGGACTACCACGCCTGGCGGCGAAACTACTTCCCCGAGGACGGTGTTGTTGTCGACTCCGCGGCCCGTCACGGGGCCGAGCCGTTCCGCGACCACTTCGAGGACCGCCTCATCGAACTGCTGGCGCGCCTGAAGCATGATGTGCCCTTCCACAGCCCTCGCTACGCCGGGCACATGATCGCTGAGCAGACCCTCCCGGGCATCGCCGGGTACCTCGCCGCGATGCTCTACAACCCCAACAACGTCGCGTCCGAAGCGGCCCCCGTCACGGTTCGCCTTGAGTTGGAGGCCGCCCAGATGATCGCGCGGATGCTGGGGCACCCGCCTGATGGATGGGCCCACCTGACCGGCGGCGGCACAATCGCCAACATCGAAGCCCTTTGGATCGCACGCTCGGTCAAGTACCTCCCTTTGGCCGTCGCCGAGGCACGGGCGACCCTTGGAATGGCAGCGCGGGACTCCTCCGATGCCTCGCACGATCGCCGCAGCCTCCTGGGGATGAGCCCGTGCGCGGCCCTGGGGGGGTACGCCCAACTCTTCACCGATGCCGCGGCGAGCCTTGGTGCAGGACCGGCAACCGTCTCGCGGGTTCACCACGCCCTCCTCCGCTCTCGCTTCCACGCGGCACAACGCGGCATGGCATCCGTAACCGGGGCGCTCGGATCGATGCCCGTCGTACTGGTACCCGAGACGCACCACTACTGCTTTGAGAAAGCAGTGGATGTCCTGGGTCTGGGGCGCGACGCCCTGGTTTCGATCCGGGTTGATGCCGACTTCCGCATGCGCGTGGACGACCTTGAATCAAGGCTGCACCAGGCCGACCAGACGGGCCAGCACGTGCTGGCGGTCGTCCCCGTCGTCGGAACCACCGAAGAGGGCGCGGTGGACCCCATCGACCAGGTCCTGTCACTTCGCACCGCCAGAGAGGCGGCCGGCCTGGGCTCCTTCTGGATCCACGCCGACGCGGCCTACGGGGGCTACCTGCGCACACTCACCGTGCCGACACGCGCCGGCCTGGGGCCGCCTGTCGCCACCGTCAAGGTGGCCGGCGCGATCCGCAACATCCCCATCGAACTCCCGCACCGTCACGCGTGCGATGCGCTGGACCTGCTGGGTGAGTGCGACTCCATCACCATCGACCCCCACAAACTCGGCTATGTTCCGTACCCGGCCGGGTGCGTCTGCTTCCGCTCCAGCCTCGTCAAGCCTCTCGCCCGCCAGCACGCCCCGTACTTGGCCGAGGGCCCGGCCGATCCCGCCACCGAACAGCGAACGGAGGCCATCGGCGTGTATGTCTTGGAGGGCAGCAAGCCCGGAGCGGCTGCCGCGGCCGTGTGGCTCAGCCACACCCTCATCCCGCTGGATACCACCGGTCACGGCGCCCTGGTCCGTCAGACGATTCGGAACGCCTGCGAACTGCACGCGCTGCTCGAGGGGTACCCCCGCTTCCTGCAAGAAGCCGGACAGCAGGCTCCACCGGTCCGCGCCGTCTGCCTGTGCGCCCCTGGGTCCAACATCGTGTGCTACGCCTTCGCTCCGGCGGCAACGGCGCCCCCGCTCGCCCTCGATCAGATCAACGCGGCCAATGAGGCGGTCTACCGGAGGTTCTCTGTCCAGGCCGGCCAGCGGGTCACCGGGCAGCCATTCTTCGTGAGCCGGACAACCCTCTCGAGCGCTCAGTACGCCCCCGAGACCGTCGGCGGCTTTCTCAACCACCTCCGCGTGCCCGTTGACCAGTACCTCGCGCACGGGGTGTTCCTGCTCCGCTCGGTGCTGATGAACCCCTGGTATGAGCAGGCAAAGGCCCGCGCCAGGTACTTCGTGAGCGAACTCGTGGCGGAGATGTACAGCGCCGCGGCCCAGGAACTCGCCGGGGCCCCGCGCCCTCAGCCCGCGGGGCAGCCCCTCAGCGCGTGATAGGGCGAGTGCACTCCAGGTTCGATGCGGCCCATAAGCATCAGCACGATGAGCACAACGCCCACCACGCCGCCGGGTCCATACCCCACCTTGCGGCTGTGAGGGTACAGCGGGAGTGCGTGGCTCAGCGGCTGAGCACGCGGGAGGGGACCACGGCCGTCCCCAAGCCAGCGATGATCGCGGCGACGCCGCCGAGGGTGAGCCAGACCGCCTTGTCGTTCGGGGACCCCGTGAAGAACTCGCTGAACTGCGAACTGAACGAGTCCATGGCGCGAAGGCCCATGACCAGCAGCACGATGCCGCCGACGAGCAGGATGAGTCCGATAATGCGTTGCGGTTGCATGGGGGTCCTTTCGTTGCACTGAACGCCGACGCCGGGCGGCGCGCGGCCGCCCCGCGCGTTCACGGTACATACATAGTGACCACGCAACGCCGCGCCTCCACTGCGGAAGTTTCCTCTATCGCGCCTTGGCGACCGCACAACTTTGGTGCGCCGCGTGTTGCCCGCGCCGTACGTGCACGTGTGCAGGAAAGTTCCCCGATCGGCTTCAAAGCAGGCTCAACACGCATGGACTCGCGTCGGGCGCGTGTACAGTCGCTGTGGTGCGGGCACCCCAGATGTGAGTTGTCCAGCGTGGACTTCCACATGTTTGAGTACCCGAAAGATGGTTTTACAAAAGGCGGTGTTCTCATGATGACCAAGACTCTTGCAGCGTTCCTTGTAGCTGGTGGTATCGCGTCGGCGGCCTCCGCCGGCAGCATCTCCATCGCGCAGATCGGCGGTGGGCTTGTCCTCAACGCCGGCCCGCTCTCCCCCGCCGTGTTCGGCAACGATCAGACGACCTGGTCGCACACATCCCTGATCGCCGCCCACGCTGCCCTCAACGGCAGCGGCGTCAACACCGAGGGCAAGGTCACTATCCTCGCCGCCGATACCACCCACGGCCTGTCGCTCATGGTGCTGTTTGACCGTGACGTCGCCGGTCAGATCCCCATTTCCATGGGCAACGTCGGCATGACGAGCGTCGCCCACGGCTCCAGCCTGGCCTACCTCAACGCCGGCGCCGGCAACATCACCATCAGCCCCAACGGTCCCGGGTCACGCACCGCTACGGGCGTGGTGCAGTGGAACAGCAACGGCGGCGGCAACGGGTTCGCCTGGGCAGGGCTTAATAACGGCAACACCATGACGTTCCGATTCAACCGGATGGCCGGGGCCTCGTTGGGACTCATGGACCCCGAGACATTCCAGTTCGTGAACTGGAATGGCTCGGGCTGGTCGTTGATCAACATCCCCTCCGTGGATCGCTCCTTCACCGTGACCGACGACTTCGGCTTCTCCGCGAACGCACTCATCACAACGTCGATCCCGCTCCCCGCGGGCGGCGTCATGGGCGGCGCCTCACTGCTTGGTTTGGCCATGTTCCGCCGCCGCGCGCGGTAACCCTCTCACGACGGTGAGAGTGAACGGGAGGCGCTCAAGGCCTCCCGTTTTTTCTTGCGCCCGATGTCCGGTGTCATGCCGCGCCGGATCAATGGGCGCGGCGGTGCGCGCCCGTGAACTCGCCGGGGTTGGTCCGTGCCTGCTCCACGGCCTGCGCCACCATGCCGCGAAGGTGTCGATCGGCGCGCTCCTATAGGCCAAGCGCCCGCCCCTGCCGTACAGCGTCCACAACTCCTGCGCGATGGCGCCCACGAGCTAACTCGGCACAGCCGATGGTCCGGCGCGATCTGGAAACGGAACATCGGCGGACATCACAGGGTTCCTCGCGCGGATTGTTGCGGCCGGGTCGGGCTCGTTCGGGCGGGGCACCATCATCCCGGATCTCAAGGACCTCGCTAGAGGAAACTTCCCCGATCGGGCGCTGTTTGCACCCGCCGGGCTCATAACCAAGCGGCGGTCCATACACTTAGTCGATGCCTGTTCGCTCCCAAGCCCGCAAGCCCGCGACCCCTGTCAAACCAGCGGTTCGAGCAGAAGTCAACGGGTCGCTCAGCCACGCGGTGCTCGACTCCATCATCACGATGAACTCGGCCGGGATCATCCAATCCGCCAGCGACTCGATCGAGCACTTGTTCGGCTGGACCCCAACCGAACTCTTTGGCAAGAACATCAAGATGCTCATCCCCGAGCCGCGCCGCTCGGCCCTGGACCGCTACCTGGACCGCTACCGCGATGGGGACCGTACCAAGGTGCTGCAACGAACGCGCCGGTTCGACGGCGTGAGCAAGGACGGCAAGGTCTTCCAGATTGAGTTGTCGATGTCCCGCGCTGACCTGCCGCGGGAGCCCCCTCATTCCGCGTCGTACTTCATCGGGATCATCCGCGATGTGAGCCGGGAAATCAACGTCAACTCTGAGACGCCGGAGGAGCGTTCCCGCCTTCAGCACCTGATCACCGAGCAGACGCGGGCCCTGGCAACGGCCAATCTGCGCCTGCACCTGGCCGACCGTCTGGCCTCCCTGGGGACGCTGGCGGCCGGGCTGGGGCACGACATGAACAACGTGCTCCTGCCGGTCCGCGCCCGCCTGAACGCCCTGGAGCGTGTGGCGACTTCCCCCGCGGCCCGCGAGCATGTCACCGCCGTCCGCCAATCCATCGCCTATCTCCAGCACCTCAGCGACGGGCTGCACTTCCTGGCGCTGGACCCCGATGGTTCGGGCTTCGCCAGCGACCGCGAAGGCACGACCGACCTGGTCCAATGGTGGAAGCAGGTGGGCGCCCTGCTCCGCAAGGCGGTCCCCGGACACGTCAAGTTGCAATCGTCGCTCGAAGCCGGGTCCACTCGTCTGCCCCACGTCAGGATGGCGCCACACTGGTTGACACAGGCCGTGCTCAACCTGATCATCAACGCCGGTGAGGCGTTCCCCGGGGACCAGCACGGCGCGTGTGTGAATCTCTCCGCGCAGGTGGGAGATGATGGGAGCACCGTCAGGCTCAGCGTGGCCGACAACGGGCGCGGGATGTCGCCCGGGATTCAGCGCCGAGCGTTCGACCTGTTCTTCACCACCAAGCCGCGGAGCATGGGCACCGGCCTGGGCCTGCCGCTGGCCCGCAAGGTGGCGGTGCGTGCGGGTGGCGACGTTGAACTCCAGTCCACACCCGGGAAAGGCACCACCGCCGTGCTCGTCCTTCCGGCGGTTGGGAAACGCGCTGCCACGTCCGTCCGATCCGCCCGCAAGCAGAGGAAGCAGACCGCCACCGTTTCGATCCGCAACCATCGAATCGCGGCGCTGGTCTCGCAGGTGCTGATCGCGGCCGGTTCCAAGTTGACGGCTTCAGCAAGTGGCCCCCTGACCTGCGACCTCTGGGTGACGGAAGCATCGCCCAAGGCCCTCAGCGCGGCCGTACGCTGGCGCAAGCGCCGGGCCGTCCGGGGCCGCACACGGGCGGTCGTCCTGGTCGGAGCCCCGCCGAAGAAGGCCAGCGCACAGTGGGCAGCGCTGGGCGCAACGATCATCGATCCGCCCGACGACTTCGAAGTGATTCGCCACACGCTGGGTGAAGCCATGGCCAAGGGACAGGGTCAACAACGTACGTGAGGACAATCCATGAGTCACCAGACCCACACAACGACCATCAGTGAACCCCAGTTGCCGGCGCGCCGATCCGCCCGCGGTCCAACAAAGGCCGGGCGTGAGGAGGCACGAGGTCCATCCGCCCCGGCGGTGGGTGTTCCCCGGCGCAGCGCGGGCAGGGACGAGGTTGTTTCGCACGCCATTCGTGTGCTGTGCGTGGACGACCACGCGGTGCTCGTGGAGGGCCTCAAGGCCCAGTTCGCCATCGACGGCAAGATCGAGGTGATCGGCCGTTTGGCGACCGCGGCCCGCCTGGTGGATGAGGTCAGGCTGCTGGCCCCTGATGCCGTGCTGCTGGACATCGAGATGCCCGGCCCCGATTCGTTCGAAATGGCCGACCGCCTGAGGCAGGCCTTCCCGGGTGTGCGCGTCATGGTACTGAGCGCCCACATCCGTGATGGGTACATCTCCGCATCCTTTGCGGCGGGCGTGTGCGCCTACTTCTCCAAGTCCGACGAGCTCGAGGACATCGTCAACGGCATCCACGAGGTGATGCGGACCAAGCCGGGAACGTTCCTGCTGGGGCCCAAGGTTCGCGAGCGTTGCCGCGCCCCATCGCACCCGGTAAGGGCGGGGGCGGACGACATATCGGTCATGCAGTCGGGGGCCCCGATGACGCTGCTGGCCTCGCTCACCGCGCGCGAGGCCGAGGTCCTGCGGCTCATCGGCAAGGGCCTGTCCAGGAACCAGATCGCGGCCCAGATATGCCGCAGTGTCAAGACCATTGATGGGCACCAGGACCGGTTGATGAAGAAGTTGGGCATCCCGGCCCGGGCAGACCTCATGCGCTTTGCCATCCGGGAGGGACTGGCCAACGCGTGAGGAACTCCAGTTGTGAACACCGGGTGATGAAGAGGGTCGAAGGGATTCGCAACCGATGGCAACGAACCAACCAGCCGGCGGCGACAACGACGCCGCTCTGAGCGACTCGGGCGGCGCGCCGCCCATCCTGATTCCACCCCCGCTCCAAACCCCGACGTTGGCCCACCGCGCCGACTCCGCCGAGTGGCTGCGCGTCACGCTTTCCAGCATCGGCGACGGGGTGATCACGACGGACCCCCAGGGCCTGGTGACGTTCCTCAACTCGGTAGCCCAGTCGCTCACGGGCTGGACACAGGAAGATGCCGCCGGGATGCCCATCGATCGCATCTTCGACATCGTCAACCATCAGTCCAGGGAAAGGGTGGAGAACCCGACCGTCCGGGCGCTGCGGGAGGGCACGATCGTCGGCCTGGCCAACCACACGCTGCTGATCGCCAAGGACGGGGTCGAGCGCCCAATCGACGACAGCGCAGCGCCCATCAGGAACGAGAGCGGCCAGGTCGCCGGCGCTATTCTGGTGTTCCGAGACGTCACCGAACGTGATGCGCGTGACACGCAGATCCGTGATGCCCTCGACTTTGCCACCAACATCCTTGAAACCCAGCGCGAGCCGTTCCTGGTGCTCGACAAGTCACTGCGCGTCGTCGCGGCCAACCGTTCGTTCTACAAGACGTTCCACGCTCAGAGGGACACGACCGAGGGCCGCTTTGTGTACGACCTGGGAGACGGCCAGTGGAACATCCCCAGGCTCCGCACATTCCTCGAAGAAGTCCTCCCGCAGAACCAGTCCTTTGACGGCTTTGAGGTCGAGCACGACTTTCCGGGAGTTGTAGGGTGCAAGGTCATGCGGCTCAACGCGCGGCGCATCCTGCGGCCGGGCAGCCATTCCGAACTGATCCTGCTCGCCATCGAGGACATCACCGATCGCAATCGCCATGAAAACCTGCTGACATCACAGCATGAGATCCTCGAACTGGCCGCCCGCGGGGCCGGGCTGGACCGGGTGCTGGACCTCCTCGTCCGCGCAGCGCAGCGGTACTTCGGCGCGGAGAGCCGCGCGATGATGTTCATCGTCGAGCCCGACGGCCGGCGCCTGCGCTTCGTGGTGGCCGCCGGCATGTCCGATGAGTACATCCGCGCCGTGGACCAGTTTCACATCGGCCCCGACTCGCCCTCGTGCGGGTTGGCCGCGTTCACCGGCCGGACGGTTGTTGTTCCAGACGTGGGCAAGGACCCGTTGTGGAAGCCGTTCCTGGGCCTTGCACAAGCACACGACATTGTCGCCTGCTGGTCGCACCCGATGCGGACGCCCGACGGCAGTGTGCTGGGGACCATCGCCATCTACCACAGGACGGTGCGCGAGCCGCGGGCCGGCGATCTCGAGGCCATCTCGCTCCTGGGCCATTCAGCCGCGATGGTGATCGAGAAGCACCGGGTCTTGGAGCAGCAAGCGCTGGCGGAGAAGGCCCGCACCGAGTCGGAGGTCCGCTACCGCCGCCTCTTTGAAACGGCCAAGGACGGGATCCTCATCCTCGACGCCCACACCGGCAAAGTGACCGAGGCCAACGCCTTCATCTGCGGGCTGACGGGCCTGGATGTCGGCGAGATCATCGGCAGGGAACTCTACGAAATCGGCATGTACAACGATGTCGAGGAGAACAAGGCGGCCTTCCGCGAGTTGCAGCGGGTCGGGTACATCCGCCACGACCACCTGCCGGTGCAGAACCGGCGCGGCGAGACCGTCGCGGTCGAGTTCATCGCCAACGTCTACCGCGAGGGCGACGACCTGGTCGCCCAGTGCAACATCCGCGATATCTCCGAGCGCAGCCGCCTGGAGAGGCAGATCGCCCGACAGACCGAGGCGCTCGCCGAGCAGGCCTTGCGCAAGGACGAGTTCCTCGCCATGCTCAGCCACGAACTGCGCAACCCCCTGGCCCCCATCCGCTCCGCGGTGCACCTGCTGCGCCTCCAGGAGCGAGGCGCCGGCAACCCCATTCAGCAGCAGGCCCGCGAAATCATCGAGCGCCAGGTGGCCCACCTGACCAGGATGGTCAGCGACCTCTCGGAAGTCTCCCGCGTTGTCAGCGGGCGCATCCGGCTGGACATGCAGCCGGTGGACCTGAGGAAGGTCGTCGAGCATGCGCTCCAGGCGGTCACACCGCTCTTTGAGCAGCGCCGGCACGAGGTATCGGTCCACCTCAGCGCCGATTCCATGTGGGTTCAGGCCGACCCCACACGCCTGGAGGAGGTCCTGGTCAACCTGTTCAACAACGCTGCCAAGTACACGCCCGACGGCGGGCGGATCGACGTCGCCGCCGAACTCGGCGTGGAGGGTGGCAAAGACTATGTGCTGCTCCGGGTGCGCGACAACGGGGTGGGCATCGAGAAGGACCTCCTGCCGCGCATCTTCGACCTGTTCACGCAGGCCGATCGCTCGCTGGCCCGCTCGGCGGGGGGGCTGGGCATCGGCCTTTCGCTGGTGCAGCGCCTGATCACCCTGCACGGCGGGACCATCTGGGCGCACAGCCAGGGCCCCGGAACCGGCAGCGAGTTCATCGTCAAACTCCCGCTGATCCCAGAGCCTGTCCTGCTTCATGATTCGCAGTCGCCGCGGACGACCGTCGATCCGGACAACGCCAAGGCAACCGGGGTTGGCGTGAACGGGGACGCCATCCGCGTGCTCGTGGTGGACGACAACTTTGACCTGGTGACGATGCTCACCGGTGCACTGCGGTATAAGGGGTACAGCGTGCAGAGCGCCCACACCGGCCCCGACGGGCTGGCCATCGCACGCCAGTGGCGGCCGGATATTGCCCTGCTGGATATCGGCCTTCCGGGTCTGGATGGATACGAGGTCGCGCGACGCATCCGCGCCGACCCCGTGCCGGTGCCGGCCGGGGGGCAGACCGAGCCCAGGGCGGGCCACACTCCGATGAAACTGATCGCCATCACCGGGTATGGCCAGGATTCCGACGTCGCCCTGGCGATGGAGGCGGGCTTCGATGGCCACCTGGTCAAGCCGTGCGACTTTGATGAACTGGAGAAGTTGATGACCGCGCCCGGGCCCCGTACGTAAGACCTGATTCCGCCCATCGAAGGGCCGTGAAGGATGCTCGACCCAATGAAGACACCGACCCCCACCAAGAGCACTCCCGTGGCCCCCCCCACGCGCGTGCTGTGCGTCGATGACAACCCGGACATCACCGAGGTGATGCGGATGGTGATCGACACCGAGCCGAGGATTCAGTGCATCGGCTGCCTTTCTTGCGCCGACCAACTGATCGAGACGGTCCGCGGCATGAGCCCGCCACCGGACGTGGTGCTGCTGGACGCGACAATGCCGGGGAAGAGCCCGCTGGTGGCGACGAGCGAAATGGCGGCCGACTTCCCCGCGATCCGGACGATCGTGTACAGCGGCTACAACGACGCGGCGTTCATCAACCGGGCCAAGGCCGCCGGCGCGTGGGGGTTTGTCTCCAAGACCGATGAGCCCGACGCGATCCTGCGGGCCATACTCGACGTGGCGGCGGGGAACGCCTGGTGGCCGTGACCACGCACCAGCACGGGATAGGGTGAACCGTCGGGTTTCTGGGTGGCCGGGCCCCACGCTGCGAAGGCCGTACCGAGCTCCCGGTCATCAAGACCTGAACACCGCCCGGCGCGGGTCACTCGGCGGGGCTTGATGCATGCCCGGCGAGGAAGCCATCGGCAGCGCTCAGTGCCCCGGAGATGGCCAGCCGTGCATCATCGAGCGCGTCGTTCCACGCCGGGTTGGTGCGCAGTTCTTCCCCCGCGGCCGCGAGCGCCTGCACCGCGCGATCAAACGATGCAATGACCCGCTCGGTCCTGGGCTGAGGCGCGACCCGCGATGCAACATCCCGGATGGACGCGGTGCGGCGTTCCAACTCAATCCTGGAGGATTGCACGCTGCTGCGGGCTTGGGGGCTCAACGCTCCCGCCCCTCCAGCGCGTGACTCGAGGGTAACCGCCTCGATGGTGCGCTGGGCGTCGGCCCCGGCCTCCCGTGCTTCTCGGACCCGCAGGGCAAGGCGCTCGTGGTGGTCGGGCGGGAGGTTGGCCGCGGCCTTGTGATAGACCGAACTGCAAGCGGCTCCCGGAAGTACAAGGGAAGCCACGATCAGCATGATTGCAAGCGGCAATCGCAGGTTGGGTTGCAATCGGGTCTTCCTCAGAGATTCCGTGGCAAAGCGTCGAGCGTGTGATAGGGTAGAGCGGCAAGGCCGGCTTCGCGGTCCAACGGGTAGAGTTCGGGGCGACCTATGCGAGGAACACACAGGCTGCTTGGAAACGCACGCGCGCTGGCCGCCCTTGCGGCGGCGGCCCTGCCCGCCCTCGCACCGGGCCATGAAACAGACCAGTATACGTTGCCGCTGGACCGCCCCTTTGCCGACATCGCGGACCTGCTCGACGCGACCCACTGCCGCGCTATCGAACGAGCGACCCGGAACCTCAACGAGCAAGTAGCCGGTGCGCTGCGTGACCCGGACCCCGGTTCGCGGGCCGCGGTGCTGGCGCGGGTACGCGACCCGATGAACGTCGCCAACGCGGTTTCGGACGCCTTCAACGACGCCTTCTTCGAGATCCTCGACATCGAGCGGGCGCTGCGTTCATCCTGGGCGGGCGCGATGTACCCCGGGCAGGAGACGGCGTACCAGACGGTCAACTGGATCTACACCTATACCCACCTGCCCATCGACCCTCGTCGCCTCGTGCTGCTCTTCCCTTCGTCGACGGTCAAGGCCTACGGCGTGTACTTCGGGACCGACAAACTGTCGCACTTTCACCACCTCGGCCGGATGTACTTCGGGAGTTACCTGGCGCGCCGGCGGATGGGGATGAGCGAAGAGGACGCCGTTGCTTCGACGCTTCGGGAGTACATCGACGGGCCGGTGTCCGAGCGGGCGTTCGTCGGGTTCTTCGCGACGGGCGTGTATTCCAACGCCGACATGGCGGCCAACTTCGCCGGGATGAAGTTTTACCGCAACCTCACCGAGCCGGTCGTTCTGCGCGGGGAAGTGAGCCCGCCGCTCCTGATCCGGGTGGGTGAGTTCTGGCAGGTGAACGTCCACGTGCGACCGGAGTCGGGATGGTTCGGGGCGTTCGTGTCCGACCATTGGAACGAGGCGCTCAACCCGAACCTCTACGATTGGGGCGTGCGGGAGAGCGTTGCGTGGCTCATGCGGGATCGCTCCGAGCGCATCGTGACCTTCTACGTTGACATCGACGGGCGGCCCAGCGACCCCATGTACTATGAAGAGTTGGCCTCCAGCCTCAGCCGGTATTACGGCGAGGAGTATGGGCACTGCGGCAGGCCGGAGCGGCTCCTCACCATCGCGAACACCTGCCTGCCGGTCTACGCCCGCCGCCGAGCCAGTGAGGCGCTGGCCGGAGCGATGGGGAAAGAGAAACCCGAAGACCCGGTCGGGACTCAACGCTGAAGCGCCGGGCGATGGTTCGCACGCCTACCACGAAACCTTGGCCGCTCCCAGGAGCATCCCGGTTGCAAACGCGAGGTCTACCTGCGCCACCTGGTAGTCGACGATCGCGTTGATGAACGAGGCCTTGGCGTCCGCCAGTCGCGTCTCGGCATCCAGGACTTCGGTGCTGTTGCGCAGGCCCAACTGGTACTGCCCCTGCTCACCCCGGTAGTTGCGTTCCTCGACGATCACGTTCTGTCGCGCCGCCACGATCCGCTGCCACGTGAGGTCGAGGTTGTCCAGCGCGCTCAAGACTTCCTGCTTGACCTCCTGCCGGCGCGCTTCGCGTGTGGCCAGCCGCTGCAGGCGCGTGAGGATCGCCCGGTGCACCCGCGACTGGGCCGCCTCGTTGCCCAGAGGAACCTCCAGGTTGAGGCCCACGGCCCAGCCCTGTGATTCGATCTCGGCCGCGGAACTGAAGGCTCGCCCCAGGCGATCCCCACTCCCGTCGATGCGGTAGACGTAGTCCAGGGTGGCCAGCGGCAGCGCGCCGTTTCGCTCAAAGTCGATGGTGCTCGCGGCCTGCGCCAGCCGAAGTTCCTGCTCCAACAACTCTGCACGCTGGTCCAGCGACTGGGCCAGGAGTTCCGCCGGGTCAAAGTTGTACCTGACCAGATCGGGCTTGCTCGAGAGCACCAGGACAACCGAGGAATCAACGTCCGCACCGGGCGCGTTGATGATCCGCTTGAGCGTGCGCTGACGGTCGCGGAGGAGATTCTCGGCGATGATGATGGACTCCAGCCGTCGCGCCAGCCCCGCCTCGGCCCGCCAGACCTCGATTTCTGGTCCGATCTTCTCGTGGAACCTCGCCTCGGCTCGCTCGAGCTGGGCCTTGGCGTGCTCAAACTGTTCTTGTCGGACCTGCAGAAGTTGCTTGGCCTGATAGGTCAGCCAGTACTGGCGGTCGACCGCGGCGATCTGGCGGATGACCTCAAGCTTGGTCCGCGCCTGCACCGCCTGAGACTCGAGCGAGGCGATGCGGATGGGATGGGTCGCCGCCCTCCGCCCCCCGCCCCGCAACAACGGTTGAATAAAGCCCACCTCGATATCCGTGGAATACCGCCCGCCCGCGGGGTCCTGACCGCCGAAACGCTCGTTCTGCGCAATGGGGATGCTGATAAACGCATCACCGCCGGTCCGCAACGGGACCCGCACCCCCGGCTCCAGACTGAACGGGTCTACATCCCGGTCAAACACCAGCGCTCGGGGTCCATCGGCGTCGCTCCCCGCGATGCGCGCCGTGAACGCGGACTCAAACCGGGCCTCTTCCTCGCTGAGGCCCGAGGCGGAGATGGCCGGGTCCATCAGCGCGACGCTCAGGTTGAGGTTATTGGAGAGCGTCCAGACGCGGCATTGCTCGATGGTAACGTCAAGCGACTGCAAGCCCGCGAAGGGGTCCGGCCGGGCCTCACGCTGCGGGTGCTCGCTGAAGGGCTCCTCGGGCAGGGCCCGCTGAGAAAAGTCCAGGGTGGGTGCCGACCGAAGCCGGTCCGGCTCAACGACGAGCCCATAGTCATCAGGGCGCGAACCCAACGGGTTCCGGCACGCGGCCGGGAAACCGGAGACCATGGCCAAGACAGGCACGATCAGCAACTTCCGCGCGTTTCTTCGCATGCACGGCCCCCCGACATGACCGCACGCCCGCCCGACCGGCAGGGCCGCGGTCCGCCACGCTGGACAGTGTACTGACGTTTGCACTCCGGCGGGTTGCGGGGGGCGGACTTGTGGTACACTCCGGGCCGGTTCGTTCGGGGTAATCCGATGTCAAAGACTCTCTTCCGCGAATCGGCGTTGCGGCGCCTTTCTTCGCCCGAGCAGCTCGACCAGTTGCTCCCCGTGACCAGTCCGCGCGGGTGGATGTCGCTGGGCGCGCTGTTGGCCTTGATCGCCGTCGCGCTCACATGGGCGGTGTTCGGACGCATCCCGACCACCGAGGCCGGACCCGGGATCATCCGGTCGGCCACCGGCCAGCAGCCGGTGGTTGCCAGCGGGAGCGGCCGCCTGATCGAGGTGAAGTTCAAGGCCGGAGAAGTAGTCAAGGAGGGCGACATCGTCGCCCTGATCGACAAGCAGGACCTGCAGGACCAACTGGGGGATGCGCAGCTGGAACTGGCCCGGCTTACGGAGCAGCACCGCCGGCTCACCGAGTTTGACCAGCGGGAGCAGAAACTCCAGGACGAACTGGCGGAGGTGGAGCGCCGCCGCCTCACGCAGTCGAAGGAGTTTGCCGCGCAACGACTGCTGCGCCTTGCCGACCGGCGCAAGGCCGTCGAAAAACTGATCATCGACGGGATGATGACGCCGGTAGACCTGGAGCGCATTGATGAGGAAGTCGAGTCGGTGACCTCGGGCCTCGAAGAAACCGTCCTGCGCCTGGAGCAGGTGGACGCCACGGCCATCAACAACGAGTTTTCCCGACAGCGCGAGGAGTTTAAGCGGCAAACGGCCGCTGGCGAGGTGCAGAGCCGGATCGCCATGGTCAACGGCCGCCTCGACCGCGAGTCTCGGGTGGTGAGTCCCGTGGCCGGGCGGGTGATTGAGGTCCGCGCCGCCGTGCAGACGGTGGTGGCGATGGGCGACCCCATCCTGCTGATCGAACCCACGGGCGGAGAAGGCCACGGCCTGGAGGCCATTGTGTACGTTTCCGCCAGCACCGGGCGGCGCGTCACCGAGGGCATGCCCGTCATGCTGCTGCCCAGCACCATTAAACGCGAGGAATACGGGAGCATGTTGGGCACGGTGCTGTCGGTTGCAACCAGCCCCACCAGCAAGCTCGCCATGACGGCGGAACTGAGCGACAAGGGGCTGGTGGACAAGTTCAGCGACGAGATCGGTCTCCCGCTGGAGTTGCGCATTGCACTGACTACCGATTCCGACACGCCCACGGGGTACAAGTGGACCTCCCGCAACGGCCCCCCCACCCCCATTTCCGCTGGAACGCTCTGCAACGCCTGGGTCACCGTGACCCGCGTCCGGCCCATCGACCTGGTGATTCCCTACCTGAGCAAGAGCGTGGACGCCAACTGACGTGAGCGAAACCGACGCCAAGACCATCCAGCGGCCCAACAAGCGCATCCGCACCCCGGTCGTCCTGCAGATGGAAGCCGTCGAGTGCGGGGCCGCCGCGCTGGGGATCATCCTCGCCTACCACGGCAAGCACCTCGCCCTCGAGCAGCTGCGGGTGGACTGCGGCGTATCGCGCGACGGCAGCAACGCCAGCAACGTGCTCGCCGCGGCCGAGCAGCACGGCCTGACGGGCACGGGCTACAAGATGGAACTGGAAGGGCTCTGGGACACCCCCCTCCCCGTAATCATCTTCTGGGAGTTCAACCACTTCCTCGTCATCGAGGGCTACAGCCCCGGCAAGGTTCACCTCAACGACCCGGCCTACGGGCGCCGGGTCGTGACCGACGCTGAGTTTGATCGCGGCTTCTCCGGCGTAGTTCTGACGTTTGAAAAGAAGCCGGAGTTCCGCAAGAGCGGCAAGCCGCCGGGGATCATCCGCGCCCTGCGCAAGCGGTTGCGCGGGGTTCGCAGCGCTGTGACCTTCTGCGTGCTGGCGGGCCTGGGGCTGGTCGTGCCCGGCCTTGCGATTCCCACCTTTGCGCGCGTCTTCGTTGATGACATCCTGATCGGAAGGTTCGAGGGTTGGCTGGGTCCGCTGCTGCTGGGGATGGCGGCGGCGGCCCTGATGCGTGCCGGACTGACCGGCCTCCAGCAACACTTCCTCATGCGGGCCTCCACCAAGCTCGCCATCGTCACCACCGGCAAGTTCCTGTGGCACGTGCTGCGCCTGCCCACCGAGTTTTTTATGCAGCGGTACGCGGGCGACGTCAGCAGCAGGATTTCGAGCAACGACCGCGTCGCCCACGTGCTCACGGGTGAACTGGCCACGAGCGTGATCGGCGTCCTCACCGCCATTTTCTACGCGGCCCTGATGTTCCGGTACGACATGGTGCTCCCGATCGTGGGAATCTCGCTCTCCCTGCTGAACCTCGTCGCACTGCGCATCATTTCCAGCAGCCGCGCGGACGACAGCCACCGGATGCTGCAGGAGTCCGGGAAGCTGATGGCCACGTCCATGGGCGGCCTGCAGATCATCGAGTCCATCAAGGCGGCCGGACGAGAGAACGACTTCTTCGCCCGCTGGTCCGGGTACCAGGCCAAGGCCGCGACCGCCGAACAGAAACTGCGCACCTCCAGCGCGTTCCTGGACATCATCCCCGTCTGCCTGACGATGGTGACCACCGCCATCATCCTTGGGCTCGGCGGCCTCAAGGTGATGGAGGGGGCCATGACCATGGGCATGCTGGTGGCGTTCATGTCGCTCATGAACGGCTTCGGCCGTCCCATCAGCGACCTGGTCCGCCTGGGAAGCGTCATCCAGGAGGTTGAGGGCGACATGAGGCGGCTGGACGATGTGGCCAACTACCCCATCGACTCTTCCTTCACCGCGGAACCGGCCGGCGTCACCGTCACCGGCGCCACCCGGCGCCTCAAGGGCTTCCTGGAACTTCGCAACCTGACGTTTGGGTACAACCGGCTGGACCCGCCCCTGCTGAAGGACTTCAGCCTCAGCCTGGCCCCCGGGGACCGCGTCGCCCTGGTCGGGGGCTCGGGGAGCGGCAAGTCAACCATCGCCAAGCTCATCGCCGGCCTGTACAAGCCGTGGTCCGGCCAGGTGCGCATCGACGGCTCGGCCCGTGACAAACTGCCCAGGGACCTGCTGGCCAACTCGTGCGCGCTCGTGGACCAGGACATTTTCTTCTTTGAGGGTTCGGTGCGCGAGAACATCGCGATGTGGGACAGCACCATCCCAGACGAGGCCATCCACCGAGCAGCCAAGGACGCCTGCATCCACGACCGCATCACCATGCGCCGCGGGGCCTATTCCAGCAAGATCGAGGAGGGCGGTCGCAACTTCAGCGGCGGCCAGCGGCAACGCCTTGAGATCGCCCGTGCCCTGGCGATCGATCCCGCGATCCTCATCCTGGACGAGGCCACCAGCGCGCTTGACCCAACCACCGAGAAGCACGTTGATGACAACATCCGCAGGCGGGGGTGCACGTGCATCATCGTCGCCCACCGCCTCAGCACCATCCGGGACTGCAACGAGATCATCGTGCTGGACCGAGGGGTCGTGGTCCAGCGCGGCACGCACGAACAGCTCATCAAGGTCGAAGGACCCTACTCGCGGCTCATCAAGTCTGAATGACCCATGCCCGACCCAGCAAACCCACCCCTGGCAACCGTTGAGACCTCCGTCGTGGAGGCCTTCTCACTGCATGGCACCGCCGTCCAGTGCGACCCCGACAGCCCGCTCCCGCTGATCGACCCGGGCGCTGCCTTCCTGGTCACGCGAGGTCACCTTGACATCGTTGCAATGACCATTACCCGCGAGCAGAGCGCCACCGACCTGTCGCGGACTCACCTCATGCGCATCTCCGAAGGACAGGTGCTCTTCGGGTTGGATGCCCCCCGGGGCGGGGCCAACGTGCTGCTCCTGGGCTTCGGCTCCGCCGGAGCGCAGCTCTACCGCCTGCCCACCCCCCGACTGGCGCTCCTGGGCGCTCAGCCCGAACTGCGCCGACAACTCGCGGGTCTGGTCGACCGTTGGGTTGCCGACCTGTGCACACTCGTCGCTTCTGACCTGCCCCCAGCCGCGGCACAGAACCTCCGGGCGGGCGCATCCTGCACGCTGACCGCGGGCCAATCGGTTCAGCCACAAGCGGGCGTCCTGTGGATCGAGCACCAGGCCGGTTCAAGCCGGTTCATGGGAAGCGAGAGTACACCGGCCCTGGGCGGCAGCGCCATGGTCCCGCTGGGGCGCGACGCCTGGCTCGTCGCGGTCGAGCCCACCACGGTGTGCGGGCGTTACGGGTACGAGGTGGTCGCACAGGAGGCGTTCTGGCAGGGCCTGGACGGGTTCCACACCGCGATTGAAGCGATGATTGACGTCCAGCGGATGCGCGAGCGGGACGTCGCCAAGCGCCGCCTGGTCGCCAAGTCAGAGACCGGGCGCACCGCGATCGAGGCCGCGTTCACCGACCTGCAGTCCACCCTGAAGCGCAACCTGAGCGCGCGACCCTCCCTCACCGGCGACGGGGGCCTTCTCGCGGCGTGCCAGGCCATCGGGGTTTTGCTGGGAATCGAGGTGCGCGAACCATCGCTGGGCGAACGCCGCACCGCCGTGGCCAACCCCCTCGAGCGCATCGCCAAGTCGTCTCGCTTCCGCGTCCGAAGGGTGCAACTGGAGCACGGTTGGTGGAAGAAAGACCTGGGACCGCTGCTTGGCTTCCTGGCCGAAGATGGCACGCCGGTGGCACTCCTGCCGGCGTCGCCGACGAGTTACAGGCGGTACAACTCCGAGGACGGCACCACTTCACCCTTGGATGCCTCGTCGGCCCACCTGCTGGGCCCGGGGGCCTTCACCTTTTATCGCGCGCTCCCCGACCGGTCGCTCAACGGCCTGGACCTGGTGCGATTCTGCGCGTGGGGCACGCGCCGGGACTTCATCATGGTCGTGACCATGGGGCTGGCCGGCGGACTGCTCTCGCTGGCGACTCCCCTGGCCATCGGGCACGTGTTTGACGCGGTCATCCCCAACAGCGAGCGATCCCAACTGATCCAGGTCGCGCTGGCGCTGGGGGTTGCCGCGTTTGCGGCGGCCGTGTTCCAGGTCACCCGGAACATCGCCATGATCCGCGTCGAGCATCGTGCCGGCCCATCCCTGCAGGCCGCGGTGTGGGACCGGATGCTCAACCTCCCGGCCCGCTTCTTTACGCAGTTTTCCGCGGGCGACCTGGCCATGCGCGCCATGGGGATTGAGTCCATCCAGAGCACGCTCTCGTCGACCGCCGTCAACGCAGTGATGTCCTCTATCTTCTCGCTCTTCAGCCTGGGGCTGCTCTTCTACCTCAGCCCCAGCGCCGCCGCGGCCGCCCTGGGCCTGTGCGGCGTCGTCGCGGGGGTCATCGTGCTCTGTGGCTACCTTCAGTTCCGCTGCCAGCAAGGCCTGCAGGACTCGTTCGGTAAGATGGCCAGCCTGCTGCTGCAGTTCATGAACGGGATTTCAAAGATCCGCGTCGCCGCGGCGGAGGACCGGGCCTTCGGCCAGTGGGCCAGCCGCTTTTCAAACCAGACTCGCCTGCGGCTTCGGTCGCGAATCATCGGCAACAACCTGGCGGTTTTTACCGCCAGCTTCCCGGTGCTGGCGATCATGGTCATCTATTACCTCATTGCCCGCCGGCTGGGGAGCAGCAGGCAAACCCTTTCGACCGGCGAGTTCCTTTCATTCATGTCCGCGTTCACGAGCTTCCTGATTGCCCTGACCGAACTGGGCGGGATCCTGGTCGGCGTTATCAAGGTTGCGCCGACCTACACCCGGGTCCTGCCCATCCTGCGGGCTGTCCCGGAGGTCAACGACTCCAAGATCGACCCGGGCACTTTGCGCGGCAGGATCGAAGTGTCCAACGTGTCTTTCCGATACCAGAAGGACGATCCGCTCATCCTCGAATCCGTCAACCTGCACGCCGAACCGGGCGAGTTCATCGCGCTGGTGGGGCCATCGGGCAGCGGGAAGTCCACCCTGCTGCGGATACTGCTCGGCTTTGAACAGCCCGAGTCCGGCGCGGTCCTCTTTGACGGCTTTGATGCCGAGGGGCTGGACGTTCAGTCGCTCAGGCGCCAGTGCGGCGTCGTATTGCAGGACGGCGAACTGCTCCCGGGGGATATTTTTACGAACATCGTGGGGTCAAGCATCGACCTGACCATCGACGACGCCTGGGAGGCAGCCCGCATGGCCGGTCTGGATGCGGATGTGGAAGCGATGCCGATGGGCATGCATACGGTCATATCCGAGGGTGGCGGGACGCTCTCGGGGGGTCAACGGCAGCGGCTGATGGTGGCGCGGGCACTTGTGACCAAGCCCCGCCTGGTCTTCTTTGATGAAGCAACCAGCGCCTTGGACAACCCAACCCAGGCCATCGTCACCGCGAGCCTGGACCGCCTCAACTCGACACGAGTGGTAATCGCCCACCGGCTCAGCACCATCATCAACGCCGACCGCATCTATGTGCTTGAGCAAGGAAAGGTAGTGCAGGCCGGGACTTATGAGCAACTGATGGCTCAATCAGGCCCATTCGCAGAACTCGCGAAGCGGCAGATCGCGTGAACGGCTCCCCGCAGTCACTGGGGCAACGATGGTTTGGGGTCCGGGGTTGCCGCAGGGCCGGTCTGCCCCTGGGGCGGCTTGCCGACCGGACGGGCCGAGCCGCCACTGATGTTCTTGAGGTCTGCAAGGCCGAACTGGATTCGAATCTTTGGCAGCGGATCGTGCTTTCGAGGCTTCATCCGTGCTCCCCTCTGTTGGTGACCTGACTTGAAGTCGCAACCCAACCGTCTTCGGCGACCCACCCCTGAGACTTAGCGCACCCCAGGGCCTGCGCGCCACCCCTATCGCAACTTAATCTGGACTCGTACACGCAAACGGCCCCACCAGTGGGGGCCGCATGCAAAACTCAACCACCGGTAGGTCTCATGACACCTTGCCAGCCGCGAGCTTGACCTCAGCCTCGGGCTTCACTTCTGCGCCGGCGATCGCTACGGCCTTGGCGATGGGGTCGGACGAGCCGCCACCCGCGACGGCAACGAGCTTTGCGTTTTCGATCAGCTTGTAGTTTGAGGCTTCAACCTTGACGTCCGCCGCTACCGGGAACGACTTGCTGTCGCCGGCGGCCACTTTGCGCAGGTCATTGGTCTGGATGGGAGTGTTTGCCATGGCTGTAACCCCTTGTTCTTCACGTGCCCGAAGTTGATTGGGCCGGTAAAACCCGTTTGCCGGCTGGAATGAAGAGCGTGTTTGGGGTTATCTGCGCCACCGGGACGGCAAGAAATGGTCAACAACCCATCGAACTTTGGGCCACACATCGGGCCCCGATCCGGTAGAATACCTACGGCCTGCACCGGGCCGGAGGGTTACGCGTGGGAACAACCGCCTCCCAAGACGTCAGCGCCAGCATGGCCGCCACACCCGCGCCCCATCCGTCGGCCGATGAGCTCATGCCCATTGTTTACGACCAGCTCCGTGCGCTGGCGGGCAGCTATATCCAGCGAGAGAGGCACGACCTGAGCCTTGAGCCCAGCATGCTGGTAAACGAGACCTACCTGCGGATGGTCAAGGCCCCCGAGCACGCTTGGATCGACCAGAATCACTTCCTGGCAGTCGCGGCGGTCGCCATGAGGCGCATCCTGGTTGATCACGCCCGGAAGCGGAGAGCGCTGAAGCGTGGGTTTGGACATGCCCGGGTATCGCTCGACAACGTGGCGACGACCGACGGCTCGCGCACCGTCGGTATCGCCGAAATTGACGAGGCATTGACCAAGCTCGAAGCCGAACACCCCCGCCAGGTGCGCGTGGTCGAACTGAGGTTCTTCGCAGGCCTCAGCCACGAACAGATTGCGATTGTGCTGGGGGTCTCGCGGAAGACGGTGGTTTCGGACTGGGGGCGAGCCCGCGACTTTCTGGCCGAAGAGCTGGGGTAACTCGGGCTCGCCGCCGACCAGGTTTCAGGCATCCCCGGCCAGGATCGCCGGGGCACCCAGGAACTGAAGCCGAACGCCCGTTGCCAGGTACGTGATGTGCGGCATCAGGACGCTGGCGCCCACGAGCGAAACCGCCCCAAACGTCCCGGTACGTGATGCGGCCGTCACGATGTCAAAGATGTCACTCTTGACGGGCACATAAGAACCGCTCAGCGTGATCGCGAGGCTCCCGGCAAGCGAAGCGCTCCCGCTCACCGCCAGGCGACCGACACCCGTCACCGGGTTGCTGCTGGTGACCGTCGTCGCGAATGTCCCCCCGCCGGTCTGCACGAAGTCGCCCAGCACGTGGAACGTGCTGCCGGCCCCGACCGAAATCACACCGCTGTTGGTGAAGACCCCGCCCGTAGGCGCCACACTCAGGCTGCCAGATAGCAGCGAAATGGTCCCGGTGTTGGTCAGTTCCAGCCCGCTGAAGGCACTCGTCCCCACGCGGGCACGCTGCAGGAGCCCGGCGTTGACAAACGAACTGGCCCCGCCCGTTCCCAGGAGCGAACCGTTTGTTTGAACCAGGAAGCTGCCGGTCAGCATGTTCTCAATGGAACCACCGTCGAGGAAAATGTCCCCCTCGTACCACGTCGCCGTGCCGTGATTCTCAATGGTCCTGGAGAGTGACTTGGATGGTCCAAAGATCGTCAGACTGGAGGTCTCGGTGATGATGGTCCGGCCCGTGCCCTCCATTGAGCCCCCCGTCCAGATGAGCGGGAGCGTGAACGCAACGTTTCCACTGCCTCCAAGCACGCCACCGGCGAGGAGACCCGTCAGCACCGTGGTCGGCGCGTTGAACTCAACCAGGCCGCCGTAGATGTTCAAACTCTGTGCGTTCACGGGGCCGTTGAAGATGCGGGTGCTGCCCGTGTTGATCACCAGCGACGCAAGCGACTGGCCCGAACCAACCGACCCGTTGAAGATCGTGGCGCCGCTCCCCGACCCGATGGTGAGGTCTTCACCCCCGTCCACCGTGTCGTTGAATACGATCGGGCTGGCCGTGGTCGTCAGCGTCAGCCCCTCGCCCAGGGTCACCGGGGCGTTGTAGGTCTGAGCCCCCAGCGTGGTAATGCTGCCGGCGTTCAGCTCCGCCCCGCCAACCGCGTGCACCGTCAGCATGCCCAGCTCGCCGCTCGCCGCCGACCCGACCGCGCCATTCAGCGTGGTGATGCCGGCGCCGGAAGCAAGGGTGAGCGTGTTTGTAGCCTCGAGAGCGCTGTTGATGCCCGACTCGATCATCACGTTGCCACCCATCGCCGTTCCACCGTTGGTGGTGTCGATGAACACCGATGCAACTTCGAGGATGACGGCGTCGAAGATCTGGATGGCGCCGCCATCGGTCACAATGTTGGCCCGCAGCTTGGAAGTCGCCCCCGAGCCACGGATCACAATCCCGCTGTTGCGCGTGCCGCTGACGGTGCCGTCGATGGTTAACCCGCCGCCGTCGCCCGGCATGCGCAGTTCGACGTCGTCCTCGAATGTGTACTCGCCGACCGACATCGTCCCCGTGCCGGAGGTCGTACCAATAACGACGGCGTCAAATCCATCCTCAATCTGGTTCAGGTCATCCACCGTGAGGTCCAGCGAAAGCCCCTCGGTCCCCGCGACCGAAATGTTCTGGCCGACGACCGCCTGCTGGAGCGTCAGAACTCCCGTACCGGTGACCAGGCCCGCGAAGTCGATCTCGTCCGCGGTGATGGTCAGGTTGCGGGCGCCGATGGTGAGCGTTGAAGCGAACGTGATCAGGCCCGTTGCCGAGGTCATGGCTTGGTCGAGCAGTCCGGTCAGTTGGACCGCGTCACCATAAGACTGATCCCCGCTGGTCTGCACCAGGCTGGCGCCCATCAGGGTCATCCCGGGAGCATCGGTGGTGAGGCTGGTCAGACCCAGCACATCACCCACGAACTCGGTGTTGCCGTACGCGGCCACCGCCAACGCCCATCCAGACCCAAGAACCGCCCCGCCGAAGCGGGCCCCAAAGGCCGACACCGCTGTGTTGGCGGTGATCAGCACATCGTCACCAAACTCCGTTTGCCCGGATGTCTGGATGAGGCCGCCGCCCACGACCGTCTGCCCGCCAAGGTCGGTCACCAGGTCGCCCAAGGACACCGTCGCCCCGACCGCCCCGGCGAACGTCGTGGTCCCCGACACCCCGCCCTTCAGCGTCAGGCTGTTGAACTCACCGATCCCGTTGACGGTCATCAGGAACGTGATGGCAGCGCCGAGAGGGGCCGCGCCGAAGTTGGTCGTGTCGATGGTGACCAGCGCCGCGCCGACAAGGACGCTGTCGTTGAAGACGACGGCCGCGCCGTTGGTGATGATGTCCGCGTTCAGGATGACGGTTGATCCCGAGCCGATAAACGTGATCGAGGCGTTGTCGGTCAGGGTCAGCGTCCCATTGACGATGATCTGCCCGGGCGCGTACGGCGACCGCAGGGTGACCGGATCGGAGAAAGTGGTCGCCCCGGCCACGACAATCGTGCCGCTGCCATTGACACCGCCGAAGGTGATGGAAGCAAAGCCGTCGGCAAGCCGCGCGATTTCCACCGGGCTCAGGTCCAATGACCCCCCGCCCAGGCCCGAGAGTTCGATGTTCTGGGTCGGGTCCGCGGGCTCGATCGTGAGGGCGCCCGTCCCGCTGACCATGTCCATCAGGGTGACTTCCATCCCACGGATCGTCACCGAGTTGGGGCCCGCATCCAGCGTTGAGTTGAACGTGACGCCGCCGGCGACAGACCACCCGGCATCGAACACGACGCTCGAACTCACGACCGTTACCGGCCCGCCCCACACCTGACCCGCAGGCCCGGCCGTGGCCACGTTCGCACCCACCACGACCACCCCACCGCCCCCGTGAACAATGTCTCGCGCAATGACCTCCGCGGCAAACGTCGTGACGCCCGGCGAGTTGAAGATGAGGCTTGTGAAGTTCCCGGCGATGTTGCCGCCAAACGAAAGCGATGCACCCGTGAAGGTGACCGAGCCTGTGGGCCCGGCCATTGAAAGCGGCCCACCCTCATACACCTGGGCGCCGGTCGTTGTAATTGCCGTCGGGTTCAGGAAGACCATCTCCCCAACCACGTGGAGCGATTCGGGCGCGATGGCCGGTGTCCAAATGCGCGAGTAGGTCGCCCCGTTGAGCGTCAGGATCGCGCCGGCGACCTGATCGGGCGACGTAACGATCACTTCTCCCTCGAAAGACCGGATCGTAAGATCGACCCCCGCAACCCCGCCGCTGAACGCGAACGGGTCGAGTGAACTCAGCGGTGCGTCCTGCTCGCCGACAACGAACGACGGCGACGTCCCAAACCCGCCCGGTCCCTCAAGGTTGAGGTTGGCAGGCACGGTGATCACCGCGCCCGAGCCGCCGCCCCCGGCGCCATCGCCGGCCCGGAGGGTGACGCTGTTGGCGCCGATGTTGGCAAACGTCCCAACAACCAGGTCTCCAACCCCGTCGGTGCCCGCGTGCAGGAAGACCGAACCCGCTCCCGCGTGGATGTTCTGGCCTACAAAGAGCTGACCAGCCGCAGCGATATGCACCGGTGCCCCGTCCGAAATAATCCCTGCGCCCTCGTTGATCGCGCCGATGGAGAGGTCGTCCGAATCGGCATAGAAGATGGGTCCGGTTACGGCCGCGGCCAGGGTTCCGACGGTACCGGTGATATTGAAGCCGCCTCCCCCGCCCCAGAGGAGGAGAGCACCCGCCATCACGGTGCCGCCGGCAAGGGTCGCGCCGCTGTCGGCATCCAAGTTCACGTAACCGCCACCGGCGTTCACAGGCCTGTAGATGGAGAGGACCCCACCGGTCGTCAACGCCACGTCGCCGTTGCCGGTGGTGATCCCGTCAACAAGCCCAACCGCACCGACCGACACGCCGGGTCCACCGACATAGGACATCGCCCCGAGTACATTGGCTGCGATCACACCTACGTTGTTGCCCGACGACGGCAGGCTGAAGGCCCCGGTCCCCAGGAGCGTCAGAGTGGCGGCCACGATTGACCCGCCGACCTGGTCAACACCATTGGTGGAATCAACCAGGACGCCCCCGCCGACGACCAGGTTCGCCTCGAACATGAGCAACCCGCCGGTCACGATCTCGATGTCGCTGGCGCCGCCGTTGACCAAGAGGCCGGTAGGCCCGCCCGATCCGATCACGAGGTTGTTCGAGTTGGTGAACGATACATCTCCGTCAGCCACACCGTACAAGTAGTTCACTTCGTTCGATGGGTTGGTCAGCACCACAGCGCCCGTCCCGCTGCCCTGGAACGACTTCAGTTGGAGTGAGTTGGCGAAGATCGGCGAGGTCTGCGTGACACCCACCGCGCCCCAGGTCAGGATGAGTTCGTTCCCGCCGTTCACCGTGACGTCATCCAGAACGATCGACTGGGCTTCGAGGAAGAGTTCGAAGGAAACCGAGACAGCGCTTGCCTGGAGCAGGCTCGCTCCGGCGTAGGGGCTCCCGATGATGACGCTGCTGGTGAACATGTTCTCGAGTTCGGAGTTGGCCAACTGAAGCGTGCCTGGGGCCAATCCCAGACCGATCGTGACGCCGCCGCTAAGCCCGTACACGACGATCCCGTTCCCCGCCGTCAGGCCCGCGCTGACTTCCAACGTGTCCGAGATGAACGTGATCTGGTTGGTGCCTGAGTTGATCGGCGCATCGACCGTGACGCCGACCCCGCCGACAAGCACGGTGTGGAGGTCCGGGCCCGAGATGCCAACGGTGCCCCCGACAACCCCCACCGAGACGGTGTTCGCATCGCGGTAGACGATCATGCCGGGGCCGGAGAAGGAAGCCGCAACCGTCACGATGTCGTTCGTAACCTGCTCGAGAGAGAAAAGCCCCGCTCCCAACATGCGAAGGCCCCCTGCCGCGACCATGCCGGAGGTCTGGTCGGCGCCGGCAGCGGAGTTGAGCGTGATGATGCCGGTGCCGGCGTTGATCGGGGCCGCAAGCGTCAGCACGCCCCCGGTGTTCAGCGTCACGTTGTTGTTGAGGGTTGTGATCCCGCTGCCTTCACCAGCAATGCTCCCGACGGTGACCGAGTCAACGTCTGTAAACGAGAAACTGGCCCCCCCGGAAACGCTTGCGCCGAGCACGTTGACATCGTTGTTCCCCGGCAGGACAACCGCAGCGACGCTGCTGATCCACAGCCGATCACACTCGATTCCAACAACGCCGCCACTACCGCCGAACGCGTTGGCCGTGACGCTGACGTCGCCCGCCACCAGCGGCGCGAGGAGGAGGATGGACCCCGGCGCACTCAGCGTAACTTTGCCCGAGGTTCGCAGGCCATTGGTCGATCCGGCCACGATGTCCAAGTCGCCGGTGTCCCGGAGGGTGATGCCTCCGATCCCCCGGCCGGCGACCGAGCCAAGCGCATTCGAGGCGTTGTTGAGCACCACAGCTCCCGAGCCCAGGGCCGCCGCATCAAACCGCAGCGCACCGGCGACGATCGGGCCGGTCTGGGTGATCCCTCCGGCGCCCCACCGCAAGGTCAGCGTGGAACTGGGAGCGAGACCGATCCCGCCGGTCACGATGGTCGCGGCATCGAGGATCAGCGATGCCGACCCTGCGAACGCAAGCGCGCTGGTCTGAATCACGCTGGTGACCTGGATGTTGACAATGCTCCCGATCAGGATGGTGCCGCTCGTGGAAATGTTGGCCAGTTCGGAGTTGTCCAGTCGGAGCGTGCCCGGCGCTGTTCCAAGGCCGATCGTGGTCCCGGCGGTGCGCGGCGCAAAGACAAAGTCACCGGCGCTCATGGGGGCGTTGAGGCCCATGCCGTCCGCCACCATGTTGAACTGACCGGAAGGGATGCTCACCACGTCTGCAACGGCGATATTCCCGTTGCTCCGCAGCACCGACACGCCGCTGACGGCGGAAAAGCCCACCGTGCCGAGCACGGTCCCCACCGTCATGCCATTCGACTCATTGAACGCGAGGGTGGCCACGCCCGTCAAGTTCGCCGCGATGGTCGTGACGCTGTTGTTGTACAAACCCGATGCAAAGAAAAACGTCCCCGAGCCCAGGAACCGGAGCCCGCCGCCCACGAGCGATCCCGAGGTCTGCGTGGCGCCGGCAAGGGAGTCGATCGTGATGTTCCCGGTTCCCACGTTCACCTGCTTGGCGACGGTCAGCAGACCCTGGGTGACGAGCGTGACGTTACCGTTTACGGTCGAAATCCCGACGGCGCTGGTATTGCCGGCGGCCAGCGCATCGATGTCTCTGAAGTAGAGGCTGGCAGCCGCGCCCGTGATCACCGATTCGATGGTGTTGACATCGTTGGGTCCGTCGAGAATGACGCCCCCGGAGCTGAAGATTTCCAGTAGTCCGCCGAGGATTACCCCCGAAGGGCTGGTGTTGATGATGGTGCCCGAAGAGGTCAACGTGACCCGACTCGTACCGCTGACCGGGGCATTGACGGCGAGGCCCCCGCCCGTTGTAATGCTGATGTTCCCCGCGGTCGTGACAACGCCCGTGTAGCCCCCCATCGCGGCCAGCGTCACGGCGTTCACATCGGTGTAACGGATCCCTCCGGCGGTGTTGGCCGAAAACGTCGCCGCATCGTTCCCCGCATGGTCAAGCACCACCGACGCTCCACTGTTGGTGCTCCTGGCCTTGATGGCGCTGGCCACAATCGGGCCACTCTGGGTAACCCCGCCAGGACCAAACGCGAACTCGATGCTGCCGGACGGCAGGCTGATGCCCCCCGTGGAGATCGCGGTCGCTTCGAGCGTGACAACGCCGTGGTTGTTGAACGTGACAGCACTGGTCGAGAGCAGCCCGGACGAGGGGTTGCCAATGATCACCGTGCCGCCGGTCACCAGGTTCGCCAACTCCGCATCTGAGATCTGCATCGTGCCCGGGGCCGTTCCTAGACCGATGGTTGTACCGGATCCGGCTGTAAAGATGACGATGCCAAGCGGGGCGCTCACGACCGCATCGAGTTGCAGCGCTCGCGTGAGCACCGTGACCTGCGTGGCGGCGCTGACCGGCTGGTCGATGGAAACCCCGAGTTCTCCCTGGAGATACGCGTACGCGGCATCAATGCCAACGGTCCCCAACACCGTTCCGACCGCAAACGTGTTGGCGTCGGTGAACTCCACATCCCAGCCCGTGGCCGATGCCGCCAGAACCTGGACGTCGTTCGCTACCTGATTCAGTGAGAAGTTGCCGGAGCCGACCAGTCGCAGCGCGGGCGCGATGAGCTCGCCGCCGGACTGCGCAGCGCCACCCGCCGCGGTCAGGCTGATGTGGCTCGACGATTCCACCGCGCCAGCCAACGATGTGGACCCGCCGCTATCCACCACAACGGGACCGCCGCCCGCGGTGATATCGCCAAAGATGGTGACATTCCCGGTGTGCTGAATGGTGATGGCACCGCCGGGTGCGATGATTCGGCCAATCGATGGCAAGTCAAAGACAGTTCCCGTTGAAGTGAAACTGCCCGAACCGTTCAGGATAATGGCGGCGTTGATGAATACGCCACCCTCGCTTGGGTCAAGGTCGGACTGCCCCCCTGAATCGTTGGCAATCAGGTTCAGGCTGAAGTCGCCGAAGGTCGAGGTGATCGGTGCATTGATAAAAATGGAACTCGCGGCCCGGAGGGTCAATGTCGCGGCGCCGCCGCCCGACTTCAGGATGTTCTGGTTCACCGAAATGACGCCGCTCTGTACACCCGTTGGGTCGCTCGTCGTCACGATCACACTTGTGCCGGAACTGAGCGCCGAGCTGATCGCGACCGCTGAGACACTCGCGTTATTGGCATTGGGTGTGAACGTGATCGGGTTCGTCCCGCTGAACGCACCGCCGATGTTCGAGGCGCCAATCGTGACGTTCCGGGGGTCCAGCAGCCATTCTCCCGCCCGCCCCTGCGCGGCCGATGCGTTACCGCTGCCGCCCATGTCAAGCACGACTTTGCCGGAAGTCTCAATGAACCCGCCATCGCCGCCCCGGGCACCGCCCCGGGCGTTCGCCGTGCCGTAAAAGCCCGTGTAATCATGCGACCAGACGATGACCTTGCCGCCATGTCCGTGGTCCATCGCATCGGCCGTGAGCACCGTCGCGGCATCCACCACCGTCGTCTTCGCCGTTCGGACAGCACCCCGACCCTGGTAGTCGCCGCCCAGCAGGATCGTGCCCCCGCCATGGCCGCCGGAGGCGTCGATGGTGGCTTCGCTGACCCACACCGTGCCGCCCAGGACGCGGATATCGCCGCCCCTGCCGCCGCTTCGAGCCGTCAGCGTACCTTCGATCCACGCGGTTCCCAGACCGCCCGCGTCCAGTTCGATCCGCGGGGCCGCCATGCGCCCGCCCACGTAGATCGCTTCATCCGCTGCGAGCGTCGCACGCACGGTAATAGCGCGGCTGGATGAAAGGTTGGCCCCATCCTCAACGCGCAACAGCCCCCGATAGTCCTGCTCTCCGCTGGAGAGGAGTGAACCGCCCGAAAACCGCATGGACTCCGACGCCCTCAGGCTGCGGACTTGCACATCGCCCGCCGCGGCAGTGAACGAGATCGTCGGGCTGCCATCGGCGTCGATCAGGACATCATCGCCCGGCCCTGGGAGCACATCGGCGCTCCAGTTGAGCGGGTCGCTCCAGAGAGACCCGTCGCCCCCTCCATCCCACGCCACCGCGGCAAGCATCAACTTCGGTTCGAGTGCTTCGAAGTGCCGGCCGGTCCGAGACATACCGAATGCCCGGCCAGCGAGCAACGCGAGGCGGCGAACGCCGCACGCACGTGTTCCACTGCCGACCACAGAACCGAAAATCTTGCGTATTGACATCGCTTCTCCCCCAACAATTAACCAACCGCTCCGGGCGAAACGCCCGCGCATTCACTGCGTATATCCCCGCGCCCTTGCACCGGCCATGGCTGTGCCAGAACCGTTGATCCGATCAAGGGAACTACATTCCGCTAGGAATACCCTATTTGCGGTCAGACTTCTAGTCTTTCTGGTCACTTTCCTGATCTCCCGATGGGGACGATGTTCGCAGGACGGCCCGCACCTGGAGAAGCCGGCAGGGAACTTGACACGATCCAGTGCTTCAAATATCCTAACACAAATAGAACCCGCTTGAACATCGAGCGATGGCCCCAATCCGTCTATGCGGTCCTCATGGCCTGGCCCCCGGGGGGTCAAGGCCTTCCGCAAGGACGCCCAGGCAAGTCGCCGGTGTGTTTTGGTCCGGCTTTGAAGCCCGGGGCTGGACGCTGAACTCCAGGGGAGAGCCCAGGTCCGAACGGTTTTTCGCGGCTCCGGATTAGGACCAGATCGAGTATGATGATGGCCGTGGACGGCAAACCAATGTCAGAATTAACCAAAAAAGGGGCGGTGCGCTTGGCCTTCGCGTGCGTTCCCCGCGCTTCTAGATCAGAGGGCGCTCCCTGGTGGCGCGTCAATCCGTGTTTGAACAGGGATAACCCACGCTAAGGACTGCCTCACGTGAGTGATGAAGCACGCACATCTGATTCCAGCGGAAGCCAAGGACCACACCAATCCGGCCATTCTTCGGGCGACAAGTCAAAGGAATGGTCCGCCAGTTCGCCCTTCAACGAAGGGCCCGGCAGCCTTATCGGTCCCTACAAACTTCTCCAGGTCCTGGGGGAGGGCGGCTTCGGCATCGTTTACCTCGCCGAGCAACGGGCGCCGGTTGAACGCCGCGTCGCCCTCAAGGTCATCAAACTCGGTATGGACAGCCGCGAGATTCTCGCGCGCTTCGAGGCCGAGCGCCAGGCGCTGGCCCTCATGGACCACCCCAACATCGCGATGGTGTTCGACACCGGCACGACCGACCGCGGCCGGCCTTACTTCGCGATGGAGCACATCCCGGGGCTGCCGATCCACGAATACTGCGACTCCAATCGGCTGACGACCAACGAACGGCTCTCGCTCTTCATCCCGGTCTGCCACGCCGTTCAGCACGCCCACCAGAAGGGCATCATCCACCGCGACCTCAAGCCCAGCAACATCCTGGTGATGCTCCAGGACGGCAAGCCGGTGCCCAAGGTCATCGACTTTGGTATCGCGAAGGCGACCAGCCGCCGCCTCACCGAGAAGACCATCTTCACCGAGCAGGGCCGGATGATCGGCACGCCCGAATACATGAGCCCCGAGCAGGCCGGCACCACAGGGATGGACGTCGACACCCGGACCGACATCTACTCCCTGGGCGTCGTGCTCTACCAACTCCTGATCGGCGCGCTCCCGTTTGACTCCAAGTCCCTGCGTTCCGCGGGGTACGACGAGATCATGCGCATCATCCGCGAGCAAGAGCCGCCCCGCATGAGCACGCGGATGAGCTCGCTGGGCGCGGAACAGACTGTCCTTGCGGAAAAGCGCCGCTCCGATCCCCGCGCCCTGATGCAGCTCATGCGCGGCGACCTGGATTGGATCACGACCCATGCGCTCGAAAAAGACCGCACCCGCCGGTACGCCGCCGCCTCCGACCTGGCCGCGGATATCGACAGGTACCTCAAGTCAGAGCCGGTCTTGGCCCGCCCGCCCTCGGCCACGTACAAGATGAGCCGGTTTGTCAAGCGCCACCGCGTGGGCGTCGCCGCCGGCATCGCCGTCACGGTTGCGTTGCTGGCGGGCATCGTTGGAACAACCTACGGCATGATCTCCGCGCGCCAGCAGCGTGCCATCGCCGTGGCCCAGCGTCAGATCGCTGAAACCGAAACAACAAAGGCCACTGCGGTCAATCAGTTCCTGCAGGACATGCTCGCCTCGGTGGACCCGGCCGACCCCAATCCGCGGGACGTCACCGTGCGTGCCCTGCTGGACCGCTCCGCCTCCAAGGTTGGCGAGTCGTTCGGCCAGTCCCCGGAGCTTGAAGCTTCCCTTTGCAACGTCATCGGCCGAACTTACACCAGCCTGGGCGAGTTCGACGCCGCCGACAGTCACTTGAAGCGCGCCCTGAAACTTCGGCTGGCGGCGCACGGCCCCGAGCACGCCGATGTCGCCGAGAGCAAGAACAACCTGGGGCAACTCCTCTTCCGCCAGGCGAAGTACGACCTCGCGCAGACCGAGCACCGCGAGGCCCTGGCGATGCGGCGCAAGCTCAAGGGAGATGGGTCTGCCGAGGTGGTCGCGAGCCTCAGCAACCTCGCCGCAACCGTGGCCGCCGTGGCCGACGACAAAGGGCTGGACGAGGCTGCAACACTGCTGACCGAGGCCGTCGCCACCGGCAAGACCGTGCTCGGCGCTCAGCACCCCGACACGATCAACGCGATGGCCAGCCTTGCGGCGGTGAAGTGGCGACAGGGCAAGGCCGATGAGGCCGAGCAATCGTTCCGAACCATCCTCGCCCTCCAGCGCCAATCGTCCGGAGCATCGGTCCCCACCCGCGAGATGGCGTGGACCATGAACAACCTCGCGGAACTGCTCCGGAACAAGGGCGCCATCGGCGAGGCCGAGTCGCTCATGCGCTCCGCCCTCGAAATCCAACGCAAGCTCCAGGGTGATACCCACCCCGATGTCGTGGCCGGCATGGGCAACCTCGCCCTGATCCTCCAGTCCAACGGCGATCTCGAAGGCGCCGAAACGATCTTCCGCGGCCTGGTTGAGGTCTCCCGCAAGAGTTCGCGCGAGGCCCGCCCGGACATCGACATTGACCTGCTCAACCTCGCAAACGTGATGAACGACCGGGGCAACAGCGCCAGTGCCGAACCCCTGGCGAGGGAAGCGCTGGCCATCTGCCGCGCCCGCGTGCCGCAGAGCCATCCTCAACTCGGATTCCCGCTCCTGTTGCTGGGTCGAATTCTGACCGAGAATGACCGCGCGGCCGAGGCCGAGCCGATGCTCCGCGAGGCGGTGGCCAACTGGTCCTCGTCGCTCCCGCCCGGCGATTGGAAGATCGCCCAGGCCCAGAGCGCGTTGGGCGGGTGCCTCACCAAGTTGTCGCGTTTCACCGACGCCGAGCCCCTGCTCCTCGGGGCCTTCCCGCAAATTCAGGCGATCCTGGGAGATTCACACCTGCGCACGCGGCAGGCCGCCCAGCGCCTGGCGGACCTGTACAAAGCGATGGGAAACACGGCCAAAGCGGCGGAGTACGAGGCCCTGACTCGAACCAAGTAGCGCTCCTCTCTCGCCGGGCTACCCAACCATCCGCAGGGTATCGTCCTGCCCAGCATGCCCCACCCCGATTCGCACTCCCCGGTTTCCGCCCGCCTTGCCCGGGCTGCCTGGTTTTTTCCGGTCGTACTTTGGTTCATCGTTACGTTCTACTTCCTGGGCGACCTGGGCAAGTACAGCGACGATTACTGCTTTACCAAGCTGGACCCCTCCACGGGGAAGACCGCCTCCCTGCTCTTCTGGCCCGGCACCCACTTCTGGCGCCCGGCCCACATCATTCTCACGTACGCACTTCAAACCACGCTCTGGGAGCACGAGCAGGTCAACCACTTCATCAACGCCGCGATGCACGGGGCCGTCGTCCTCCTGCTCTGGCGGCTTCTGATCCAGTTGGGGCGTTCACGCTGTGCCGCCGCGCTCGCGGCGCTGGCTTTCCTGACAGCGCCGGTCGCGTATGAAGTGCCCTTCTGGCCCGCCGCACTCTCTACCTCGATCGCCACGGCTCTCTTTCTCGTGCTTGCTCAGATGTACGCTTCCTGGTCCCGTCAACGGCTGTCTGCACGCTGGTTGCCCGTCATGGCGATCTTGGCCTTCCTGATCCCTTGCTTCAATGAGCAGCCCGCCACGGGAATCGCCGCCCTCCCATTGCTTCATGCTGCGCTTGCCCCGATCGGGCTCCGCCCCCGGGCTGTTCTCCGCGCCCTCGGGCCCGCGCTCATGTGCGCGGCCGTGTGTGTGGTGTACATTGTCCTCCTCGTCACCACCGCCTACCCGGGCGCTCGCGGCGGAGCAGGTTCGTACACGACCCTGGCACAAACACCAGAAAAGCTCTCGTGGCTTCTGGGAGAGTTGCGGGGCCACTTCCTCCCAAACCAGTTCTGGTACGCCGCCACAAAGCAAGGGCTTCGCACGCTGGCGGGTGGTGGCCTTGGCGCACTGCTCGCGACGGCACTGGTGGTTGTGGCGAGCATCCCATTCATTCGTTGGTTGATTCGGAGAGCGTCCAACAGCCCGCCAGCGGTCGCCGCCCAGGCGCGCGCTTCTCTGCTCTGGGCGTTCGCGTTTGGGGTCGCGATCTTCCTGTTGGCGTGGCTCCCCGTTGCCGCGATCTGGTCGCAGGATGCGGCTCCCCGACTCTGCTATGCCCCCATGATCGGCATCGCCCTGATGCTCGCGGCGGTGATCGACGCGGCCCTCAAGTCATTGCCGCCCCGCCGCCCCGCGGTCGGCATGGCTCTTGTGCTCGCAGTCCCCGCACTCCTCCTGATACCTCTCGCCATCGCCAGCCTTGGCCTGCAAACCGCGATGTACCACCGCGGCCACTTGGATCGGACCGATGCTGCGAGTCTTCGCACGCTGGCGCCCACCCCCGTTCCCAACACCGTAGTGCTCCCCCTTGCCCTCGACAGTCGCCCCACACACACCGGTGTGGAACTCTTTGACAACAGGCTCGTGAGCGTCTGGGAAACGCCCTGGTCGGCCGTCGCCTATATGAACCACGTCTACGGCCGTAAAGATGTGTACGGCGCCCACCTCTGGAGGGGCGACCGAGCCTCGCCGGTACTCAGCATGGATGAAAACTTCGTCCGCCACGCCGAAACGATCAAGCCATTCCGTCCCGACCCGGCCGGGGGTGTGCGCATCCCCTGGGCAAACATCCTTCCGTTTGTCTCGCAGGCAGACGGCTCGCTCCGGCTGGTGACACACATCATCGTGCCTTCGGGGGCCACGGTGGAGGTGCCCCAGTCAAAGGGTCAACCCCGCCTGGAGTTCCGATGGCCCCCGCCGCCACCATGACGCCCGAACCGGTTCAGCAGGTGCCCCCGCCAAGCACACGGAAGAACGCCTCGATGTCCAGATCCGTACCCGCATCGCCATCGCCGTCAAAGTCGGCCGAGCCACAGCCGGGGCAACAGTCGCCGCCCACGCACGCGAACAACGCTTCGATGTCCAGGTCCGTACCGGTATCGCCATCCCCATCAAAGTCCGCCGACCCGCAGGCCGGTCCGACCGTCATCACAGCGCTGGCGCTGATCGTCGACCCGCACACCGAGGTGATGACAACGTCGTAACCGCCCGCATCACCCAAGGCCGCGGCACTGATGCTCAACGATCGAGTCTGTGCACCGGAAGTGGTCCCGCCGTTGCTCAGTTCAACCTGGTTGCGCCGCCACTGATACGTCGCAGCGCTGTCCGCGCTGGTGACGACGGAGAACACCGCCGCTTCCCCGACGGTCACCGCCAGGGGCTGGGGTTGCTGACAGAACGAAACCGGGCACGGCGCATCGCACGCATCCGGCTGTCCATTGCCGTTGCAGTCGGTGGCATTCCCCAGCGAGATGTCGCAGGAATCCGGGAGCCGGTTCTGGTTGCAGTCCGTCGCGTCCCCCGGCATGAAGTCAAAGCCCGACGGCGAGAGCAGGCCGCTGTCGTTCCCGATCACGAAGGCGCGCACGAGGTTCCCGTTGCGGATATCAAACTGGTAGATGCGGGCGTTGGTCAAGTGCAACTCCGGCGTGAAACCGTCATCGGTGTGACTCCGGCTGACGTACACATCGCCGTCCGGAGCCAGGCGTATGCCCCACGGCTCATCCAGCGTCAGCCTCGTGGCGGTTCCGCCGCGGTTCCATACTCGAAGAAACGCCCCGGTGCCACCGTCGTACTCGAGCAACGCGTTGCTCCCGAACGAGCACACCAGCAGGCGGCCGTCGGGCTTGAACACCATCCCGCGGGCATTGGAAAGGCCGCCGCTCCCCGCCGAGACAAACACGCGGACCAGCGCCCCGATAGTGATGCTAAACTCGAGAACCTGGTTGCCGCCCGACGTGACCAGCAGATTGCCCGCGCTGTTCACCGCCATTCCAAACGGCAGGGCCAGCCCGCCCCCGCCGGGTGGAACCACCGCCCGGAGAAAGGCGCCCGTCGCCAAGTCATATTCCAGCACCGCCCCGCTGCCGCGGCTGGCGACCAGCAACGTCCCCGAGGGTGAAATCAGCATCCCCGCCGGCAAGTTCAACCCGCCGGATCCTGGGGCCACCAGCACCCCCACCACGGACCCCGCCGCGTTCAGTTCGACGATCCGGTTGAGGGACCCGCTCGAAACCAGCACCCGGCGCGAGGGGGTGATGAGCAGGTCTTGCGTGTCGGGTGTCATCCCCGGGGAAAGCACATTCATGAGTACGCCGGTCTCGGCAAAGTACTCGCGCACCGCTGGCTCCTGCAGCGTTCCCACGTACAGGTTCCAGGCATGGTCGAGGGCGGCAAGGTCGATCGTCCCATCCCCATCGCAGTCCTGGCATGAGTCCAGCACCACGTCGCGGTCCTTGTCCAGCATCATGTTCGCCTGGATCTGCGTGTAGTCCGCCGTCCCGTTCCCATCGCAGTCACCCTCGCACGAATCAGGCACCCGGTTCGCGTTCAGGTCCGGAACGCTCCCGAGAGATATCTCGTGCCTGTCGGGGACCCCGTTCCCGTTGCAGTCAGTCTCGCACTCGTCCGGCAGCAGGTTGTTGTTGACATCGGCGCTCGCCTGCGTCGCGATGTCCACCCCATCGATCGTCCCGTTCCCATTGCAATCCTCGCACTCGTCCGGCACCCCGTTCGTGTTGGTGTCAACGCTGAATCCGGTGCTGATGTCGGTCGCGTCCAGCACGCTGTTGCTGTTGCAGTCATCCGCGACACAGGCCCGCGAGTTGATGTGCTGTCGCATCAGGTTGGCGGTGTGCTCGTGGAACCACAGGTCATGGTTCGCATCCCCCCCGCTGAAGGTCTGGCCGCAGTACGCCATGATCGAGCCACGCCGCGGCACCGATGCGGGGTTGTCACAGTCGTCCAGCCCATAGTCGTGCGTGTGACCGGTCCCGCAGTTGTGACCAAGCTCGTGAGCCGCGATCATGATGTCCCGGTTCATCCAGTCGTTGCGCGCCGGATCGGAGAAGAACCCCAAGACGTACCCCGACCACGAATAGGCGTTGACCGTACAAAGGCTGCTCAGGTATGCAACACCCCCCGCGCTCAGGGTGCGCTGCCCCGTCAGGAACTGCGCCACATCCCGCACCACCAACTGCATGTTGGCGTTCCAATGGTCGCGGAACGGGGTCAACGGGTCCGGTGAGTTGAACAGGTCGGCGGGGTTGTCCCACAGGCGAACAAACGTCAACTCCACGCGCGTGTTGACGTCCCGGACATAAATGTCGCTGATGGCCCCATACAACTGCACCACGTACGCGGCCGCCGCGTTCGGGTCGCCAAACAACTCGAAGAACTCATAGTCAGTCTCCACCGCCAGTTGCAACTGCTGAAGGCCTCGCGTAGGAGGGGGCATGGCTTCCCCAGGCTCGCCAGGCGGGACTTCACCCACCCCGCACATGGGCGCCCCCAGGGCCAGACCGCCCCCTCCAGAGTTGGCCGCAAACACCGCGGCGTTCCCCGCGGCGCCGGCCATCCCACCCTTCCGAGAACTGAGAAGGAATCGCCCAACCCCCGGTCCCAGGTCTATCCGGGCTGTGGACTCGTACGGCGAAACCGACACAAAGACATGCGAAGCCGGAAATCCATCGACCGACCCCCGGAAGAGACGAACCGTCGCGGGGTCAAACGCGAGGGGTGTGTCCGGCCCGTTGAGCCGGCCCACCACAAACCGCGTCTGGGGTCCGACCACGCTGAACGGCTCCAGAAGCAAGTCGCAGGAACCGCCCGGCAATGGGAATGCCGGAACGCTAAACGGCCGCCCGGCCGTCCAGGCCTGCTCCCACACGTCTTGGTCCAGGTTCACCGAAACGACCGGAGAGATCACCGATCCTTCCGGCGCGATAAACCCGGTCGACTGGGCCGCTCCAGCCGAGGGCAGGAGCAGCACCGAAAGAGCACACACCGCTATCGCACGTCCGGAAAGCCACTTCATGCCGTTCCTCTCCTCCGTCGCCCCAGGCAGCATACTCCAGAAGCGCTGTTTGCCCACACGAATCGAGGTACCCTTGGGGGGCGGAAGTAGGATTCCAACCCCCGCCAGCGCATGTGCCCACCCGCTATCCGGCCCGTCCACACACCGATTTTCACATATTTGCCTATTCTCGAATACCCAAAGATATTATTCTGCGTTGATACGAGTCTGTTGGGGCGCGTTCTGCGCTACTTCAGAGAGAGAAGAAGGAGTCGTTCGTGAGAACCACCTTCCCTTGGACGAACACATCAGACCGTCACGCGGGCCACCACGGCCGGCTTCCGCGCCTCACCAGGCTGCTCGCTCTCGCCGGCCGGGCCTTTGGGGGTTCGCGCCACGATCGCCCATCGCGCTTTGAGCCGTTGGAGCCCCGTGCATTGCTTGCCGCGGTTGCGTGGGACGGGGGCGGCGACGGGACGAGTTGGCACGATCCGCTCAACTGGGACAGCGACGTGGTACCGGTCGGGCAGGACGATGTAACGCTTGATGTCGCCGCGAACCCAACGGTCCTGTTCAACGCCACCACTGGCGCTCGGTCAATCAACAGCCTGCTGACCCGCGAGGCCATCACCTTCAGCGGAGGCTCGCTCACGCTTGCGACAGCCGCCACGATCGACGCGGCCACGGTCCGGCACAACGGCGGGACCTGGTTCGGCGGCACCTGGCAGTCGATCAACAGTGGGCAGGTCCTCGGAGGCGGCGGGACCATGTCCGGCGTCACGATGAACGCCGATGTGACCATCGGCCCGGCGGGGGTCTTGTCGGTGACCAACGGGTTGGTGCTCAACGGAACACTGCGAGTGGCGACCGGGCCAAGCTCCAACTCGTCGGTGTTCCAGTTTCTCCCCGGCACTCAATCGCTGGTTGGAACGGGTCAGGTGATAATGATCGCCGCGGGGGGTGGCCGCATGACGCTCGGCCTCGGTGGCGCGACGTCGCTGACAATCGGCCCGGGGATCACCATCTCCGGCAGCGGGAACATCAACCAGAGCGCCGCAAGCACGCTGGACAATCATGGGACGATCAACGCCAATGTCAGCGCGGCCACTCTCACAATCGCCGTCGGTTCGTTTACAAACTTCGGCTCAGCCCACGCAGGCGGCGGGGGTTCGCTCACCGTAAACGCGGCGGCGTGGAGCAACCCCGGGGCGATCACGGTCACCGCCGGCACGGTAAACCTGGGAGGCACCTTCGACGCGACGGGCGGAATCGGCACCTGGACAAACTCTGGCGGCGCGGTCAACCTCACCGGAACCGTGAACAACACAGCCTCAACCCTGACCCTCGCCGCGAACACCGGCGCCTGGGTTGTCTCCGGCGGACGGATCAACAACGGCCAGGTCGACATCCTCGCCGGCGGCGGGCTTTCCTTCACAAACAGCACCGCCAACACGCTCGACGGCCTGACCGTCAACGGAAACCTGGGCTTCACCGCCGCCGGGGCCCGCGCCGTGATCCTGAACAGCCTCACGCTGAACGGGACGGCCTCGTTCACATCCGCCAGCGGCGGGACGCTCACCTTCGGCACCGGCGCCTCGGGCGCCCAGTCCCTGCTCGGCGCCGCCACCATCTCGATGACCGGTTCACTGGTCACGATCACCAACAGCTCCGGCGCGGCCCTCACGTTCGGTCCCAACGTCCTCATCAGCGGGCGGGGGACGATTACCGGCGCTTCCGGCTCAATCATCAACCTTGGGACCATCCGCGCCAACTCCACCCCGGCCAACCAGTCGATCGGGATCAACGCCCCGGGGCTGGTCAACCTCGGGCTCATGGAGGCCGCGGGGGCCACCCTGTCGGTCAATAGCCTCGGCTGGACCAGCGCTGCGGGCACGATCTCGGTGCAGGGGGGGACGCTCAACCTCCTCCGCACCTACACGACCGCCGACCTGGGGCTGGCGAACTTCCTTCGGACGGGCGGCACGGTCAACGTCGGCGGCGTGCTGAATAACACCGCCGCCACCCTCGAACTCGACTCGTCCAAGGGCACGTGGATCGTGGCGGGCGGGACCATCAACGGCGGCACGATCAACACCTCCGGCGGCGCGGTGCTGGCCTTCGACGGCGTTGCGACTAATACCATCAACGGCGTCACCATCAACGGCACGATGGACCTCACCACCATCGGCTCGGCCCGGGCCACCGTTCTCGGGGGCCTCACCCTCAACGGCCTCGCCACAATCTCAACGGGCGCCACGCTGTTCTTCGGGACAAACCCCTCACCGCCGCAGTCGCTACTCGGGGCCGCCATCATCACGCTCACCGGCGGCACCGTGCACAACAACACCGGCAATACCCTCTCGCTGGGGTCGGGCGTCCTCGTGCAGGGCAACGGAACGGTCACCACGACCACGGGTTCGATCAGCAGCGCCGCGGCCATCAGGGCCACCACCGGATCCATGACCGTTTCCGGATCCTCCTTCACCAACTCGGGCACACTTGAAGCCCCAACCGGAAACACGCTGAGCGTCACCGCGACCAACTGGACGGGCCCGAGCGGAACCGTTTCTGTTCAGGGCGGAACCGTGATCGCCGGCGGCGGCTGGAGCACAACCGGCGGCAGCGGCACCGTCGAGCTGGCAAACGGGATACTTCGCTTCGCCGGGACCGTGAACAACACCGGCAACACCTTCGCGTTTGCCCCCGGCTCGATCGGAACCGTGGAACTGGCGGGAGCGACCTTCACATCCGGGAACTTCGACATCCTCGCGGGCCTCACCACCTCGATCACCTCCACGGCAACCTTCGCCGCGGGCGCCACCATCAACGGCGACCTGACACTCCCGGCGCTCGGTTCCTCGATGCGCGTCTCCGGGGGCATGACCCTCAACGGCACCGCGACCTTCGGCGGCGCGGGTGCGAGCCTGGTCTTCAACGGCGGTTCGCAGGTGCTCGGCGGCAACGCAAACCTCGTTATGGTAAGCGGTGGGTCGCCGGATGAAGTTTCCGCCTCGGCCGGGGCGACGGTCACGATCGGCCCCGGCGTCACCATCAGCGGCATCGGGCGGCTGAGCGCGGGCAATACCTTTGGCGGAACCGGGGCGTTCATCAACCAGGGTGTGATCGACGCCAACGTGAGCGCGGGCACTCTCTCGATCCAGCCCACAACGTTCCAGAACACCGGCATCGTTCGCGCGACCTCCGGCGGCATCCTCAGCCTCGCCACCAACGTGACCACCGCCGATATCGGCGACCTGCGCAGCGTTGGCGGCACCGTCAACCTCGCGAGCACGATCAACAACACCGCGTCCACGCTCGCGCTGAACGCAACGACCGGCTCCTACACCCTTCAGGCGGGCATGATCCTCGGCGGCATCGTCAGTGCTACCGGGGGCGCGAAGCTGGTCATTGGCAACGTAACCACCAGCCGCCTCAACGGCGTTACCGTGAACGGCGACCTTGACTTTACAACCAACAACTTCCCCGTCCTCCAGGTCCTCAACGGCCTCACGCTCAACGGCACCGCCACGATGCCGACCGCCGCGGCCACCATTATCTTCAACGGCGGCACGCAGATGCTGGACGGCACCGCCAGCATCGTCATGGTGTCGGGCGGCTCCCCTGACGAAATCAGCGCTTCGGCCGGTGCGGTCGTCACCGTCGGCGCGGGCGTCACCATCAGTGGCTCGGGGAGGATCGGCGCGGGCACGACCTTTGGTGGAACCGGAACGTTTATCAACCAAGGGACCATCAGAGCCTCGGCGGGAACACTCTCGCTCTATACCACGCTCACCAGCTTCACCAACCAGGGGCTGGTCGAAGCAGCCCCCGGCGGCACGCTCCAGCTCGCCAACGTCATGACCACCGCCCAGGTCGGCGACCTGCGCAACGCCGGGGGCGCGGTTCACCTTGCTGGCACGCTCACGAACACCGCGGCCACGCTCCCGCTCACCGCCACCACCGGCTCGTACACGCTCCAGGGCGGCATCATCGCGGGCGGGACCATCAGCGCCACCGGCGGCTCGAAGCTGATCATCGGCTCCGGGAACACCAACCGCCTCAGCGGTGTGACGATGAACGGAGACCTTGACTTTGTAACGGTACCTTTCCCGATCCTGCAGGTGCTCAACGGCCTCACGTTCAATGGAACCGCAACGCTGACCGGCGCCGGGGCCACCTTCGCCTTCAACGGCGGAACTCAGACGCTCGGCGGAGCAGCCAACATCGTCATGGTTACTTCCGGCAGCCCTGATTACATCACAGCCGACGCGGGGGCGGTCGTAACCCTCGGGCCCAGCGTCGTCATCAGCGGCATCGGCCGCATCGACTCGGGGGCCGTCTTCGGCGGCACGGGCACCTTTGTCAACCAGGGGACCGTGGACGCCAACCAGGCCTCCGGCGGCACGATCCAACTGATGAGCACGCTCACCAGTTTCACCAACCAGGGCGTGATGCGCGCCAGCGGCGGCGGCGCACTGCTGTGCAGCGGTGGAGCAGGCAGCCTGACGAACCTCTCTGCCGGCGTGCTCACAGGCGGGACCTACGAGGTCGTGGGCGCTTCGACGCTTACGACCCCGGTGGCAGCAGGCAGCATTACCACCCTCGGGGCGGGAACGACGGTGCTGCTTGACGCGGTGGGTTCAACATGGACGGCGCTGGGCGCCCTGGCCAACAACGGCGGCACCCTCGAACTCGCCAACGGGCACGCCTTCAACTTCGCGCCCGCGGGCAACACGTTCACCAACAGCGGCACCTTCGCCAAGTCCGGCACCGGCACCACGACCGTCGGCGCCCCGATCGCGTTCGTGAACACCGCCTCCGGCACCGTCGACGTGGAGGCCGGCACGCTCGCCATCGCCGGCTTGGGTGGCTCCAGCGCTGGAGATGTCAACATCCCCCTGGGCGGCACACTCCAGTTCGCCGCAGGCTTCACTCACAACTTCGGCTCCGTCATGGCGGGGGCCGGGACGGTCACCCTGGGCGCCTTCACGCACACCCTCAGCGGTCAGGTCACATGGACGGTCCCAACGCTGGCCATCGGCGCGGGCACGACCGTCACGGGGGGAAGCCTGACGCTCACCGCCGCCTCGATCGGGACGTCCATAACCCCGGGTGAACTCAATGTCATCGGGCCCATCGCCATCGTGGGCGGTGCGACGATCAACCTCGACATCGGTATCCAGGCGTACAACGGCCTTGTCAGCGTCGCCGCGGCCACCCCAGTGGTGATGAACGGGGAACTCATCTTCCTCGTCGGCGGCCTGGCAGGGACCAACACCGCCCTCTCGCTCAACAGTTCCGGTGCCACCGCGCTTTCCGGGAGCATCACCGGGCTCGCCTCCCTCACAACCAGCGGCGTCGGAGGCGTCTCCATCGGAACAGCCAACATC
>Ga0163144_10001037_pt1 | contig 65945 bp, 57 predicted proteins | sample OliLak19BULKMAT1_FD_123175 | JGI IMG/M metagenome (GOLD analysis project Ga0163144, IMG submission 123175) | Freshwater microbial mat bacterial communities from Lake Vanda, McMurdo Dry Valleys, Antarctica - Oligotrophic Lake LV.19.BULKMAT1 | ecosystem: Environmental > Aquatic > Freshwater >...
AGCCGCGCCTTGGTCGTCCAATCCCACCGTCGCCTCGTCGCCATCGCGCCCTCCGTCGATCGCCCAACTCCTACGGCGATCTCAGCACCGCGAATACAAGGGTGCGTCGATGACGCTCACCGACCAGGCTCGTGCTCCACGTCCATCACTATCCGCCAGTCACGTCGACGTGGAGCAAGATCGAGCATCTTCTGTTCCGCCAGATCACTCGGAACTGGCGCGGGCGACCGCTCACCGATCGCATGGCCGTCGTCCAGTTGATCGCGGCGACGACAACTAAAACCGGCCTCAAAGTCGAGAGTGCGCTCGACACGCGGACCTACGAGAGGACTTGCGAGAAGGGAACCAAGGTCAGCGATGCCCAGATGCAGGCGCCCGACATCACCGGCGACGCGTTCCATCCTGAATGGAACTACACCATCCGCCCGCGACCCGCCCTCAATCGGAGCGGTCAATGCGGCGGATGTCCTAACTCGCGATCTTCGCTTCCGGCGCATTGGCGACGAACCACGCATAGGCGCTGCGCAGCCCTTCCTCGAGACCGATCTTGGCGCGCCAGCCGAGGCCGTTGATGCGGCCGGTGTCGACGAGCTTGCGCGGCGTGCCATCGGGCTTCGAGCGATCGCAGACGAATTCGCCCGACCAGCCGATCACCTTGGCCAAGGTCTCGGCGAAGGCGCGGATCGTCAGATCGGTGCCGACGCCGATGTTCACGATCTCCGGCGCGTCGTAATTCGCGAGCAGGTAGGCGCACGCATCGGCGCAGTCGTCGACATGCAGAAACTCGCGCTTGGGCGTGCCGGTGCCCCAGATCTCGACGCTCCTGGCGCCGGTCTGCTTCGCACGATGGATCTTCACCATCAGCGCGCCGACGACATGGCTGTGCGCGAGATCGAAATTGTCGTTGGGTCCGTAGAGATTGGTCGGCATCGCGGCGATGAAATGCGCGCCATGCTGCTTGCGGTAGGCTTGGCAGAGCTTGATGCCGGCGATCTTCGCGATCGCATACCATTCATTGGTCGGCTCGAGCTGCCCGGTGAGCAGCGCGTCCTCGTTCAAGGGCTGCGGCGCAAGGCGCGGATAGATGCAGGTCGAGCCGAGGAAGAGCAGCTTCTCGACGCCGTTCTTCCACGCGGCATGGATGACGTTGGCCTCGATCATCAGATTCTCGTAGATGAAATCGGCGGGCTGCGTGTCATTGGCGACGATGCCGCCGACCCGCGCGGCCGCCAACACGATCGCATGCGGCCGCGCCCTCGCCATCCACGCATCCACGGAGTCCTGCCGCACCAGATCCACCTGCTCGCGTCCCGCCAGCAGCACGTCGCATCCCGACGGCGCCAATCGCCGAACCACCGCCGAGCCGACCATTCCGCGATGGCCGGCCACCCAGATGCGCTTGCCCTTGGGATCGAAGCTGCTCATGACGTGCTCTTGCGCCCCATGGCGTTGTGCTCGCGCTGCACCAGGTCGATGTCGCTCTTGACCATCTCCTTCACGAGATCGACGAAGCTGGTGGTGTGCTTCCATCCCAGCTTAGCGCGCGCCTTCGACGGATCGCCGAGCAGGAACTCGACTTCGGTCGGGCGGAAATACCGTGGATCGATTTCGACCACGGTCGCGCCGGTCTTCTCGTCGACGCCCTTTTCCTGTGCGTCCTTGCCCTTCCAGACGATGCGCCGGCCCGTCTCCGCGAATGCCCGTACGACGAACTCGCGCACCGTGTGCGTTTCGCCCGTCGCCAGCACGAAATCATCCGGCTCGGGCTGCTGCAGGATGCGCCACATCCCTTCGACGTAGTCGCGCGCATGGCCCCAATCGCGGCTGGCATCGATGTTGCCGAGATAGAGGGTCTTCTGGATGCCCAGATGAATCGCCGCGACGGCGCGCGTGATCTTGCGCGTGACGAAGGTCTCGCCGCGCGTCGGCCCCTCGTGGTTGAACAGGATGCCGTTGCACGCGTACATGCCGTAGGCCTCACGGTAATTCACCGTGATCCAATAACCGTAGAGCTTCGCGGCGGCGTAGGGGCTGCGCGGGCGAAACGGCGTCGTCTCGCGCTGTGGTCGTTCCTGGACCAGGCCGTACAGCTCGGACGTCGATGCCTGATAGAAACGAGTCGTCTTCTCCATCTTGAGGATCCGGATCGCCTCGAGCAGGCGCAGCGTCCCGATGCCGTCGGAGTTCGCGGTGTACTCGGGCGTCTCGAAGCTGACCTGCACGTGGCTCTGCGCCGCCAGATTGTAGATTTCGCTCGGCTGCGTCTCCTGCACCAGGCGGATAAGATTGGTCGCGTCGGTCATGTCGCCGTAGTGCATGAAAAAACGCACGTCGCGCTCATGCGGGTCGGCGTAGAGATGATCGACCCGCGCGGTGTTGAACGACGACGACCGGCGCTTCAACCCATGCACCTCATAGCCCTTGGCGAGCAGGAGTTCTGCGAGGTAGGCGCCATCCTGCCCCGTAATGCCGGTGATCAGGGCAGTCTTGCGGCCGTCGGCCGTGGAGCGCGCAGTCATGAGCGTGGCGGATCCTTGATATCGAGGAGAAGTCCCGAGCCGCGGCTGATTACCACCCGCGGGGCTGCACCGACAACCGGCGAGCGTGATCCGATAACGCCTGTCGCTGGCGCCGCCTTCCCTGTATCTTCAGCCCGATTCTAGGAAGTGAGATGACGACAGAGACGCCACCGCAGAAATCGCCCTCGACGCCGCCCGCCCCGTCGACGCCGGTCGAGCCGACGCTCAAGCCGACACCCGGGTTTTCAGCGCCTGATGCCTGGCGCATCGACGGGATCAGCCCCACGCTCCAGAATCGCGCCGCTCAGGCGGCGGCCGAGTCCAATCAGCCGCTGGCGGATTGGCTGACCAAAGCCGTGGACGACGCCATCTCCTTCCGCCCGGGCTCGAAATGGCCGGCCGGCCTGACCGGGTTTGCCATCGGCGCCGCGGCGAGCGCCGCGGTTGCTCTGGGCATCATGACGCTTGCGACGCCGCCCGTACCGCGTCCAGCCGATATCGCGCGCGCGCCGACGTCGGTGGTGGCGCCAACCCCTGTAGCGGCGCCGGCTCCCGTCCAAGCCGCCTCCCCGCCCCAGCCGCCTGCCGCTCCGCCTGCGGCGACGCCAGTGCCCCCAACCCCAGCCGCGACTCCGCCAGCGGTCACGCCTGCGCCGAGTTTCTCGGTTGCGTCTCCGCCACCCTTGCCGCCGCTCGACCCCAATGATCCGCAGGCCGAACTCAAGCGCGCCGCCCAAGGCGGCGACGCGGCGGCGCAGTTCACCCTTGCCGCGCGCTATGCGGCGGGCGACGGCGTCGCGCAGGATTGGGCCGAGGCGTTCAAATGGTTCAGTCTCGCGGCCGCCGCCGGGATGCCGACGGCGCAGCACAATCTCGCCGTCATGTACGAACGCTCGCGCGGCACCGACCAGAATCTCGACGAAGCGGCCAAATGGTACGCCAAGGCGGCGGAGCAGGGTTATCCGCCGTCGCAATACAATCTGGCCGTCGCCTATGCCCGCGGCTGGGGATTGCCGGTCGATACCCTGAAGGCCGTGGAGTGGTTCGAGCGTGCGGCCGAACGCATTCCGCAGGCGAACATCGCGCTGGCTGAAATCTTCGAGGGCGGGCTCGGCGTGCCGCGCGATCTCGCCCGCGCGCGCAGCTACTACCAGCTCGCCGAGACGGCCGGCGATCAACGTGCGGCGCAAAAGCTGCGACAGCTCACTCCGGAAGTGGTGCAGCGCGAGATCACCAAGGAAGTCCAGATCCTGCTCGGCAAGCTGCGTTTCAACACAGGCGGCACCGATGGCCGCGCTGGTCCGCGCACCGTCGCCGCGATCAAGGAATTCCAGCGCACGGCCGGCGTGCCGGGCGACGGCAAGGCGACGCAGGCGCTGCTCGAACTCCTGCGCTCGGTCGCGCCGAGCGGCTGACGAAGTTCAGGTCGCGTAGTCGGGATCTTCCTTGTCGAGTATCCGACGCCACGCATCGAGATGCATGCGGGAATCGACCTTGTCGCCCCAGGGACCGAGATAGTTGCGCCGGTACTTGTCCGGGATCAGGCGCAGCTTGCGACCGGTCGATAGCGCCGTGATCTGGCACATCGCGCTGCGCTCGGCGCTATAGCACTCATCGAACGCCTCATGGACGGTGCGACCGACCACGGTCACGCCGTGATGCGCCATCACCATGACGGTCTTGTCGCCGAGGAGTTGCGCGATCCGGTCGCCCTCGTCGGTGTCGGCGACCGGCGCGCAACCCTCGTAATCGTAGACGATGCGATCGTTGAGCATGAGGTTGTTGTGATGCGCGAGCACGAGTTCGGTCTCGTCCAGCATCGACAGTGCAGTCAGGTACCGCGGATGGACGTGCACGACGCAGGTCGCCGCCGGCTTCTGCAAATGGATGCACGCGTGGATATGAAAGGCGACCTTGCGCAGCTCGCCGCTGCCGCGGATCACCTTGCCGTCGAGATCGCACACGATCAGCGAACTGGCGGTGATCTCCTGGAACAGCAGGCCGCGGGGATTGATCAGGAAGAGCGGCGTCTTGCCAGGCAGCATCAGCGAATTGTGATTGCCGATCTGGTCATTCCAGCCCAACCGCGCCGACACGCGAAACACGGCCGCCATGTCGCAGCGCAGCTGCCACTCCGTGTCGTCGGCCCTCGCGTTCGAGACGTCCCGGATGATCGTCGCCATATCGCTTCCCCCTGGTCCTCTTCGACGAATTTCGCGCACGCCTTATACCAGGATACGATGCAGCCGTGACAACCACGTCCAATCGCAGCGCCGAGACGATGCCGACGAGTCAGCCGGCCGATCCGCTGCTGCGCGTGCGCGGCTTGCGCGTCGAGTTCTCCGGCGTGCCGGTCGTCGACCGGATCGACCTGGACGTGCCGCGCGGCGGCGCGCTCGGGATCGTCGGTGAGTCCGGATCGGGCAAGAGCGTCACGGCATTGTCGATCATGGGTTTGCTCGGCTCTCCCGGCCGCGTGACGTCGGGCTCGATCGAACTCGCGCGGCGCGATCTCCTGACGCTGCCGGAGACGCAGATGCGCGCGATCCGCGGCGGCCGCATCGGCATGATCTTCCAGGAGCCGATGACCTCGCTCAATCCGCTGCTCACGATCGGCGATCAGATCGGCGAGATGCTGCGCTTCCATCGCGGCGCCGACCGCAGCGCCGCGCGCCGTGCCGCGATCGAGTTGCTGCGCGTTGTCGAGATTCCGTTGGCGGAGCGCCGCGTCGACGAGTATCCGCACCGGCTCTCCGGCGGCATGCGCCAGCGCGCGATGATCGCCATCGCCATCGCCTGCCGCCCCGAATTGCTGATCGCCGACGAGCCGACGACCGCGCTCGACGTCACCATCCAGGCGCAGATCCTCGACCTGCTGCGCGGCCTGCAGCGCGATCTCGGCATGGCCATCATCCTGATCTCGCACGATCTCGGCGTCGTCGCCGAGTTCGCGCAGCGCGTGGTCGTGATGTATGCGGGGCGTGTGGTCGAGCAGGCGCCCGTGCACGCGCTCTTCCGACGCCCGCTCCACCCCTATACCGGCGCCTTGCTCGCCTCGAGCCCCAAACTCCATCGCACCGAAGCGCGGCTGGTGGCGATCGAAGGCATGATTCCGAGCCCAGCCGATCCACCTGCGGGCTGTCGATTCCACCCGCGCTGCGCCTTCGCACAGCCTCCCTGCAAGATCGCCGAACCTGCGATGCTCGAGCTCGAGCCGACGCACTTGGCCGCGTGCATCCGCCATACCGATTACGGCGCTTCGGTCCACGCAACCGCCCGCGTCGCGCTGATGCCGCCGCCGCTCGAAACGCCGACGCCACCGCGTCACGCGACCAACGACATCTTGCTCGAGGTCGAAAACCTCACGAAGCATTTCCCGATCCGGCCAGGTTTCTTCGGCGGGTCGCGTTCCGCCGTGCGAGCTGTCGACGGCGTCAGCTTCACCGTGTCGCGCGGCGAGACGCTGGCGCTGGTCGGGGAATCGGGCTGCGGCAAGACGACCACGGGCCGCTTGCTGCTGCGACTGCTCGAGCCGAGCAGCGGGCGGATCCGCTTCGCCGGCCAGGAATTGACCGCCATGACGGACAACGCGTTGCGCGCCGTGCGGCGCGATCTGCAGATGGTGTTCCAGGATCCCGGCGCTTCCGTCAATCAGCGCATGACGGTCGGCGACATCATCGCGGAGCCCCTGGTCATTCACGGCATCGGCGATCGTGCGAGCCAGCGCGCGCGCGTGCGCGAACTCCTGCAACGTGTCGGGCTGGAGCCCGATCACGCGACGCGCTATCCGCACAGCTTCTCCGGCGGCCAGCGGCAGCGCATCGGCATCGCGCGCGCGCTGGCGCTCAACGCCAAGCTTCTGGTCTGCGACGAGCCGGTCTCCGCGCTCGACGTGTCGATCCAGGCGCAGATCGTGAATCTGATGCAGGATCTGCAACGTGAGTTCGGCCTGACCTATCTGTTCATCAGCCACAACCTCGCGGTCGTGCGGCACATCGCCGATCGCGTGGCGGTGATGTATCTCGGCAAGATCGTCGAAATCGCGGACAAGGAACGCCTCTACGCCGATCCCAAGCATCCCTACACCCAGGCGCTGCTCTCCGCCGTGCCGATCGCGGATCCCGACCTCGCCCGTCAGCGCATCATGCTGCAGGGCGATGTGCCGAGCCCGATCGATCCGCCCGCGGGCTGTCGCTTTCACACGCGTTGTCCGCAGGCGCAGCCGGTCTGCCGCGAGCGCGAGCCGCCGCTGGTTGCGGTCGGCGCCGGCCAGATCGCGGCCTGTCACCTCGTGCCGGCAAGCGCGGCCTGAACGGGGCGGTCAGATCGGCGCGAGATTCGCGCCGTTGCGATGCCAGGCCTCGAGAGTCTGCAGCATGCGCTGCAGCGCATCTTCGAGGGTCTCGAACGTCGAGCCGGCGCGATGCGGCGTGACCACCACGTTGTCGAGCGCCAGCAACGCCTCCGGCACCGCCGGCTCGCCATCGATGACGTCGAGCCCGGCGCCGAAGAGCCGCCCGCTCCTCAGCGCGTCGACCAAGGCGGCCTGATCGATCAACGATCCGCGACCGACATTGACGACGATGCCGTGAGGCGGCAGTGCCGCGAGCACGCCGGCATCGACGAGATGGCGTGTCGTCACACCGCCGGGCACCGCGAGCGCGAGATGATCGCTCATCGCGGCGAGGTCGCGCGGCGTCGCCGCATAGCGATAGGGCGATCCGGCGATCTCGCGCCGATTGTGATAGGCGACGCTCATCCCGAAACCTTCAGCGCGACGCGCGATCTGCGAACCGATACTGCCGAGGCCGAGGATGCCGAGCCGACGTCCGGTGATCCGGTGCATCGTCGGGAACGCGACGCGTCCCCACTTGCCCTCGCGCACGAAGCGATCGCCCCGCGTGGTGCCGCGCGCGACGTCGAGCAGCAGTGCGATCGCCATGTCGGCGACGCAATCGCCGCCGATGCCCGCCAGATTGGCGATTGCCACCGGCGCCGCATGCAGCGCGGCGAGATCGAGCTGGTCGTAACCGATGCCCGCGTTGAGCACGAAGCGCAGCCGCGGCAAGGTGGACAGCGCCGGCGATCCAACGGGTGCGGCCGCGATCACCATCTCGATCCGGTCCCGCAATGGCGCCGGGAGTGACGCGATATCGCTTTCCTTCGCGACGACATGGAGCCGCCAGTGCTTGCCGATCTCCTCGACGAGGCGCGCAGCCAGTGTTCCGACCAGTACGATCTCAGCTGCGGCGTCCTTCGTCTCGCGCATCTCGTCCCCCAACTGGTCGCGGAAACAGGCGCCTTGGAACCGCGCGACTCCAGACTCTGGTTTGGTCTACTATGCCGACCGCGTCGTGGTCCAACCGCGCATCCAGGGGGAAAGATGATGAAGCTTCGCAAGCTGCTGATCGCCGGGCTCTGCCTATCCGTGGTCTCCATGCCGATGCTGGCCGAAGCCCAGAAGAAGGGTGGCGAGATCCTCGTCGGCATGTATGTCGGCGCCAACAGCATCGATCCGCATTTCTCGGCGTCGTATCCGACGCGCACGATGCTCTACCCACTCTACGAGACGCTGTTCACCGTCGGCGAGACGGGCACGCCCATTCCAATGCTGGCCGAGGAGCTGGCGATCTCCGCCGATGGACTCACCTACGATTTCAAGCTCCGGCAGGGCGTGAAGTTCCACAACGGCAAGACGATGACCGCCGAAGACGTGAAGGCCTCGCTGGAGCGGTACGCCAGGTTCAGCCCTGATCGGATCTCCTTCGCGCCGGTGACGGCGATCGAGACGCCCGATCCCTATCGCGTGGTGATCCGACTCAAGGAGGTGAGCCCGTCCTTCCTCGATCGCCTCGCCTCGCCGACCTCGCCGACGTCGATCATTCCGTCGGAGCAGGCGTCACGCGAACTCAACAAGACCGACAATATCGGCACCGGTCCGTTCCGCTTCGGCGAATGGGTGCCCGACAGCCACATGACGTTGGAACGCTTCGACGGCTACTCGCCGAACATGAAGGCGACCGGCCCGGATGGGTTCGGCGGGCGCAAGACGGTATGGGCCGATCGCGTGCGGCTGCGCTTCCTGCCTGAGGCGAGCGCGCGCGTCGCGGCGCTCGAGAGCGGCCAGGTCCATTTCATCGAGGACGTGCCGCAGCCGAGCGTGAAACGCCTCCAGGGCAATGCGAAGATCGCGATCGAGAATCTCGCGGCCTTCCAGATGCCGGTCGTCTATCTCAATCACGCCCTCGCGCCGACCAACAATGTCGGTGTGCGCCGCGCGATCCAGGCCGCGCTCGACATGGACGAAGTCATGCTCGCGGCATCGGGCGGCGTGCACAAGCTCAACCATGCCTGGGTCTATGACGGCAACGCGTTCCACAACGACGGCGGCAAGGCGCTCTACAACATCAACGACGCCGCCAAGGCGAAGCAGATCCTGAAGGATTCCGGCTACAAGGGTGAACCGATCATCTTCAACGTCGCCAGCATCGCCTGGATGCAGCGCGTCGGCGTGCTCGTGACCGAGCAGCTCAAGGCGGCGGGACTGAACGTCGAACTGCGCTCGATGGACTGGCCGACGCTCGCCTCGATGGCGAACGGCAATGCCGGTTGGAACATGGCGACGTCCGGCTTCGGCTCGCAGCCTTTCGTCGGCGCGTGGAGCTATCAGCGGCTGTTCGTGGGCGAGTTCAACCTCGCGCGCGCCGTCGACGACAAGGTGATGGAGGAGGCATGGTCGCGCTTCAACAACAGCCTGGATGTCGAAAAGCGCAAAGCCGCATGGCGCGATATCCAGACGCGCTCCTACGACCAAGTCTATGTCGTGAAGCTCGGCGACATGGGCATGTCGCATGCGCGCTCGGCTCAGCTCAAGGGCTTCCGCGCCTACGCCGGCGCGACGCGGCTCTGGGACACCTGGCTGGATTAGCGGCCACGAGGGACCACGAGGCGAGCTGAATGGGGCGCTACATCGCGCACCGGCTGGCGACGACGGTCGTGGTTCTCGTCGTCGTCAGCTTCATCTCCTTTTCCATCATGCAGCTGGTTCCCGGTGATCCGGCCATCATCATGGCCGGGCTCGGCGCATCGGGCGACCAGGTGCAGCGCATCCGTGAGCAATTCGGTCTCGACCAGCCCTTCATGTTCCAGCTCGCGCGGTGGTATGGCGGCCTGCTGGTCGGAGATCTCGGCGAGTCGATCACGCTGTCGCGCCCGGTGATCCAGGCGCTGGCCGAGCGCGCGCCGGCGACGCTCGCGCTGGCCGGCGTCGCCCTGGCCTTGACCCTGGCCATCGGCGTCGGCGCCGGCGTCATCGCGGCGCTGCGACAGAACAGCTGGATCGACCGGCTGGTGATGGCGATCGCCGTCTTCGGCGTCTCCGTGCCGAGCTTCTGGCTCGGCCTGCTCTTCATCATCGTCTTCGGCGTCATGCTCGACGTGCTGCCGACCGGCGGCTACGCGCCGCTGGCCGAAGGATTCACCGCTTGGATCAAGAGTCTGATCCTGCCAGCCGTGTCGCTTGCGTTGCTGCAGATCGGCTTGCTCGCGCGCATCACGCGCGCCGCGATGGTCGACGTGCTGCAGCAGGATTACATGCGCACCGCGCGCGCCAAGGGGCTGCCCGACTGGGTGCGCATCGGCAAGCATGCCTTCATCAATGTGCTGGTGCCGGTCGTCACGGTGATCGGCATCATCTTCGGGCTGATGCTCTCCGGTTCGGTGGTGATCGAGACCGTCTTCGCCTTTCCCGGCATCGGCAGGCTGATGGCGAACGCGATCCTCACCCGCGACTACCCGGTGATCCAGGGCGGGCTGCTGGTGACCGCCTTCGCCTTCGTGCTGCTCAACCTGCTCGTCGATGTCTTCTACAGCTGGATCGATCCACGCATCCGCTATGACTGACCGGATCTTCGCGCTGTTTCGCCGCATCGGGCGCAATCGGATGCTGCTCGCGGGCGCACTGCTCTGCGTCGTCGTCGCGATCATGGCGCTCGGCGCGGATCTGCTGACGACGCGCAGCCCGGTGCGCACGCGCATGCGCGATGCCTTCCAGCCGCCCTCGGCGCAGTTCCTGTTCGGCGCAGATCAACTCGGTCGCGACGTCTTCGCGCGGGTGATGTTCGGCGCGCGCCTGTCGCTGCTGATCGGACTCGCGACCGTCGGAGTCACGGCGATCGTCGGCACGCTGGTCGGTCTCGCTTCGGGGTATTTTCGGCGCCTCGACGACATCCTCATGCGGCTGATGGATTCGATGATGGCGTTTCCCGCGATCCTGCTCGCCGTGGGCATCACCGCGGCGCTCGGGCCATCGGGCGTCAACGCAGTCTTCGCGCTGTCGGCCGTCTACATCCCGCGCACCGCACGCATCGTGCGCTCCTCCGTGCTCGTGGTGCGCGAGATGGAGCACGTCACGGCGGCGCGCGCGCTCGGGGCGACCAGCCGGCGGGTCATCCTGCGCCACGTGCTGCCCTACTGCATGGCGCCGCTGATCGTGCAGCTCACCTTCGTGTTCGCCTACGCCATCCTCGCCGAAGCCGCGCTGAGCTTCCTCGGCATGGGTCCGCCGCCGCCCGCGCCGACCTGGGGCAACGTGATCGCCGATGGCCGCGACTATCTTCGCGAAGCGCCATGGATCTGCCTGTTCCCGGGCATCGCGATCTCGCTCACCGTGCTCGGCCTCAACCTGCTCGGCGATGGCTTGCGCGACTTCCTCGATCCACGCCTGAAGATCCAGCAGAGCTGAACACAAAGCGGTTCCGGGTTCCGATTTCGAAACCCGGAACCCGGAACCCGTTTTTCTTCAGTCGACCGAGAAGATGTCGGTTGGCGACGTGAACAACCCGATCGCGACCTCGACGCACACGCCGAGGACCAGCGCCGCCAGGACGACGCGCAGCTTTTCCCCCGAGAGCTTGGCGCCGACGCGCGCGCCGAGCTGCGCGCCGATCACGCTCGTGCCCGCGAGCACGCTGCCGAGCACGACGTCGACGGCGTGACTCGTCATCGCCTGCAGCACCGTCGTCGCCGCCGAGGTGATCGCGATCTGCACCAGCGACGTGCCGATCGTCGTCGAGGTGCGCATGCCCAGCACATAGATCATCGCCGGCACCATCACGAAGCCGCCGCCGACACCCATGATGGCCGTCAGGATCCCGACAAAAATCCCGATCGCCACGGGCAGCAGCGCACTGATGTAGAGCTGCGAACGTCGAAAGCGGATCTTGAGCGGCAGGTTATGGATCCAGAAATGGCGCCTCTTGCGGCCCACGGGAGCCTGCCCTGCCTTCTGTCGACGGATGGCACGCACGCTCTCGATCATCATCGTGGACCCGAGCGCGCCGAGGAGCAGGACGTAGCAAAGCCCGATCACCAGATCGACCTGTCCGAGTTGGCGCAGCAGGATCAGCAATCTGACACCCATGCTCGCTCCGACCAGGCCGCCGAACGTCAATGCGGCGGCCATGGTCAGGTCGACATTGCCGCGGCGCCAATGCGCCAATGCGCCCGACACCGACGACGCCATCACCGGCATCGCGCCGGTGGCCACGGCGAAATTCGTCGGAATGCCCAGCAGGATCAGCAGCGGCGTGAGCAGGAACCCGCCACCGACCCCGAGCATGCCGGACAGAAAGCCGATCCCGCCACCCAGCAATGCCGGCACCAGCGCCGGAACGGTGAGATCGACGATCGGCAGATGGAGATCGAGCATGCGGTGGAATCACTTGGTAGGAGAAAAGAGAAAAGTGGTTCCGTGTTTCAAATTCGGAAAACGGAACCGGTTCAGATCCCCAGCTGCGCGCGGTCGATGTCGTTCATCACGATGGCGAGGACGTCGAAGCGCTCGATGCGCGGGCCGGAATGCACCGCCCAGAGACATCCGGAATGGCCGTAGTGAACGCTGGTAGGCGGGCGCAGGGGATCATGGAAGTCGTAGATGCGCCCGGCCTCCTGGCCCTTCTCGACCCAGGCGCCGCCGCCATGGAACGCATGGAAGATGCCGCCATGCGGCGCGGTGAGGATCGCCTTGCCGGGGTCCGGCACGCCCATCAGACGCGTCGGCGTCGACGGCGCCTCGATCTTGCCTTCGATCGCGCCGTAGAGCTTGAGCATGTTGCGCAAGCCGCGCTCGATGATCGCCAGCGTGTCGTTGCCGATGCGCGAGAGCCCGCCGAGTTCCGCGCTCAGGGCCGGCACGCCGAGATGATCGGCGATCGTCATAAAGCTGTTGGTGTGGTCGGATTCCTCGAGGATCGCGTGATACGGCGCCCCCCAGGCGATGCCGATGTCGATATTGGCGCGCATCTGCTTGGGATCGTCGACGTAATGCGAGCAGGTGTTCGGCGCCGTGTCGTGGTAGGTGCCGCCGGTGTGGATGTCCATGTTGTAGTCGGTGATCGGCAGCAGCACGCGCGTCACGTAATCCGCGAGCATCTCGGTGAAACTGCCGTTGCGATCTCCCGGAAAGACGCGGTTGAGATCGCGGCCATCGGCGGGACACAGTCGATGGCCGACTTCGACCGCCGGCAGGTCGAGCGACGGGATGATGATGATGCGGCCCTGGACCTGCGCCGGCTCCAACTCGCGCGCGAGATTGAGCAGCCCGACCTGCCCGTCATACTCGTCGCCATGCGTGCCGGCGGTGAGCAGGAAGGTCGGTCCGCTGCCATTCCTCACCACGACGACGGGAATGCCGCAGACTCCGAGTCCGGAATGGGTATGCGGCTTGGGCACGCGGATATGGCCGAATTGCTTGCCGGCCTTGTCGAAATCCACGTCGGCGCGCACGCGCGGACGCTCGGTCTTCGGATCGGGGAGGCTGCGCATGGCTATCCTTGCAATGTCCGGTGAAAATTGGGGCACGGGCATGATCTGAGCCGGCATGAAACCTGGCGGTCAAGCGCCTGCGACATGGCTTCTACCTATTCTCCCGCGCGTCGGAAACTCCTAGGATCGCCTTCGCCACGCAGGGCAGGGAGAGCGAAGCGATGAACACGATGCGGTCGGTGGACATCGACAAGGAGGCCGAGCTGGAGTTGCGGCGCGATCTCGCGGCGGCATTCCGCGTCTGCTCGCGGCTCGGCTACAATTCGGGCATCGGCAATCATTTCAGCCTGATGCTGCCGGGCAGCGAAGGGCATTACCTGCTCAACCCGAAGGGCCTGCTGTTCCAGGAGATCACGGCGTCCAACCTGATGGTCGTCGATTACGACGCCAAGGTGGTCCGTGGGACGGGGCAAGTGCGGCCGGTTGCGTTTCACATCCATGCGCCCATCCACAAGGCGCGTCCGGATGCGCGCTGCGTGCTGCACGTGCATCCGCCCAACATCACGGCGCTGTCGCTGATCGAGAAGGGGCGCCTCGCCCTCGCGCACCACAACAATCTGATCATCAACGATCGCGTCGCCTATGACGACGCCATGACCGGCCCGGCCGGCGGGCTCAAGGAAGGCTATCGGCTTGCCGAGGCGCTCGGCGACAAGACGGTGATGGTGATGGCCAATCACGGCATCCTCACGGTCGGTCCGACCGTCCATGACGCGTTCCACGAGCTGCTCGTCGCCGAACAGACCTGCGGCTATCAGCTGATGGCGATGTGGACGGGCGAGCCTTTGCGCCGCCAGCCCGACAATCTGCGTTGGAACTACCGAGGCGTGTGGAGCGACAAGCTCGAGGGCCGCGAGTTGCTCGACGCCTGGCGCCGCGTCCTCGATCGCGAGGAGCCCGACTATCGCACCTGACAGCGCAATGACATTGCCTGCGTGATGGTCGCGGACTAACGTCCATCGAGGTGGGGTCCTGGCCCCACAGGGAATTTTTGGGGAGAAGCTCATGATCACACGTCGTCGTTTCCATATCGCAGCCGCGGGCGCGGGCGTCGCGGCCAGCAGCATCGGCGCACCTGCCATTGCGCAGAAGAAGGGCGGAGAGGCGGTCGTCGCCCAGCAATCGCCGCCGCCGTCGCTGGATGCGCAGACTACCTCCGCCCAGCACGCCCGCAACATCACGACCCACATCTGGGAAACGCTCTACGCGCGCGACGAGAGCGGCAATGTCGTGCCGGACCTCGCCGAAGGCGTGAACGTCTCGCCGGACGGGCTCAGCTATAGCTTCAAGCTGCGCAAGGCGAAGTTCCACAACGGCAAGGACATGAATTCGACCGACGTCAAGGCGTCGATGGAGCGCTACAAGAAGGTCGGCAACAGCAGCCAGGTGCTGCGCGACGTGGCCGCGTTCGAGGCGCCGTCGGCCGACACCTTCGTCATGAAGCTCGGCCGGCCGGTGCCCAGCCTGCTCGACGGCATCTCGAGCCCGCGCGCGATCTTCGCGATCATGCCGGCCGATGAGGCCGCCAAGGAGGTCAACAAGATCGACCACATCGGCACCGGGCCGTTCCAGTTCGTCGAGTACCGGCCGGACTCGCACGTCAAGCTGCGGCGCTTCGACGGCTACGTGCAGAACACCGCGTATCAGGGGCGCGACGGCTTCGCCGGCAAGAAGACCGCGCATCTCGACAGCGTCATGATCCGCTTCATGCCCGAGGCCGGTGCGCGCGTCGCCGCACTCGAGGCCGGCGAGATCCACATCAACGAGCTGATCCCGACGCCGGCGGCGAATCGGCTCAAGAGCAACCGCAACATCAAGATCCACGAGATGATGCCCTGGGCCTTCCAGGTCATCATCATGAACCACTCCCAGGGCATGATGGCGAACCTCAAATTCCGCCAGGCCATCCAGGCGGCGCTGGACTACGAGGAAATCATCGCCATCGCCAATGATGGCCTCTATCGCATGCTGCATGGCTGGCAGCATCCCGGCGGCACCTACTTCGCCGGCGACATCGGCAAGGATCTCTACAACCAGAAGAACATGGCGAAGGCGAAGCAGCTGCTCGCCGAGTCCGGGTACAAGGGCGAGGAGATCGTGTTCCTCGGCGATTCCACCATCGCCAACCACAAGGGTGTCACCGAGGTCGGCTCGGAACAGCTCAGGAAGTTCGGCATCAACATCAAGACGCTGATCGTCGACTGGCCGACCGCGTCGACCATGCGCCTCAAGCCCGAGGGCTGGCATCTCTGGGCGCTCGGCATGGGCATCGAGCCCTATGAGGGCCCGTTCAACGTCGCGGGCTTCTTCGTCAAGCCGCAGCTGCAGACGCATGTCGAGGACCCGATCCTCGAGGAAGCCTATGGGCGGCTGCAGAACTCAGCGCAGCTCGAGGACCGCAAGAAGGCGATGGCCGACATCCAGCGCCGCATGTACGACAACGTCACCGCGATCAAGCTGGGCGATTTCGGCATCATCCAGGGCGCACGCGCGAACGTCGAGAACTTCAAGCCCTACCGCGCCCCGCGCATGTGGGACGTCTGGCTGGCTTGAGAGCGCTCATCCCCTCCTGTCGCGCTTCGCGCGATAGGAGGGGTGGCAGCCGCGCAGTGGCTGACGGGGAGACTTCGTGGACGCCGTGTTCAGGGAACCTCCCCGCCCTCGCTTCGCTCGGGCGCCCCTCCTATTTCCGCTGCGCGAAAACAGGAGGGGGTGGAATCAAATTCGCGCGGCCCTTCCGAGCACCATGATCCGCTTCCTCGCCAACCGCCTGATCGCCGCGGTGCCGGTCCTGTTGATCGTCTCGCTGATCACTTTCGTACTGATCTATTTCGTGCCCGGCGACGTCTCCGCCGAGCTCGCCGGCCCAGGAGCGGGCAAGGAAGAAGTGGCGCGCATCCGCGCCGTCTACGGTCTCGACCGGCCATTCCACGAACGCCTCCTCGGCTGGTACGCCGCCCTTCTGCAGGGCGATCTCGGTCAATCCGTGCTGCTCGGCCGCAGCGTCACCGCCGCCATTCTCGAACGCCTGCCGATCACGCTCTCGCTCACCGGCCTCGCGCTGCTGCTATCGGTCACCATCGGCATCGCCACCGGCGTGCTCGCGGCGATGCGAGTCAACACCTGGGTCGACCAGGCGACGATGACGGTGGCGCTCGCCGGTCTCTCCTTGCCGGATTTCTGGCTCGGCCTTGTCATGATCTACTTCTTCGCGGTCACGCTCGGCTGGCTGCCGACCGGCGGCTATGTCGAGCTCACCGTCGATCCGCTCGGCTGGCTGCGCTCCATGGCCCTGCCCGCGCTCGCGCTCGCGCTGACGCAGATCGGCCTGCTCGCCCGCATGACCCGCGCCTCCATGCTCGACGTCCTGCGCCAGGATTTCATCCGCACCGCGCGCGCCAAGGGCCTGCCGAACCGGATCGTCATCGGCAAGCATGCGCTCGCCAACGTGATGATCCCTGTCGTGACGGTCATCGGCCTCAGTGTCGGCATCCTGCTCGGCGGCGCAATCGTGATCGAGCAGGTCTTCTCGATCCCCGGCGTCGGGCGACTGATCATCGGCGCGATCCTGCGGCGCGATTTCCCGGTGATCCAGGGCGGACTGCTTCTGACCGCGACGATCTTCGTGCTCGTCAACCTGCTCGTCGACGTGCTCTACGCCGTCGTCGATCCGCGCGTGCGCTATGACCGTTGAGACACCTGCCCTCGTCGCGCCGACGCCGCTGTGGCGGCGCCTGCTCAACCACCACTCGTTCCTCATCGGCGCGACGCTGTTCGGGAGCGTCGTGCTGGTGGCGCTGCTCGCGGATTTGATCTCGCCGCATGATCCGTTGCGCAACAATTTCCGCTACCGGCTCGGCGCACCCAACGACATCCATTGGATCGGGACCGATCGCGCGGGGCGCGACGTGCTGAGCCGGATCTTCCATGGCAGCCGCGTCTCCCTGCGCATCGGGCTGATGGTCGTCGTGGTGACCGGCGTGTTCGGCGCGCTGATCGGCGGCCTCGCCGGTTATTTCCGCCGCATCGACAACGTCGTGATGCGCGTGATGGACGCGATGATGGCGTTTCCGGGCATCCTGCTCGCCATCGCCATTGCCGCGGTGCTCGGGCCATCCGAGTTCAACGCGGTGCTCGCGCTGTCGATCACCTACACGCCACGCACGGCGCGCGTGGCGCGCGCGGCGGTGCTGGTCATTCGCGAGATGCCTTATGTCGAAGCGGCGCGCGCCGTCGGCGCCGGGCATGCGCGCATTCTGCTCACCCACATCCTGCCCAACAGCCTGACGCCGCTGGTGGTGCAGCTCACCTACGTCTTCGCGATCACCATCCTCGCCGAGGCCGTGCTGAGCTTCATCGGCGTCGGCCCGCCGCCGCCGCTGGCGACCTTCGGCAACATCATCGCCGATGGCCGCGACTTCATTCAGGAAGCCCCGTGGATCTGCCTCTACCCGGGCCTCGCCATCGCGACGACCGTGCTCGGCCTCAACCTGATCGGCGACGGGCTGCGCGACGCGCTCGATCCGCGCATGAAGGTCGATCTGCGATGACCATGCCGCTGCTCTCGATCCGCGGCTTGTCGGTCGCATTCGGCAACGCGAAAGTCGTGGAGGACGTCAGTTTCGACCTCGCGGCAGGCGAGACGCTCGGCGTGGTCGGCGAATCCGGCTCGGGCAAGAGCATCACGGCGCTGTCCATCCTCGGCCTGGTGCCCGCGCCCGGCCGCGTCGAGGGCTCTATCCGCTTCGGCGAGACCGAACTGCGCACGCTGCCGGAGCCGGAAATGCGCGCGATCCGCGGCCGCGACATCGCAATGATCTTCCAGGAGCCGATGACCTCGCTCAACCCGGTCTTCACGATCGGCGACCAGGTGACCGAGGCGCTGGTTCATCATCGCAGCCTGAACGGCGCGGCCGCGCGCGCCGAGGCGCTCAAGCTCCTCAAGCTGGTCGAGATTCCCTCGCCCGACCGCCGGCTGGACGACTATCCCCACCAGCTTTCCGGCGGCATGCGCCAGCGCGTGATGATCGCGATGGCGCTCGCCTGCCGGCCACAAATCCTGCTGGCCGACGAGCCGACGACCGCGCTCGATGCGACGATCCAGGCGCAGATCCTGGAACTCCTGCGCGGGCTCCAGCGCGAGCTCAACATGGCCATGATCCTGATCACGCATGATCTGGGAATCGTCTCGGAATATGCGCAGCGCGTCGTGGTGATGTACGCAGGCCGGGTGATCGAGACGGCGCCCGCCGCGGCGATCTTCGCGCGGCCGATCCATCCCTATACGCAAGGCCTGCTCGCTTCGATCCCTCGCCTGAGCGGTCCCATCACGCGGCTCGACGCGATTCCCGGACAAGTCCCGCCACCCGATCGCATGCCCAGGGGTTGTCGCTTCGCGCCGCGCTGCCGCTACGCCGTCGCCGCGTGTGGCGATGCGATTCCGCAGCTCACCTCGCGAGGGCCCGACCGCACCGCCGCCTGCATTCGCGAGGCGTCATGAGCGCGCTGCTCGCCGCCACGGGATTGGTGAAGCATTTTCCGGCGGGTCGCGCCGGGATTCTCGGCCGTGCCGCTGGTGTGGTGCACGCCGTCGACGGCATCGATCTCGCAATCGATCGCGGCGAGACCCTGGCGCTCGTCGGCGAATCCGGATGCGGAAAATCCACCACCGGCCGCCTGCTGCTGCGCCTGATCGAACCCGATGCGGGCGCGATCACCTATGACGGACGGGATCTGCGCAATGAAACGCCGGCGCGGATGCGTGAGCTGCGTCGCGACATGCAGATCATCTTCCAGGATCCGTTCGGCTCGCTCGATCCGCGCATGAATGTCGGGCGCATCATCGCCGAGCCGCTGCTCGTGCACGGCGTGGGAAGTGCGGCGGAGCGCTCGAGGCGCGTCGGCGAACTCCTCGATCGCGTCGGCCTCGCCGCCGCGCATGCCGCACGCCATCCCCATGAATTCTCGGGCGGTCAGCGCCAGCGCATCGGAATCGCCCGCGCGCTCGCGCTCGATCCCAAGCTCATCGTCTGTGATGAGCCCGTCTCCGCGCTCGACGTCTCGATCCAGGCGCAGGTGCTCAACCTGATGCTCGACCTGCAGCGCGAGCGCGGTCTCGCCTACATCTTCATCTCGCACAACCTCGCCGTCGTGCGCTACATGGCGGCGCGCATCGCCGTCATGTATCTGGGCAAGATCGTGGAGCAAGCGCCGCGCGACGCGCTGTTCGCCAAACCGCTGCACCCCTATACCGAGGCGCTGCTCTCCGCAGTGCCGGAGCCGGGCGAGGCCGGCAGCCGCCAGCGCATCGTCCTGACCGGCGACGTGCCCAGCGCCATCGATCCGCCATCGGGCTGTCGCTTCAGGACGCGTTGTCCGCACGCCATGGAAAGCTGCGCGCGGGTCGAGCCCGTTCTCACCGATGTCGGCGATGGACGCCTCGTCGCCTGCCATCTCGTCACACCGCCGGAGTCATGATGATCACGCTCGACGACATTCGCGCCGCCGCCTCGCGCGTCAAGGGCGGCGTGCGCAAGACCCCGGTGATCAAGGCGGCGCCAATGCGCGAGGTCGTCGCGCCGGGCGCCGAACTCTGGCTGAAGCTCGAATGCCTGCAGGTGACGGGCTCCTTCAAGGCGCGCGGCGCGCTGTCGAAGCTGCGTTCGCTGCCGAGCGAAGCCGTGCAGCGCGGGCTGGTGACGGCATCGGGCGGCAATCATGGAATCGCCGTCGCCTATGCCGCGATGCTTGCGAAGGTACCGGCGACGATCTTCGTTCCGACCGGCGTGTCGCCGGCGAAGGCCAAGAAGATCGAAGCCTATGGCGCGAAGCTCGTGGTCGGCGGCGCGTCGTGGTTCGAGGCGAACAAGGAGGCGCTCGCCCTGGCCGCGACGGGTCCGACCTATATCCACGCCTTCGCCGATCCGGTCGTCATCGCCGGCCAGGGCACCGTGGCGATCGAACTGATCGACCAGATCAAGGATCTCGACGTGCTCGTCGTCGCGATCGGCGGTGGCGGCCTGATCGCCGGCATGGCGCTCGCCGCCAAGGCCATCCGGCCCGGCATGCGCATCATCGGCGTGCAGCCGACCGGCGCCGCGAGCATGCATGACTCGCTCGCGGCGGGCAGGCTGGTCGAACTCGACCGCGTCACCACGCGTGTGCCGACACTGGCGGCGCGGCGCACCGAGGCGGTCAATTTCGAGATCGTGCAGCGCCATGTCGACGAGATCGTGCTGATCGAGGACGACGACATGGATGTCGCGAGCCGCTGGCTGTGGCGGGAGATGAACATCGCCGCCGATCCCAGCGGGGCGGCCGCCGTCGCCGCGCTGATGACCGGCCGCGTCAAGCCGCAAATCGGGACGCGCGTGTGCGCCCTGGTCTGCGGCGCCGGCGCGGAGGGCACGCTGGCGTGAGCGTCTCGTTCGCGCTCATCGCCGAGGCCGCGCGCGTGCTGCGCCCGGCAGTCGTCGAAACACCGCTGCTCGAATCACCGGTCCTGAGCGCGCTCGCGGGTTGTCGCGTGCTGCTGAAGGCGGAGAATCTGCAGCGCACCGGCTCGTTCAAGTATCGCGGCGCCTTTTTCCGTCTGTCGAAGCTGACCGATGCCGAACGCAAGCGCGGCGTGATCGCGTTCTCCTCGGGCAATTTCGCACAAGCTCTCGCCGCAGCGGGAGCGACCGCTGGCGTCGCCGTCACCATCGTGATGCCGATCGATGCGCCCAAGGCGAAGATCGACGCCACAAGCGGTTACGGCGCCGAAATCGTGCTTTCCGAACACGGGGCGCGCAACCGTGAGGAGGCCGCCAATGAACTCGCCGCCACGCTCGCCGAGACGCGCGGGCTGACCAAGCTCCATCCGTTCGACGATCCGCTGGTCGTCGCGGGTCAGGCGTCCTGCGGCATCGAGATCGCGCGTCAAGCGGTGGAGCGCGGCGCCGTGCTCGACGCGCTGGTCGTTCCCGTGGGCGGCAGCGGCCTGATCGCCGGCATCGCGCTCGCGCTGCAGGTGATCTCGCCGGCGACGCGCGTGATCGCCGCCGAGCCCGAGGGGTTCGACGATCTGCGCCGCTCGCTCGTCCAAGGCGAGCGTCAGCGCGTGGTGCCGGGCGCGAGGTCGATCTGCGATGCGCTTCAGGCGGCGACGCCCGGCGCGGTGCCGTTCGGCGCCGCGCGCCATGCGATCGCCGGCGGCATCGCCGTCAGTGACGCCGAAGCCATCGCGGCGATGCGCGCCGCCTTCACCCATCTCAAGCTCGTCGCCGAACCTTCTGGCGCCATCGGCCTCGGCGCGGTGCTCGCGGGCAAGCTCGCGCCGCTGCCCAAGACGATTGGGGTGATTCTCTCCGGCGGCAACATCGCGCTCGACGATTTCGTGCGGCTGACGACAGCGAATTGAACGCCGAGTTCAGATCTCCGCGATGCCCGGAAACTGCGCGCCGCCGAAGCTCCAGACATCGATCAATCCGGCACGGCCACGCAAGGTTTGCGGCCCGCGATGGCTGAAGCCACGAAGATCGGCGCCATCGCGGCGCGCCTGTTCGACCAGATCGGCGCTCGTCGCGATGGTGACGCCAAGATCGCGTGACAATGATTCCAACCGGCTCGCCACGTTCACCGTGTCGCCGACCACCGCGAATTCGAGCCGCCGCGTATCGCCGATCGTGCCCATCAGCGCCGCGCCCCAATGCAGTCCGATGCCGATCCTGATCGGCTTGGCGCGTTCGGCGTTCCACGCCTCGATATCCTCCGCGATGGCGCGCGCGCAAGCCAATGCATGCGCGGCGTCCTGACCACTGGCGCGCGGCGTTCCGAACGTCGCCATGATCCCGTCACCGGTGAACTTGTCGAGCGTGCCGGCATGCTCGAACACGATGCGCGCGAGCCGCGCATGGAATTCGCGCAGCAGCGCGAAGACCTCGACCGGTTCGCGCGCCGCGGCGAGCCGCGTGAAGCCGACCATGTCGACGAACATGACGCCGATCGTCTGGCTGCGCGGCGCGCCGAACGGATTGTCGGCACGCGCCAACTCCTCGACCATGTTGGGCGCGACGTAGCGCGACAGATTGGCGCGCGCACGCTCGGTCGATTTGAGCTGCGTGATGTCGAGGGCGACGGACACGACATGCTCGACGCGGCCGGCCTCGTCATTCAGCGGCATCTTCGCGGTGAACCAGGTGCGCCGGACATCGTTCTTGCCGATGAAGTCGCGTTCGACCCAGGGCAGTGCGGCGCCGCTACGGATCACCTCCTCGTCCATCTCGCGCGACCGTCCGCCATAGCTGGCGCCGGTGAAATCCGCGCTCGTGTGCCCCACCGCATCCTGCGGCGCGACACCCCAGATCTCGCCCTGGAAGCGGTTGACCATCACGTAGCGCGATTGGCGGTCCTTGACGTTGATGATCGCGGGGACAGCGTCGACGACGCCCTGCAGCAGCCGGCGGCTGCGTTTGAGTTCGCGCTCGCGCTGCTTCAGCTCGGTGATCTCCGTATGGATCACCACGACATGGCCCGACGCGGTGCGCGATTCCTGCACCGCGATCCAGCGCGGCCCGCGCCGTGTGACGAAGCGGCGATCGCCGCGACGATGCGCGGCGACATGGTCACGCAACCAGCCCTGCGGATCCGCCGGCGCCGGCCGCACGAATCCGCGGGCGAGCGCCGCTTCGCTGAGCTGCTGGAAACTCAGACCCGGCGCGATCAGATCCGGGCACAGCGTGAAATCCCGACGATAGGCGGTGTTGAACAGCGCGATGCGATCCTCGGGATCGTAGACCACGAAGCCTTGCGGAATCGACTCGATGGCGTCGACCAGCCGCGCCTGTGCCTGCCGGGCCGCCTCCTCGCTCTGGCGCAGCCGCGTCACATCGGTGCGGATGCCGACGATCCCGCCTTCATCGGTCTTGTAGTCCGCGATCTGCACCCAGCGCCCGTCGCGCCGCTGCACGAGCTGCGGCCCGCCCGGATTGCGATGGCTCCACAGCCGCTCGCGGATCCATTCCTCCGCGCCGTAGCCGACCGGCGCCAGGCCGCGTTCGGCCGAGGCGCGCAGGATCTCCTCGAACGACACGCCCGGTCGCAGCAGATCCGGCGCGAAGCTGAACTCGTCGCGGTAGCGCGAATTGAACGTGACGAGGCGATCGTCGCCGTCCCAGAGCACGAAGCCTTCCGACATCACCTCGATCGCTTCGGTGAGCTGACGCTGCGCGCGCGTCGCACCATCGCGCGCCTTGATGAGACCGCGCTCGACGCCCTTGAGGCGCGTGATGTCCGTCAGCGCGATGATGATGCCGCCGTCGGGCAGGACGGTGCGGTTCGACTGGATCCAGCGCCCGTCCGGCAAGCGACGCTCGACGATCGGGCGGTGCTCGTCGCGCACCCGCATGATGCCGCGCTCCACGACCCGCTCGGGCGTGAGTTCGCCGAAATCGCCGCGCGCGACCAGGAAGCGCACGAGGTCGAGCATCGTGGTGACGCCGGGACGCAGCACCTCGTCCGGCGCGCCGATCAGCTCGCGAAACCGCGCGTTGCACAATTGCAGCCGCAGCCCGGGGTCCCAGCACGCGATGCCCTGATCGACGTGGCGAATGGTCAGCTCGAGCAGCTGGATCAACGCTTCGGGAAGCGCCGCCACGTGCGTCAACCGATCGTCCACACCCATTGATCCCCACTTCGTTCCGGCCGTGATCCCAATCGCCCAGCGCGCGGCATGAAACAAGTCAGCGCGTGAGCAGCTCCGTCGCGACGACCCACCAATGCGGATGGCGCATGCGCAAGGAGTCGGCGGCGCGACTTGCGCTCGTCGCATCGTCATAGATCCCGAAGCACGTGGCGCCACTGCCCGACATGCGTGCGAGATGACAACCCTCGCTGGAATCCAGTGCGGCGAGTATGACGGCGATCACTGGCACCAGCGTGACCGCACCGGGAGTCAGGTCATTGCGGCGCTCGCGCAAAGCCACGGCGAGGTCACGCGCGTTGGCGTGCGCCGTATCAAAGCGTGCGGACTGCGAGAATGCCCCACTGCGCCGGACGAATGCCGCGGGCGTTGGCAATGCGACACGGGGGTTGATCAGCACAATGCCGGCGGGCGGAAGAGTCGGCGCCGGCGACAGCTGATCGCCCACGCCACCTGCGAAACAGCAAGCGCCCGCGAAACACGCAGGCACGTCGGCGCCGAGCCGACGCGTGAGATCACGCAGCGTCCCGACCGACGGCGACAGGTTCCAGAGTTGAAGCAGCAGCCGGAGGGCCGCGCCGCCATCGGCCGAGCCGCCACCCAGTCCAGAGGCCACCGGCAGGTTTTTGGTGAGAACGAGGCGCGCGGCCCGATCCGCGGACAAGGCCCGCGCGGCTCGCAGGACGAGATTGTCCGCGCCGCCGCTCAGACCGGCGGCGAAGGGGCCATCGATCTCGAGGTCCGAGTCCGGCGCCGTGGTGCGTTCGACGGCAAGTTCGTCGCCGAAGACCGTGAAGGCGAAGAGCGTGTCGAGGAGGTGGTAACCGTCGTCGCGCCGTCCGACGACATGGAGATAGAGGTTGAGCTTGGCCGGCGCGGCCCCGCGCAGGCGCGACGTCTCAGCCACCGCGCTTGCGGGCGCTCACTTGGGCAGCCCGTCGACCAGTTTCTTCTCGAGCTCGAGCTTGGCGTCGGGCTCCGGCTTGGTCTCGAGCGCACGGCGCCATTGATAGCGCGCCTCCGCGATCCGGCCGACGCGCCAATACGCATCGCCGAGGTGATCGAGGATCACCGATTCCTGCGAGAGGGATTCGGCGGCGCGCTCCAGCAACGGAACGGCATCCGCGAAGCGACCGAGGCGATAATACGCCCAGGCCAGGGAGTCGATGATGTGGCCGCTATTGGGCCTCAGCTCGACGGCGCGCTCCAGCATCTTCAGGGCGCGATCGAAATACTGACTCTGCCCCTGGTCGACCCAGGAATAGGCGAGGTAGTTCATCACATCCGGTTGCTCCGGCTGCAGCTCCAGCGCCTTGAAGAAATCGGCCTCGGCTCGCGGCCATTGCTTGGAGCGCTCCAGGCTGATGGCGCGTGCGTAGAACAATCCCCAATGCCGCGCATCCGCGGTGCCGATGCGCGCCACGGCGCGGTCGTACACCGCCGCCGCCTCGGCGAATTTCTCCTGTACGCGCTTGAGGCCGCCCAGCGTCAGCAATGCGTCGATGCGGTCGGTGCGCTGCTCCGCCATCGCTTCGAGCAGCGCGATGGCGTCGGGCGTCTTGCCGAGCTGGTGCAGATTCTCGGCCAGCCGCAGGCGGGCCGACCAACTCACCGGCGACGTCTCGGGGATTAGCGCGAAATACACGTTGGCGTCATCGAGGCGACGCTGCTGATCGAGGATGTCGCCGACGAGCAGCAGCATGGACGGGTCGTTGGGGCTGATCGCCAACGCGTAGCGCCCGAAGGGCAACGACAGCGAACCATCGCCCTCGGCACGCACGGCCGTCGCGACGTCGAGCAGGGCGCCGGCAACGCCGGCCTGCGCCGACGCAATGAAGGCGGACGGCATCGGCCCAGCCACAGCGGCATCGACCGCCTCGAGCGACAGCGAGTCCGGAAAACTGGCGCGCGCGGCATCGAGCACGGCCCGCGCTTCGTTCACCCGACCCTTGGAGGCATAGAACGTCACGGCTGCCTCGATGACCCGCAACGGTGCGCGACCACCCGGCGCAAGGAGCCGTGCGAACACCGCCTCGGCTTCCTCCGCGCGTCCGACGCTATCGAGGATCAGCGCCGTATGGAAATCCACGATCGTCTTCAGATCCGCGACGTCGGCCAGGGGCTTCAGGCGATCGACCGCGTCGCGCTGGCCACGACCCGCCTCGATCCAGCCGCGCAGCAGCGGCATCACGAGCCGATTGAGACCCTGCAGCGGGATCTCGGCGAGCAGCTGCGCCGCCTCGTCCCAGCGCGCGTTGCGCACGGCCTCGACCGCCAGAGTCAGATTGGCGCCCGGATTGGCCGGCGAGGTCTCGACAATCCGCCGCGCGGCCGCTACCGCCTCGGCGAAGCGTCCCTCGGTCACCAGCGCGGCATGGGTGCGTTGGAGGAGGTCGAAATTTTCCGGCTCCTGCGCCAGCGCCTGCTCCAGAAATCGCGCGGCGTTGCCGTGATCGCGTTGCCGTTCCGCGTGGCGCGCGGCGAGGTAGCTGCCGATCGAGGTGTCCGCCCCATTCTCGGCTGCAGCAGCGAAGTGGGGGAAAGAGGCGTGAACCGATGCCGTCACGACGAGGGCAAGGGCGAGACGCGTGGCGCCGTGAAGCGCGCGCGTCGGGAGCGGGGATCGAATCATGTCCGGGGAATGTAGCGCGCCGCGAGCCGGTGGGCAGCCTCACATGTTCGGGTAATTGGGGCCACCGCCACCCTCCGGCACCGTCCAGTTGATGTTCTGGGTCGGGTCCTTGATGTCGCAGGTCTTACAATGCACGCAGTTCTGGGCGTTGATCTGCAGGCGGGGATTCGACCCATCGTCGTTGCGGACGATCTCGTAGACGCCGGCCGGGCAATAGCGCTGTTCCGGCGCGTCGTAGATCGCGAGGTTATGCGTGATCGCGACGCTCGGCTCCTCGAGCCGGAGATGGGTCGGCTGGTTTTCCTCGTGGTTCGTGTTGGAGAGGAACACCGAGGACAGCAGGTCGAACGAGATCTTGCCGTCGGGCTTGGGATAGGCGATCGGCGTCGAGGCCGCCATCGGGCGCAGGCTCTCGTTGTCGGCGTGATGCTTGAACGTCCAGGGCGCCTTGCCACGGAATACATACGTGTCGATCGCGGCGTGCACGAGACCCGCATAGAGGCCCTTCTGGAAGGCCGGGCGGATGTTGCGCACGCCGTGCAACTCCTCCCAGACCCACGACGTGCGCAGGGACTGGGGATACGCATCGAGCGTGCCGATGGGGCCGTCCTGCGCGAGCGCCGCGAAGGCGGCCTCGGCGCAGAGCATGCCGGTCTTCATCGCCGTGTGGCTGCCCTTGATCTTCGGCACGTTCACGAAGCCGCCGGAACAGCCGACAATGGCGCCCCCTGGAAAGACCAGCTTCGGAATCGCCTGAAAGCCGCCTTCGTTGATCGCGCGCGCGCCATAGGCGATGCGCCGCCCACCCTCGAAGAAGCCCCGGATAGCGGGGTGAGTCTTGAAACGCTGGAACTCCTCGAAAGGCGACAGGGTCGGGTTCTTGTAGTCGAGGCCAACGACATAGCCGACCGACACCTGATTGTTCTCGAGGTGATAGAGGAACGAGCCGCCATAAGTCTCCCAATCCATCGGCCACCCGATCGTGTGCACGACGAGGCCCTGTTGATGGCGCGCGGGATCGATCTCCCAGAGTTCCTTGACGCCAAGACCAAAAGTCTGCGGCCCGACGCCGGCGCGCAGGTCGAAACGCTCGAACAGCGTCTTGGTCAGCGAGCCGCGAACCCCCTCAGCCAGGATTGTCAAGCGGCCATGGAGCTCGACGCCGGGCTGGTGATTGGCGGTTTCCTTGCCATCCTTGCCGATACCCATGTCGCCGGTGGCGACCCCGGATACCCGGCCTGACTCGTCGAACAGAACCTCCGCGGCAGCGAAGCCCGGGAAGACCTCGACTCCCAACCCCTCAGCCTGCTGCGCCAGCCAGCGGCAGACATTCCCCAGGCTGACGATGTAGTTGCCATGGTTGTTCATCTGCGGCGGCGTCGGCAGCCGGAAGGCGCGCTTGCGCGTCAGATAGAGGAAGCGATCCTCCTGCGCCGGCGTGTTCAGCGGCGCGCCCTTCGCCTGCCAATCCGGAATCAACTCGTCCAGCGCCCGCGGCTCGAACACCGCACCGGAGAGGATATGGGCGCCGACTTCCGATCCCTTCTCCAGCACGCAGACGGAAACCTCTCGCCCGTGCTCGGCGCCGAGTTGCTTGAGCCGGATCGCCGTGGCCAATCCTGCCGGGCCCGCGCCGACGATCACTACGTCATAGTCCATCCGCTCGCGTGTCATGCCCGGCTCATGCGTGGAGGAATCGAGGGGCGAGATATAGGGCAAGCCGGCCTTCGCATGCTACGGTCGTGCCGATGTCGCGCAATCTTGCTGCATTGACCTGGCTGGTCGAGATGGGCGCCGATGAGGCCATCGCTTCAGCGCCTGTCGATAAGCTGGGGGGCCGTTCCGAAGCCGGGACTCAGCCAATCCGTATCGAGCAGACAGAACGGCCCGCCGTGCCCGCGCCGCCACCCCGCACGCCAACAGCACCGGGTGTCGCCAGCGGCAGCGCGAAGGCAGCGGTCAGCGCCCGGGCGCTCGCGGCGGGAGCGAAAACCTTGGCCGAGTTGGAGGCATGCGTGCGCAGCTTCGAGGGCTGCGGCCTCAAGACGACCGCGACCAACACCGTGTTCGCAGACGGCGTGCCGGGCGCACGCGTGATGTTCGTGGGCGAAGCGCCTGGCGCCGACGAGGATCGGCTGGGACGCCCGTTCGTCGGCGCGTCAGGACAGATGCTCGATCGCATGGTGCAGTGGATCGGATTGGATCGGCAGACGAACTTCTACATCACGAACGTCATCTACTGGCGTCCACCTGGCAACCGCACGCCAACGACGGCCGAGACCGCCATCTGCCTGCCGTTCATCCAGCGCCAGATCGAACTCGCCGCGCCGGAAATCCTGGTCTTCCTCGGCGCGTCCGCCGCGCACGCGCTGCTCGGCACGATCGGCGCCATCAGCCGCCTGCGCGGCCGGTGGCACGACTACCAACCGCCCGGCCTCAGCCGGCCGATTCAAGCACTCGCAACATTTCACCCCGCGTATCTCTTGCGCTCTCCCGCACAGAAGAGAGAGTCGTGGCGCGATTTATTGATGATCAAAAACAAATTAACGTCCGGATTAAATGAATTGAAGTGAAGACAAGATAAAAAACGATCCACATCCATTTGGAATGACAGGCAATTTCTGCTTGCCGGTGCCGCACCTAGTCCTGTAACTGACTCTTCATCATGTCGGGCGGCCTCACAAATACTATGAGGCGGTTGAACGCCGCGCGGTCCGACTGGAGGGGGTTGATCTGCCGAACCGTGTTTGCGGGCGGCGTAGCTTTCTTCTCCAGCATCGCGTTGGCCCAGTCGCCATTCTCCGACGCCGATCAAGGATCGGCGATGCGGGACGTACATGCACCGCGCCCGTTGCTGGCTCAACTCAGCAGCCTCGGGCGGCACGGAAGCCTGCCTTTCCCGCAAGTGCTGGCACCCGACGAAATCGAGCGTTACCGGGTTGCCTTCGCGGCCGCATCGCGTGGCGATGCCGAATTGGTTAACAAAATCGTCGCACAGATCAAAGATCGACGCCTGATCGGGCATGTCGAGGCGGAGTACCTTCTGTCGCCGAAGACGCGCGCTTCTTTCGCTGAGCTCGCGCGATGGCTTCAGGATCACGCCGATCATCCCGATGCCCGGGCGATCTACAGCCTCGCGTCCAACCGGGCGCCCAAGGGCAAGCCGCGCACCCTGCGCCAGCCGCTGGGCGAAATCCTTCCAGCCCGCGGCATGATCACCGATCTCGGGCCGGGCAAGGAGGCGGCCGCGCCGCCGGCACGCGCGGGTCTCAGCCCTAAGGATCTGCAGAGCCGCGACCGCCTCAAGGGACAGATCCACGCCGCCATACGCGCCGCCGAACTCGACCGCGCCGAGGCCCTTCTCGGCGGCAGCGAGCCACGCCATCTGCTAACCGAAACCGAGATCGACCATTTCAAGACCCGGATCGCCGCCGGCTTGTTCGCGCGCGACGACGAGCGCCGCGCGCTGGTTCTTGCGACCAGCGCGGCCCAGCGTTCCGGCGGCGCCCTGCCGCGGGCCTATTGGGTCGCCGGTTTGGCCGCCTTCAGCGAGTCGCGCTTCAGTGAAGCCGCGGCGCATTTCGAAAGCCTGGCGATGCTGCCCCGAGCGCATTCCTGGGAAATCTCCGCGGCTGCCTTCTGGGCCGGCCGTGCGCATCTGCGCGATCGCAATTTCGAGAATGTGACCACCTGGTTCGCCCTCGCAGCCGAGCATCCGCGCACCTTCTACGGCTTGCTCGCCCATCGCGCCCTTGGCCATGAACTGCCGTTCAACTGGGACGGGCCGCCGGTCGGCAGCGAAGATCTGGCAGCCCTGAAGCACACACCGACCAGCCTGCGCGCCCTCATGCTGATCGCCGTTGGCCAGACCGTGCGGGCGGAAGCCGAACTCGCGCGCTTCGCTGTCGGCGCGAACCGGGAAACCCGCGGCATGCTGTTCGCGGTCGCGCTGCGGACGAACATGGTCAGCCTCGCCACGCGCCTCGGACAGGGGCTGGCAGGTGCCGACGGCCGCCGTTTCGAAGCGACGGCCTACCCAATTCCGCCCTGGCAGCCTGCCGATGGATTTGCCGTCGACCCCGCGCTGGTTTACGCGTTCATGCGCCAGGAGTCGCGCTTCGATGCGCGTGCGGTCAGCCCGGCCGGCGCGCGTGGCCTGATGCAGCTGATGCCCGGCACCGCGGCCACCCTGAATGGCGGCCCCGTTCCCGTCGCCCAGCTTCATGATCCGGTCTTCAACATCACGCTCGGCGAGCGCTACCTCGCGCAGCTGTTGCAAACCGAGACCGTCGCGGGCGACCTGATCCGCCTCACCGCCTCCTACAACGCCGGCCCGCAGACGGTCGTGCGCTGGAAACAGCGACGCGAACTCCGCGACGAGGATGTGCGCGACGACGCCCTGCTGGCGATCGAGACTTTGCCCTCGCCGGAGACGCGGCACTTCATCACACGGGTTCTCTACTCCTACTGGATGTATTCTCAACGCATGGGCCAGCCGACGCCGTCGCTCGACTCCGTCGCGGAAGGGCGTTGGCCGACCTATGTCGCCCCAACCTCTCTGACAGCGCGTGCGAATCCCATCTATGCCAAAGATCGATGAGACCCGGCCTTTCCTGCCGGTCAATATCGCGGTCCTGACGATCTCCGATACCCGCACCGCGCGGGATGATCGATCCGGCGACGCGCTCGCCGAAATGATCACGCGTGATGGTCACCACGTCGGCGCGCGCCAGATCGTCAGGGATGAACACGCCGCTATCGTTGCGGCGCTGAAAGGCTGGATCGCGGATCCCGGGATCGATGTCGTCATCACCACCGGGGGTACCGGCGTGACGGGACGCGACGTGACGCCTGAAGCGGTGGAGAGCATCCTCGACAAGCGTATCGATGGCTTTGGCGAACTGTTCCGCTGGCTCAGTTTTCAGAAGATCGGCACCTCGACGATCCAGAGCCGCGCGGTCGGCGGTGTCGCGCAGGGAACCTACGTCTTTGCCCTACCGGGCTCGCCCTCCGCCTGCCGGGACGGCTGGGACGAGATCCTGAAATGGCAGCTCGACAACCGACATCGCCCCTGCAACCTCGTCGAACTCATGCCGCGGCTTCAGGAACACCTCACGACCAAGCCTAAAGCCACCGTCTGAGGCCCAGCCGCGCGAGGTCACGCGCGTCATCCACGTCGTCGAGGCGCTGCGCCAGGCCGATACGCTTGCCGCTTAGCCGCTGCAGCGTGTCAGCCCGGGCATGCGCGGTCGACCAGCGCACGCCATCGAGCAGACGCAGCCGAGGCGGAACGCCTCGCCACCCGATCAACCAAAACCCACCATCGCCCGACGGGCCAAGAACGACGTCGCTCCGCGCCAGCCGGACCAGAGCATCGGCGACCGCCGCTGCATCGAGTCCCGGCACATCGCAGCCGACGATCACGCAGGGCCGGCGGCCGGCGCTGCGCAGCGCGCGCAGCATTCGCCTCCCGAGATCGCCTCGCCCTTGCGATTGCATGGCGATCCGCGGCGGCCGCCGCCATGGGCCACGCGCCAGACGATCGGGCGTCGCGGCGAGCGCGACATCCCAGCGCCGATCACGCGCCAGACGGCGCAAGATCGTGCCCAGCGTCTGACGGTAGAAGCCCAGCGCCGCCATCGCCCCGATGCCGCGCGCCAGCCGCGTCTTGACGCGGCCAAGCTGCGGCACGCGCGCGAAGACGATCACGATGGGCTTGCTTCTCATCGATACAATTTCACCAACCGTGTCGGCGCGACGCCGAGATGCCAGAGCGTGAGGATCGCCAGATTGCGGATCGGGCGCGACCACCAGCCATCGCGCCGATAGCGCGCAGCCGATGTGACCGCGGCGCAGTCGAGCAGCGTCAGGCGGCCGCGCCCGATCCGGCGCACCAGATCGACGTCTTCCATGAGCGGCATGTGGTTGAACCCGCCGACGGCGTCATAGAGCGACCGCGAAATCAAAATCCCCTGATCTCCATAGGGCAGCGCCAGGATCCGGCAGCGCCACTGCGTCAGACGCTCCACGCGCCGTGCCGGCGCGGCGGCATCGTCGAGCGCGAAGCGAAAATACCCGGCCTGCCCGGGCTGCCGGCCGATGTGATCCACAACCGTGCCGTACCAGCCCGAGGATAGACGCGTATCGGCATGAACGAAGAGCAGCCAATCGCCGCGCGCGCGCATGGCGCCCAGCCGCAGCTGTGGCCCCCGCCCCTGCGCGCCGGTGACGACCTGGGCGCCGGCCGCCCGCGCAACGGCAAGCGTGTCGTCCAGCGACCCACCGTCGCTGACCACGATCTCTCCGAACCGGGCGGGATCGCCGAGCCCCGCAAGACTGGCCGCCAGCGTTTGGCCGGCGTTAAGGGTTGGGATGACAACACTCAACATTGCACCCGAGGTGTAGCATGCACCCGCCGGACCATCATCGACTCGACGGTGCTGGCGGCTTCTCCCTGCTTGGACCACATGACAGCCCAGCTCCAGTTCCTCGACTTCCTGAATGCGCCCGCCGGCACGTCGACAAGTCAGCTTCTCGACGAGGTGCTGACTCGAAGTCGCAAGGTCACCGGCGCAGAGGCCGGCACCATCTTCATGGCGCGTCGACAGGGCCGCAGCCGATTCCTCGAGGCGACGCATTTCCAGAACGCCCGCATCGCGCCGCCGGCGGCGGGTTTGCGCGTCGCCATGACGCGCCGATCGATCGCCGGCTATGTCGCCGTGACCGGCCTGACTCTGCGCATAGCCGATGTCTACAAGATCGCCAACCGCCACGCCTACCGCTTCAACCCGGCGGCCGATCTCGAATTCGGCTATCGGACGCGATCATTGCTGGCCTTCGCCTTGAAGAACGGCGCCGGCAAAGTCGTCGGCGTGGTCGAACTCATCAATCGCCTGGGCAAGGAGCGCTCGGGTCCATTGCCCTTCACGGCATCGCATAGCAGCCTGATCGCGCCGCTTAACCTGTTCATCGGCGGCGCGATCGAGCGCTCGGATCTGCTCGATCAGGTTTCGGCGCAGAACATCGAGCTCGCCCGCCGCGGGCGGCGCATCGCCGGCCTGCAGCGGTCCACGGAGACGGCGTTCCAGCTTTCGGTCAAGCTCCTTGCGCGGGCCGCGGAACTCCACGACGAAGACACCGGCAATCACATCCTGCGCGTCAACGAGTACAGTTTCTGGCTGGCACGTGCGATCGGCCAACCGGCCGAATGGTGCAACGAGATCCGCTATTCGGCGGCGCTGCACGATGTCGGCAAGATGTCCGTCGATGCGGCGGTGTTGAAAAAGCGCGGCGCGCTGGACGCCACCGAGCAGGCCGAGATGAAACGCCACCCCGAATACGGCTGGCGCATCCTGAAGGACAACCCGCGCCTGCGGATGGCGGCGGAGATCGCGCATTGCCATCATGAGCGCTGGGACGGCTCGGGCTATCCGCGTGGCGTCGCCGGCGCGCGGATCCCGCTCAGCGCCCGGATCGTGCAGATCGCGGACGTCTATGACGCTCTACGCAGCCCGCGCCCGTACAAGCCGGGTTTCACGCATGAGGTCGCCGTGAAGATCATCCTGGAGGGCGATCATCGCATCGTCCCCGGCCGTGATTTCGACCCGGCACTGCTCGCCGTGTTCAGGCGCCACCACCAGGCGTTCGACGAGATCTGGAGGAAGCTGGTGGATTGATCGCGCCGGAGCGCGATCAGGCGGCGCGGACGCCTTCGCTCACGACCTGATAGCGCACAAGCGCGTTGTCGATCGTGGCCATGGTGCGCGACTGCCATTCCTTGCGCGCATCCTCGTAGGAGCGGAACGGCCCGTAGCGCTCGGGCGAGCGACCCGCCAGCAGCGCGTTGAACTTCGAGTCGGCATATTCGCCGCCGACAACCCAATATTCCGACATCTCGCGACTCCCACTGCTACCTGACCAAGCCCAATGAGGCTGACATGGCCAGTATTTCGTCGGCGTTAAACAACGTGGTTGCGATCAGGTAAACCTTGCGTGTAATCGGGTTCCCGATGGTAGCGACTCCTGACGATTACGCGCGCGTCTATGCGCGCTTCACCGCCCCGGTCTCCCGATTCGATTGTGGGCAGAAATGCGCGCCGCATAACGGTGGCACCCCGGTCTGCTGTTCGTCCGACCATGCCGTGCCGATCGTCGACAAGGCGGAGTACACGCTCCTCAAATCGCGCACCGATCTCTGGCACGACTACAAACCCAACGATGCCTCCGGCCGCAAGATCGTGGCCGAACTCCATGAATCCTGCGAGGCCGTGGAGTGCAAGGGCGTGCGCTTCTGCGAGCGCGACAACCGCTCGATGTCCTGCCGTGCCTTCCCATTCTTCCCGTATTTCACGCGGGAGAGGCAGCTGATCGGCCTCGGCTACTACTGGGATTTCGAGGATCGCTGCTGGATCATCAGCAATCTGCAAGTCGTCGACCGCGAGTTCGTGCGCGAGTTCCTCGCCGCCTATGAGACGCTGTTCGCAGCCGATGAAGACGAGCGCCAGGGCATGATCGACCATTCCGCATCGATGCGCCGCGTGTTCACGCGCCGCAATCAGATCATCCCGCTGATCGGCATCGATGGCGGCTACCTCGCGGTCGAGCCGAAGACCCATGTGGTCCGTCCCGCGCAGTACGAGGAATTCCTGCGCTACGGCCCGTACAAGGACGAGCCACGGGCGCCGGCCGCGGACGCGCCGACTGCGATCGCCGCCGACTGAGCAACGCGAAGCGGATCCATCTCGAGCATTTCCTCGATCATTGGGCCCCGAGTGACGGGCCGAAGCTGGCGTTGACGCGTCAGATCCGCCCGTCGTAGCTGCGCGCCGCGATCCGGCACGCGATGACGCTGAAGCGATCCGCCGCAAGCGCGGCCTGCAGCGCGGCCGCCAGCCCTTCGCGATCGCTGACATCGTGCCCGACGCCGCCCATCGCGCGCGCGACGGCGGCGAAGTCGGTGCCGCCGAAATCGACGCCGACATTGCGCAGCTGCGAGCCGCGCCGCTTGAGTTCGATCAGCGCCAGCGATTCATCGACGAAGACGATGACGATCACCTCGAGCCGCTGATCGCGCAGTGTCGCGAGTTCGCCCAGCACCATCTCGAAGCAGCCATCGCCGACGAAACACGCGACGATGCGTTCGCTCGCGGCAAGCTTGGCGCCCGCCGCGAGCGGCAGCGAACAGCCCATCGTGCACAGGCCGGTCGACTGGAACAGCGCGCGCGGGACCCGGCAATTCCAGACCTGGCTGAACAGGATTCGATGCGCACCGGCGTCGACCGTGGCGATCGTCTCGGGCGGCAGCACGCGACGCGCCACATCGCAGATCGCCGCCGGCCCCCAGATCTCATCGGCGCGATAGGGCGCGCGCAACCTGCCGCGCAGCGTCGCGATCTCGTCATGCGTCCAGGTCGAGCCGCTCCCGGTCCCATCGCTCAACGCGGCGAGACCGGCGCCCACATCGCAGACGAAGCTCAACGCGGCCTGATGCATGTAGTGCGTATTCGCCGCGCTGGTGAACTCGACGACGCGCGCGCCCTCGACCCAGGGCTGACGCCAACCGATGCGCTGCTCGATCGGGTCATAGCCGATCAGCAGCACGAGATCGGACTCATGCAGCAGCGGCAACACTACGCGATCGGCGACCGGCGAGAGGCCCGCGCCGCCGAGGCTCCAGGGATCCGTGGCCTCGTCGAGAACGCCCTTGGCTTTATAGGTCGTGACCGTCGGCAGGCGATGACGATGGATGAATTCACGCACGGCGACCTCGGCGCCATGCGCGAGCGCCTCGAGCCCGACCACGGCGATCGGCCGCTTCGCCTGCGCGAGCCAGGCCTTGGCCTGATCAAGGGCCGGGCCGCGCGCGGGCGCCACCGGCTGCGGCGCGATGCGCCGCGGGACGATCGCGGCGGCGGCAGTCGCGGTCGCGGCGCCGATGGGAATGTCGATATGAACGGGTCCGCGTGGATGATCCATCGCCAAGGCCACGGCCTTGTCGATGATCATGGCGATCGACGCCGGATCCGCGCGAAACGTCGCTTTCACCAGCGGACGCACGACCTGCGCATGATCGAAGATCTGATGCGTGTAGGTCGCAGCCTCCGCCGCGTCGAGGCAGCCCGTGAGGAAGATCAGCGGCACGCGATCCTGCTGCGCGTTGGCGACGACGTTGATCGCGTTCGACACTCCCGGCCCGATCGTCGCCAGCAGGATGCCCGGCGCGCCGGTCACGTGATGCGCGCCTTCGGCCATGAAGCCGGCGCAGTTCTCGTGCTTGGTCAGCACGAAGCGGATCCCCGCATCGTCGAGTGCCGCCATCATGGCGAGCACTTCGCCACCGGGAATGCCGAACGCGAAGCGACACCCCGCGTCATGCAGGCGAGCGGCGATGACCTCGACGCTCGTCGGCGCAGCGCTCATTCGGCGGCCTTGTGGCTGGCGTCGCGCAGGAACCCATCGCGGGTCTGCGGCAGGCGCCGGCCGAGCAGCTTGGCGGCGATCTGCGTGCGCAGCACCTGGGCGGTGCCGCCGGCGATCGTGAACATGCGCGCGTCACGAACGTGACGCTCCATCGGATTGTCGCGGCTATAGCCCGCCGCGCCCCAGAGCTGCAGCGCATTGTTGGTGACGCGAATCGCCGTGTCGGAGCTGAGCACCTTCGCCTGCGCGGCGAGCATGCGGTCGGGAAATCCCCCGGGCCCCGCGCTGCGCGCCGCGCGCCAGATCATCGCGCGCGCCGCGTCGAGCTCGATGGACATGTCCGCCAGCATCCATTGCAGGCCTTGGAACTCGGCGATCGGCCGGCCGAACTGCTCGCGGCTCTGGGCATAGGCCAGCGCCTTGTCGAAGGCGCCTTGCGCGATCCCCAGCGCCACGGTCGCAGCGCCGCAGCGCTGCGCGTTATAGGCGTCCATCAGCGCGGCAAAGCCCTTCGCGAAACCACCGGGTGCGCGCAGCACCATGTCGTCGGCGACCTCGAGATTCTCGAATCGCAGCTCCGCCTCGGGCATGCCCTTGAGACCCATCGAGGGGATGCGTCGCGCGATGACCAGTCCCTTGGGATCGCCCTCGCCCCTGCGCTCGACGATGAACCCGCCGATCCCCTGGTCGCGTCCGTCCTCGATCACGCGCGCGAAGATCACGTGCAGCTTCGAGACGCCGCCGCCGGTGATCCAGGTCTTCTCGCCATTGATGATCCAGCGATCGCCGCGCCGCACCGCGGTCGTGCGCATCTCCGTCGCGGCAGAACCCGCGTCGCGCTCGGTAATGCAGATCGCCGGCTTGTCGCCAGCGAGCACGAGCCCGGCCGAGAGGCGCTTCTGCCTCTCCGTGCCATACGCCATGATCGCGCCGATCGCGCCCATATTCGCCTCCACGGCCACGCGGCCGGCGACGGCGCAGGCCTTGGCAAGTTCCTCGATCACCAGCGCCGCGTCGAGATAGCTCGCGCCCGCCCCGCCATAGGCGCGGGGGATCGTCATGCCCATGAAGCCGGCCTCGGTCATGCGCGCGATGACGGGCCAGGGATAACGCTCGCGGCGATCGGTCTCGGCGGCTGTCGGCTCGATCTCCAGTGCAAGCAGGCGCGCGCGCGCGCGCAAGGCGTCCTGGTCCGTCGTGAGCTCGGTCATGGTGATCGACTCCGTCCTTGTCTGAAGGCTGCGAGCGTACTGGCCCACCACCATTGAGGAGAAACGAGATTTCATGAAAAGATCGTTGAGTTTTCCTCACCGCCTTCCGGAGCTGGTCGATGACGATCAAGGCGCTGCGCACGCTGCTCGCCATCCACCGCCATGGCAGCTTCGCCGCCGCCGGCAAGGCCGTCGGCCTGACGCCCTCGGCGGTGAGTCTGCAGATCGGCGGGCTCGAGCAGCGGCTCAATGTGCGGCTGTTCGAGCGCGGCGGTCGCACGCCGCGCCTCACCGCGTCGGGCCACCTCGCCATCACGCGCGCTCAGGAGATCCTGCGCCTCTATGACGAGCTGCCGACCGTCCTCGCATCGACCGGCGAGATCGCCGGCACGCTGATGCTCGGCGCCATCCCGACGACGCTGACCGGCTTCCTGCCCGATGCACTCGCGCGGCTGCGTACGCTCAATCCCCGGCTGCGCGTGCGCCTCGTCGCCGGGCTCTCGGCCGAGCTCGCGGCCGGCGTCGAGCGCGGCGAACTCGACGCGGCCCTCACGACCGAGCCGATGGAGCGGCTCGCCCGCGACCTCGCCTGGACCAAGGTCGCCGAGGAGCCGCTCGCCGTCATCGCGCCGCCGGGCGCACGCGGCCGCGACGACAAGACGCTGCTCGAATCCTATCCGCTGATCCGTTTCAACCGCCGCGCCTGGGCCGGTCGTCTGATCGACGCCGAACTGCGGAGGCGCAAGATTGCCGTCGTCGAGGGCATGGAACTCGACAGCCTCGAGGCGATCGCGCGCATGGTCTCCAGCGGCCTCGGCGCCTCGGTCGTCCCCGCCCGCCTCGCCAGCCTGCCCGAAGCCCGTCGGCTGCGCGTCGTCCCCTTCGGCAAGCCGCCGGTCATCCGCACCGTCGGCCTCATCGACCGCCCGGGCTCGCCGCGCGCGCCCCTGATCCAAGCTCTGCTGGCGACGCTACGTCCAAAATGACGTTGCGGCCAATGATCACGCCGCCGGCGGAACATCTTGAAAATAGGGCTCCACCTTGCCACGCAGCTTGATGGTCAGGGGATTGCCCTTGCGGTCCACCGTCTTGCCGACCGCGACGCGGATCCAGCCCTCGCTGACGCAGTATTCCTCGACCGTGGTCTTCTCGACCCCATTGAAGCGGATGCCCACGCCGCGCGACAGCAGCGCCTCGTTGTAAAACGGGCTGGTCGGATTGTTGCTCAGATGGTCGGGCGGCGTGTCGGACATGGCGTGGGAATAGTTCGGCGCCCGCCCCGAGGCAAGAGGCTTCAACAGACGGATGCTCGGCCGCACCCAATGCGTTGCCGATCGTGCCGACATGCGGCAGTTTGGGTCGCCCGCGCGCTGCACGGCTCACGACAAACCGAGGAAACGACGATGACACGCATGACGACGGAAGAAGCCTTCGTGAAGATCCTCCAGATGCATGGCATCGAGCACGCGTTCGGCATCATCGGTTCGGCGTTCATGCCGATCTCCGATCTGTTCCCGAGGGCGGGCATCAAGTTCTGGGACGTCGCGCAGGAAACCAATGGCGGCTATATCTGCGACGGCTACACGCGCACCACCGGCAAGATCGCGATGGTGATCGCGCAGAACGGGCCCGGCGTGACGGGATTCGTGACCGCGATGAAGACAGCGTACTGGAACCACACGCCGATGCTGCTCGTGACGCCGCAGGCCGCGAACAAGACGATCGGCCAGGGCGGCTTCCAGGAAGTCGAGCAGATGGCGCTGTTCCGCGACATGGTCTGCTACCAGGAGGAAGTCCGCGACCCCACGCGCATCGCCGAAGTCCTCACCCGGGTGATCGCCAAGGCGATCCGCGGCTCCGCGCCGGCGCAGATCAACGTGCCACGTGATCTCTGGACGCAGGTGATCGACATCAACCTGCCGCCGATCGTCAGCTTCGAACGCCCCTCCGGCGGCGTGAAGGCGATCGCCGAGGCCGCGCGCATGCTCTCGGAAGCGAAATTCCCGGTCATCCTCTCCGGCGCCGGCGTGGTGATCGGCAATGCGATCGCCGATTGCGCTGCTCTGGCCGAGCGCCTCGACGCGCCGGTGTGCAGCAGCTACCAGCACAACGACAGTTTCTCCGGTAGCCATCCCCTGGCTTGTGGGCCACTCGGCTACAACGGCTCGAAGGCGGCGATGGAGTTGATCGCCAAGGCCGACGTGGTGCTGGCGCTGGGCACGCGCCTCAATCCGTTCTCGACGCTGCCGGGCTACGGCATCGACTATTGGCCGAGGACGGCCAGGATCATCCAGGTCGACATCAATGCCGACCGCATCGGCCTGACCAAGCCGGTGACCGTCGGCATCTGCGGCGACGCCAGGCAGGTCGCGCAACAGATCCTGGCGCAGCTCTCCAAGACCGCCGGTGACGCCAACCGCGCCGCGCGCAAGGCGCTCATCCACCAGACCAAGTCGGCCTGGCTGCAGGCGCTGACCAGCATGGACCACGAGGATGATGATCCGGGCACGAGCTGGAATCTCGACGCGCGCAAGCGCGACTCCGATCGGATGTCGCCGCGCCAGGCCTGGCGCGCGATCCAGGCGGGCATGCCGAAGGACGCGATCATCTCCAGCGACATCGGCAACAATTGCGCCATCGGCAACGCCTATCCGACTTTCGAGAAAGGCCGGAAATATCTGGCGCCGGGACTTTTCGGTCCCTGCGGGTACGGATTTCCCGCGATCGTCGGCGCGAAGATCGGTTGCCCGGACGTGCCGGTCATCGGCTTCGCGGGCGACGGCGCCTTCGGCATCAGCATGAGCGAGATGAGCTCGATCGGCCGCGAAGAATGGCCGGCGATCACGATGGTGATCTTCCGCAACTATCAATGGGGCGCGGAGAAGCGCAACTCGATCCTCTGGTACGACAACAATTTCGTCGGCACCGAGCTCGATCCCAAGCTCAGCTACGCTCGCGTCGCCGAAGCCTGCGGCTTGAAGGGAATCGTGGTGCGCACCCAGGCCGAGCTGACCACCAATTTGCGCGAAGCCTGCGCGGCGCAAGCCAAGGGCGTCACCACTTTCATCGAAGTGATCCTCAACCAGGAGCTCGGCGAACCCTTCCGCCGCGACGCGATGAAAAAGCCGGTCGTCGTCGCCGGCATCGACCCGAAGGACATGCACCCGCAGGCGGGCGTGTGAGTCGGGGGCCGAGCTCAGCGTCCGACCGCATCTTCCTGCAACTCTGATCCATGTCGGCGGCGCGCAGCGCTGCAGCCGTGACACCAACAGGAGTCAACGCGCATGAGAAAGTCGACCGCGACACGTCGATCGGTCTGTGGCATCAGCGAGCTTGAGGCTCAATGCGATCGCAGCGTCACACATGTGCTGTCGATCATGGACCCCGGATGGCCCACGCCGGCGGCATTCGCGATCTACCCTGAGCATCATCGCCTCGATCTGCGCTTCCACGATGCGATCGAGGCGGCGCCTGAAAGATCCTTCCCGAGCGCAGCGATGTCGAGACGATCCTCGCCTTCGGCGCACGGCTCGCGGTCGATCACGCCGATCGTGGCGATGGTCATGTCCTGATCCATTGCCACGCGGGCGTATCGCGTTCGACGGCTGCGATGTTGTCGCTGATCACGCAGGCTCATCCCGCCGAGGACGAGGAGACGCTCGTCGAGCGTCTGGTGGCTATTCGTCCGCAGGCGTGGCCGAATCTGCGGATGGTCGGATTTGCCGACGATGTGCTCGGCCGCGACGGACGCCTGGACGCCACGCTCGGCCGGCTTTACCTGCGCCAACTCGCCCGCCAGCCGAGCCTCGCCGAGGAGCGCTACCGCCAGTCCCGCGGCCGCGAGGTCGAGCACGCCCGCAACAGCCGCGCGACTTGATCCCGCGCACAGAACGGCAGCGACGCTGCATGACACCATCGGAAGCCCGGCTCCAATCGGGTGTAAATGGGTGTAGATTTGGGTTGCATATTTGGGTGTAATCGGCCGCATATTCGGGTGTGACCCAGAATGGCCCCAACCCCGCCACGATCCAGATCACGCCTGAAATCCTTGGACTGATCGCGGAGATCGACGAGTTCAAGGGTGCGTGGCGCGCCCTCGGCACCCTCGCCCCCGAACGACTCTCGGCGCTGCGCCGCGTGGCCACAATCGAGAGCGTCGGCTCGTCCACACGCATCGAAGGCAGCAAGCTTTCGGACCGCGACGTCGATCGCCTGCTCGCCCGGCTCGAGATCAATTCCTTCGCCACGCGCGACGAGCAGGAGGTCGCCGGCTACGCACAGGCGATGGATCTCGTCGCCGGCGCCTGGGCCGAGATCGCCATGACCGAGAATCACATCAAGCAACTCCACCGAGATCTCCTCATCCACAGCGAGAAGGATGCGTGGCATCGCGGCAGCTACAAGACGAGTTCGAACCACGTCGCGGCCTTCGATGCCGAGGGCAAGCAGATCGGCATCGTGTTCGAGACCGCGACGCCCTTCGATACGCCGCGGCTGATGACCGAACTGGTCGACTGGTTCGTCGCGGCGCGCGACGCGCGCCAAATCCATCCGTTGCTGCTGATCGCTTTGTTCACCGTCGTCTTCCTGCAGATCCATCCCTTTCAGGACGGCAACGGCCGCCTCAGCCGCATTCTCACCACGTTGCTCCTCATGCAGGCCGGCTACGCTTACGTGCCGTACAGCTCGTTGGAGAGTGTCATCGAGCACAGCAAGGAAGGGTACTACCTTGCCCTGCGTCAGACACAGGCCACGATCCGGACGGATCTGCCGGACTGGCAGCCTTGGTTGGTCTTCTTCCTGCGCGCAATGCAGCAACAGAAGCAGCGCCTCGCAGCCAAGATCGACCGCGAGAAGTTCGTGCTGGCGCGACTCCCCGATCTCTCGCTGCGCGTCCTCGATCATGCGCGTGCCCATGGCCGCGTCAGCATCGGCGACGTCATCCGATTGACCGGCGCGAGCCGCAACACGCTGAAGCAGCAATTGCGTCAGCTCGTCGAGAAAGGCCACCTCTCGAAACACGGCGGCGGGCGCACGACCTGGTACACGCTGCGGTAAGTATCAGCGGTTCCGAGTTCCGGGCAGGCCCGAAACACGCAAGCCATTTCTACGCCGCGAATTGATAGCTCGCCAGCAACACCCAGCGCCTCGCGTCGCCGTCGCGGCCGCGTCGCGGTTCGAGCGGCGTTGTGTAGTGCCAGAACGGCAGGCGATAGGCGGTGATCAGGCCGTGACGCGCGACGTCAACGGTCTCGGTCAGATGACCGTCCTTGGCGTAGACGAGGAGCTGACGACGCACGGCCGGCGTCACGAGGCTGATGTGAATATCGAGATAGCCATCGCGCGCTCCGGGAATGTCCGGATGATGATCGTGATGCGGGCCGATGTAATCGCCCGGCCCATAGCACAGCACCTGTCGGCCGATGCGTGGGCTCAAGCGCCTGCCGACGAGCAGCTCGCCCAAGCGCCGCAATGAGTCCGAGCCGAGCATCGCGATCAGACCGGTCGCCTCGGCGCGCGCCCAGGCGCGGCCACCGCGCCGCCCGAGATAGGCGCTGCGCATGCGCGCGACCTTGGGCAAGCGCTCCTGGAAGCTGCGGGTCTGGCTCCAGATCGATTCCGGCGGAATGGCGGCCGCGAGCGGCGCAAGCACATCGAGCATCCCGTTCTCCAGCGTCGCGAGACCACATGCGCCGCGCCGCGGGTCGAGCCAACCCGGCAGCACGACGAAGGGTCGCGCCGGATCCGCGAGCGCACCGGCGACGCCGCGGCTGCCAAGTTCGAGGGCATTGCGTGCATGCTGCGTGAGCATGCGATCGAATTCCGAGGGAAAGGCCGGCTGGGTCATGCGTGCTGGCTAGCGCGGCCCCGTCGATCCGGCAATGCCCGACATCTGTGGCGGCGACCAATTTCCCCGGCTCCCCCGCTTTCGACGCCGACGCGAAAAACCGCCTCGCATCGGGCGAACGCGCGGATCCGCGCCCTCGACCGTCCGGTAATGATCGCCGAACTCGGCGTCGAAGGTACGGCGCAGTATCGACAGGAGTGGCTCGATGAGATGAGGCATTCCCTGGCAAGCTTTCCGAGTCTCAAGACGATCGTCTATTTCAACGCGCGCGATCTTCCCGGCGCCTTGGAGGCGCGTTACGGAATTCCCGATTGGCGCGTCCCACCCGGCCTCCTGCAGTAGCCTGCTGCAACTCGCAACGATCCAGCGACAAAGCAGATCAAGGTCGACCGTCCCGAACCGCTACGGTGGCTCGGGACGTGGTCCGCACGTGTCAGCCGCGGCGGCGTTTCGCAAAGGACAGGCCGGCAAGGCCGAGGCCGAGCATCAGGATCGAAGCCGGCTCCGGCACCGGGTCGCCGACACCGCCCGGGCCGCCGATGACCGTATCCGGGCGCGCGATGAAGTCGATCTCAAACTCCGAGTCGTGGTTGACGGCTCCGGCGTTGTAGACGGCGAAGCCGTTCGAACCGCCATTGCCGCCCTTCGCGTAGAAATCGCCGAAGACAGGCGCGCGCGCAGAGTCGAACTCGAAACTATAGGGGCTGCCCGAGTTCAGGCTGTCGAACTTCACGCCGACGATGGAGCCGGGGAAATTCGGATTACCGTTGGCGCTCGTGAACGTGCCGTAGACTAGGTTCGTCACGCTGCTGCTGTCGTTGAGATTCAGGATGCAGCGAGCCGTCGCCGTGCAATTGTCGCTGAGATCGAGCAAGAAATGGCTAATGCCCTGCTGGGAGTTCTCGGAGAAGCTGTAGCTGTAGTGCCAGAGGCTCGAGCCGGCATTGTATGAGATGTTCCAGGTCAGTGAGGCCGTCGTCGCATTGCCGCCGCCGATGACGAGGCCGATGCCCACGCTGCGGGTGGCGCTCAGCGCGCCCTGGGCTGACGTGTCGTAAATCGGGGCCGCCTGTGCCGAGACGAGGACCCCGGCAATCATCGTGGCAGCCAGGGCGCTGCGCACGGTCCAATAAGGGAGTGTCGTGTTCATGATGCTGCGTCTCCGGCTTCCAACTTCGCCCTCACCCGCTGAACCTTGCAGGTTGCATGCCGGCGCCGGCAACTACTTGAGCGCGCATCAACTCGTGGGTTAATGCCGGGAGCGTACGCGCGACTTTGTCAGCTTTCCCGACAGTTAATGGCGAACCACCGACGCGACGTAGCAAGACGGCCTGCGGTCGTCACCGAATGCGTACATCGTCGCAGCGTGGCGGCGGTCTCTGCGGAGGGCAGCACGGATTGCGTCTTGATGCGTTGCTTGAACTCCTCGTGGAGCCGCACGATCGCATTGGAAGTCCTCGCACTGCGCCACGGGATGGTCGGCAGGCGGGTGAAGGTGAAGAGGCTGTCGGCAATGGCGCGATGCTCGAGCCGCCACTTGCGCATGAAGGCCTTGCGGCGGGTCTCCATTTCCTCGGGTGTGGCCGCGCAGATCATATCGGTGTAGTCGGCGGTGATCTCGTCGTGCAAGCGCTCGGGCGCATGCGCGAGATCGGCGTCGTCAACCAGGTCGTCCCCGATGCCGAGGTCCGCGCGGCAGCGCTCGCCATGGCCCGCGGCCTGGCCGCCGCCGCGCCCGAAGCTGTGCGCGGAAGTGAGGCGGCGTGGGTTGATCCGGAGTACAACTCCCGTCGACATTTCATCCCGACACCATCCCCGATGCCCTACGCCTCCCTCCGCGACTTCATCGCCCGCCTCGAACGCGACGGCCGGCTCGTGCGCGTGCGCGAGCCCGTCTCGACCGTGCTCGAGATGACCGAGATCCAGACGCGCCTGCTCGCCGAGAAGGGGCCGGCGGTGATCTTCGAGAACGCGATCCGCGCCGACGGCACGCGCTCGCCGATGCCGGTGCTGGTCAATCTCTTCGGCACGGTGGAGCGCGTGGCGTGGGGCATGAACCGCGAGCCCGCGCAGCTGCGCGAGGTCGGCGAAACGCTCGCCTTCCTGCGCCAGCCGCAGCCGCCCGAGGGCTGGCGCGAGGCGCTCGAGCTGCTGCCGCTCGCCAAGACCGTGCTCGCGATGAAGCCCGGCAGCCGGATGTTCGGCACCGCGCCCTGCCAGGAGATCGTGCTCACCGGCGACGCGATCGATCTCGGCCAGCTGCCGATCCAGAGCTGCTGGCCCGGCGAGCCGGCGCCGCTCATCACCTGGCCGCTGGTGGTGACCAAGGGTCCGAGCGACAAACGTGAGGACGCGTTCAACCTCGGCATCTACCGCATGCAGGTGACGGGCAAGAACACGACGCTGATGCGCTGGCTCAAGCATCGCGGCGGCGCGCAGCATCATCAGCGCTGGCAGAAGAGCGGCAAGCGCGAGCCGCTGCCCGCGGCCGCGGTGATCGGCGCCGATCCCGGCACGATCCTCGCCGCCGTGACGCCGGTGCCCGATACGCTCTCGGAGTATCAGTTCGCCGGCCTGCTGCGCGGCAAGCGCGTCGAGCTCGTCGATTGCAAGACGGTGCCACTCAAGGTGCCGGCCGAGGCCGAGATCGTGATCGAGGGGCACGTGTCGCTCGACGATTACGGCGACGAGGGCCCCTACGGCGACCACACCGGCTACTACAACAGCGTCGAGAAATTTCCCGTCTTCACCGTTTCGGCGATCACGATGCGGCGCGACCCGATCTATCTCTCGACCTTCACCGGCCGGCCGCCCGACGAACCGAGCGTGCTCGGCGAGGCGCTCAACGAGGTGTTCATCCCGCTGCTGCGCCAGCAATTCCCGGAGATCGTCGATTTCTGGCTGCCGCCGGAGGGCTGCTCCTACCGCATCGCCGTCGTTTCGATGAAGAAGGCGTATCCCGGCCACGCCAAGCGCGTGATGCTCGGCGTGTGGTCGTACCTGCGCCAGTTCATGTACACGAAATGGGTGATCGTCGTGGACGACGACATCGACGCGCGCGACTGGAAGGACGTGATGTGGGCGATGTCGACGCGCATGGACCCGGCGCGCGACGTGACGATCGTCGAGCACACGCCGATCGACTATCTCGACTTCGCGAGCCCCGAGAGCGGCCTCGGCTCCAAGATCGGCCTCGACGCCACGAACAAATGGCCGCCGGAGACCAGGCGCGAATGGGGCGAGAAGCTGCGCATGGACGAGGATGTCGTGCGCCGTGTCACCGAGAAATGGAGCCGACTCGGGTTGCCGGGATCAGGCAAGCCGATCTGGCGCCACATGCCCTGACGCCTCCGCGCGATTGCATCCAATGCGATCGCGTCTTCCAATCGCCGCTGGGCGCATGTCATATCGTTGCCAAGTCAATTCCCGAGAGGCGCGGCAATGACCGAGCGTTTCGACGCGATCATCGTCGGTGGTGGGCATAACGGCCTTACCTGCGGCAGCTACCTGGCGCGCGCGGGCCTACGGGTGCTGGTGCTCGAGCGTCGGCACGTCATCGGCGGGGCAGCGGTCAGCGAGGAGATCATTCCCGGCTTCAAGTTCTCGGTCTTCTCCTACTTGATGAGCTGGCTGCATCCGAAGGTGATCGCCGATCTCGAGCTGCGGCGTCACGGCTTCGAGGTGCTGCCTGCCTCTGACATGTTCGGGCCGCTCGCCGATGGTGATCACATCATCTTCTCCGACCGGATGGAGCGGACGCAGGCAAGCTTCGCGCGCTTCTCGAAGCACGACGCCGAGATCTATCCCGAGTTCGACCGTTATCTCGGCGAGGCCGTCCGCGTCATCCGCAAGCTGATCCTCGACACGCCGGTCGATCCCACGAAGCGCAGCTGGCGCGACTTCAAGGACAACGTCGCCTTCCTGTGGAAGTACCGCCGCATCGGCAAGACGCTGCATCGCCTCATCGACCTTCTGACTCTGAGCGCCGACGATTTTCTTTCGCACTGGTTCGAGCGCACTGAGATCCGCGCCGTGCTCGCCTATTACTCGGGCATCGGCACCTTCGCCGGACCGCGTACACCCGGCTCCGCCTACGTGACCGCGCATCACCTGCTCGGCGAGCATGCCGGCGCCGGCGGTTGGGGCTTCATCCGCGGCGGCATGGGCACGATCAGCGAGGCGATCGCGCGCAGCGGCCGCGAGCACGGCATGGTGGTGCGCACCGAGGCCGAGGTCGTGGCGATCGATAGCGACGGCGGTCGCGTCACCGGCGTCACGCTCGCCGACGGCAGCCGCATCACCGCGCCCGTCGTCGCCAGCAACGCGAGTTGCAAGATCACCTTCCTCAAGCTGATCGAGCCGGCGAAGCTGCCCGCCGATTTCGTCACGGCGATCCAGCGCTATCGCACCTTCTCGACGGCGTTCAAGATCAACATCGCCTGCGAGCGGCTGCCGCAATATCGCGGTTTCGATCCCGCGACCGCCGGCTTCCCCTATCCGACCTACTGCCATATCGGGCCGACGATCGAGTATCTCGAGGCGGCCTACGAGGACGCCAAGCACGGGAACTGGTCGACGAACCCGTTCATCACGCCGGTAGCGCCGAGCTTCGTGGACGACACGATCGCGCCGCCGGGCAAGCACGTGCTGCATCTGTTCGGCGGCCACGCGCCCTACCGGCTCGCCGATGGCGCGTGGGACGCGCCGACGAAGGAGCGTTTCGCGCGCAATGCGCTGCGCACGCTCGACGACTTCGCCCCGGGCTTCTCGGACGGCATCATCGACATGCAGGTGCTCACGCCGCCCGACATCGAGCGCATCATCGGCTCGCCGGAAGGCCATATCTTCCACGGCGAGATCCTCGCCGATCAGCTCTTCTTCAAGCGCCCCGCGCCACACTACGCCGATTATCGCAGCCCGCTGAAGGGCCTCTATCAATGCGGCTCCTCCGCCCATCCCGGCGGCGGAGTCAGCGCGCTGCCCGGCCACAATGCCGCGCGCGAGATTCTCCGCGATCTCGGCAAGCGCGTGACATGAGCGCACTGCAGAGCCACGCGCGCGTCGTCGTCATCGGCGGCGGCGCCGTCGGATGCAGCGTGCTCTATCACCTCGCAAAGCGCGGTTGGACGGATTGCGTCTTGCTAGAGATGGACGAGCTCACCTCAGGCTCGACCTGGCACGCCGCCGGCAACTGCCCGAACTTCTCCGGCAGCTGGGGCATCATGAAGCTGCAGCGCTACTCGACGCGGCTCTACGCGCAACTCGCCGAGGCGACCGGGTACCCGATCAACTACCACGTCACCGGTGCGGTGCGGCTCGCGCAGGACCGCGAGCGGATGGACGAATTCCGCCACGTCACGGCGATGGCCCGCCACCAGGGCATCGACTTCGCGATGCTCACGCCGGCGGAGATCAAGCAGCGCTACCCGTTCATCGAATTGCATGGCCTCGAGGGCGGCCAGTGGGATCCGCTCGACGGCGACATCGATCCGGCACAGCTCACGCAGGCCTTCGCGCGCGGTGCGCGCGAAGCCGGCGCGAAGATCGTCCGCGGGTGTCGCGTCGTAGCGATCGCGTCGCGCGCCGACGGCTCATGGCGGATCTCGACCACGCTGGGCGAGACCGTCGCCGAGATCGTCGTCAACGCTGCCGGCTACCGCGCCGCCGAGATCGGCGCGATGGTCGGCCGCGCGATCCCGAGCGTGGCGATGAGCCACCAGTATCTGGTCACCGCCGACATTCGCGAACTCGCGGCGCGCGCGGGCAAGCTGCCCCTGCTGCGCGATCCGCTCGACAGCTATTACCTGCGCCAGGAGGGCAAGGGCCTGCTCCTCGGCCCGTACGAGTGGAAGGCGACCGCACACTGGCCGGACGGCGTGCCCGAGCGCTTCGCGTTCCAGCTCTTCCCCGACGATATCGAGCGCCTCGAGCGCCATGTCGAGCTTGCCTGCGGCCGCGTGCCGATCCTCGGCTCGGTCGGCATCAAGAAGGTGATCAACGGGCCGATCCCCTATACGCCCGACGGCAATCCGCTGATCGGTCCGGCGCCGGGTCTGCGCAATTTCTTCGAGGCCTGCGTCTTCTCCTTCGGCATCGTGCAGGCCGGCGGCGCAGGCAAGACGCTCGCCGACTGGGTGATCGAGGGCGAGCCCGAGTGGGATCTCTGGTCGCTCGATCCGCGCCGCTTCACCGCGCATGTGTCACCGGCCTACACGCGCGCCAGGGCGATCGAGCTTTACCAGCGGGAATACGCGATCGGCTTTCCCTTCGAGGAGCGGCCCGCCGGGCGCCCGGCGAAGACGTCGCCGCTCCACACCGATCTCGCGGCACGCGGTGCGTTGTTCGGCGCGCGCAATGGCTGGGAGCGCGCAATCTGGTTCCCGCGCGACGCCGCGGAGGCGAAGCTCCAGGATGCGCTGACGCTTCGCCGTCCGCCCTTCACGCCGGCGATCGCGCGCGAATGCCGCGCCGTCGCCGAAGGAGTCGCACTCACCGAACTGCCGGGCTTCACGCGCTTTCAAATCAGCGGACCCAATGCCGAAGCTGCGCTCGATCGTATGATCACAGGTCGCCTGCCATCGATCGGGCGCGTCGGACTCGCCTATGTGCTCGGCGAGCGCGGCGGCGTGCTCAGCGAGTTCACGATTACCCGGCTCGCCGAGGATCGCTTCTGGCTTTTGTCAGCAAGTAGTGCCGAGTGGCACGACCGCGATCTCCTCGACCGGCATGTCGCGGGTCCGGGCGTACGCACCGCAAACGAGACCGCAGACTACACGACGCTCGTCGTGGCGGGCCCGCGCTCGCGCGAAATGCTGTCGCGAGTCACGGACGCCGACCTCGGCACGCTCGCGTTTCCATGGCTGCATTGGCGGCCGATCCGGATCTCCGGCCGCAAGGTCGCGGCGCTGCGCGTGACCTATGTCGGTGAACTCGGCTGGGAGCTGCACGCGGCAATGGAAGATGCGCTCGCCGTCCATGACGCCCTGCGCGAGGCAGGCGATGCGTTCAGCATTGCCGATGTCGGCATCTACGCGCTCGACTCGCTGCGGCTGGAGAAATGCTACCCCGCGTGGAAGCAGGATCTGACCACCGAGTACTCGGCCCTTGCGGCCGGCCTCGATCGCTTCGTGCGCCTCGACAAGCCGGCGTTTGCCGGCCGTGCGGCGCTGCTGCGCGAGCGCGACGCCGGCGGTCCCGCCGATCGCCTGGTCGCGCTGCTGGTCGACGATGCAGGCGCCGATGCGTCGATCGCGGCGAGCGTGTTCGACGGTGACGCACGGGTCGGTATCGTCACATCGGGCGGCTTCGGTCATCGCATCAAGCGCTCGATCGCGCTCGCCTATCTGCGCGCCGATCTGGCACACCCCGGCACGGCGCTCGCGATCGAGATCTTGGGCGAGCGCCGCCGCGCCGTCGTCGCCACGCAGCCGCTCTACGATCCCGCGAACAAGCGACTCAAGGACGCTCCGGAACCACGCTGAGCCCGCCTCACAGTTCGGCCAGCTCGACATTCTCGCGCCGGAAATCCACGCCGTCCTGCGTGGGCGCATCGAGCTCGCGCGCGAAGCGATGGCCCGAATACACCGCGGCGGCGATGATGCCGGGTGCGAGCGCGTCGCCGATCCGCTCGATCTTGCGAATGCCCGCGGCCGCCAGCGCATCGGGGCGCGCGGTGAGTTCGTGATAAAGCGCATCCTCGGGCGATTGCATCGTGACCAGCACGACGCTGCCCGCGGCGATGCGCCGCCGGCGTCCGGTATAGGCGCAAGCCAGCTCGACCTCGCCGGCGTGAAGCGCTGCGAGATCGGTCGAGGTCATCAGGGTGACGCCGAGCTCGATCAGGTTTGCTTGGATGCGCGTCTGCTCCAACGTGTACTGAGTAAACGACGAGACCATGCTCTCCGGCGTCACCAGCGTGACCTCTAGGCCATCGCGTCGCAGCTTCTCGGCGATGATGCCGCCCATGTAGTAGTGGTCGTCGTCGTAGATGATGACGGGGCCGAGGGCTCGCGCGCCGTCCATGATCATGTCCGGCGTGAACACGGCGATGCGATCGAGACCCGAGAGCGGGAAGCTGTGGTGGCGACCCATCCCGTCGGCGCGCCAGCGCGATCCCGTCGCCAGCGCGACCACGCTGCACTCCGCGGCCAGCACATCCTCGGCGCTCATTCGACTTTCGCGGAAGATCTCGACTTTAGGCAGCTTGGCGATCTGGCCGACGCGCCAGTCGCGCACGCGCCCCCAACTCGCCAGCCCGGGCAGTCGGCATTCGCGCGCGACCCGTCCGCCGAGTTCCCGCCCGGCCTCCGCCAGACTGACGCGATAGCCGCGCTGCCCGAAGGCGCGCGCCGCTTCCAATCCCGCCGGGCCGGCACCGACCACGAGGATCTTCTCGTCGCGCGTGCGCGGCGCGATGCGCTCGGGATGCCAGCCGCGCCGCCACTCCTCGCTCATGGTCGGATTCTGCGTGCAGCGCATGGGATGGCGCAAATTGTTGCCGGAGACGCAGACATTGCAGCCGATGCATTCGCGAATGTCGTCGAGGCGGCCCTCCTCGATCTTGCGCGGCAGGAAGGGATCGGCGATCGAGGGGCGCGCCGCGCCGATGAAGTCGAGCACACCCTTGCGCAGCAGCGCCGCCATGCGATCCGGCGAGGTGTATCGACCGACGCCGACGACCGGCTTGGTGGTCAGGGATTTCACGAACCCGGTGTAGCGCTCCTGATAGCCCTCCTCGGCGAAGCGCGCCGTCATGCTGTCGTTCTCCCAGGCGCTGACATTGACGTCCCAGAGATCCGGCATCTCCGCCAGCATCTCGACGACTTCTCGGCCTTCGCCGTCGCTGGTGATTCCGCCCTCGCCGAGGAGCTCGTCCAGCGCGATGCGCAGCGCCACGGCGCAGCTGTCGCCGACCGCCGCATGCGTGTCCTCGATCAACTCGCGCAGCAGGCGCAAGCGGTTCTCGAGGCTGCCGCCGTATTCGTCGCTGCGATGATTATGTCGACGCGACAGGAAATGCATCGGCAGCGCGAGGTCGTGTCCGGCATAGACATAGACGATGTCGAAGCCGGCCTTGCGCGCGTTGAGCGCCGCCTGGCGATGCCAGCGCCGCACGGCGCGGATATCCGCCTTGTCCATGGCGCGCGCCGTGGCGGGCAGGATGCCGTAGACCGGACGCGCGGACGGCGCGATCGGCGTGTCGCGTGACTCGAAATTGGCGACGCGGTAGCCGTTGTGGACCAGCTCGATGCCCGCGAGGCTGCCATGGGCATGGATCTGATCGGCGGCGCGCGCCAGCGGCGCGATATCCTTCTCGTCCCACAGCCGGACCTGACTCAAAATGTTGCCGGTCTGGTGAATGTCGCACTGCTCGGTGCACACCACCGCCCAGCCGCCTTCGGCCTTGATGCCGCGGCTGACGGCGCTCGGCGTCGGAAAGGCGCGCCCCATGCCGGTGCAATGCGGCACCTGGTAGAAACGGTTGCGCGCCGTCTTCGGGCCGATGCGCATCGGCTCGAAAAGTGGATCGAATCGCGGATCACGTGCCATCGGCGGCTCCCCCTGGTGTCGGAGCGAGGATCAGTGGGCGCGGATCCCCGCGTCAAGCTCGTGTCCCTGCCCGAGGTGTAGGAGCTGATCGAGGTGCGCGAAGCGGTTGCTGCGGTCTCCGTAGCCTGGCTTCTCAGCTCGGGACGCTCCTGCGACCTGTAAGCAAATCCTATCGACAACCATGGCGACGATTGCGCATTCTCTCGCGCGGAAGGGGCGTGGATGGTGGGGCCAATCAGGTTTGGCGCGGGGATCTTGGCGCTGCCGGCGGCGGCGTTCCTGCTGATCTGGTTCGTGCTGCCCCTGGCGCGATTTTTCGCGCTCGCCTTCACCGGCGAGGACGGGCCGTTGAGCACGTTCCAGGCGCTGGCCTTGAGCGACGTCTATCGCCGCGTGTTCATCAACACAATTCTGGTTGCGGCCGGAGTGACGGCGATCACGTTGATCCTCGCCTGGCCGGTTGCCTATCTGCTGTCACGGCTCCGGGGCTGGCGCTTCGTCCTCGTGCTCTATGGCGTGCTGTTCCCGCTGTGGATCTCCGTGCTCGTGCGCACCTTCGCGTGGATGCTGCTGCTCGAGCGCAACGGGCCGATCAATCGCACGCTGATGGAGCTCGGCCTCACCAGCGAGCCGCTCGCCCTGCTCTTCAACGTCACCGGCGAGCTGATCGGCATGGTGCATGTGATGCTGCCCTACGCGGTGCTGCCGCTCTACGCGGCGATGAGCCGGATCGACCGGCGGTTGCTGCTGGCGAGCGATGGCCTCGGCGCCGGCCTGCTCGACACGTTCCGCTACGTGTATCTCCCGCTGAGCCTGCCCGGCCTCATCGGCGGCGCCACCTTCGTGTTCCTGCTGTCGCTCGGCTTCTTCATCACGCCCGCCCTGCTCGGCGGCGCCAATGCCGTGACCTTGTCGATGCTCATCAACATCTTCGTCAGCGAGCGGCTGGTCTGGGACGTGGCGGCGGCGGCATCGATCATCCTTCTCGTGACGACCCTGGCGATCCTCGCGATCTGCGCGAGGTTCGTGCCGCTCGGCCAGCAGATGGGCATGCGATGACGCGCCTGCCCTTCGCCCTGCGCTGCCTGTCCTATGCCGCGGGCAATCTGGTGCTGGCCTTCCTGATCCTGCCGATCCTTGCCGTCGTGCCGGCCTCGTTCAATCGCAGCAGCTTCATCCGCCTGCCGCCGGAGCGCTACGCGATGCGCTGGTACGAGTCCTTCGTCAACGATTCGGAATGGGTGACGACGCTCGTCACGAGCCTCAAGGTCGGCGTGCTGGCGACGATCGTCGCCGTGATCATCGGCACGATGGCCGCGATCGGCCTGCAGGCGATGCAGCGGCGCTGGCGCATCCTGATGTCGGCCCTGTTGCTGGCGCCGCTGATCGTTCCGGTGATCGTGACCGCGGTCGCGATCTATCGCACCGCGATCGAGTTCAAGCTGAGCGGCACGCTCGGCGCCCTGGTGGCGAGCCAGGCCCTGCTCGCCCTGCCGATCGTCGTGATCAATGTCGGCATCTCCTTGCGCGCGCTCGACCCGTCCTGGTTGCGCGCCGCCGCCGGCTTGGGCGCCGGGCCGCTGCGCATCTTCTTCACCGTGACGCTGCCCAACATCGTCCCGGGCATGATCGGCGGCACCGCCTTCGCCTTCCTCTCCTCGTTCGACGAAGTGATCGTGGCGTCGTTCATTTCAGGACTCCAGAACAAGACGCTGCCGGTCAAGATGTGGGAGGCGATGCGCCTGGAGTTCACGCCCATCGTCGCCGTGGCCTCGGTATTCATGATTCTGGTTGCCGTGACGCTGTTCGTCACGGCGCGGCTGTCCGGAACGAAGCAGCCGGGAGAAGCGCGATGACGAGAGGAACCGCGCTGCTCTTCGACCGCACCTCCAAGCGCTTCGGCGACGTCGACGCGGTCTTGCCGACCACGCTGCCCGTCGAGCCCGGTGAGTTCCTCACCCTGCTCGGCCCTTCGGGATCGGGAAAGACGACGCTGCTCAACCTCGCCGCCGGCTATCTCGATCCGACCGAAGGGCGATTGCTGATCGGCGAGCGCGACGTGACGCATGTCCCGGCGCGTCATCGCAATGTCGGCATGGTGTTCCAGAATTTCGCGCTGTTTCCGCACATGAACGTCGCCACCAACATCGCCTATGGCCTCAAGGTCCGGCGCCGCCCGAGCGACGAGATCGCAAGGCGCGTGGCCGAAGCCCTGGCGCTGGTGCAACTCGACGGCCTCGGCGAGCGGCAGATCCAGCAATTGTCCGGCGGTCAGCAGCAACGGGTCGCGCTCGCACGCGCGCTGGTGATCGAGCCGGACGTCCTGCTCATGGACGAGCCGCTCGGCGCGCTCGATCGCCAGCTGCGCAAGGCGGTCCAGCTCGAACTGCGTCGCCTCCACGAGCAGCACGGGCGAACCACGATCTACGTCACGCACGATCAGGAAGAGGCCCTCGTGCTTTCCGACCGCGTCGCTGTCATGCGCAATGGACGCATCGAACAGATCGGCAGTTCCACCGAGCTCTATGCGCATCCCGCGAATGCTTTCGTCGCGGGTTTCATCGGTGAGTCGAACCTGCTGGCCGCGACCGTGCTGCGCGTCGACAAAAACGAGGCGCAGGCGGACGTGGCGGCACTCGGCGCGACGATCACCGCCCCGGCCGCGCCGGGGCTCGCGATCGGCCCCGCTCTCCTGCTGCTCCGGCCGGAGCATGTGGTGTTGAGCGAACGCGATGGCATCGAAGCCGAGGTCGAGCAGTCCGTCTACCTGGGTGAGCTCGTCGCTCTCCATCTTCGCCTCAAGACTGGCGGGCAGATCTGGTTGCGGCGACAGCTCAACCAGCGCGTAATCCGTGGCGACCGCGTTCATGTGGGCTGGATGAACGAATATTTGCGTCTCCTTCCGGAGACGTGAGGAAACTGCAATGCAACCAGGGAGGAATATCCGATGCTGAGACGCGATTATCTCTTGAAGAGCCTGTCGGCGGGCACCGCGCTCGCCACGGGCGCCATGCCCCGCCTCGCGATGGCGCAGGGTCGTCCACTGACGTTCACCTCGTGGGGCGGCGCGCTGTCGGAGGCGGAGAAGAACGCTTTCACCGCGCCCTTCGGACGGCTCAAGGGGATCAACGTGATCAACACCTCGCCGACCGAGACCGCCAAGATCAAGGCGATGGTCCAGGCGAAAAACGTCGAATGGGATGTCGTCACGGTCGGCGGCGCGACCGCTTGGCTCGGCCAGCGCGAAGGTTTTCTCGAGGCCCTCGACTACTCGAAGATTCCCAATGCCAAGGATCTCGAGCCCAGCTGGATCGCGCCGACCGGTCTTGCGACCTCGACCGGCGCCACCATCATCGGCTGGTCGACCAAGGCGTTTCCGGCCAATGCCGGCCCGCAATCCTGGGCAGATTTCTGGGACGTCAAACGCTTTCCGGGTCGACGCGGCCTCTACACCAATCTCTCCTACAACTACGAAGCCGCGTTGCTGGCTGCCGGCGTCGCGCGCAACGAGGTCTATCCGGTCACGCCGGAGAAGATCGAGATCGTGTTCGCCAAGCTGGCCGAGATCAAACCGCATGTCGCGGTGTGGTGGGGGGCCGGCGCTCAACCGCCGCAGTTGCTCTCGACGGGCGAGCTCGCGATCTCCTCTGTCTGGAACGGACGCGCGCTTGCGGCCGTCGCCGACGGAGCCCCGCTCGCCTTCACCTATCGCGACGGGATCTCATGGGGCAATTGGTGGGTTATTCCCAAGGGCTCGCCGAATCTCGCGCTGGCGCATGAACTCATCAACTACGCGCTCAGCGACGAAGCGCAGACCCGGCTCTTGCCACTCAGGACCTACGGCCCCGTGGTGAAATCGGCGGCCGCCAAGGCGGAAGCCGAGGGTCAAAAAATCCAGGTCATGTCGCCGGACAACGTCCGCAATATGGTGATCCTGAACGAGCAGGAGGCGGACAAGTACACGTCCACCTATTTCGAGCGCTTCACCAAATTCAAGGTGGGCTGATGGGAAACGGCGCGGGCGCGGACGCGTGCCCGGCCCGCGCTGCTCCGCCTCGCTGCGATGATGCGCCTTCGCGATCGCGATCCCGTGACCATCGCCTCGCGTCTTGACCCGGTCCTGCGGCCGCGTTCGGTCGCCGTGGTCGGGGCGTCGCCGCGCGAAGGCACCGTCGGCAATACGTTCCTGTCCCAGCTCACGATCGGCGGATTCGAGTCGCGACGCGGTGGCCGCCTCTACCGCGTGAACCCGCGCTACGGCGAGATCGACGGCGCGGCGTGCTTTCCTTCGCTCGCGGCCCTGCCCGAGACGCCCGAGCATGTCGCCTTCGCGGTTCCCGACGGCGCCATCGAGGACGTACTCGCGCAGGCGATCGCGGCCGGCGTGCGCGCGGGAACGATCGTCTCGAGCCTGCACGTCGCGGCGGATCGCGATCCGCCGCTCGCCGCGCGCATCCAGCAGCGCTGCCGCGACGCCGGCTTCCAGCTGTGCGGCGGTAACGGCATGGGCTTCTACAATTTCGAGGACGGCGTATGGATGTGCGGATTCCGCACGCGCACCGACCATCGGCCCGGACGTGTCGCCTTCCTCTCGCATTCAGGCTCCGCGCTGTGCTCGCTGGTCGATGCCGATGCGCGCATCGACTACAACTTCGTCGTCTCGCCGGGGCAGGAACTGGTGCTGACCCTCGCCGACTTCCTCGACTTCGTGCTCGATCAGCCATCCACCGGCGTCGTCGGATTGTTCCTGGAGACGGCGCGCGACCCGGCGAGGTTCGAATCCGCGCTCGCCAAAGCCGCGGCGCGGCGCATTGCGATCATCGTCGTCAAGATCGGACGCACCGAGACCAGCGCCAGGTTGGCGATCAGTCACTCCGGAGCGATGACCGGCGACGACGACGCCTATCAGGCGCTATTCGACCGCCACGGCGTGCAGCGCGTGTCGTCACTCGACGAACTCGCAACCGCGCTGATGCTGTTCCAGCAGAGTCCGGCGCCGCTGCGGCCCGGCGGGCTCTGCTCGCTGCACGATTCCGGCGGCGAGCGCGAGCTCATCATCGACCTCGCCGATCGGCACGGCGTGAGCTTCGCGCGCATCAGCGACGCCACCACCGCAAAGCTCGCGGCGCGTCTCGACCCCGGACTGGCGCCGGTCAACCCGCTCGACGCCTGGGGCACGGGCAACGACGCCCAGGGTGTCCATCGCGACTGCCTGACCGCGATGATGGAAGACGCCGACACTGCGATCGGCGCGATCGTCTGCGACCGCAAACCCGGCGGCCGATTCCATCATCGCCATGCCGAGCTTGCGGCCACGGTGATGGCCGCGACTGGCAAGCCCATCGTCGTGTGCTCGAACCACCAGGGATCCGGCGATTCGCGCGACACGATCGAGATCGTGCGCGCAGGCGTTGCCGTGCTCGATGGCGTGCCGGCCTTCCTGACCGGCGTGCGGGCGATGTTCGCTTTCCGCGACTTCGTGCCGCCGGGCCCGGCGCCGGCGGTCTCTGCGGCGACCAGCGCGAGCTGGCGCCAGCGCCTGACCGTCGACGGCGCGATCGACGAGAACACGGCGCTCGATCTGATCGAGGATTTCGGGATTCCCGCGGTGGCGCATCGTCTCGTCGCCACGCGCGACGAGGCGGTCCGCGCGGCGGCGCAGCTCGGAATGCCCGTGGCGTTGAAGACCGCCGCGCCGGGCATCGTGCACAAGACCGAGGCCGACGGCGTCAGACTCGGACTCGCCACCGTCGACGCGGTGGCAGCCGCCTTTGACGACCTCGCGGCGCGCCTCGGGCCCCGGATGCTGGTCGCACGAATGGTCGAACCGGGCGTCGAGATGATCCTCGGCATCAAGCGCGACGCGCAGCTCGGGCCGACGATCTTGATCGGCGCCGGCGGCATCCATGCCGAGCTGCTGCGCGATGTGGCGCCGGCGCGGCCGCCCTTCGATGCCGCGTGGGCCCTCAAGCTGATCGACCGGCTGAAGCTCCGCAGACTGCTCGATGGCGTGCGCGGCCGTCCCGCCAGCGACGTGGCGGCGCTCGCCGATGCCGCGGCGCGACTGTCCGGCATGGCCGTCGCGCTCGCCGATCGCATCCGCGAAGTCGACATCAATCCCGTCATCGTCCACGCCAAGGGATGTGTAGCCGTCGACGCGTTGGCGATTGTAGGATGACGCTTCGCTCAAGGCCTGCCTGAGTCCGGGGGACCCGCCATCATGGCTCGCGATCCACGCCACGACATCCTATTCGAGCCGGTCCAGATCGGCCCGGTGCGCGCGCCCAACCGGTTCTACCAGGTGCCCCACTGCACCGGGCTCGGTTATGCGTTCCCCAACGCGCAAGCGGGCCTGCGCGCCACCAAGGCCGAAGGTGGATGGGGCGTCGTGTCGACGCAGCTCTGCGAAATCGATCCGACGTCCGAGCTGAACCATCCCTACGATCGGTTATGGGACGACGACGACATCGCCGTTCATGCCCGCATGGTCGACGGCGTGCATGCCCATGGCTCACTCGCCGCCGTCCAACTCGCCCATGTCGGGCTCGCCGGCAAGAACATCTACGGTCGCGCGCCGGCGATGGGGCCGAACTCGGTGCGCAACCTATTGCCCCAGTTCCCGGCCCAGTCGCGCGCAATGGACAAGGCCGACATCCGCGCCTTTCGCGAGATGCATCGCGCCGCCGTCCGGCGCGCCAGGCTCGCCGGCTTCGACATCATCTACGTCTATGCCGCGCACAACTCCTCGCTCGCGTCGCATTTCCTATCGCGCCGCTACAACACGCGTAGCGACGAATACGGCGGCTCGCTCGAGAACCGCGCGCGCCTGCTGCGCGAGCTGCTGCTCGACACCCGCGAGGCGGCGGGCCCGGACTGCGCCGTCGCGATCCGCTTCGCCGTCGACGAGCTGCTGGGCGACGCCGGGCTGACCTGCGAAGCCGAGGGACGCGACGTGGTCGAGATGCTCGCCGACCTTCCCGATCTCTGGGACGTCAATGTCAGCGGCTGGGCGAACGACTCGGCGACTTCACGCTTCGCCGAGGAGGGATTTCAGGAGCAGTACGTCTCGTTCGTGAAGCGTGTCACCCGCAAGCCGGTCGTCGGCGTCGGCCGCTTCACCTCGCCCGACACGATGGTCTCGCAGATTCGGCGCGGGGTCCTCGACTTGATCGGCGCCGCGCGCCCGTCGATCGCCGATCCGTTCCTGCCGAACAAGATCAAAGAAGGACGCCCGGAAGACATCCGCGAGTGCATCGGCTGCAACGTGTGCGTCTCGGCCGAGCGCTACGGCGCGCCGATCCATTGCACGCAGAATCCGACGATGAGCGAGGAGTGGAAGCGGGGCTGGCATCCGGAACGCGTACCGCCCAGCCGATCGAAGAAGCGCTTTCTGGTGGTCGGCTCCGGTCCGGCCGGCCTGGAATGCGCGCTCACGCTCGGCCGCCGCGGCTACGACGTCGCGCTCGCGGAGGCCGACCGCACGCTCGGCGGCCGCGTCGTCAAGGAGAGCCGACTGCCCGGCCTCGCCGCCTGGATCCGCGTTCGCGACTATCGCGTCCATGCGCTGGGCAAGCTGCCGAATGTCGAGATCTACCGCGAGAGCAAGCTCGGGCCCGAAGAAATCCTCGAACTGCATTTCGATCAAGTGGTCCTGGCGACCGGCTCGAGCTGGCGGCGCGACGCCGTCGGCGGCACGGCGCGCTTCGCGGTTCCCGGCATCGGCGCGGCACCCGTGTTCACGCCCGATGACATTTTCGGCGGCGTCGATCTGCCATCGCCGGTGCTGATCTATGACGACGATCACAATTACCTCGGCGGAGCGATCGCCGAGATGCTGCAGCGCCAGGGCAAGCAGACGATCCTCGCAACCCCGGCCGTCGAGGTGTCGTCCTGGACCAGCTATGCGATGGAGCAGAAGCGGATCCAGGCGTCGCTGCTGCGCGCCGGCGTGACCATCAAGACTGCCCGCGAGCTGGTGGCCGTCTCCGACCACCACGCCTCGCTTGCCTGCATCTACACGGAGGCGGTCGAGCGCGTGGCGTTCGCCTCGATCCTGCTGCTCACGGCGCGGCTGCCCGAAGAGGGGCTCCATGACGCACTGATGGGCCGGTCGGCCGAGTTCGCCGACCGGGGAGTCGCGGCGGTGCATCGGATTGGCGACTGCGTCGCACCGGCGACGATCGCGGCCGCCGTCTTCTCCGGCCATGAATTCGCACGCGCCATCGACCCATCATCGAACGCCGCCACACCATTCGTCCGGGAGCGCGTCGGGCTGATGGGCTGAATGTCCGTCGTCTCGCTCCGCGCCGCGGCCTCGCCCGGATCAAACCAGGCTGGAAATTGAAAGCCCCATCGAAAAGGATCGACCCGTGTCGCTCGTGACCGCTGCAGCGCCGCCATCCTATCTGGGCCTCAAGCAGCTCGAGGCTTCGCTGCCCAGCAGCTTCTATCTCGATCCCGCGCATCACGATCGCGAATTGAAAGCGTTGTGGTACCGGAACTGGATCTATGTCTGCCGCGCATCGGCGCTAAGCGAGCCTCGCGCGTTCCGCACCTTCTCGATCGGCGACCAGAGCATCCTGGTCGTGCGCAACGATCAGGGCGCTCTGCGCGCCTTCCACAACACCTGCCGGCACCGCGGCTCGGCGCTGTGCAGCACGCCGGAGGGCAAGCTGCGCGGCAAGCTGATCGTGTGCCCCTATCACAGCTGGAGCTACGATCTCGACGGCCGGCTCGCCGTCGTTCCCGGAGTCGACATCCCCGCCGGGTTCGATCGGCAGGACTATTCGCTCTACCGCGTCGACGTTGCGGAATGGAATGGCTGCGTCTTCGTCCGCCTCGAAGGTTCCGGCGCGTCGCTCGACGACGCGATCCGCCCGAACAGCCGGATATTCGCGAACTGGCCGATGGCGGAGCTGCAGGTCGGCCACACGATGCGCACTACGCTCGCCTGCAACTGGAAAATCTTCTGGGAGAATTACAACGAGTGCTACCACTGCCCCGGCGTCCATCCGGAGCTGTGCAAGATCGTACCGATCTATGGCCGCTCGATCAGCGGCCCGTATTCGGATCCGCAGTACGATCGTCACCGCGACGACCCCGATCCCAAGTTCCATGGCGGTCTGCGCAAGGGCGCGGTGACGTGGTCGACGGACGGCCAGCCGATCGGCCCGACCTTCCCCACCCTGACCGAGGAAGAGCGCAAATTCGGCCAGCGCTTCGCCACGATCTGGCCGACGATGTACGCCGTCGGCCATGTCGACTACATGCGCATCGTCTCGATGCGCCCGCTCGGCCCGGAACAGACGGATTTGACGGTCGAGTGGCTGTTCACGCCGGAACTCCTGGCGGACAAGAGCGTGGATTTGGAGCGGGTGACGAAGTTCGCCCAGCTCGTCGTCGAGCAGGACGGCGCGGCATGCGAGCTCAATCAGGCGGGCCTGCGCTCGCGCGCGCACAAACAAGGCGTCCTGATGCCGCAAGAGCACAGCGTGTTCGCCTTTCATGAATGGGTCAGGCGCGGCCTCGCGGCGGCCTGATACGCGCTGCGTCCAGCCCGCGCCGGAGGAATCGTCGATGCCCGACAAGCCGAGCGCCGCCGGCGAGACCGCCGCGACCGCCCTCGCATCGCGCGACGGACGCGTCGGCATCCTGACGCTCAATCGCCCCCGCGCGCTCAACGCGCTGTCGAAGGCTCTGATGGCGGAGGCGAGCGCCATCCTGCGCGACTTCGTCGCCGATGAGCGGATCCTCGCGATCGTCGTCCAAGGCGAGGGCCGCGCCTTCTCCGCCGGCTTCGACCTCAAGGAAGGCGCCGCCGTCCCGTCCCACGACGCCTTGTCGATGCGGCGAGTCCTCGAAGCCGACTTCGAGTTCATCATGCTGTTCTGGGACTGCCCCAAACCGACCGTCGCCGCGGTGCACGGCTATTGCCTCGCCGGCGCCTTCGAGCTCGCGCTCGCCTGCGACATCACCATCGCGGGCGAGGACACGCGCTTCGGTGAACCCGAGGTGCGCTTCGGCTCAGGCATCGTTGCGATGCTGCTGCCGTGGATCGTCGGGCCCAAGCAGGCGAAGGAGATGCTGCTCACCGGCGCTGACCGCCTGACCGCGCGTCGTATGCTCGAGATCGGCGTCGTCAATCAGGTCGTGCCCGATGCCGAACTGCGCGGCGCCGCGATGGCGATGGCCCAGAGCCTCGCCGCCACCTCGCCGGAGGCCGTGCGGCTGACCAAGCGCGCGATCCATCACAGCTACGACGTCATGGGGCTTCGCGAGGCGCTGCGCGCGGCGTTGGAGATCGACGTCGAGATCGAGACCGACGTGAACCCGGTCCGCGCCGAGTTCAACCGCATCCGGCGCAGCGAGGGCCTCGCCGCCGCCATCGCCTGGCGCGATTCGCGCGCGCCGTGAACTCAGATCCTGAAGACGGTCTCGATAAAATCGTACTCTGCATCCGAGTTCCCTGGATCCGAGTTCCCGTGGCGGATCTTGCCGGCGCGGATGGCGGCGTCGAGCGCCGTCGCCGCATCATCGGCTTCGATCAGGAAATCCTGCCGCTGCAGCAGCAACAGGTCGAGATACTCGGTGCGCAGCGCCTTCAGCGATAGGTCGGTGCACCGCGTGATGTAGGCGCCGCTATTGTCGTCGTGCTTGATCGTGTTCTCGGTCCGCTCGGGCGACAGGCCGCGTACCCCGTATGTGCTGACGATGCGCACCGCTTCGCGGCGGATTCCGCTCGCGGCCAGGGAATCACCGAACTGGACCTCGCAGCGATAGCCGCCATAGACATCGGCGAGGTCGAAGCACGCGATCCCCGAGTCCAGGCTCGCGTTGATCAGCGCGATCAACGCCGCGCTGTCGGGCGGCAAGAGCGCCAAGGCATCGGCCGCGATCTTCGCCATCCACGGCAACGCCGCGGACTAAGGCAAAATGATGTTCTGGAGCTTCGTCGCCGGTTTCTCGGAGCGCTTCACGATGGACATCATCAGCCGCTTCGAATCCAGTGCGGCGCCCGAGACCAAGCCCAAGAGCTGATGCTCCGAGGCCGATCTGCTGAGAACACACGCGACCCGGCGCAACCCGGGCCGCGTCCATTCTCCACCGTTACTGAACCGCTCGAACCAGGCCGAGGATCTTGAAGGCGTGGGGGCCGAGCTCCTTCGCGAGATCATCCTGGATCGGCTTGGCCGCCGCCATGAAGCCGGACTTGTCGACGTTGGTGTTGATCTTGACGCCGATCCTCTTCAGCCGCTCCGCTGATTCCTTTTCGAGCGCGAGCGCGCGCATCGGCTCTTGCCGGCTGACCTCGTCGGCCGCGGCCTGCACCCATTCCTTCTCCTGCGCGCTGAGGCTGTTCCACGCCTTGTCGCTGATCCAGAGGCAGTTATTGTTGGCCTCGTGCTCGGTCATGTTGAGGATCGGCGCGACCTCATAGTGCTTGTTCGTGAGGTAGACGTTCACGCCGTTCTCGGCGACGTTGATCACGCCGGTCTGGAGCGAGGTGTAGACCTCGCCGAAAGGCATGTGCACGGTCTGCGCGCCATAGGCCGGGAAATGCGTGTCCTCGGTCTTGGTCGCCTGCACGCGCACCTTCAGGCCCTTCATGTCGGCGACGTTGTTGATCTCGCGCTTCGCGTACATGTTGCGAAAGCCCATTGTGATCAGGCCGAGCACCTGCGCGCCCTGCACCGAGTCCTTGATCATGTCGCGGAAGGCCTGCGCCACCGCCTTGTCGGCCAGAGTCTTCGCCAGATGCGCTTCGTCACGGAAGATGAAATGCAGCGAGAAGACGCCGGCTTGCGGTGCGACGCTGGCGGCATTCGCGGTCGCCGTGATGATCATGTCGATATCGCCCGCGCGCAGCTTCTGCAGCGTCTGCGGCTCGGTGCCGAGCTGCGCGCCCGGGAACTGGTTGATCCCGAGCTTGCCGCCGCTGAGCTCCAACAGCTTGGCGTCGAAGATGTTGGCGGCGATGCCGTAAGCCGTCGACACCGGCTGGTCGTACGCGAATGTCAGCTTGCGCTGGGCCGCGGCATCGCCCGGCGTCGTCAGGCCCGACATGACGGCAAATGCGGTCGCCGCGATTGCGGCGAGAGCTGTCCCGCGATGCATCGCTACCTCCCTCGAGTTTTTCCGGCGCGGCCTCAAGACCCCGCCCCTGATCGAAGCCTAGGCTCAGCCCTCCCTGACTGTCGAGCGGCTCGCGGCCATGCCCTCACGCCTTGCGCGTGATCGCGTCGATCGCCGCGATGTCCTCGGC
>Ga0163144_10001038_pt1 | contig 65908 bp, 48 predicted proteins | sample OliLak19BULKMAT1_FD_123175 | JGI IMG/M metagenome (GOLD analysis project Ga0163144, IMG submission 123175) | Freshwater microbial mat bacterial communities from Lake Vanda, McMurdo Dry Valleys, Antarctica - Oligotrophic Lake LV.19.BULKMAT1 | ecosystem: Environmental > Aquatic > Freshwater >...
ATTTTTGTTTTTTCTGCTGCGCTATACTGCCTAGCTTTTTTTAACATATAATTCCTCTTTTTTAATTGGAAATTATATCTCATTTCTTCGTTTTAATAGTACAGTTTTTGGGTACCATTATACCTCTTAGTAGAGACGTCCCTCCATAACAACCACTTGCATACACCAACGATGGTTGTAATATCACCCAATCAATAGTGGTAATAGTTTGAAGATAATTATCCGTTGCCCTCTTGGTGATAGAGTAGTCAGTAGTTTTTTCATCATCTATTCCAAGCGCGGATATATGAATAATTCTTTTTATTTTAGCTTGCTCACAAGCCTCAAAAAGGGCTTGAGGACCTTTTATGTGTACATTATCTATTTTGTTGTCACCGCTAGAATTTAATACTCCGGCTACATTCACAACAACATCAATATTTTCTAGCTTTTCAATCCAGCTTTCTGGAGTTATATCTACATTAAAATCACAGGCAACAACTTGGGCTAAAGGAAATCTTCCTTTAGTTTTTTCTACATCTCTTACGCAACAAACAACCTGATGATTATCGTTTAAAAAAGATGCTACAATATAGGAGCCAATAAAACCGCTTGCTCCAACTATTAATACTCTCAATTTGATTACTTATGGGTACAGAAAAAATGTTACCTTATGATTATCTCCTTATGGTAATTTGGAAGCAATATGTAAGTATTTTTAAAACTATAAAATAACAACAAATCGTGATATATATACTGGTCGTTTTTAAGAATAGATTTCAAGATAATAAGACCTAAAGTCTTTAGTTACAAAGAAGAAACGGCTTGAGTTGTTGTAATTAATCTGGGAAAGGTAAATGCATCTCACCGTCTCTCCTTGTTATCTACTCCTCCTTAGCTTTCGCTAGAACTGCACACACTAGGATAACCTGCATCAGTAAAAGAATAAATTGTTAACTTCAGGTTACGGATATAAGCACCATACTTACATCTTAAGTTTAATGCTAACAGCATAAAAACTTACTGTCTAGTGAAAAAGATCATTTTTTCAAAAAATTTAAATTTTAGGTTGTGTAGTTTTACTAAGTATATAATCCGCGATGGAGTTAGTTAAGAACCAGTTATAACAGGATAACATTAGTTATTAATAAAAGAGCACTTTAAATTTATAGTTTACAGTTCTTGTAGAAATTCTTCTAGCTCTTTTATAGTTGAAATACTAAATGTTTTAAAATTATGGGGTGATTTTTTAGCCAATCCAGTAAGTACCTTTCCAGGTCCAATTTCCACTAGCTCTGTTATACCTAGAGCGTTAAACTCATCCATAGTTTCACGCCATTTGACGGCGCCACAAATCTGCTCTAATAAATTTTGTTTAATTTGATTGGAATTTGTTTCGGCTTTAGCAGTTACATTACAAATCAAAGGAACTTTGGGCTGCATAAATTTAATACCAGAAAGAGCTTGTTTCATTGGCAATTCTGCAGCTTTAATTAGACTTGAGTGAAAGGGAGCGCTAACATTAAGCTTTATTGCTTTATAACCAGTATCTTTAAGAATAGCAACTACCCGATCAACATTATATTCATGACCACTTATAACAATTTGTCCCTCAACATTATCATTTGCTATTTGACAAACTCCATGATCAACCACTGCATCTAGCATCTCTTGAAGTTTTGCCGCAGTAATACCAATACATGCAGCCATTGCCCCTTCACCTTTTGGTGAAGCTTCTTGCATAGAGGTAGATCTTATTTTTAATAACATAGAAGTATTTTCAAGACTAATTGCATCAACAGCACAAAGGGCGCTGTATTCGCCCAAAGAGTGACCAGCAACGATTTTACAAAGTTCTTCGACCTTTTTACCCGATTTTTCAAGTAATATTTTTAAAATAGCAACTGAGGTGGCCATAATCGCTGGCTGGGTATTTGTTGTAATTGACAAAGCCTCTGTTGGACCCTTAAAGATAATGTCACTCAGTTTATAGCCCAGCTCATCATCCACAGATTCAAAAACTTGTCTTGCTGTATTTTCAGTATCAAAAAAATCTTTACCCATTCCGATGCTTTGAGATCCTTGACCCGGGAAGATAAATGCTCTATTCATAATTATGGTGTAATTTATTTTTATTTCTTCTGATTATGAGAATTCTTTCTGTACTGTCAATTATTTTAATAATCTTCCTCACACAAACAACAATTCTTGCTCAGGAAACGAGTGAATCAAAAGTATTTAAATTGATAAAACAGAAAGACTGGCAAAATGCACTTAATTCCTCAAGCAAGGCTAATAACCCAGCTCTTAAGAAAATTGTACTTTCGCAACAATTTCTTGATTCCAACTATTCTGGCAATAGTTTTGAAAAAATAATCCAGTTTTTACAAGAAAATCCGGGATGGCCTCAAGAAGCTGGATTGAGAGTCAGCGCCGAGAATCTTTTAAATGATTCAACTAATAGCTCTTTAGTTTTTAAGTGGTTTCAAAGCAACAAACCTCTTACTGGTAGGGGCTACAAATATTATGCTCTTGCAGCGGCTAAGGTAATTAAAGACCCTCAAAAACTTTCTCCCATTATAAAGAAGGGTTGGCATAAGGGAAGTTTCTCTCTACCAGAGCAGAAAGCCTATCAAACCAAATTCAAAAACTATCTTGATATAAAAGATCATATTAAAAAAATCGATAATCTTCTTTTTGCCGATAGTGCCACAGCTGCTAAAAATAATTTATACCTAGTCGGAGCCGACTATAAGAAATCATTTGAAGCACAAATTGCACTTATACAAAAAGGAAGCAATGCACTGGGTAGATTTGGTAATATCCCAAAGAAGTACTACACTCCTGGCTTAATTTATAGGTATGTCGAACTAAAAAAGAAAAATTTACCTTCTAGCTCAGAAATTGTCAAACTGATAATGATGGCAAAGTCAGATCCTGAAAACGCTGATAAATTTTGGAAAATACAATCCTATCTTGCACGTGAATACATTGAACATAAACGATATAATGATGCATATAAAATAGTTTCTTGCCACTTTACTGAGAACGCAGCGAACAAAAGTGATGCAGAATTCTTAGCTGGCTGGCTATCTTTAAGGTTTTTAAATAAAGCTCAATTATCGCTTGGACACTTCCGTAGCTTTAATGAGGCTGTAAAAACTCCTATGAGTAAATCCAGAGGAATTTACTGGTTAGGACGGGCTCACGAAGCACTAAAAGATAAAGAAAAAGCATATAAGTTGTACAACTTAGCGGCGACAAAATATCCTTACACTTTCTATGGTCAAGTGGCCGCTTCTGAAATAGGAATGAAAAAGATGATTTTTCCTTCAGACATTAATCTAAAACAACACAAGGTAACCGTTTCAAACAATGCTAAAGTCCATATAGCAAAAGCAACATATCTTGTATCAAAGTACGGCTCAAACGCTCTTAGCCAGCTATATATAAAAGCAGCTATAGAAAAAGCAGAAAACACAGCAGATATTATAGACTTAGCTGCCCTACTGAGCACATCTGCAAATATTCACCACATGGCTTGGCTCACAAAATACGCTCTGCAAAAACATGTGTTGATCAAAAACTATGCTTTCCCAACTCCATATAAATCAGGAGCACAATTGCCATTAGAAAAAGCTTTAATGTATAGTATAATCAGGCAGGAATCAGTATTTGATCAGCGCGCCATAAGCAGTGCTAATGCTATGGGCTTAATGCAGCTAATAAAAGGAACCGCATGTGATACAGCGAAATCTATTGGTGATGCCTGCGTTATTTCAAAACTAACCTCAGACCCATCATATAATATGAGACTTGGAAGTAATTATTTGAAACAACTAATCGAAAAATTTGATGGTTCTTATATTATGGCAATTGCGGCTTATAATGGTGGCCACGTCAAGAAATGGTTAGGAATCTACGGTGACCCAAGAGAAATGGACGACCCTAGAGATGTTCTGGACTGGATAGAATCAATACCATTCTATGAGACAAGAAATTATGTTCAGAGAGTGCTAGAAAATTTACAGATATATAGAAGTATATTAAACGAAAATAATGGTTTAAGAATAGTGCAAGATTTAGTATTAACCAAAAAGAAAGGTACAGGATGAGTAAATTTTCAGTCGGTGACATAGCTCCGAATTTTTCAATTAAAGTATCCGAAGATACAACCATTAACTTGGATAGTCTCAAGGGTAAATATGTAGTATTATATTTTTATCCCAAAGACAACACACCTGGATGCACTATCGAAGCAAGAGACTTCAACTCTCTTAAAAAAGATTTTTCAGCTCTTGGTGCTGAAATAATTGGCGTATCAAAAGACCCGCTTGCTTCACATGATAAGTTTCGTAAAAACCATGATTTACAATTTCATCTTGGAACCGACACTAATGGAGATCTATGTGAAAAGTTCAGCGTTTGGGTAGAAAAGTCGATGTTTGGAAAGAAATACATGGGCATAGAAAGAGCTACATTTTTAATAGATCCAGAAGGAAAATTTGCTTATATCTGGCCTTCAGTCTCGGCTTTAGGACATGCAAAAGATGTTCTAAAAAAACTAAAAGAAATTAAGTAGTTTAGCTTTAATTTAAGAGAAAAAAACAAATAGCTGAGAAAAAAGTTAGGTGAATTATCAGGGCGCCGCTTTGACTCTGTTTATTGTTCTATTGTAACGCTATTAACCTCATTCTCTTTTCTATTCCATGTAAGGAAAAATAAATACGAACCTAGAAGCGCTGCTACTATAAAAAAGCTAAATGCCCCAAACCAACCAGTTTCATCAATCAGCCATCCAACACACACCCCTGAGAGTGCTGAGCCAACGTAGCCCATAGTTCCAACAAATCCATTCGCTGTTCCTATTGCTTTTTTTGAAGCAAAATCCGCTGATGCAACACCTACTAATACTTGTGGACCATACACGAAAAACCCAACTAAACTTAGCGCTATAGCACCAAACTGGTCATAACCAGACGGCATTTGCCAAAAAATAATCAGAGCTATAGCTAAACAAATCATGCATACTGCACCAACAGGTCCTCTTTGTCCTTTGAATACCCTATCTGACAACCACCCAGCTGCAAAACCTCCTAGCAACCCAGCAACTTCGTAACCAGCGACTTGCCATCCGGCATGCGTTAATGATATGCCCTTATGCTCCTTTAAAAATAAAGGCCCCCAAAATATAATACCAATTCTTACAATATAAATGCATATATTAGCAAAACTTATGTACCACATATTTCTATTGATAAAAACCTTACGAAAAATTTCGATTGTAGTCATATGGTCTTCACTTGTATCTTCCTCGAACGATTCATCCCCTTTATAAGCCTCAACCAGTGGGAACCCAAGCTCTTTTGGTGACTCTCGAAGACGATTAAACAGGATATAAGAAATACCAAGCGCTATAATACTTGGAATAAAAAACGCGTACCTCCAACCATAATTGGCAACCAAATATCCAGAAAACACTAAAGTTATTGCTCCCCCGACTTGATGAGAAGCGGCACCAAGAGCCCATTTTGTTCCAAGCTCTCTTGGAGCAAACCAATGAGTTAACATACGAGCCGCAGGCGGCCATCCCATAGATTGGAACCAATTATTTATAATCCATAAACAACCTAGAAAAATTAAACTATTGGAGAATCCAAGGAGAAAAGTAATTAACGCAGAAGCAAATAATCCTATAGGCATAAAGTACCTAGCATTTGATTTGTCACTGAAATAGCCATTGACGAACTTGCCTATACCATAAACAATAGACGCCAGGGTTAACACCCAACCTAACTGAGTCTTGCTATAACCGAATTCCTCCATATAGGCTGGCATAATCATAGAAAAATTCTGCCGACACAGATAATAAGCACCATAACCTATAATGATAAAACTCAATATACGCAAGCGCCACTTATTGTATATTTTCCGCTCTCGCATAGTCATAAAAGGTTCACTATCTTGCTTGATAGGATCAACAACATAATCCTCGTTTACAACCTTTGCCATAGACTTGCTTAAAATCTTTAATATCTGTGCAAGAATACTAGTAAAAAATTTGCCTATTGGCAAGGTTTTGTTTTAACACCACTTGCAAACTAACAACTGAATAATTAATATGATAGGACGTATTAAAATACGTAAAATTAGTGTATTTTATTGTTTTAGCTACGTAAATAACGCAAATTTTGTCAATATAATGAACATGCAATATCTCGACATTACATCAAAGCTCTTCCTAGTATTTGGCCAAGAATTTATTTTAATACCTTTGATTATAATTGGATTTTTAGCCCTAAATAAAAAAACATATGGCCATGCTATATTTTTATTGCTCTTTACAATGATTTTCAACACCTTCCTAAAATCTATTTTTCAAATTCCATTAGCAGAGCATCTAAATAAAACTGGATACGCCTTCCCAAGTGGTCATATGCAAAGTGCAATAGTATTTTATGGTTGGTTATGGCTTGCTCACAAAAACGCTCTAGTTAGATCAATAACTTCAATAATAATACTGGGTGTAGGTTGCGCGCTAATACAACAAAAATATCATAATTTATATGATGTTTTAGGAGCTGTTTTATTCGGCATCCTAACTTTATTCATATATGCAATGGTTCTACAAATCAAATTATTTAGAAATAAGCCTTTTTTATTAGGGTATATATTGATTGCTTTTTCTGTTGGGCTCTTGTTTAGTATGGATTCGCTGCCAAACCATACTTTTATGGCATTTATGGTTCTTACAGGATTTACATTGTCCTGGACAGTCTTTCCCGATTCAACCGAAATGACTCTATCTTTCTTTAAATCCATGATAGGGTTCATTTGTATAATAGGGATTTATTTTTTCCTACTCCAACTTAAGAAATATATTAACCTTGAATATGACATACAGTGGCTAATAATTGGAATATTGATACCATTAACAGCTAGAGTATTAAAAGGTAAGCAAGGTGATGAATAACTATGAGCAGGAATTATCTCGAATATGTATTAGATTTACTATCTCACTGCGACTCGATCACTTCTCGAGCGATGTTTGGGGGATATGGTATATATAAAAATGGGATTATTTTTGCAATTATTGCTCATGACGAACTATATTTCAAAGTCGATCAATCGAACATAGATTTGTATAAAAAGCAAGGCTCTGAAGCATTCACCTTTGAAACAAAAGGTAGAGTATCTACGATGATCTCCTATTGGAAAGTTCCTCTAATCATTATGGAAGATGAAACTCAGCTAAAGGATTGGGTAGAGCAATCATATAACATTTCGCTGAAAAATAAGATGAAACCGACATAACGCTTAAATTTTAGTAAACCTAACAAATAAAATAGCAATATGTAGCAAAAACTAAAACAAAGTCTCAGCCATATAATTTTATAAGATTTATTACTGTGTTATTGTAATCTTTAATATAGTATCCATAAAAAAAACCGGACTCACTTATTTACTAAACCATACTAAAATTATTAATATATTAGGTATAAATTTTCATAATTAATTTGTTGATAGGTAAATATATGTCTAAAACCACTGATAACCTAAACATAATTACTGAACCTATAATTGAAAATATTTATAACATAGATGGTTATGATAAAGACGGCTACGATAAGAACGGCTATGATAAAGACGGCTACGATAAGAACGGCTATGATGAAGATGGTTACGATAAGGACGGCTATGATGAAGATGGCTACGACCAAGAGGGCTATGACAAAAAAGGTTATAATTCCTTTTGCTATGATAGGCAAGGAAACGATTTATTAGACCCTGATAATCCAGATGCCGAGGTAGAGGTTACAGGAAATTGTATTGCTTCTTGATTTATTATAATTTAATACCCTACTAACCTGATTGTCTTGGCACTTAAACCCAAATTATAACTGAGCTTTCACCTGATCTTGTAATGTATCCTTAACCTGAACTATGGATAAGGAATAGAGTCGCATGGTTTTATACTGGGACTTGCTGTACGCACTGTCATCCTGCATTTACTTCAGGATCTTATGAGATAGGAGAAGATTACTTGGCTGAAGAGATATGCAAAACCCAGTCAATTCCGCATAACTATAGATAAGAAGATACCTGATCAAGCGCGGTATGACTATATTTCTTGCCGGGCATAACTAAATCTAATATTTATCTTATCCATAGCTGGAGTTATCTTGGAAAATCCATCGTTGTATCTTTACTTGCTGGAACTACAATAGAAAAGTTTATATTCCATCTATCCTATAATTCTAAGGTCGTAAGAATTATGCCTAACGTAGCTGTAAAGATTGGGTTCAGTGTAAATCTTGCCCTTTTGTTAGCAAACATATCAACGAAGATGAAATAGATATTCTAGAACGTACATTTACCCTATCTGGAAAAATGATTGGGTTAGGCGAAGAAAATCATCTTGATATTTTTAACTCCTATTTCAGGATCAGGCCTTGCATATTTTTTCTTACTGGCGGAAATTTTAGTAGCAGGAATTTTTGTCTTATAAAATAGCTATTAAGACAGTCCGCTCGACGGCAGAAGCTATAGCACATACCATGCTCCACACATCAGGCGACAACGGGGCAATAATCGCAGAAGATCAATAGGTTATTGCTTATTTTACAAAAATGATGCTGCTGTGGTAGATGTTAACACTTCATACTGCTTTTATCGATGGAAGACAATTTGGCATGGGAAGTGAAATCGGCATCAGCACTCAAAAGCTACATGCTCTTGGTCCTATGGTATTAGAAGCGCTTACAAGTTTAAATAGCTTGTATATGGCAATGGGGACATCAGAACTTAAAACTGATATTCTCTAACAAAACTACTTATTTAATTATTTATAGCAGCTTAACTTCAATCCTTATCTATTGATTTGGTTGCGGGGGCTGGATTCGAACCAACGACCTTCAGGTTATGAGCCTGACGAGCTACCAGACTGCTCCACCCCGCGCCAATGTAGTTATTTTAGTGATAAGTGTATTGCTCTTAACCATGTTTACGCAGCTTTTAAACTGCACAGTCGGGGTTTAAAACTTATATGCCCGAACTAAACACGTAAAATACTATAACTTTTTAACTATAGAGAAAACATAAAGGCTGCTTCGACGCCACCTCTCAGTAATCAAGTGGAAGCATAAACTATTTAATATTTTATAGCAAGTACCTATTCAAATTAATTGATTAAACCCTACTACCATCCTACGCTTGCGCTTCTATTTCTTGTTACTTTAGGTTTTATAATTGGTTTGTTGTTTTCTGCTTTACCTAATGAAGACCCAATAACCTGAGCTTTTGCCACTAGTTTGGGAGGTATTTGTTGACTAGCAGATGGTACTTCTTTATTAATAGAAGAAATTTGTTTATCACCTAATATTTTGTTTCCTTGAGTTTTAGCAAGAGATGTAACTACAGCTTGAGGTTTAGCTTCCTGAGCTTTATCACCAAATAACTTATTATACACCCTTTGTAAGAAAGTAGGTTTTACTGGAAACTCAAAATCACTGTGGGCTAAATCCTTAGATTGTGCCTTATTCAGACCAAGTTTTTGCCCACGTTGCTTTATATAACTTTCTAAATCCCCTTTGTGAGCAGGTTTTTTTTCATCAGTTTTTATCCACTCTATTCCTCCCCCTTTCTGCCCTATTCCTTTTATTTTTTCAAGTTCAGCATACTGATTTTTCAATTGACTCATTTGCTCTTTTGATGGTTCTACACCTTTCTTTTTTCCTTCAATTACTTTATCAATATCAACTTGTAACTGCATAAGTTTAGCAGCATCTTTCATTTGATTTTGGTTATCTTTTGCAAATTTCTCAATATTATCAAATGCCACAGCTATGCTCTGCTGGGGAGTCAATTTGGGATTCAGCGGAACTTCGCTTACATTGTTACTTATAGCCTCTAAGGACTTTTGTAAATGTTTTATCCCTTTTTTATCATTATTTTTCTCCATCTCTATGAGAAGATCTGTAAATTCTTCACGCGCGGCATTTACACCACTCTTTAATCCTTGCGCTTCTGAAAGTTCTTTAAATGCATCAGCCATTTCTTGCGATGGAATCATTCCTGGATAATCACGCCAAAGTTTAGGTTGATCACCAAATCTAAGGTCCGCAAGGTTTTCTCTATTTAGAAAATCTAAAACCTGGTTATCTTTGTTTCTTACCTTTCCACCAAACATTTTTGGTGCGTTTAACAAATCGTTGAATGCATGCCCAAAATCTATTCTCGCAACACGATCCTTTCCGTCTTTAGTAACTACAATCATATTACCAGGATTAACATCATGATCGCCCGAGATTATAGACCCAGCAATTCCCATCGCTATATCTTTGCGTAATGAAGCATTTTTTTCTCCACTGATGTCGTATTCTCCCTTCCCCACCTTACCTTTTGTCCCATCAACGAATTTTACATGGCGCTTAGGTTTTATACGCGGGTCTTTTTCTTGAATGTACTCATCAAGAGTTCTGACTTTATCACCTTCTAAATATTTTGAGGCTACTGGTGTTTTTTTAGAAACTTTATCATATACTAATGAAACGTTAGGTGCTGCCTCGAAATCGGAGGTTATCAAAATTGCCCTACTAACTTTAGAGGCAATAACCTCACCATAATTCTCTCGATCAGTCCATCCAGCTTTTAATTGTCGCGTAAATTCATTATCCAAAATCGAAGGCTTTAGCTGATAATTTTTATTTCCCATCTTCACACGCGTACTGCCAGTAACCCCCCCGCTACTAACCGCATTTCCAACATCAAATCCATCATATTCAATAGGCATACAACGCTCTCTATTTGCTAAAATTATTAAAAAGTATATAGCTTCATACTACATAATACTTTCGTTATGAAAAATTTTTATCCTAAATAATCTAGCATCCTGTCCGTGATTTTCTTCTAAAAGAAGCTTTTTTAGATATTTTTTTAATTCATTTTTATTATGTAATTTATAAGTATGGAGCTTCTTTACTTCCTTATTTGATATATTATATCCCTTAGAAAACAATTTTAAAGCATAAGATAAAAAGCCTAATTTTCTCATAGTTTCAGCATTTGCGATCCTTTTTAAATTAGCTTCAACTTGTTCAATAAACATTATATCCATAAAATTATCTTCATCATAATGATAAAATTGACCATCAAGCATCTTATAAACACAGTTGATGAACTCTGTATTATCATTAATGCATATGCGGTGATTATTTATATTATTAATTATAGAATCTTTAATATGCAAATCTCGCCAATTAGAATCCTCAAAATTCACTTTGCTAAAATCAGAGTCTTTAACTTCTGCGCCAACAAAGGTCGACCCTTTCAAATTAGCCCCGGTCATGGTAACATTGAATAGCTTGGCGCCAATAAAATCAGCTTTTTGGCCATTTGACTGACTCATAATACAACTATTTAAATCTGCAAATTTAAATGAAGCACCTTCAAAACAACCATCAGCAAATTTTGTATAACCAGCCTTTATGTGATTTAATATAGCCCCGGCAAAATGCCCTCTTGGTGCTTTAACTCCATCAAAGATAGAGTATGAGAAATCCGACTTTTCAAACCGGCTTCCTTCAGCAAACTTGCTACCTGTGAAATCCGATCTTCTAGCTTCAATTTCATTAGCAAAGCAATTGTTCCAAATCGTGTGAATGGCTGAGACTCTATTAAATAATGATTCGCCAAAACTACAACTATCAAAACGCATATTATTCAGAAGGCTATCATTAAACAATGAATTCCTCGCTTGAACCCTTGAAAACTCCGCCCCTCTAAAATCGGCGCAAGTAAAATCACTATAATTTAAAGATACCCTCTCTAATTTTACAAGTTTCCAAACAGAATTATTTGCTTGCAATAAATCCATTTTTACATCACTAAAACTTGCTCCAGAACATTTACTCCAATTAAATACAGCCCCAGAAAAATCTGATTTTTCCACTTTACTATCAGTTATATCAGCATTATAGAAATTGCTATTTACCGCTACCGTATCTATAAAAACCCCTTCATTTACTAGCGCACTTTCAAAGCTAGCATTAGTAATATTCGCACCTTTAAAATTACTTCTTTTTAAATTAGATCCAGAAAAATTAACTCCAGATAAATCAGCATTAATAAAATTCAATTCTGATAAATCCAACCTATTCCATTCATTGTTACCAAACATATTTATCTTACTTGACAGATCAGCAATAATCCTGATCTCATTATCATATTTAACCGCCTTAGGAATTAAGGATATATACAGCTCTTTCGCAAAATCATTTAGTGATAAAGTTTTTGTACGCTTTATCCTTGTCAAATACTCAACTAAGTGATCACGAGTTAAAGTAATATACTTTTTTCTAATTTTATTATTACTATACCCCTCACCTGGTAAAAAAACTGGATCGAATATAAAAGCTTCTGCTTTAAATATATTCCCAAAACTACCATGAATAATACGATCAGAAAGAAATATACCTTCTTTCATTTTCCTATACTCATTACGAACTCTAATATATTCTCCAGCTGCTTCATATAACCCTAAAGCTACACAAGCTCTAGTTACAAAAGGCGTGCGTTTCCTTATTTCTTCAAGTTGCATGCGTTTATTATCAAGCAATCGCTGTTGCTCATTTTTTTTTGCTATTTCGTTTTTAATATCTGCATATATTCTAATGCATGAAACAGTAGAACTAAATCTCGCTCCTTCAGTCCCACTCCATGGCGCAGTACAATAACTATTATCAAAACTACAACTACTTAAATCAGCACGACTAAAATCAATAAAGCTTATACTAGATTCCTTAAAAAGAACCTTTTCTAAATGGACTCCACAAAATCTCGCATTTCTTAAATCACAACCAATAAAACTGGTATTATGAAATATTGAACCAATAAAATTAGCTCCTTTCAAATCTAACAATTCTCGAGATTTTATGTTACCAATAATTAAATTAGAAAAATCAGCAACAATTATTATTTTGCTATTATTATTTGTAGAATTCCGCTTTGTAAGAAAATTATTGAACGAACGTTCTCCCTTTTTTCTGCTGCTCAGCCACAACGCATAGGAGACTATATCCTCTTGCCTAACCTTTTCCGGTATAAATTTAAATGCCTCTTTACGAGCCTTTACATCTGTATTATCTACTGTTAATGATGTAATTTTGAGTACACGGTTAGAACTCCGCTTTTTTTTTGGCGAACCATCAGTATTAACATGTAAAGTTTTTTCAGATTCAGACTTACTCATTTATCATTATAATTCTCTAGAACTACTCACTGACTTAGGACGCGGCGTCGTTTCAACAACTGGCTTGCTGAGAGTCTCTTTAACCCCTTGTAGTCCCTCGCTTAGACTCTGGGGTTTTTGCTGCGTCTTACTAACAGTTTTAGTCGGGGCTTCGATTCCCAACTCCTCTCTTCTTAAAGCTTCATCATGCCCCTTTGCAAATGCTTCTTTGCCTTGACCTTTAGCTTTAACCGGCTCTCTTTCTGGAGCAACATATTGTTCTTGACATTTTTTCTTAGCACCAAGCAATTTTTCTTGCTCTTCTGATACTCCTACATATTCTCCTAATTTTTTAGCTCCATTGCCTACACCTTCTACAACATTGCCAGCAAGCTCATCTATTGACTGCTCTGTACCTGTAACTATACCGGTTACTACTTTGGTTACTTTATTTGCCCCTACTCCTACAGCTAAACCAACGCCTACGCCTACCGGGCCGGGGATCATTACTCCGCCAGCAACACCAGCTGCGATAGTCGAAAGCCCCATATGCTTAGCTCCAAAATGTCCCGCTACAGCACCTACAACGGCTCCCACTGCAACAGCTCCAGCAACAGCACCAGCAATAACTGCTAGACTAGCTCCACCAGTTACAACCGCACTTGCTACAATAGCACCAACAATTAGAGCTCCTGCTACTGCACCAATTATTCGTCCCCATTTTGTACTAATTGGCTGCCTAATAAAATCCGCAACTTTTTTACACCCGCCTCCAATACCTTTTAGTACATTACCGGCTAATTTTGAGAAAAAACCTTTACCTTCTGCAGCATGAACTTGTGCATCAATCTCCTTTTTCTGCTCGAGCTTCATTGGTGCTTTTACACCATCCACACCTTCGTGAACGACCGTACCTTTTACTCCAGTAATCTCCGCCTCATGAATATCGGTCCCTTCATTAATTTTAAGGCCATCCACTTCAGCATCTTTAAAGTTTACTTTTTGCAGCTCAGCATCACGCAAGTCAGCCTTCTTCAAGTTGACTTTTTCCATTATTGCTTCTTTTACTTTAGCTCCTCTAAGGTTTGCACCCTCCATAACCGCTTCTGTAAAATTTGCTCTTTCGCCTTCTATACCTTCTAAAATTGCTTCTTTAAACTGTCCTTTTTTTGCATTTATGTCAGTCAATTTTGCACCAGTCAAATCAACCCCATTAGCCCTAGCACCTTCAAGTACAGCCCCTTCAAGGTTAGCAAATTTCATACTCACCCCTTCCAGAACAGCTTCTTTCATCTGAGCATGCTCTAGATTAGCGCCATCCATATGAGCCCCAACGAAATTAACCCCATCCGCCTTAACCATTTTCATTATTGCATCATCAAGCGCAGCACCTTCGAGTTTACAAAGCTTATCGATCTCAGTTTCGGTTAAATCGATCCCTCTTGCATCAACGTCTTTAAGTACTGTATCTTGAATTTTTGCTTTTCTGACCTTAGCTCCTTCAAGAAATGAACCTGTTAAGTCAGATTGGATGATTTCGCAATTATCTAATATTGCCTTTTCAAGCATTGCGTGCTGCATTTTAACTTGACTCAGCTTAGCATTCGCTAGCGAAACCCCTTCTAAATCAGCATAATCAAATGTGGCATTTTTAACAATAACACTATCCCATTTACCATTTTTAATATTAGAATAGTCAAAATTAGATCCCGTTACCTGCATACCAACAGCTTCTGACCCCCTCATAAACGCACGTTTAAAACTACTATCAACAACTGTAGATTTATCCAAGAAGCAGTGGAAAAAGTTTGCGTCTTCTGCTCGTGTATTCTTAAAAGTTGCTCCTGTGATAACAGCAGATTCAAATATAGATTTGTTCAGGTTAGCTCCCGTAAAATTACACCCTCTAAAGACCGCCCCTACAAAACAAGCCTCTTGTAAGTTGGCACCAGTAAAGTCTAGGTTTGATAAATCTGTCCCATATTTAGCATATGCTACTGGTTTTGATCCTTCATGTAGCTCAATCCCTTTTTCAGCCGCCTTTGATTTAGCAAAATCATTGAGCGTTAAGTCTGGGGTTGATTTTAATGCTACTAGATAAGCTTCAACATCGCCCCTATCTAATTCAACATATTGCTTCTCTTGCTCTCTTTCTTTTTTACTACTTCCTCTAACGTATCCAGGATCAAAACTTTCTGGAGATTTCGGTATATATACAAAGCTTGGATCTATTATATATTTTACTGTTTCCTTATCTAAAACACTCCGATCTATTTCGGCACGTTCTCTAACTAATTTGTCATATTTCTCATTACCTGACTCAAATCCAGTTCGAACATACCCGGCTTGCACATAACTGAGGCCTTCATATGCTTTTGCTATTTCTTTATCTTTAAGAACTAGTTTCCCTTGCTTTTCTTTATTAAATTCTTTTTCAGCATCGCTTAAAATTACCCTATTGATATCACCATACAAACTCATCAAGTCGGCAGTAGAGCTGAATCTTACATCTTTATAATGTTTTGCCAATTCTTCAGGCATGTCAGGAACTGGAAGATGATCTTTTTTTGCCTTATTTACTTCTTGTTCGTAAGCATTCCACTTTTCTCCAAACCCAGACATTTTACAAAAGCTTAAGTCGGCACCTCGCATATCAGCACCAGACATTTCACAGTCAAAAAATGTAACTTTTGATAAATCTGCATCACAAAAAACTGCTCCTTCTAGGTTACAAAACTGAAAATGCGCCCCAGTCAGTTTTACCCCTGAAAAATCTACTCCGCTTAAATCTTGTACAATTTCAATATGCTGACCTGATAGATCTGGGACCACTACTACGTCTTGACCTTTGTAGAATTTCTCTTTAACGTATTCAACCAAAGAGCCCTGAGCAACCGGATCACCATTGGTTCTGGCTGCCATAAACTCCTGCAAAGCATCATCATCCATTACGTGTCGTTTGATTCCGACGGAAATATCTATTGGTTTTATTCCTGTTGATTCAGATTCTTGAGGGGATTTAGACATTATTAACTCTCCGCTTAGCCTATTTATTTATACTAAACTATTGTATAAAATATTTTATAGAAGAGATAACTAATTAAGAGTATTTTAGACCAATTGAAAATATTAATTATAAGACGATGCCTTTTGACAACTAGATAAGACAATTTTGATACTCAAACTTAACCAAAGTTTGATGTGAGAGGTGAATATTTTAGTATTAAATTAGAACAAAACCCTGGAATCCTGAGCTTGCACTTGAGGATCTCAGGAAACAAACGTAGGTCATCCTGAACTTGTTTCAGGATCTCAGAACACAGTGAGAGATGCAGGAGCCCGGCATGACGATTTAACTAAGAAACAAAGTCATCCTAAATTTATCAGGGCTTGCGCCTGCCTTTGGCCCAAGATCTCATAAGATAGAAGAAGATGCTGAATCAAGTTCAGCATGACGGTAGCTGATAAGGAGATCCGCGAACCCGAACCCAGCATGACGATGTCGTTTACCAAATAAAAAACTACGTTATTGGGTTTGGCTAATTTTAACCATTCTTTGCTTGTTTTTATCCCAGCTATAGTGGGTATTGACAGTTTTTACCTCAGTTACGATTACATCACCGTTTGGAAGCTGAGCTATATCAAGGCCTTTTTGTAAAGATTCGACGATAAGTGATGTAGAGCCACAAATGTATTTTATATCAGAAAAATTATCATTTGTTGATATTTCCTTTTTGTTCTCTACTGTTCTTTCTGCTTCAAGTACTGACATTTAGTTCCATTTGTTAAGATATATTCTGTATATTAACATATATTTTGATAGATATCAAGATGTGTTGGTATTCAATTTTTATCATTATCCCACTAATAAGGCTGCAAAAAAATTGCATTGAGATAGAAATGTGCTATAATTTTTACTCAGTTTAGATAGTCCAGGTAAGGTGTTCAAGTAAATTTTTGGGGGTATTCCTTAATATGAAGAATAATATCTCTTTTATTGATTCTATTAATTCTAGAAAAACCCAGCTAAATACTTTTAAACTATATAAGCACTTCCTTTTTTCTAGTCAAAAAAGGCAAGTATTATCCTTAATTACTTTGGCTCTTTTAACTGGATTAATACCTTCAATAGATAGTCTATTTCTTCAGAATATAACTGACTCTATTGAAGCTTATTCAGATAAAGCCCTGTCAAATGTTGATTTACCAACTTTACTCTTCAAGTGGGTGATAATCTACGCTTTATGGTGGGAAAGCTTGAATATTTTATGGCGAGTCTATGACTATCTGTATCTAAAAGCAATGCCAAAAATTAAGGCACATGTGACTGACGAATTTTACGATTATGTGCAGTATCACAGTCATGAATTCTTTCAATCAAATCTTGCTGGCGATATCACTAATAGGATATCTGAAGCTTCTAGAGCCATAGAAATGGTCTTTGCTTATATTAATGAATCTATAGTCAGAAAATTATCTGTTTTAATATTCGCATTGGCAACCTTATATTCTGTTCACTCAACTGTTGCACTTATTTTCTTTTGTTGGTTGTTTGTATTTATTGGCACTAGCTTATATTTTTCTAAAACAATAAATAACTACTCTAGAATATTTAGCAAAGATAAGGCACTTGTATCTGGCAAGATTGTTGATGCTATATCAAATAGCTCTGTAATTAGAATGTTTTCTTCTCATAAATTTGAGCGAAAATACCTTAAAAAATACATACACAATACTGTAAGGAGCGATCAACGCTTACAGTGGTTTATGTTTAAACTTAGATATGCACTTGGCTCGTCTTGCACTATAATGATCGGATTCATGATCTACTATATAATATCCTTGCGTAGCAATCTTGAAATATCAATTGGTCAATGCGTTCTTATTATAACGCTCTGTATATCTGTTATTGAGGATATTTGGGACTTAACTCAAGAGTTTGGCGACCTGTTTGAACAAATCGGTGCATTTAACCAAAGCATTAGCTTGCTCGAAGAATATTCTATCAAAGATATTCCCGGAGCAAAAAAGTTATATGTTGAATCCCCATCTATCGAATTCAAAAATGTAACTTTTCGTTTTCGCAATAACGACAATAGTTTTGACAATAAATCAATATCTATTCTTCCATACGAAAGAGTTGGGCTTGCTGGTTTTTCTGGATCAGGGAAAACCACTTTTACCAACATGATTTCTAGGTTATACGAGATAGAAAGCGGTAATATCCTAATAGACGGACAAGAGATAAACCAAGTATCTCTTGATAGCTTACATAGGAATATATCAGTTATACCTCAAGAACCAATTTTATTTCATCGCTCTATCCGAGAAAACATTTTATACTCTAATCCGACTGCATCAGATGAAGAACTAATAGAAGCGGCCAAAGCAGCTTACATACACGACTTTATTATAGGTTTACCAGATCAATATGAAACTATTTGCGGTGAAAGAGGCAACAATTTCTCCGGCGGCCAAAGACAAAGAATTAGTATTGCTAGGGCTTTTCTAAAAAAAGCTCCAATTCTCATTTTAGATGAAGCTACTAACTCGCTTGATAGCCATACAGAGCAGCTAATCCAGAAATCACTTCAAAAGTTAATGCTAGGTAAGACAGTACTTGTTATCGCTCACAGGCTTTCAACATTGTTACATATGGATCGAATACTAGTCTTCGCTGATGGCCATATTGTCGAAGACGGGCCACATACCGCACTTCAAAAAGATGGTACAATATACAGAATGCTCTGGGATAATTATTGAGATAATAAAAATATCTGTTGCTAGTGGTTCTTTGTTATTATGCACTTTCCGTATAACCGCCGATATGGCAAGGCAGATTGCAATAAGTAACAGGAAATTACAATTAATTATAGATTAACAAATTTTATATCGCTCCTAACAACAATCTTTAAATAAAATTAATTATTTAGTTGACAATACAATTAAAATAAATTAATATTAGTTAGCTTAAATTACAATGGGATCAGATATAAGATGTCAAAAATTAATGAAATTACTCCAATTAGAGACGGAATGTCACAAATAGAAGCAAAGCAAGCAACAAAGCTTTTTTTACAAGAACTTTTAATTGAAAACCTTTTAAGAAACGAAGATATAGAAAAGGTAGAAAACAAAACTTGCGGGTCAAGAGGTTATACCTTAATAACATTAAAAGATGGTAGCAGTTGGGTCCAAGGGGATAAAGGCTTAGAACGCCTAATAGGAGCTGTTTATTTAAAAAATAATCTTAGTGTTGATAAATGGACAGTAGCTGAAGCAAAATGTTTCTTGAAAGATCCTGAAAAAAATTACATTAGCTGTAGTATCAAGAAAGCAAAGGAAACACCATTAGAGGGTGTTCTAGCTATTCAATCAAAGGATTTTATCACTTGTTCAAAATATGTTGGGGATAAGAAACCTGATTTCCCATCTTTTTTGAGTGATACAGACGAATCGTCCGAAAGCTCCAAGCCTAAGTATAGAGATAAAAACACCATTACCATGGAAACAGGGTATAATGATTTTATGTGTAATGCTAATTTGCGAGTGCAAGAAGATGGTACCATAATTATAATTGATACTGAATATGGAAGTTTTTCTAACTCAGGAGCAATATCTTTGTCTAGCGAAACTAATATTGAGCTTGGTGGAATGCAGTTTGATTTTCCAATAGACGGTTTTTTAGGTTAAAAATTTACTTTATAAAAGCTATGGGGACAACTATATAACAAAAGATTGCTTATGTGATCATACATTAGTTGCACCCTTTAATAATTCATTTTATATCTCTTAAGCTTTATTAAAGGAACAATTAAGTCTAATAAAACAACTAAGTCTAATAAATTATGTGGGAGCTTTGTCTGATTAGTTTAATTTTTAATACTCTTCTCTCTACTCAAATATTCGCACAACGTCCTATAAAAACACATAAGTAAAAGAAGTGCTTAAGTTTGCTTTAAGCACAATCTGCTTTGAGTAAATAGATAATTACTAATTTATCCCAATAAGTCACCATTTAATAATGCCTATAAGAAATGAGAAAAGCACTATGTACTAATTTAGTCTATATGTTACTCCTTGCGCAAGAGAATAACCTCTCTTACCATCATACTCGTATAGATTTTCAACTTTTATAAAATCAACACCAGCAGCAGCAATTTTCTCTAGTAAATCCGTTATTTCTTTATGAGTAATAGTCCCTGTATCTGGCATAAATCTACAGCACCAATGATCTGATTCCACCATATATTCATCATCTCTAAGCCATAGTATCAACCCTTTAGATGCAATCGTTTTCATTATCAACTTACCACCATCTATCGCATTCATCTTTTTTGCCACCTTGATGACTGATTCTGCATGAATATCAACAAAAATATCTACTCCAACAAGAGTCTTACTTTCAGAGTTATCGATTTTATAAGTGATTTGTTTAGAGCTCGTAGACGCACCAATACTATATTCAGCAATCTTCAATTTCTTAGGTTTTTGACCAAGTCTCTTGACAACTTCCTCAGCAAATTCTTTAGTCCCCACTTTGTTCGAAGAAGTCTTTTCATTATAAATATCCACCGTGTGGACACCGTCCTCTAATGTTTTTTTCCACGCATTTTCAATGACAGAAGCAATATCACCTTGGCCAATATGATCTCTAGATTATATGAAATAGAAAGCGGCAATATCTTAATCGACGGAGAGGATATTAGCCAAGTTTCTTTGGATAGTTTACATAAAAATATATCGGTTATACCTCAAGAACCAATTTTATTTCATCGTTCTATTCGAGAAAATATTTTATACTCTAATCCAACTGCATCAGATGAAGAGCTAATAGAAGCGGCCAAAGCAGCCTACATACACGACTTTATTATAGGATTACCAGATCAATATGAAACTATTTGCGGTGAAAGAGGCAACAATTTCTCGGGCGGCCAAAGACAAAGAATTAGTATTGCTAGGGCTTTTCTAAAAAAAGCACCAATTCTCATTTTAGATGAAGCGACCAATTCGCTTGATAGCCATACAGAACAGCTAATCCAAAAATCACTTCAAAAATTAATGTTAGGTAAAACTGTACTTGTTATTGCTCATAGACTTTCAACATTGTTACATATGGACCGAATATTAGTCTTTGCTGATGGCCATATTGTCGAAGACGGACCACATACCGTGCTTCAAAAAGATGGTATAATATATAAAATGCTCTGGGATAATTATTGAACCTGAACTTGATATAAGAAACGATGATGACAACTTTAGCCGAATTAAGTTATCGTCAATTTAATTAACCTGAACTATGGATAGGGAATAGGGTTGTATGGTTTTATACTAGGGCTTGCTGTACACACCGTCATCCTGAATTTACTTCAGGATCTCATGAGATTAAGAGAAGATACTCGGCCGAAGAGACATGCCGAAACCCACTGAATTCAGCAGGAGGGTAGATAAGAAGATACCGGATCAAGCCCGGTATGACTGTATTTCTTGCTGAACATAACTAAATCTAATATTTATCTTATTCATAGTTGGGATTAATTACTATAGCTATCCCGGACTTGATCCGGGATCTAAACTAACAAAAAGGATATATTGAATCAAATTCAATATGATATTGTATGTCTGGAATGATCTGTACAATAATAAATAAGCTACTCCCCTTGCGCAAGAGAATAGCCTCTTTTACCATCATACTCATATAGACTTTCTACTTTTATAAAATCAACACCAGCAGCAGCGATTTTCTCTAGCAAATCAGTTATTTCTTTATGCGTAATGGTTCCTGAATCTGGCATAAATCTACAGCACCAATGATCTGATTCTATCATATATTCATCATCTCTAGGCCAAAGTATCAAGCCCTTAGATGCAATAGTTCTCATTATCAATTTACCACCATCTATTGCGTTCATTTTTTTTGCCACCTTAGTAGCTGACTCCGCATGAATATCAACAAAAATATCGACTCCAACAAGAGTTTTGTTTTCAGAATCATCGATTTTATAAGTAACCTGTTTAGAACTTGTGGATTCACCAGATTTATATTCAGCAACTTTTAATTTCTTAGGTTTTTGGCCAAGTCTTTTCACAACTTCTTCAGCAAATTCCTTAGTACCCACTTTTTTTGAAGAGGTCTTTTCATTATAAATATCCCCCGTATGGACACCATCTTCTAATGTTTTTTTCCATGCATTTTCTATGACAGAAGCAATATCACCTTGACCAATATGGACAAGCATCATTATTGCACCATTAAGCAATCCAGATGGATTAGCAATATTTTTACCAGCAATATCAGGTGCAGAACCATGGATAGCCTCAAACATAGCATAATTTTGCCCCACATTCGCACTACCAGCCAACCCTACAGAACCAGATATCTCAGCCGTAATATCTGAAATAATATCACCAAACAAGTTAGATGTTACGATCACATCAAAAATTTCTGGCTTAGTTGCAAGTCTTGCCGTACCAATATCAACGATATAATGCTCATTCTTAATTTGTGGGTATTGCTTGGCAATCTCGTCAAATACCTGATGAAATATACCATCAGAAAATTTCATAATGTTGTCTTTGCTAAAACAAGATACCTTCTTACGATTATTCAACACAGCGTAATCAAAGGCGTATCTAACTATTTTTTCACACCCTACCCGACTTATCAGTTTAACTGATTCCCGCATGTTTCTAGTATGCCTGTACTCAATGCCAGCATAAAGATCTTCCTCGTTTTCTCTAACAATCACTACATCAAGATCAGGGTGCCGCGTATTAACAAAAGGGTGGTAAGCAATAGTTGGCCTAACATTAGCATACAATCCAAGCGCCTTTCTCAAAGTTACGTTTAGACTTTTATAACCACCACCTTGGGGCGTAGTAATAGGAGATTTGAGCAATACTCTGGTTCTATCTATTGACTCCCAAGTATCTGCTGCAATCCCTGACGTATAGTTCTTTTGATATAGCTTTTCACCTATTTCAATCACTTCAAGACGAATTTGCGCTTCAGCTTTCTTTAAAATATGAAGAACTGCATCCATTATTTCAGGACCTATGCCATCCCCATATGCAACTGTAATTGGTACTATTTTACTCATAGATCTCTCCCTATTTGGTATAGTTTCATATGTAAGAATTGTACCACAAGATGAAAAATCAGGGCGAATCTTTCTTTCTTTATACTATTGTTTTCTTATGCCATAGGATAAAAACGCAATCTTATAGTTTGTTCATGGTTTTGGTTATACTAGTAGAACATAAATCTAAGCGCCAAAGAATATCCTAGACAAATGTTGCCCTTTTATCTAACTTTAATAATTATGTGGTATATAAAATTTTAAATGAAAAAGGTATAAATATGGCAAAATATGTTTCGCAAAAACTACTTCCTATCTTTCTAGGTATAGGTATCTTAGCCCCTGCTTATTATATTTATGATGCTTATACAAAGTCTCTAACCCCATCTGTTTTTGAATCATCTGCAAATAGATTAGGGTTTAACGGTTATAAAAAAACAGATCAAACTATAAAAGCAGCACAACATCAAGAAGCTCTCTTGAAGCAATTTCAAATCGCCGGGTATTTTCAACCAGAAAATTTATGGCATACTATTAACCATTTAGGGGTCAAAGATCCTATCACAACTTTTACAAAGATGTATTCTGCCGTAAAAAGATCTAAAGCCGACCAAAGTGATCCTGGTAAATTTAATGCCAAAATATTACGCAAGAACCTTGGCAAAGGAACAAAATTAGATGAACAAGATGCTATGGATTTTCTTCTCTATACTGCTCAGAACGCGTTCGGGCGTAAACCAGGCCAAGAACGCAATGAGTTATCTTATCAAGACTGGATGAATAAATACAAGCAAGATTATTTTGAAGCAGCAAAGATATTACGTCTTATTGATCGAGAAATTCCGGCCCATAAAGAATATGACGAAGCTTGGATCGCTGGCGCTTCTCGTATTGGTGTATTGACCCGTATTATTGACTACCATTATATATTATCAAAATATGGAATTAAAATAAAAGGAAAGACAGAAATATTAGCCGGTGAGCGCGGACTATGGGCTAACATTGACGGCATTACTCCTATTGTGCGAGATAAGATCATGGAAGCATACAAAACAAAAAGCGACTTGGATACGATAGATATTTCTCTACCGGTAGGCGAAGATAAAGAACGTGTCGAGGAAGGGAAAGAGTATATAACTAGCTTGGCAGGACGCTATGGCATAAAGTTAAATCCAACAGCACCATTTATACAATACACAACAAAGGAAGATTGCCCTCCTGGTCATTTTCCCGCAAGATTATATCCTAACTACGCTGAAGGAGAAAGCAAAAAGTTAACTGAAACTTTGATGTCCCAGGATTTAATTGCTACTTATCTTACAAGCTTAAACACCATTACTACAGTGGATACCTTAGCAGAACAACACCAGAGGCCTACTACTTCTAGTACAGCTCGTGATGCTGCCACAAAGTTTGTGAAGCGTATTGCCGATGGAGAATTTGGAGATCAGAGAGAATTTGTAATTTTATATGAAACAAATAATCCTTATATTGAACGCCAAGCAATTGCTACTCAACGAGAAGTAGACAAAGTATTGAAAGCTTACAACTTAGATAAAAGCTATATAATAAAAATTGAAGGTGTAGGCTCTAAATGTAAACAAGACGTCGCTACGGTACATTCAGAACTGGCCGCCTTAATAGCAGAAAAATGGAAAACTGCTACTGTAGAAGAGATCACACCAAAAAGGCCAATTGAAAAGTTACAATTTCAAACTCGGGACAATTCTTCCATTACCACGCCTTGGCCAGATATTTCTGAAGTAGGTACCGGAAGTGTGTTCCAAGATTTTTTTGATGAATACCTGTCATAAACAGGAATATTAAGCCTTTTAACTCATTGATACTTTATTTAATTTATGGCTTCATTACCTTTAGTCTATGCTCCTAATAAAATTTTTAAGCAACTAGCTAAGCCAGTTGAACTTGTTAATGATGAAATCAGAGTTCTTATTGATCAAATGCTCAGAACTATGTACGTTGAAAAAGCCGTGGGTCTTGGGGCAAATATGGTGGGAGTATTAAAGCGTATTGTTGTTGTCGATCTGCAAGAAGAAGGCCTATTAAAGCCATATATATTTATAAACCCAGAAATCACCTGGCTCTCCAATGAACACCAAACTTTTACCGAAGCATCGGTATGTTTTCCAGGTATTGAAGCTAAAATAACCCGCCCCCAGTCAATAAAACTTAACTATCTGGATTACGAAGGTAAAAGCAAAGAATTACAAGCAAGTGGATATTTCTCTACTGTAATCCAGCATGAAATCGATTATTTAAATGGCAAAGTATTTTTAGATTATTTATCCAAACTCAAACGCGATACTTTATTAAAAAAGATGCAAAAACACATAGGTCTTAATCAACTCTGATCTAATTAAATATTCTATGCCCGACTCATACCAAATCTATATTTTAAAATAACTGTTTTTAATGGGTTCTGTTCAACAATTTCACATAATCATCTCGGAGCAACTTAACTCCTAGAATCCATACTAAGCAAACAACAACAAAAACAAACATTAAAAATCCTGCTATATCTTCATGATTAGCGGCCGGAAAAATAGTAAAACTAATCATTTGAACTAAAGCTCCAACAGACTTGCCTAGCTTTGCCCCGAGTACGTCGACTGCTGCCTTGCCTTTAGTTTTCATCTCCTGATCTAAAGGAATATAAACCATCTCTTTTGTTGCATCAAACATGGAATATTTTACTCCTTTACCAAGTACGTTTTGAGCGCTACCAACAAACACTATTATTGCTAGGGGAGCAAACGCAGTTAAACTTGGTAGAAGATAATCCAACTTTCCTTCTATGAGAACAAAGGTAAAGAAAGTGGACCCTACTAGAAGAAACATTAGAGGAGTCAATACAGCTCCCCAAAACCATCCACAACGCCTTACAATAATATTACCAATAAATATAAAGCCTAATGTAGCAATACCAGTCCAAAATAATACATTTCCATGATATGCCATGAAATCTTTTGTAGCTGGATATAAAGCCTTTGCTCTTGACATCCATAACCCTTCAATAAGGTTCACTACTGTACTATAAGATACCATAAGGATACAAATTAACGCCAGATATTTCGATGTAAAAACCATTTTAGTACTTTGTCTTAGGGTCAATTTGAGAATGTCTGTTCTTTTATTTTTATGTATTATCCCTTTTAATGTTTCAATGTTTTTTACCTCAATATACTTATGAAGCAAAAGGCATACTATACCTGAAATAGTAATCAATATAGTCATTGATTTTAATACTACTTCTGAGCTATCGCTGATCATAGAAAAGAAAGGGAGTAAAAAATGTTGCCCTTGGGTAAAATAAATAATTATTGCTCCTGAAAGAAGCAAGTTTAACTGACCAAATAATCCAAAGAAAATATAGAATCTTTGCGCTTCCTCTGTCTTAGTCACTTTATTTGCTAGTTGCCAAAAAAATAAGAAAAATACTATTACTGTCCATAATTCCCCCATAATATAAAATAATACAAAACTCCATTTGCCCCACATCACAATAAACCACTTTAAATGAGGTAACAAATTTACGTAATGTTCTACAACAACTGGATCTGGGTGGAAAAACTCTTTATTTGGGAAAATAATAAATGCAAAAGCGGCAAAAAATATCAGAAAAATTGACACAATAATCCTAAAAACCTGCTCGGTAGTCATAACGTTACACATCTTTGTATATAATATAACGAACAATATACCCATAGGCATTTCGCCCCATAGTTTTATAAAGCTTAAAACTTCTGTTCCAATCATCGTAACTATAAAGCCATCCTTTAGACTCCGCACCAAGTTTTGCGTAAGCAAAATAAACAACATCAGGAAGGCCATTGGAAAGAATTTTAGCAATTCGTATGACCTAACTGGCCAAACGGCAAACCGCACTTTACTATGTCTTAATTTTGCTACCCAACTAATTGATTCAGAGACTTTATCCACCGCACGCTTTCCTTAAAATTAAATTACTTGATGTACGCTAGTGCAAGAAACATTACATGTCAACGCCGTGCATAATAAAAAATATTTCAGTATCTTACCAAAAAATGTAATAATGGAGAAAACCAATATGCTTGAATAAAATATAGTCGCTTTATGATATTAGATAATAAAAGTAAGACCCCCGGTTTATATGCAGATTTATATTCGAATTTTAAATTTTCAGGAACACCTTATCTGTCATATAGAGATATGCCTAACATCCTAAACAAACATGTTCATGGTAAAAATGTTTTGGATTATGGAAGTGGTAGCGGTGAATCTACTTTATTCCTAAAATCGCTAGATTATAACGTAACTTCAGTTGATATAAATGAAAGAATGTTATCTATAGCGCAAGCAAAAGATCCGCTGGGCAAATATGTTAAAATAGATAGTGGAGTAATACCCTTTGATGATGATAGCTTCGATTTAGTTTTCTGTAGCTTTGTTTTGCTAGAAATCTCTACAAAAGACGAGATATTAAATATAGTTCGTGAAATTCACAGAGTACTAAAGAAAAACGGAATTTTTATATCAATTTCTGCAAGTGATCATACATATAATCATGACTGGCTTACGCTAAATACAAATTTTCCAGAAAATAAAAATATTGCAAGTGGAGCAAAAGTGAAAATAGAGTTCAGAGATATAAATCTTACAATTGATGATTATTTTTGGACCGAAAAAGACTATAGGAAAATTTTTCAGAAAGCCGGGCTAGTTGTCGTTGAGGTGCATAATCCTCTAGGTAAAGATGACGATGGTTATGAATGGAAAGATGAAAAAATTATATCGCCAAGTTCAATTATTGTCTGTAATAAAGAATGAATAAAAATAATATACGCCCCGATATATTAATTGCTCAAATAACTGATACTCATATAGTTGGGAAAAATAAACACTGGATGGGATTATCAGGATCAAATACTGCTCAACGACTTCAAAGCGTAATAGAACACATTAATTATTCAATTCCAAAACCAGACATAATAATTCATACTGGAGACATTTCAGATGAAGGGGATATTGATTCTTATTCACATGCTAAAGAATTATTAGATAAGCTTAGTGTCAAATACTACCTTACTTGCGGAAACCATGACAATTTTTCTAACTTGAAAAAAGTTTTTACCGAACATTCATATTTTCTCAACCCTAGTTTCGCTTACTATATTATTGACGATCTACCAATTAGAATTATTGTCTTAGATTCACAAGTAAGTGGAGAAGAGTTCGGCGCGATCTGTAAAAGAAGAATGGAATGGTTAAAAGAAGTAGTGGCATCTTCGAAAAAGGACACGTTGATCTTTCTTCATCATTTTCCAATCAACGTGAAGGATAATATATTTAATGAAATAAATTTATTACCTAACAACGAATTAGAATCCATAGTATCACAAAAGAATATTTTAGGAATTTTTTGTGGCCATTCTCATTATGGGGCAGCAGGTATATATGGAGGCAAACTATGTTGGATATCCCCAAGTACGGCTCCAGTACACATTATTAATAATAATAAGTGTATTGGCCTTACTCTTTCTTCCCCAAGCTACAGTTTACACAAATATTATTCATCTGGAAATGTAACAAGTAACTCTATAGCGGTAGATAATATCATTTTCAAGCACTGTTAATGACCATAAAATGCTGCAATTTATCTTTCGTACAAGTGAGAAGCGCCTTACGTTCTTTGATCTAATAAAAAACCACCAACTTGAGCTTCCCAAAGAGTTTTATATATTCCATTCATAGCTAGTAATTCAGTATGAGTGCCATCTTCAACAATTTTACCCATGTCAAATACAAGAATACGATCCATATGCAAAAGTGTTGATAGACGATGAGCAATCACAATTGTTGTTTTACCCTGCATAAGATCCCATAGACTTTGCTGAATATCACTTTCAACAACAGAATCAAGAGCAGACGTAGCCTCGTCTAAAATTAAAATAGGTGCATTTTTTAGAATAGCTCTTGCTATAGCAATTCTCTGACGCTGGCCACCTGAAAGTTTTATACCTCTTTCGCCAACAAGTGAATCATAGCCTTGCGGTAATTTAGCGATAAATTCATGCGCATGCGCTTTTTTGGCAGCTTCAACCACGGAATCATCATTAGCATCGATACGTCCATAGCGAATGTTTTCTATCAGAGTTCGATGAAACAATGATGGATCTTGAGGAATCATGGCAATATTCTTACGAAGACTATCTTGAGTACATTCACGAATATCTTGCCCATCAATTAGTATAAGCCCCCCGCTTACATCGTAGAGCCTCAGAATGAGATTCACAAAGGTTGATTTTCCGCTACCTGAATAACCTACTAAACCTACTTTCTGTCCGGCTTCAATTATGATTGATTTGTTATGGAACAAAGGAGTTACTCCTTTGTAATGAAATAATACTCTGTCAAAAGAAATAGTACCTTTAGTTACTTTTAACTCATAAGCTCCTGGCAAATCTTGAAATTCTGGTTTATCTAAAACGATTTTTAGGGCTTGAGTAATACGACCTAGTAACTTTGAAAATTCTGAAAAATCCTTTGTTAGCTCCCAGAAAAAATCAGCAATTGAAATATTAATAAGTAAGACAATAGCAAAATCTCCTACTGTAATCCAACCTTCTTCCCTACCTTTGATCAGGAAATAAAAATTGAATGATTGTAATATTAGAGAAGAAACTGAAATATAGATCCACATCCAAAGATATGCCCATTCTAGTTGCCGCTCAGCATTAACGGCATCTTGGAAAACACCACCTAAAGATTTTTGCTCTTGCGATTTAGCGCTAAATAATCGTACAGATAAAATATTTGATAAAACATCAACAAGATTGCCCGTAATAGTTGAGGCAGATTCTGACCACTTAATAGCTAAAACACTTATGTGTTTCGAATAAATCCACGCCCCCGTAATCAAAACTACTGCCCATACTAGCATGCCAAGAGCAAAGTGAATATTTACTTGCCATAAAGTAATAATGGCTATGCATAAAGCTAATCCGTGGCTAAAAAATCGATCAATAACAATTCTTACAATTGCCGGAACAGAACTTGTTAAATCATTAACTTTATTAGTCAAACTGCCTGAAAAATTATTTTGGTAAAAATTTTGGCTCTTATCAACCAGCAGCTCTAAAGCATCGTTGGCTATTTTTGCACGCAGAGCTGGAATCATTTTAATCTCAACAAAATAATTATAAAGACGAAATGACATAGAAAGTAAGAGATATAGCCCGAGATAGAAAATAATAGGCACTATTAAATTAACAAAAATATTATGTTGCTCACTAGAAGCTAAGCGGTTTAAAATAACTTTTAATAAATATGCTCTAAGTGAAAGATCTACTGCCCATATTACCGCCGCCATCACCATGCTAAATATTGGTAAAGGAAAAGGTTTTATAGCTTTAACAATATAAGTTAAAATTTGTTTTGTTGAGATGTTATGCATAGGTTTTCCTTAGTGTTTCTTCTATTATTATAGCGAAACATATTAAATTAGGCTATTAAATCCCACGTTACCATCTGGCAAGCAACTTTTTCAAGCGTCGCCATCCCAGAATACAAGTCATCCTGAACTTGATTCAAGATCTCATCCAGCAGAGAACTAGATGCCGGATCAAGCCCGGCATGACGGTTGCAATCCCAAACTCAGTTTAATTAGTGTAATTTTATTTAAGGTTAGCTAAACCATGTTTTCTGGCACAACATATTTATCGAAATCTTCTGAAGATATAAGTTTCAAGGCAATTGCAGCTTCTTTTAACGTCGTACCTTCGGTATATGCTTTTTTGGCAATTTTTGCCGCATTGTCATAGCCAACATAAGGATTCAGCGCGGTAACCAGCATCAAAGACTGGTCACGCAATAGATTAATGCGCTCAATGTTTGGCTCTATATCCTCTATGCAATGATCAACCAGACTTATTATTGCATCACTGAGTAAGTTAATTGAATGAATAACATTCTGAATTATCAACGGCTTAAATACATTAAGCTCGAAATGACCATTACTTCCACCAATAGTAACAGCCATATGATTACCCATCACCTGTGCTGCTACCATTGTCATGGCTTCACACTGCGTTGGGTTAACTTTCCCCGGCATAATTGATGATCCAGGTTCGTTTTCCGGTAGTTTAAGCTCACCAAGGCCGCACCTTGGGCCAGACCCAAGCAAACGTATATCATTTGCAATCTTCATCATGCTAACGGCTAGAGTATTCAACGTGCCAGAAAATTCAACCAAAGCATCGTTGCAAGCAAGAGCCTCGAACTTATTTGGCGCAGTTTTAAAGCCATAGCCAGTAAAGTTTGAAACTTCCCCAGCAAATTTTTCTGCAAAACCAGCTTTGCAATTAATGCCTGTTCCAACAGCTGTTCCACCTTGAGCTAAATAATGAACTCTTGCTAATGAACGCTCAACTCTTTCGATACCAAACTGAATTTGACAAGCATAACCAGAAAATTCTTGTCCAAGAGTTATGGGGGTTGCATCCTGCAAATGGGTTCTGCCAATTTTCACAATAGATTTCCATTGTTTTGCCTTAGTATCAAGGCTCTCATATATTTTTTTTAGTGCAGGAATTAATTTTTCGTTGGCCCCAAGCACCGTCGCTATATGCATCGCTGTGGGGAATGAATCGTTCGATGACTGCCCCATATTAACATGATCGTTCGGATGAACTGGAGATTTACCACCTTTTTTGTTAGTTAATTTTTCATTCGCAATCCCTGCAATCACTTCATTAACATTCATATTTGATTGAGTACCAGAACCTGTCTGCCAAACGACTAGCGGAAAATTATCGTCAAACTCTCCCCCTAGGATACGATCCGCCGATTCCACAATTGCATCGGCTAACTCTTTATTTAGCACGCCTAAGTTTGTATGAACTATTGCCGCAGATCTCTTGATAATGGTTAAAGCTCGAATTACTTCTTGCGGCATCTTCTGAGCAGCAATTTTAAAATTATTAATAGAACGCTGAGTTTGTGCTCCCCAATAATATTGGTTTTCTACTTTAACTTCACCCATGGAATCAGTTTCAATCCGATAATCACTCATAACACTTCTCTAACTCTTTATAACAAAATACTCCGTAGATCCAACATTTTTACTTATCGATAACTTATAACCATACTCACTACATATATTGCTTGCGTAATGTTCACGACAGTTTGTTATAGTAAGTGGCTCAGCAACATCACCATTTAGAACAACAAAAGATCCATGCTTCAAATGAAAATTTCGGCCATTACTCTGAATTTTAAATAATGTATCATTTTCCTCGTGAATATATAAGTCAATTGAGCCTTCAGACCCAATATTTTCTGAAGCAATAGAAACTAAACAATAGGCAACTTTAGCCATATGAGCATTAACTGATAACAAATCACCCATTATATGAGCGTTAAATTTGATTTTAGACTCGTCAAAGAAATTCTTCAACAAATCTACTATATCAATTATACTTAGCCTTGATTCATTCTCAACTAATCCATAAGTGCTACGAAAAAATTTAATACGTTTGACTAAATTTTTTGATTCTTGCAATACCAAATTTTTGGCCTGCTTTCCGATGATTTTATTATCGCTATCAAGTAAACCAAGGCAGTTATCAATTGTACCAATTGAACCTGCTAAATCATGACAAATCTTTGAACCTAAAGCCTGAATAAGTTTTAAAGTGTCGGACATATGTTTACTATATACTTTTAAATATGTATCTGTTTTCCGTATGCTTGTAGGACAGACTCATGCATCATCTCCGACAAAGTTGGGTGTGGAAAAATTGTATTCATTAAATCAAGCTCCGTCCCTTCCATTTCTTTTGCCACTACATATCCTCCAATAAGCTCAGTTACTTCAGCTCCGATCATATGAGCGCCTAATAATTCACCAGTTTTGGCATCAAAAATTGTTTTGATTAAACCATCTGAATCACCTAGAATCAAGGCTTTTCCATTAGCATAAAATGGAAACCTTCCTATCTTCATCTGATAGCCAGCAGCTTTGGCGGCTTCTTCTGTCAGGCCTACACTTGCAATTTGCGGACTTGAATATGTACAGCCAGGTATATTTGTTTTGGTAATAGCATGAGGTTTTTTACCTGCAATAAACTCGGCTGCAATAATACCCTCATGGCTAGCTTTATGAGCAAGCCATGGTGCTCCAGCCACATCACCTATTGCAAACACTCCGCTCTCTGCTGTTTGCATCATGCTATTTGTAACTATATGCCCTTTCTCAACAATAACTTTTGTCTTTTCTAGACCTATATTCTCAACATTGCCAACAATTCCAACAGCCATCAGCAATATTTCTGACTCCAAAGATTCCCTCTTACCATTATAATCAAAAGTTACAGTTACTCCCTTAGCAGAAGATTTTTGTCCTTCTAATTTAACTCCTATCTTAAATTTTATACCTTTGGCTTCAAAAGCTTTTTTTGCCATAGCTGAGATTTCAGAATCTTCAACTGGCAATATTCTATCAGCGGCTTCAAGGACTGTGACATCTGATCCAAGAGCATTATAAAAACTAGCAAATTCTATCCCAATAGCACCAGAACCAACTATTATCATGGATTTAGGCACATTATCTGGCACTAAAGCTTGACGATAAGTCCAGATATTTTTGCCATTAGCTTCAAAACCAGGCAAATTTCTTGCTCGTGCCCCAGTCGCAATGATTATATTTTTTGCGCTTATTTTATCCTTATCATTAACCAATATCTGCCCAGGTCCTTCGAGTTTAGCCGTTCCTTCTATTACAGTAAGTTTATTTTTCTTGAGCAGAGCTTTTATCCCGCCAACTAATTTTGTTGAAACATCACGAGAACGCACTACGATCTTTGTTATATCAAACTCAATATTACTAGCCGAAATTCCAAATTCCTCAGCATGTTTCATTTTTTGATATAACTCAGCTGATTTCAGCAAAGCTTTTGTTGGGATACAACCCCAATTAAGACAAATCCCGCCCAAATGTTCCTTCTCAATCAGAGCCGTTTTTTTTCCCAATTGGGCCGCTCTAATCGCTGCAACATAACCACCAGGACCGCCACCAATTACCACAACATCAAAATTTTCCATAATTATTTCTCTAAATAAACATCAATATAGGAGATTCAATATATTTCTTGAACGCAGCTAAAAACTGCGCACCAACAGCTCCGTCTACAACTCTATGGTCGCATGATAGATTTACATCCATCACCATTCTCATTTCAATCCTATCTTCAATTACAACCGCTCTTTTGCTGCTCATACCAACAGCTAGGATACATCCTTGGGGAGGATTAACAATTGCATTAAAGCTCTTGATTCCATACATACCAAGATTGGAAATACTAAACCCTCCACCTTGAAATTCTTCTGGTTTCAAACTGTTCTCACGAGCTCTCTTAGCCAAATCTTTCATCTCGCTAGAAACTTTAATTATATCTTTCTGATCAGCATTTCGGATAAGAGGCGTAATTAAACCTCCGTCAATTGCTACAGCAATTGAAATATCTACGTTATTGTATATTTTTATTGCCTCATCGCTCCAACTCGCATTTGCAGCAGGTACATCTTTTAAAGCTTTAGCTACTGCCAAAATGACAAAATCATTTACCGATAGTTTTTTATTTTTATCTTCCCCCAACGTATTATTAATCTGCACCCTGGCCTCAAGGAGTGCATCCATCATACAATCAATTGATAGGTAAAAATGTGGGACAGTAAGTTTAGACTCAAGCAAACGCTTAGCAATAATTTTACGCATATTATTGTTTGGTACCAAGCGGAATTCCTCAGTATGCCTAAAAATTTTCCCTTTAGTTTGACCCGATGAGATTATATCTGCTTTGACAATCCTACCGTGAGGGCCACTTCCTATAATATTTGCTAGACTTATACCATCCATGGCTGCAACTCTCCGAGCCAAAGGAGTAGCAAAAACTCTACCAGAACTTGGAGTTGCTGACGTTGGCATTGGTTGAGAACTAGCTACATTGCTTAATGTTTCTGGCTGTTTTTTATCAGGATCAGCTTTGACAATAGAAACAGGCTTGGCAGAGGCTTCTTTTGTAATAAATTCTGCCAAATCCGATTCATTTTCACCATCCTCAATTAAAACCGCAATCAAAGCGTTTACAGGAACCTCATCTGTTCCCTGCGGTATAAGTATTTTTGCCAAAACTCCTTCATCAACAGCTTCAACTTCCATCGTAGCCTTATCAGTTTCTATTTCTGCAATTACATCACCAGCTTTAATAATATCGCCTTCATTTTTTAACCATTTTGCAAGAGTACCATGTTCCATAGTTGGTGAAAGTGCTGGCATTAAGATTTTTATCGGCATCGTCTCTTCCTTTATTTTTTAATTATCTCTATAAAGTCATCCTGAATTTAAAATAGTCATCCTGGGCTTGACCCGGGATCTTCTTCTGTGACACTAGATCCTGAAACTAAGTTCCCGATGAATGCACCTAGACTCAACCCAATTTAGTATAACAAGCCTTCTTAGCAGCTTCTATAATCTCACTAGTAGTAGGTAATGACAATTTCTCAAGATTTACTGCATATGGAAGCGGAACATCTTTACCAGAAACTATCTCAACTGGCGCATCTAAATAATCAAAGGCTTCTCTCATTATTATTGAGCTAATCGTGGCTCCTATACCAGCGAAAAACCACCCTTCTTCAACGCATACCAGGCGATTAGTTTTTACCACGGATTCAATAATGGTATTCTCATCAAGCGGCCTTATTGTTCGCAGATCAATCACCTCAGCGTTAATCCCAGCTTGAGCAAGTACTTCAGCTGCTTCAAGAGCCATCCCTACTTGTAAAGAAAAAGCAACAATCGTTACATCAGTACCTTCTCGTAGCACCTTAGCTTTGCCAATTTCAATTGGTCCAATAGTATCTGGAACTTCAAAACTCTGCCCATACATTATTTCATTCTCTAAGAAAATCACCGGATTATCATCTCGAATTGCGCTAATAAGCAAACCCTTGTTATCTTCCGCACTATATGGAGCAATAACTTTTAAACCGGGAATATGTGCATATAATGCTGCATAATTCTGACTATGCTGTGCGCCAACCCTTGCTGCGGCACCATTGGGACCACGAAACACTATCGGGCAACCAAGCTGACCTCCAGACATATAATTTGTTTTGGCAGCTGAATTTACTATTTGATCAAATGCTTGCATCGAAAAATTAAAAGTCATAAACTCAACAATAGGCCTAAGCCCTCCAAATGCAGCACCAATCGCAAGTCCTGCAAATCCATGTTCTGTAATTGGAGTATCTATCACTCTGCTCGGTCCAAACTCTTCAAGCAAACCTTGAGTTATCTTGTACGCACCCTGATATTCTGCTACTTCTTCGCCCATCACAAAGACCCTTTTGTCTCTGTGCATTTCTTCTCTCATGGCTTGGCCTAAGGCCTCTCTAACTGTTATCTCTGCCATAATCCCCTTACTTAAAAATATCTGTAAAAAGCTCGTCTTCACTTGGAAGAGCTTCCGTTGTTGCGAATTCAGCTACTTCAGCTATTGTTTTTTTAACTTTATTTTCGATTTCCTTCAGTTGCTCTTCGCTTGCATATGATTTATCTATAATTATTTGCCTAACTGCAGCAACTGGGTCATGGTTCTTTTTCTCTTCAACTTCGTCTTTAGTCCTATATTTTGCTGGATCAGACATTGAATGACCACGATAGCGATAAGTTTTTGCTTCAATTATTATAGGACCGTTTCCACTTCGAACGTATTGTACCGCTTGCATCGCGGCATTGTAAATGGACTCGATATTCATACCATCCGCTTGAAAACCAGGAATGCCAAAAGACTCTCCTTTCCTATACAAATCTGTCATTGCAGTTGATCTTACGACAGATGTACCCATTGAGTATTCATTATTTTCTATCACATATACTACAGGCAACTTCCAAAGCGCTGCCATGTTAAAAGCTTCATACACTTGCCCTTGATTTACAGCTCCATCTCCAAGAAAAGTAAAGCACAACTTATTTGTATTGTTATATTTTTCTGCAAAAGCCAAACCAGTTCCGATAGGTACCTGCGCGCCCACAATTCCATGGCCACCGTAGAACCTTCCTTCACTATTGAACATATGCATTGACCCGCCCTTGCCTTTTGAGCAACCTGAGGCTCTGCCGGTGAGTTCGGCCATAACATATTTAGGGTCGATACCAGAAGCAATTATATGGCCATGATCTCTATAACTGGTTATAGTGCTATCATCCTTATCTTTTGCCAAATCAATACCAGCAATCACTGCTTCTTGGCCAATATAGAGATGGCAAAAGCCACCTATTAAGCCCATACCATAAAGCTGTCCACATTTTTCTTCAAACCTCCTTATCAATAACATTTTCTCATACGAGTCAACGTATTGCTTAAGGTTTAGCTTATATTTTCCTAATTCAAACATACCTAATCAATTTTAAAATAAATTGTGACCATAATACGGAGCCTAAGTCTTGTCAACAAGCTCTTATTATCTTAAGAGACTTGGTAGTATAAATTTTTTCACACCAATTCCCAAGTTTTAATATACAAATATCAGAATATATTTTAGAAATATATGACATTTACTACAGTTTTCCTTGCAAGTTACATCAACTCACATTATAGTCGTATTGTTACTAGTGTATTAAATAATCTTTATGTATTAATGTATGTCTAAAAATAAACCTCAACAAAAACTAGTGTCATTTACTGACAATCAAGTTGAATTAGATAAAATTTCCGAAGATATCAAAAATGGCTGGTCAGTAATCAGCCTGGTAAAAAACGGAAGTTACTACGTAGGCATCATGGAGCTTAATTCGAATTTCAGCGAAACAAAAGAAACCGTTTTTATCCCGCCTAGAAAAAGAATCAAGATCTCTAGATAGTCGTTAAAAAAACTTTCACCGCTTTTACCAGTTTTAATTTCTGAATATGCAATCGAATCCCGCATATGCAATTCTGGACATTACATCGATATCTTAGCGCCCTATAACACCCTTAAGAATGTGAAGCGCCGACATTTACTGAGTCTCAAAGGAGAAAATAGCATAACGTAGACTGAATCAATGACAGATAACTAATAATATTTATTTCTTCTGATATTCATGCTTCTTAGAGACTACAGACCTTACAGACACAAACTCAATATCTTTTACTTCTAATCGCTTTTAAAGAATAAAAGCCCTATTCAAATTCAATTAACAACTGGCCACCTGATACATTTTCTAATGGAACAATATTAATCTTAGCGATCTTACCAGAACGCTCCGCTGTAATAATGTTTTCCATTTTCATTGCCGTAAGTACAATCAACTCTTGGCCAGGAACCACTACATCTCCAACAGCAACACTGATGCCTACAATTTGCCCAGATAATGGTGCTAGTAATTCCAACATCCCTTCAACATCATCTCTTTTAAGCATTAGCGACTCAAGTTCGGACATTCTTGGCGACCTGACATAGGTTTCTACCGATATCCCAGAATATGTCAGCCTATATCCAGTCACTATCCTTTCAACTTTGATATTTACCTTTTGGCCATTTATAATTGCTGTAATTAGTGGGCTGCCTATATTCCAATTACTGCTAATAGTAATTCTGTTTAAACCATGCCTTATGTTATAACCATTATCAACCTGTTTAGTCATTATTGGAAATTGCCCACCATCGATCGACACAATCCAGCGAGTACCAATTTTATTTGACTGATCTGACATTTGATTTTGTAACGAAGAGGCCCTTTTTTGCTCAGTGAGAAAAGCAAAAATAGCTGTAGATAAGAAGACCTCATTTATTTCCGATGTTAACTTCGCTCCAGAAAAGCCATCTGGATATTCTTCATCGATAAATCCAGTATTAATATCACCGTCCATGAATCTCTGATGATGAATTAGCGCTTCTAGAAAGCTAATATTATGAGAGATACCTTGAATTACAAAAGAGCTCAAGGATTTTTTCATTAGTTCAATCGCTTCTTCTCTAGTTTTAGCATAAGTACATAATTTTGCGATCATAGCATCGTAATACATGCTAACTTCGCCACCAGGACCAATACCGCTATCGATTCTTACATTAGCGCTTTTAGGCGGCTCATGATATTCTAAAATCCTCCCGCTTGAAGGCAAAAAACCACGAGAAGGATCTTCAGCACAAATCCTAGACTCAATTGCCCAACCATCTAGCTTAACATCATCTTGAGTAAACGAAAGCTTTTCACCAGCAGCAACTCTAATCATCTGCTCAACAAGGTCAATACCTGTAATAAGCTCTGTAACCGGATGCTCAACTTGCAACCTAGTATTCATTTCAAGGAAATAGTAATTTTTATCCTGATCCATCATAAATTCAACAGTTCCAGCCGAATAGTACCCCACTTTCTGAGCTAGAGCCACAACTTCTGAATACATTTTCTTTCTGGTTTCTTCATCAACAAATGAACTTGGAGCTTCTTCGATTACTTTTTGATGATACCTTTGAATTGAACATTCACGCTCACCCAAACATACAGCATTACCAAATTGATCAGCCAAAAGTTGGATCTCGATATGCCTTGGAGATTTAATCAATTTTTCAATAAATACCCTACCATCACTAAAGCAATTTTCAGCCTCAAGCTTAGCTGAAGCATAGGCCTTTTCCATTTCTTTTACGTTATTAACAACACGCATCCCACGACCACCACCACCAGCTGCTGCCTTGATAATAATCGGGAATTTTATACCTTCCGCTATTTCAATTGCTTGCTCCAGGTTATGAATTATCCCCATATAACCAGGGACAGTACTAACACCAGAATCTATAGCAACTTTCTTTGCTTCTATCTTATCTCCCATTTGCTTGATAACTTTGGCACTAGGGCCAATCAAAGTTATGCCTTCTCGTTTTAAAATATTAGCAAACTGAGAGTTTTCAGCTAAAAATCCATAACCAGGATGTACCGCAGTTGCGCCGCTAATCCTAATTGCATTAACTATATTTTTGATTGATAAGTAACTTTCTGTAGCAGGAGAATTACCTATGAAATATGCTTCGTCAGCATATTGCACATGATTTGAGTTTGTATCTGCCTCGGAATATATAGCAACAGATATAATGCCCATTTTACGCAAAGTTCTCATTATGCGTAAGGCGATTTCACCTCTGTTTGCTACTAATACTTTTTCAAATAATGGTTTGTTCATATAATTTTTAAACTATCTTTACAATGGTAAATTATCATGCTTCTTCCAAGGCGTTTCAACCTTCTTGGCACGTAAATAATTCAACGATTTACAAATGCGCCAACGAGTATTCTGTGGTCTGATAATGTCGTCAAGGTATCCCCTGGAAGCAGCAATAAATGGAGAAGTTATATTTTCTTTATATTCTTCTATTATTTTCTGTTTAGCGACCGGATCCTTACACTCTTCTCTGAAAATAATTTCAGCAGCCCCTTCTGCTCCCATAACTGCAATTTCTGAGTTTACCCAAGCATAATTAACATCACCGCGTAAATGCTTAGAATTCATCACAATATATGCACCGCCATAAGCCTTTCTAGTAATAACAGTAATTTTAGGGACTGTAGCTTCAGCATAAGCATAAAGCAGCTTAGCACCATGTTTGATAATGCCATTATATTCCTGCTCCACGCCAGGCAAAAACCCAGGAACATCAACAAGAGTAACCAGAGGAATACTAAAGGCGTCACAAAATCTAATAAATCTTGCTGCCTTACGAGAAGCATCAATATCTAGACATCCAGCCAAGTGGAGCGGTTGATTGGCAACAAAGCCAACAGGCATGCCTTCCATATAGCCAAAACCTATTATTATATTTTTGGCATAGTCGGGCTGCAACTCAAAAAACTCTCCTTCATCAACAATCCGAGCTATTAATTCCTTCATATCATAGGACTTATTAGCAATAGTTGGAACCAGAGTATTAAGCGACATATCGACTCTATCAGCCGGATCTCTTGTTGACCTAATTGGTAAGACACCACGATTAGACAGTGGTAAAAAATTAAAAAAGCGCCTCGTTTCAAGCAGCGCTTCTATATCATTTTTGAAAGCTAGATCCGCTACCCCTGATTTAGTAGTATGAACCCTTGCTCCACCAAGCTTTTCTTGGGTAACTTCTTCGCCCGTAACTGTCTTAACCACTTCTGGCCCGGTTACAAACATATACGACGATCCTTTTACCATGAAGATAAAATCGGTAAGAGCAGGAGAGTATACCGCTCCACCAGCACACGGCCCCATTACTAAGGTAATCTGAGGAATAACACCGGATGCTTTAACGTTTCTTTGAAACAATTCTCCATATCCGCCAAGCGCATCAACACCTTCTTGTATCCTAGCACCACCTGAATCATTTATTCCGATTACTGGCGCTCCAATTTCAATAGCAGAATCAATCAGGTTGCAAATTTTCTTTGCATGATATTCTCCAAGAGAACCGCCAAGAACGGTAAAATCCTGGCTATAGACAAAAACCAATCTACCATTAATTGTTCCATGACCAGTAACTACGCCATCACCAGGGAATTTCTTATCACTCATCCCAAAATTATCACAACGATGCTCAACAAACATTCCTGTCTCTTCAAAGCTATCAGGATCCAGCAAAACCTCTAAGCGCTCTCTTGCAGTAAGCTTTCCTTTTTCATGCTGAGCAACTATCCGCTTGATTCCTCCACCAAGACGTGCAGCACTCCTTTTATTTTCAAGTTCCTGCTGATGTAAAGCCTGTTTACTCATACTATAAATCTTTAAGATTAATATTAGCGATTATAGTAAATTTTTTGAGAAAGGATAGAAGAAAGTTATTTACCTAGCCTGAACTATAGATAAGGAATAAAGTCGTATGATTTTGTACTGAGACCGACCACATACGCACCGTCATCCTGAACTTGCAAAAGGTCATCATCAACTTAGTAAAAGTCATCCTGAACTTGATTCAGGATCTTCTTCTGCTTCATGAGATCCTGAATCAAGTTCAGGATGACTTTTTGGTTCAGCTTAAATAATATCGCAGCGCCCATACCAAAGCCCGGAAAAATTTAAACGGATTTCCATTGGACGCTTTCATACCTTCTTTCAAGAAAAACCAACTCTCTTTAAAGCCGCCTCTAGTTATTGTTTTGCAAAAACCTACACAACAAAAGTCGTATATAGAACTATTTAATAAATAGGCATATTGCGGATATTTGGTTTGTAGAATCTTAATAGCATCAATATGGTCAGTGCGATATGCTGAATTTGTTTCGGTAATATTTGACCCATGCTTTTGGTACACATACAAAACTTCTGGAATATAATTTATTCTGCCCTTATTACCAGCCAATATCATAATTTCTTTATAAAAAGCTAGGTCAGCTCCATATCTTATTTTAGCAAAAATATTTTCCTTTGGCCTAAATTCAGCTCTAAACATCAATGTTGGCGAATAATATATAGAATCAGCTAAAGCAACTTCAACACCACCAGAAAGCGGGGGTCTTTTGTCGCTTAAACAATACAGTTCTTTTTGCAGAAAAACGTCAAAAACAGATGCGTCCGTATAGCAAATTATATTATTTGGACCATTTTCCATCTGCACAACCTGCTTAGCAATTATTGATGGTAAAAATCTATCATCTCCTGCAAGTGCAACTATATATTTACCTTGGCAAGCCCAAATGCATTTAAACCAGTTATTTACAGGACCAGTATTTATCTCATTAATTAACACCTTGATTTTATCAGGATAGTTCTTTGCATACCCCGAAATAATATCAATAGTATTATCCGTTGAAGCATCATCTGATATTACAATTTCAAAATTTGGGTAATCTTGTTCCAACGCACTATTTATGGCTTCAGCAATGAATTTACCACTATTGTAAGTAAGTATGGCTACAGAAACTAAAGGTGACTTAATATTCATTAGCTTGCAGTAATTTTATCGATGACCGCCTTATACTCATCCTGTCGCTCTAAAAAAGTATTTTTTGTATAAGTCATAAGATAGTCCAAATCCGTTTCACCAAAAATAGTTGCGCCAAATCTTTGATAGAAATCTACAGCTTTTTTATTCTTTTTTCTTACATCAAAATTAGTTTTATCCAATCCTAGTCCAAAAAATACAAATCTATATAATAAAAATACCGACTCAAAGCTAGCATATTTCCTAGCCTCGGGTATTATAATCCAGCTACCCCAGCAGAACACATTCCCTTGAACATCATAAACCCTTATCGTTCCAACAAGTTCTTGCTTCTTGTTTTGTATAACAAAATAAAAATCTCTTGAATATAGCCTATGCGTTTTTATCCATTCTCTTTGCTTATCTAGGTTATTCTCAACTGGAGAAAGGTACTGATTTAATTCTGGATCAAGACGCAAGGATAAAATAAGTTCTGCGTCCTCAATTTCTACTAGCCTTAGGTCGATATTTTTTCCTAGTATCACAGGAAACCCTCTTTATCCAAAAAATCAATTAGTAATTTTATATCAATATGAAAATCCGCATGAATACTATATTTTTTTCTAACCACTATACTTTTGCCAATAACATACTCTAAATTGAGGCCTAAAGCTTGAGTAAGAGCACCAAATAAATGAAGATTGGTTTGACTAACATCACTCATCATCATCAATATTTTACAATCCTTAGGGGCAAAAATGAAATTAGCCATTCCAGCCCCGCTTTGACCTATTATCAATTTAGCCTGAGAAAATAGTTGCACTTGAGCAAAGAACGACAAATGCTCTGGAAATATTATCTCAAAACCTTTTTCAACTAAAATATCCTCTATCTCATTCGAATTAAGCACTTGTCTATAATCAGAATTTTTTCTAGAAATATACAGCTTTCTAAATCTTAGTAAGTTCTTACGAGATGCTGTTTTTTTTAAAACAGCTTCTCTAACATAGCTAATTGCTTTAGCAGAATATAAAGAATCTTTATCGTAAATTGGATTATTATAGTTATCATGAACTACTGACAATTGAGACGGGTAATATAGCCTGCCAATCTCATATACAGTATTGCTATTCAGTTTTATTAATTTTCTATTACCTTGATTCAATAATGCAAGGGCTTCATAAAATTGTTTTGGCAAGTGATCATCAACCAATAAAGGAATATTATTATCCAGTTCATTCACAAGACTTAATCTCGGCAAACATTCTATTATCCAATGAAAATAGTTTTTTGAATGATCTTTAGCAAAATGAATTCCCTGATCAATATTTATAGTTTTTAAAGGAAATTTGATTGTAATATTACCTCTAGAAACGCTTGATATTAAAGGCGATTTTACGGCATATCTGTCAAAAGTATTTTTATCAATCTCATCATATAGTATGCTTTTATCTACAACAATTAAATCTGTGCCCGCAAAGATTTGTGCACCAATAATTTCGGCCAAATAAACATCTGGTAGTTTTGCTTCGCAAGCATATTCTTCATTTACTTTAAAATCTTTATTAATCACTTTGGGCAATGTTAACTCTATAATTTCACCTTCCTTGTGAAAAATTACCCGAGCTTTTAAATTTTGACATCCTTCTAGAATAGAAAAATACGGTAGAGTAACTTTTTTAAAGAAAAAAACTCTATTTAATTTCAAACTATCCAAATTTTTTTGAAAAATTTCCCTACTTGGATTTAAACGAATAGCAATACTTATAATATATCCAGTAACAATCTGTGCTACCCGATAAAAGCGCATTGCAAACCAATTAAGTAAATTAGCCAAAGTAAGTTTTTTGTATAATTTAGCTATTTTCATATCGATTTGTTATGCGAAAAATTTCTTGATTATTCCAGCGCAATAAGCTGCTTCTTTTTCCTGCAAATAAGGATGCATTGGCAGGCTAAGTACAGTAGAGCAGATTTTTTCTGTATTCAAAAATGAACCTTGCTTGATATTCATATCCTTATAGGCTTCTTGCATATGAATAGGTTTTGGATAATGAATAATTGCTCCGACACCATTTTTTCCGAGAAACTCTTTTAGCTCATCTCTTCTTGAAGTCCTAATAGCAAATATATGCCAAACATGTCCACCGTCGTATTCTGGCAAAATAACATCTCCTATACCCGCAAGCTCAGATAAGTAAATTTTAGCAATAGTGCGGCGCTTTTCATTCCAACTATCTAGATGTTTTAATTTGATAGACAACACGCCGGCTTGTAATTCATCTAACCTACTATTTACGCCCTTTATTTTGTGCTCATAACGAACTGGACTTCCGTAATTACGTAGTAACTTAATTTTCTCAGCTAAAGCCGAATCATTTGTTGAAATACACCCACCATCACCAAAACAACCTAAGTTTTTACCTGGATAGAAACTAAAGCCAGAGCAATCACCAAACGTACCAGCTTTTTTGCCCGTTGTTAAATCCACAGCACCATGACTTTGCGCAGAATCCTCAATAATTTTCAAATTATGCCGATTAGCAATTTCTATAATTTGGCGCATATCGCAAACACGGCCATAAAGATGAACAGGCATAATCGCCTTTGTTCTACTAGTTATAGCTTTCTCAATTTGCAGCGGATCTATAAGGCAAGTTTTATTATCAACCTCTACAGGAACAGGGGTAGCACCAGCTTCCGAAACAGCAAGCCAAGAAGCAATGAATGTATGAGCTGGCACTATTACTTCATCACCAGCTTTTATATCCATAGCTTTGATACTAAGGACGAGCGCATCAAAGCCGTCTCCTACTCCAATTACATGTTTTACTCCCAAATACTGAGCAAATTCTTGTTCGAATTTAGATAATTTATCTCCAAGTATATATGAACTATCTTCATTAACTTCATACCAAAGATGATCAAATTCAGACTTTAGCTCTTTATATACTTTTTTTAAATCTAAGAAATGGACATCCATTTTTGAAACTCCTTGTATGATCTAATATAATCTTGTTCATCATAAACATCAGATGCCAGCACAATAACCTGAGGATTATTTTGAAAATTCACTAGTTCTCTCCATAAAGGCTTGGTAATGCACAAACCTTTATCCGGCGAGTCTAGAATAACGGACTCTCTTTGTTGACCATCGTCTAAAGTAAATTCAACTGATCCATGCGAGCAAAAAATAAATTGCTGCAATTCTTTATGAGCATGAGCCCCACGAACTTCCTTTATATCATATAGCCAGTATACCCTTTTAACAACAAAAGTTAAAAGTTGCCCTAGCTCAGCAAAGGAAAGGCTTCCTCTCTCATCGCTAATGCGGGGTATTTGAACTAGTGTGTATCCGTCGATCACAACTTAAATTAACTCTTTTTATATACTATTTTGTAAAACATTGAAAAAAGATATGATATATTAAAATTCCTGTCAATAAGGTTTCACAAAAACATCTATAAACAATCACAGTCAATTCAGATGAAGATGGGACTAGGAGCGAGGAGCGAAGCCTATAAAGTACTAGGAAGCGACTAAGAAACGTCTTAGCTTCATCTGAATTGACTATAGACTAAAGATCTATAGCACTTTATGATCATCTCATTGGGTATTATCATAATTATATTAAATGCACGACAATCAAGAAGAATTAAATGAACCGCAACTACTTGCAACAAGATACACAGAAGGTCCACTTCTTGTTCTTGCTGGAGCTGGTACGGGTAAGACAAAAGTTTTAACACACCGCATAGCCCATATTATAGAGCAAAGCCTTGCACAGCCCTATGAAATTTTAGCTGTAACATTTACCAATAAAGCTGCTAAGGAAATGCAAGATAGAATAACTAATATTATTCATGCGGATGGACTTAATATTGGTACATTTCACTCCATTGCTGCAAGAATGCTAAGGACTCACATTGCTTCCCTAGGGAAAGATTTAACCAGCAACTTCACCATTATCAATCAAGATGACCAGATCCGACTCATCAAAAATATTGCTCTTGAGCTAAACATAGATGTGAAGCAATATCCGGCTAAGATGATTCACATTATTATCTCCAAATGGAAAGACCAGGGCCTAACGCCAGATAAAATAGGTGAATCAGATTTTATTGCACCAGCTTATAGACTTGCCAAAATAGTTTATTTTGAATATCAAAAGCAAATGCACGCCTCAAACGCAGTTGATTTTGGCGACTTACTGCTTTATTGCAATCAACTACTGATTCATAACCAGGATATTTTAGAACATTACCAAAATAAATTTAAGTATATATTAGTAGATGAATACCAAGATACAAACGCCGTTCAATATGTTTGGGTTCGTATGCTCGCCAGTAAACATAAAAATATTTGCTGCGTTGGCGATGACGACCAATCAATATATAGCTGGAGAGGTGCTGAAGTTAAAAATATACTTCGGTTTGAACAAGATTTTCCAAGTGCTATCGTGGTCAAACTTGAACAAAATTATCGTTCAACTCCTTATATTTTAAGCGCGGCATCCCAAATTATCAGCCACAACAAACATAGGCACAGTAAAAAGCTTTGGACCGACCAAAAAGACGGAGAAAAAATTAAAATTATTTCTTGCTGGAACGATAAGGAAGAAGCACGATATGTTACTACCGAAATAGCAAAATTTATAAATAATGGTAAGTACAAAACAAATCAGATCGCAATTCTTGTGAGAGCTGGCTTCCAAACAAGATCTTTTGAGGAAACATTTATCAGCAATGCCCTACCATACCAAATTATTGGTGGCCTTAGATTTTATGAGCGAATGGAAATTCGCGACTTGCTTTCTTACATTCGTCTTAGCATTAATCATAACGATAACCTTGCTCTTGAGCGCATTATCAACGTACCAAAACGATCAATTGGTAATGTTACCCTAAAAAAAATCAAAGACTTTGCTTCTGAATACGAAGTATCTGTATTTGAAGCACTGAAGCAGATGATTGAACAAAATATCTTAAAAGGTAAAACAAAAGATAGTCTTGAAGAATTTACTGACCTAATTGTCCTAGGTGGCCAGAAATATCAGCATGAATCAGCATTTGAAGTAACAAAATTTATTTTGGAAAAATCTGGTTATCTTGCCGTATTAAAAGAAGAAAAAACCGACGAATCAAGAGCCCGAATTGAAAACCTCAATGAGATGCTAAGAGCGATCGATGAATTTAATAACATTACTGAATTTGTTGAACATTCAAGCTTAGTAATGGATAATGAATCACTAGAGTCTGACTTTGGTGGTACAGTTAAAATCATGACTCTCCATGCAGCAAAGGGACTTGAGTTTGATTTGGTATTCTTGCCTGGCTGGGAAGAGAATATTTTTCCTCACCAAAAAGCCATAGCTGAAGAAGGAGACAAGGGGCTTGAAGAAGAAAGACGTATTGCATATGTCGGAATTACGCGTGCCAAAAAAGAACTTTACATCACACACGCTGAGAGTCGAAGAATTTTCGCTGAATTCATCAAGTCTATACCGTCAAGGTTTTTAAGAGAAATACCTTCTGAATTATGCGCAACCAGTTCTTCTACTAACAAACTAAATTACTTAGGATCAAGACATAATTTTTCGATGCAAACAAGCAACCATAGGCAAAATAATATTGATACTATAGCCACAAAAAAACCTGGCAGCAGAATACGGCACTCTAAATTTGGTACTGGTGTTATTGTGAGAAAAAATGGCGACAGCCTGGAAATCGCATTCGAAAAGATTGGTCTTAAAACAATTAAAGAAGCCTATGTTGAATTGATATAACTCAACATACATGCTTTGCTCAAAACCATCATGCTAAATTTGCAGATTTTTAGCTCAGGATCGTCTCTGAAAATACCGTCATGGCTAGAAATAATGAGCCTCTACAACCGTCCAGTCTAAAACTTTATAAAAATTATCAATCAAAATAATGTTATGGACTATAGAAGTTTATTGAAATAATTTCGATAAGCCATTATAGTTCCGTTCATTTTTAAGATTTGGGATAATCCAATTTATGTCTAATAAAATAGGGTTTTGGGCAGTATTTGCTTTTGTAACCGGGAGTCAGATCGGATCAGGTGTATTCATGCTTCCAGCAAATTTAGCTGGATATGGCATTTTCAGTTTAGCCGGCTGGGCAATATCTGGAGTAGGAGCAATTGCTCTTTGTTTGGTCTTTGCATCGCTTTGTGCAAAATTTCCTGAAACAGGTGGGCCACACACCTATGTAAAACATACTTTTGGCCTTACAGCGGCATTTTTTACCGGATGGACTTATTGGATTATTTCATGGGTTAGCACTACCGCTGTGATAGTTACTGCAATAGGGTCATTAAGTGTATTCATTGGTCCACGCTCACCATTCGTATATTTAGCCTTAGAAATTATATTACTTTTACTTATTACATTTTTAAATCTTAGAGGGGTTAAAGCAGCGGGGAAAGCCGAGCTTTTCTTAACTTTACTGAAATTCATCCCTCTATTAATTATGCCGCTAATAGCTTTATGTTTTTTCAATAGTAATAATTTTGTTATTGATCAAAGTGTCTCAAGCATTTCAACTACATCAATGCTTGCTAAAGTTACACTCTTAACTTTATGGGGTTTTATTGGTTTAGAATCTGCAACAACCCCAGCTGGCTCAGTAGAAAACCCTTCCAAAACTATTCCTAAAGCAATTATTTCTGGTACTCTATGTGTAGCCCTGCTTTATTTTGTTAATAGCGTAGGAATAATGGGTTTAATACCTGGCCAAGATTTAATGCATTCAAAAGCCCCTTATGTTGATGCTGCTCAAATTATTTTTGGAGGCCAGTGGTATTTAGCTATAGCGTGTATTGCTGCAATTATTTGTGTAGGAACCCTAAATGCCTGGATACTAGCAAGTGGGCAAGTAGCACTCGGTCTTGCAGAAGATGGTTTAATGCCTAAAATATTTGCTCAAAAAAACAAACATAACGCACCACTTTGGAGTATTGTAGCAAGTTGCGCTGGAATCATACCTTTATTATTTCTTACTGCCAATGAAAGCCTCGCTCAGCAAATAAATGCTATAATTGACTTTTCTGTAATGGCATTTCTTTTTGTATATTTAATGTGCTGCCTTGCTTTCTTAAAATTATTAATTCAAAAGAAAGTGCAATGTTCCATTATACAATGGTCATTTGGCCTTATTGCTAGCGGTTTTTGTGTGTGGATAATATATGAAACACCTATTAAAACTTTAGCGATCGCAAGCTTATTCGTACTTAGTGGGCTACCGCTATATCTGTTTTGGTATATACGAACTAAGCAACAACCATTGTTGGACAGAACCAATACAGAATTTTAATATCTCTCTTATTAATAAATAATTCATCAACCGTACTCGTAAGTTAATATTTTAATAGTAAAAGTTTAGTTTAACTTATATTTAATCAACCTGAATTATGGATAAGAGTATAGTCTTGTATAAGGCTGCTTACCACACGCAGCGTCGTCATGTTGGACTTGATTGAAGGATTACCCCTAGCATCTCATGAGGCAGAAAGAGGCTCGGATCAAGCCAGGGACGCCTGGTGTTTCTCTTAATAACTTTACAATATGACAAATATGTTAGCTAACAAGCTACTAATCTCTTATCTATAACTCAGGTGTAATTAACCCCAACTATGGATAAGATAAATATTAGATGTAGTTATGTTCGGCAAGAAATATTAGTAGTCATACCGGGCTTGATCCGGTATCTTCTTATCTACCCGTCATGCTGAACTCAGTTGGTTTCGCATGTCTCTTCGGCCAAGTAATCTTCTCCTATCTCATGAGATCCTGAAGTAAATTCAGGATGACGGTGCGTACAGCGAGTCCCAGTATAAAACCATACGACTCAATTCCTTATCCATAGTTCAGGTTAATTAGGAAATTCTATTTATAAAAAACAACTAATAAGCTAGTAGATGGATTATTTTTTAGCTTATTCTTTAGAAGGAGAATACTTAATGTCTACTATACTAAGCCTTTCATTTAGCTTAGTTATAACCTCAAGGGTAATATTCATATTACTCTCAACAAATAATACCTGAGAACTTGGAAAAACAATATTAAATCCATACTGTTTTGAAAGCTCGGTTATTACATCAATAGTACTCTTATGAACTTGAGCTATGGCTTTAGAGTGAGCTTCTTCTAAAGCACTTTTCTTATTCTGCATTTCTTTTTGAGTTTTGCTTACCTTTTTATTAAACTCCAAGACTTTCTTGTTAAACTTTTCTTCACCTAAGGCTACACGCTCTTTAATTAATGCATCTTCCATGCTTTTAAGGTTCATTGCCTTTTCAGTAACTTCTCTCTCAATATTATCACTAATTTCATTAATAGACTTTTTTACGTGTTTGATAGCAAGCGAATGTTCTAGTATTGACTCAACATCTACAACAGCTATCTTGGCAAGAAATTTATCTTCTTCTGCCAAAGCAAAAATAGGTATTGTAACCAATAACAGCGCTATACATCGCAAAAATTTCATCTAAGCGAAACCACTAATCTTATTAAAAGTGTGTAGAAAATTTAATATGAAATGTTTGTCCTTCATCATATTTTTTCTTCTTAATTGGGAATCCCCAATCCAATCTTATAGGAGCAATTCTAGTCACCCAAAGAACACCCAAACCAACAGAACTTCTAAGCGCTTTATCGTTATGAAACCCTTTAGAAGTTTTTGAATCAGCGTCCCACAAAGATCCCGCATCACAAAATACAGCACCAGTTACATTAAATTCTTCTGGTAAACCAACTGGAAAATTAAGTTCTGTTGATAATGTATAATATTTTTGCCCACCGAGTCCCTCATCGGTCGCTATATCTCTAGGGCCAATACCACCTTGTGCAAATCCTCTTAAACTATAGTCTCCAAGATTGAAACGATCTGAAATCCTTACCTTTTTACCACCGACTCCCTTAATATGACCAGCAGCAGCAGAAAATTTTACAGTATATTTATTTTCAACAAAAGATTTAAACACTTTGCCATCAACATCGTGCTTCAAATACTTAGTATTACCACCCAAGCCAGCATATTCTTGTGTACCAGTTAATATATAACCATTTTTCGGTAGCACTCTGCTGTCTGTTCTATCATAAGTCAAACTATGAGACATTGATGAAGTAACAAAGTTACCCATTTGTTCTTTAATAAACACTGAAGCTGAGCTACCTGGGGCTTTCAACTGATCACGCTTTATCCCATACTCAATTTCATGAGATAGATCATCAGATATGTCATACCCTAAAGAAATTTTAGCACCAGTGGACTTCAATGAATAGTTTAGCTCCTGATTTGTAAAACCACTTCCACTACCATTTTCACTCCTAAATACGCTTCCTCCCAAAGAAAGATCCTTATCCATAAAATTTGGATCCGTCAATCCAGCATAATAATAAATACTCTTTTTACCAGCTTGAACTCCTGCACTGAGATACTTACCCGTTCCCACAAGGTTCCTTTCAAGGAAAGAAATTCTCCCGAATGGACCTCCAGCAGTATTGTACCCAACATCTAAACCTATTGAAGATGTCGATTTTTCTTCAACATTAATATTAATATCATACCTATCACTTTTATCAGTAGGAGAAAGGTTAAGAGACATTTTACCAAAATAATCAAGATTTCTGATATTTCTTTCGCCCCTTTCTATTTTCCCTCTATTATAAACATCTCCTTCAGCAATTTTCAGCTGGCGTCTAATAACATGATCTTCGGTTTTTAAGTTACCTTCGATATTAATCCTATTGATAAATATTTTTTCAGCTTGATCGACAACCATTACCACGTCAACGGTGCCAGACGAAGGGTTGGTTTGTATATCAGGGTGAACATCAACCTGTGGGTACCCTTTACCAGCAAGGTAATCAGCAATACGTTCTGCTGTTTTCTGAGATGCGCTTAAATTAAATGTTTGCCCCTCATTTTTATCAATAAATTTCCAAATTTCTTCATCATTTATACTTGCGAGTTTATTATTCAGACTTGTTTTACCAAATTTATATTTGACCCCCTCTTCTATTGAGTAAGTTAAAATAAATCCTTCTTTGGTTGGCAACAAGTCTGCTGTCACAGATATAACTCTAAAATCAGCAAAACCAACAGAATTATAAAATTGCTTTATCAGATGCTTGTCATACTCAATTCTTTCAGGATCGTAGGTATCATTACTCTCTAAAAACCTAAACCACCTAGCTTCTTTAGTAAGAATTATAGATTTAAGTTCAGAATCTTTATAATTCTCATTACCAACGAAATACAAGCTTCTTATACCTGTTTTTGGCCCCTCATCAATTTCAAAAACAACTTTAACTCTATTGTTTTCTTGGGATTCTATTTTTGACTTAACTTGTACAGAGAACCTTCCCGACCGTTTGTATATTTCTTTAATTTTTTCTACATCGGTTATAAGTTTAGCCTTCTTTAAACTCTCGCCTGCCGCAGTATATACTTCTGTTGCCAAGAGATTAGTCTTTACTTTGTGATTTCCTGTAAACACAACTTTACTAATAAATGGAGTTTCAATTACATTAACCATTAACAATCCATTATTAAACTGTATATTAATATTTTCAAAAAGAGAGGTTGCATAAAGATTTTTGATAGCATTATTACCTGCTTGCTCAGAATATTCATCCCCAACATTAATCCCTAAATATTCCTGAATTGTTGATTTTTCTACCCGTTGATTACCTTTGATATTTATCCCACTTACCTTATCTGCAAAAGCTTTCATAGATACCATAGTTACAAACATCAAAACTACTATTTTTAAAACTTTATTCACGAGCGTACCCTTTTTTACTAAATAAATATCCAGGTTTTTATATCATTTGCAAGAAAAAATACAACCGAAAAATGCATGAAGAACATTACTTCCGAACGAATAATTATTATTATAGACGATAATACAAAACTAAACTATCATTCTAACATTCTTCAATTTAAATCAGCTTAAGAAGGAAACTTACCTTTACCAATAGCTATTTTTTTGCTAGAATGCTCAACAAATCACTTTAAGATCCCAAATAAATGTTCAATTCGCAACTTAACAGCAAGTCCATTGCACGCATTGCTGCAATTCAAACTTTATACCAATTTGAAAATGATAAACAAGATACGGATATTGAAACATTATTGTTACAAATTATTGATTTTTATCGAGACAAAGATATAAAGAGTGATTATGAACTTGATTCAAAAAGCCTATTAAAACTCAAACCTAGTTTTAATTACTTAAAAGAATTGGTTAAACATACGCATGACAATATACAGGAAATAGATAAAATTATTGAAGATCACCTGTCCAACGAATGGACTATAAGAAGCCTGCCAAAACTTCTCTTTGCTACTCTTAGAGTATCAATTTGCGAAATGAAATATTTTCCAGAAACACCACGCAATGTTATCATTAACGAATATACTGATATAGCAAGCGACATGCTTGATGATGGACAGATAGGATTTGTCAACTCTGTGCTGGATAAGTACGCCGATAAAAAAAGGTAAAAATGTCAGCATCTACAGGCTACCGTGGTAAGTTCGTCAAAGTCAAAACAGCAAAAAAGAGAAAAACCTCTTCAACAAGATGGCTAGCAAGACAATTAAACGATCAATACGTCGCTCGCTCTAAAATTGACGGCTACAAATCAAGAGCAGCATATAAGATTATTGAAATTAACGACAAATTTCATATCTTAAAAGCAGGGTTCAATGTAGTTGATCTTGGCGCTGCGCCTGGAGGATGGTCACAAGTTGCAGCAAAAATTATTAAATCTGATTCTACAAACGCTGCTAATAAACTTGTAGCTATAGATTTACTTCCAATTGAAAATATTCCAGGGGTACTATCATTTCAAAAAGATTTTTATGACCATGATACGCAGGAAATAATCATAAATGCTCTAGCTGGAAATCTTGCTGACGTTGTGATGAGCGACATGGCAGCAAATACCATAGGACATAGCCAAACTGACCACATAAGAATTATGGCATTATGTGAAAACGCGCTTCATTTTGCACTAAAAATTCTTAAACCAGGCGGACATTTCGTAGCTAAAATATTTCGCGGCGGAGCTGAAGTTGATTTATTGACCATAGTTAAACAACACTTTAAAACCATCAAGCACTTCAAACCAGACTCAAGCCGTAAAGAATCAAGCGAATTTTACTTAATAGCTTTAAACAAAAAGGACTGATCGTATGAAAAAAAAACTTATAATCTTTCTTAGTATAGCGTCAATTTTTACTGCATTTAATACCTCAGCCCAAGAGTTTAAAATCGGAATAACTCAGCATGATTTTGATAACAAATTAAAACATAGAGTTGAGAAAGGGCAAAATATTATTGTTGAGTACTTACTAGATAAGCTAGATAATTACCTAAGAGCTTATCCTCATATAGGGGCAAGCATTAATAATAAAGGTTATACCAGTAATCTGTATACAGGATTAACTTGGCACGCTGATCTTGGTAGCAGCTTCTTAGTTGAGGCTTCTCTTGGTATATCGATTAATAATGCCGAGAAAAAAATATCGAAAAAAAGAAGAGGTCTTGGCTCAAATTTACTTTTTAGAGAATCATTTTCACTCGGTTACAAACTCTCTGAAATACACTCAATTTCGTTAATGATAGACCACATTTCCAGCGCCGACATTGTAAAGCCTAATCCAGGTTTAACTGATATTGGAATTAGGTATGGTTATAAATTTTAAAAGACTACCTGAGTATAAGACCGAAGTTCTTAATATTAAATTCATTGCTTATTTAGATGCGTGAGTAACTTGTTTTATGTCAAAAAGCGAAAGTAAAAGGAACTATGATACTAGTTCTAAATGTAAAGAAATACTAAGAGGAAGTGTACAATCTATAGAAGCTTCTTATTTGTCTGACTTTAGGAGCTTTGAAGATCTGCTTATTCCCAAGAATTATGAACTGATAATGGCCACGGCACACATGCAAGGCGATCTTTCGAGTAGTTACCAAGCTCTAGTACTTATTAATTATAAGGAAAAAGAAATAATTATTGCAAATAGTGGTTCAAGATATGCCCCTATTAAACACATGTTACTGGATTTATTTGGTGCTTTGCGTTTTGCTTTGGGCTTCACTCCTTACAATGTACAAGAAGTGATAAAGGTAAACGAAATGCTATTAGATTCATTAGGCCCTCTCGCTGAAAATTATACTTTTCATTATACTGGCCACTCTATAGGGGGAGTAATAGCACAGTGCGGTGCTGTACATATGAAAAAAAGTCTTCAAGAACGTGATCAAGCAAAAGCCATTTCTCAAGTTACTGCCATAACATTTGAAAGCCCTGGTGCTAAAGCTTTAATAGAGAAACTTGACGTTGATAACGACATAAGTACAGACGGTTTTATTACGATTAATAATCGGCCAAATGCTATTAATAGTTGGGGCTCTCAATGTAGTCAAGTTTTCACTATTGTTCCTGATGCTCAGCCACCTATTCCATCTACGTATATAGGAAGGGTTTTTAAAAAATTAAAGGAATTCTCTTCTAAAAATTATGTATTTTCATATTTTACTAATGTATTTCAATTGGCAGAAATGGGACTCTCGCAATTACAAAAGGACCATGCTTTAGAACGGTTCAAAGAAGTTTGCATAGAGGAACGTGGATCTTACCTAGATCAGTCTGGCGTAACAGCTAGCTACGTAGAGATATTTGAGCTGCCAATACTAGCCGATGGTTTCATGACTGACTCTGATTAACCCCAACTATTGATAAGATAAATATTAGATTTAGTTATGTCCAGCAAGAAATATAGTCATACCGGGCTTGATCCGGTATCTTCTTATCTACCGTCATGCCTAAACTTCGGTAGGTTTTGCATGCCTCTTCAGCCCAGTATCTTTTCCTATCTCATGAGATCCTGAAGTAAATTCAGGATGACGGTACGTACAGCGATCCCCAGTATAAAACCATACTACTCTATTCCTTATCCATAGTTCAGGTTAAATACCTAATATATAAGTAGATAAATTTAGTCAAAATAGGATATGATACAAATAATATCATATCCATTGACTTATAAGCGTTGATTATTATGCGTATTTTTATCCTTATCATTCTGTTTTTTCTATCTACTGCCACAGCAATAGGAGCATTTGATTCAGCTGAGTTTGCCAAAAATAAGGAGCTTCGAATCTTGCGTGTAACTCCAGAAGGAGAAGCCGATGTACAAGCAGGTAGGCAAATCGTCATTCAGTTTAATCGACAGGTGGTGCCAATTGGGCGTATGGAACGCGATAATTCAGAAATTCCTGTTGTAATTGAACCTAGCCTCCAATGTCAGTGGCGTTGGTTAAATACCAGTGCGCTTTCTTGTAATTTGGATGAAAAAAATGCTCTTAGGGAAGCTACCAGCTATAAAATTACCATTAACCCAGGTATCAAAGCCGAAGATGGGTCAACTATCGCAGAGGCTTTTACCCACCAATTTACAACGCAACGTCCTGATATCGTGTATGCTTGGTTTAGAAAATGGCTATCCCCAAGCGTTCCAGTTTTAAGGTTAACATTTAATCAGTCCGTAACTAAAGCGTCTGTGCAATCTAGTCTATTTATTGTTGCGGCACAAGGTAGTAAGGACAAAAATTTCACACTAAAAGTTGAACCAGACCCAGATGACAGAGAGCAACCATCTTATCTTCCTATCCCAGGCACCAAGACGTTAACTACTATAGATCAGACTAGCCCCCAGAAAAGTGATGAAGATTTGCGAAAGATTGGGGAAGATGAGGCAAGAAGAGTTTGGCTAGTCACGTCCGAACAAGAATTGCCACTAGATAGTTCTATTAGCCTTAAAGTCCTACCTGGCCTTGTTTCTGCATTGGGTAACGAAAAAGGCACTGGCAACAGAGAGATTCTTCGGTTTCAAACGTTTCCCGAATTCTCGTTTTTGGGTATTAAATGTTATACTAATGAAGATGATTCAAATTCAATTCTGATTACACCGGGCAAAGCGGAACCACAAAAATTATGTAATCCTATGCGCGGAGCAGCAATGGTATTTAGCACTCCGGTATTACGTTCTCAGATAAAAAACAACATTCTCTTTAATCCACCCCTTGATGTAAACGCTAGTAGTCCAGACGTTTGGGCGAATAGTGAAGATTATTCTAGCCTTTGGCAAGAGCATCAAAAAGATAGAACATATGAAATTTGGCTACCTGTTGGACTTAAAGCAATTACTGATTACAATTTAAAAACTCAAACCATTGATGAAAACAAAGAAATAGGTAAAACAGATTTACAAGATGAATTTGGTCGCTCCTTGCAAAAACCAATCGACATAAGTTTTAAGACAAATCATCGAAAGCCAAATTTTGAAATAATCCATAATAACGCCGTAATAGAAGCTAAAATTGAGAGCGAAGTGCCCTTGTATGTAAATAATTTGAATAAAATCACTTTTAATTATCGTAAATTATCGCCCAATGGTGCAGAAGCTGGTCTTTCGTCAACTCAAGAGATTCCAAACGTTCAAGACGTGCAGTTTGCAATCCCTTTCAAAATTCGTCAAATGTTAGCTGGAAAAAGTGGGGCAGTTTATGGACAATTAAGCACAGAACCTTTGGTTACTAAATCACCTGATAGTCATCGTTTATTTGCTCAAGTCACACCATATCAATTGCATGTAAAATTAGGACATTTTAACAGTACCGTCTGGGTTACAGATCTAGCAACTGGTCAACCTGTTGATGATGCAAAAGTTAGTATCTACAAAGATAAACTCACTGAATTAAGTGCTGGCAAAGAATTACTATCGGAGGCAGTTACCTCTTCTGATGGTATTGCGATATTAGCCGGTATGGAAAAACTTGATCCTATGCTTGACCTTTATAGCAGCTGGCGAGATGAAGATGACAAATTATTTGTCCGTGTGGATAAAAATGGAGAAATGGCGCTCATGCCAATTAGCTATAATTTTATTATTGATTCTTATCGATCCGTAGGAGAAAGTGTTTACTATAATACTAAAAAACTTTACGGACATATTATAACATGGGGAACAACTGCTCAGGGGATTTATCGAACTGGCGATACTATGCAATATAAGCTCTATGTTCGTAACCAAGACAACAAAACTTTAACTGCTGCCCCAAAAAATGGCTATAATCTTGAGATTATTGACCCGGTAGGTAATAAAGTCCATGAAATCAAAGAACTGTCTCTTAATGAGTTTGGCTCTTACTCAGGAGAATTCACTGTTCCAAAACAAGCATCGGTAGGCTGGTACCAATTTCGTTTAACAGCCGATTTTGCTAATAAAAAATCAACCAATGAACAAGAAGCGGAAAAGCTTACATGGTATCCTATCAGAGTCTTGGTTAGCGATTTTACTCCCTCTCCATTCAAAGTGACTAATCAAATAAATGGGGATCTATTCAGTTCTCAAGCAGATGTAGAAGTTTCTACTCAGGCAAAACTACATTCTGGGGGTGCCTATACAGATGCAAATGTACGTATCACAGCGATGCTTGAAAGTAAGGTATTTACCTCGAAAGATCCAATAGCTAAGGATTTTATTTTTGGCAGTTATGTGGACGAATATTACCAAAATCAAGTATTCCAAAAAATAGATCGTATTGATAACAAAGGAGAAAACTCCATTCTGTTTAAATTGCCTAAACAAAATATCTATTATGGTCGACTAATGTTTGAAAGCTCTGTGCAAGATGATCGGGGTAAGTACGTTTCTTCTCAAGCCTATGCAGATTATGCGGGCGTAGATCGTTTTGTTGGCCTTAAAACGAAAGATTGGATTTTTGAAACTGGAAGGCCTGCTAATATCGATTACCTTGTCACTGACGAACTTGGCAAACCAGTAATAGGCACAAAAGTCGCCATTACAATTGAAAAACAAGAAACAAAAGCCGCAAAAGTAAAAAGTGCGGGGAATAGCTACTTAACGGAATTTACCAACCATTGGGTACCAAAAGGTAGTTGTACAGGAGATTCACAAAATGTTTCAAATATTTGTGAATTCAATCCAAAAGAACCTGGCTATTATCGTGCTATTGCTAGTATTAAGGATACCAAAGGCGCTGATCATAGCACTAATATATATATGTATGTAGTTGGTAATGGACATGTCCTATGGAATGAACCAAATGATTATTCTTTGGAAATTATTCCAGAAAAATCAACATATAAAGTAGGTGACAAAGCAAGGTATCTGATCAAGAACCCTTATCCAAATGCTCAAGCTCTTATAACCATAGAACGTTATGGCGTAATTGATCATTTTGTCCAAACTCTTGAAGGCAGCACTCCAGTTATCGAATTTGAAATTAAGCCCGATTACATTCCAGGATTTTATTTGTCTGTTGTCATATTCTCGCCACGTGTTGATCAGCCTATTGAGGGGCAATTAGATCTTGGCAAACCATCGTTTAGAATTGGCTATCTGACTGTGCCAATCAAAGATCCGTATAAAGAAATTCTAGTTACTGCCAAAACAGATCATCAAGTTTATAAACCTCGTGATAGAGTAAAACTTACACTTCATGCAGAGCCTAAATTCAAAGACAAAAAAGAACCTATTGAGATAGCCGTGGTCGTGATTGATGAGTCTGTATTTGATTTAGTCGCAGGGGGTAAATCTTATTTTGACCCTTATGAGGGATTTTACAATTTAGATGGTCTTGATTTACGTAATTACAGTTTGCTTACACGCTTGGTTGGCAGACAGAATTTTGAAAAAAAAGGTGCAAACCCTGGAGGTGACGGTGGTTCTGATTTAGCTATGCGTAACCTATTTAAATTTGTCAGTTACTGGAATCCGTCTATAAAAACAGACGCCATGGGTAACGCCAAGGTTGATTTTGAAGTACCTGATAATTTAACTGGCTGGCGTGTTTTAGCTTTAGCAGTGACTCCATCAGATAGGATGGGTCTTGGCGACATAAATTTTAAAGTCAATAAACCAACCGAAGTTCGCCCAGTAATGCCGAATCAGGTTACAGACGGCGATAGCTTTGAGGCTGGCTTTAGTGTGATGAATCGTACTGATAAAAAACGAGATATAGTGGTAAATATTAAGGCTAGTGGGTCTTTACACGATAAAAAACTTCCAGCTACCCTAAATAAAAAAATAACATTAGAACCTTACAAACGCACTACAGTGTGGATGCCAATACAAACAAAACTAGTCGAGACTACAAAAGAAGGTGAATTAGGTAAAATTACCTTCCAAGTGACAGCTAAAGATTCGAGGGATGGCGATAAATTAGAGCATATTCTGGTTATAAATAAACGAAGGTCACTGGAAATATCTACAAATTATGGGACAACAAATCAGGATAAAGTTGAAGAGTCTATCAAATTTCCTAAAGAAATTCATACTGACATAGGTAGTGTTAGTATTGTCGCCTCCCCTTCTGTAATTGGCAATATAGATGGCGCATTCAAATATTTACGTGACTATCCATATACGTGCTGGGAGCAAATTTTGACTAGGGGGGTAATGGCTTCTCATTATATTAATCTACGTGCTTATATGCCAACAGATTTTGAATGGAAAGATGCCAAACAATTACCAGAAGAAACTTTAAAAATGGCCGCAAACTTCCAGGCTCCTAATGGTGGCATGGCATATTTCATACCAAAAGACCAATATGTCGATCCATATTTAACCGCTTACACTGCCATTGCATTCAATTGGATGAAAAAAAGTGGCTACAGCATACCAGAGGAAATTATAAATAAATTGCATGGTTATCTTGATAATTTCTTAAAGCACGATACTTATCCCGACTTCTACGATAAAGGCATGGCATCTACCGTACGTGCTGTGGCACTAGCAGCGCTTGCTCAAAATGATAAAATAAGCTTAGCCGACCTAGAACGTTATCGTCCACATGTGGCACAAATGAGTCTGTTTGGGAAAACTTATTTCTTACAGGCTGCAATGCATGTAAAAGGGGCAGAGAATTTTGTTACTGAAATATCTAAACTCATCTTATCCAATGCTAGTCAATCTGGTGGCAAGTTTACCTTTAATGAACAACTAGATGATAGCTATAGTAGAATTCTATCTAGCCCGCTGCGTGAAAACTGCGCTATACTTTCGACCTTTATTGAATTAGGAGAACAGAAAGAAGGAAAAGAACTAGTTGAAGACATTCCATATAAATTAGTTCGTATGATCACGGAGGCGCGCGGCAGCAAGACACATTGGGAGAATACACAAGAAAATCTATTTTGTCTTAATGGACTGGTTGATTACGCAAGGGTATATGAAAACATAAAACCAGATATGAATGTCACTGTTGCATTAGATAATAAAAAGTTTGGTGAGACAAAATTTAATGACGTCAAAGAAACTCCAGTTACTTTTATAAAAAAGATTGAATCAACTGATCCTGGAAGAGACGTAAAAGCAACTATTACCCGCAAGGGAGATGGACGGCTTTATTATACAACTCGTGTCAGTTTTGCACCCCTTAAGGAATACGATAGTTATACCAATTCTGGCATTGAAATCAAAAGAGAATATAGCGTTGAGAGGCAAGGTAAATGGGAACTACTTAAATCACCTTCAGAACTCAAACAGTCTGAATTGGTTAGGGTTGATATATTTCTTTCATTGCCGACTGCAAGAAATTTTGTTGTCGTTAGCGATCCAATTCCAGGTGGACTAGAACCAGTAAATCGTGATTTAGCAACCACCTCTATCGTAGATGCAGACAAAGGAAACTTTACAGCGGCAAGTGGCTCGTGGTGGTTCAAATATTCAGACTGGATCTCGTATAACGTATCGCGCTGGAGTTTCTATCATAAAGAACTACGTCATGATTCTGCTCGTTTCTATTCTGATTACCTACCAGCAGGAAACTATCATTTGTCATATACCACACAAGCCATTGCGCCTGGTAATTTTGTTATCCTGCCAGTACATGCAGAGGAAATGTATGATCCAGATATTTATGGCAAAGGTATTACGGAGCAGATTAAAGTACATCAACAACAATGATACATACACCATATACTGGTAAATTTTTCAAATGGTCTTGTCTGTCTTTGATCCTTGGTTTAGTTATCTTTATTGGCAAAACTATTTCAGACTTTACCTCACCATACATGGAGTTTCACGCTGTCCGCTCCGATGCTAGTAATTTACAAATTTTGGACCGTAATAATAAACCACTTACTTTTTCATATCAAACTCGCTGGAATACACACGATAATATAGCACTACATGAAATACCAGAATCATTCCAACAAGCTTTTATATTAGCTGAGGATAAACGTTTTTTTGAACATCATGGTGTTGATTGGCAAGCAAGGGCTAGCGCCTTATCGGAACGTATTTGGTCTAGTAAAAAGTCCCGCGGAGCAAGCACAATTAGCGAACAGGTAGTCCGGATGTTGCACCCTAGAGCACGTTCTTATTGGTCAAAATGGATCGAAGGACTAGAAGCAATTGCTTTGGAAATGCAAGTAAGTAAAAGTGATATACTTGAGTTTTATTTAAACCAAGTGCCTTATGCTTCAAATAGAAGAGGTGTAGTTCAAGCAGCACGGTTTTATTTTGATCGCGACCTAAACACTCTAAGCATTAAAGAAACTCTAGCTTTAGCTGTTCTGGTAAGAGCTCCATCAAAATTTGACCTCTATGGAGGCAAAGTACAAATCGAGGATTCCATTAATCGTTTAGCAAAAAAAATGGTGGAATGTAATATTCTTGATTCAGAATCAGTTATTAATCTGAAAAAACATAATCTTATCCTAAGTGCCGCAAAGACGCCAACATCGTCTTTTCATTTTGTCAATTATGTAAGAGAACACATAGGAAATCAATCTGCTTGGAATCAGACTAAAATAGTTACCACACTAGATAGCAACCTACAACAATTTATCAATGATCTACTTGAAAATCGTCTAAAATCATTGTCATCAAAAAATATTAATAATGCCGCTGCAATTGTAATAGATAGCAAAACCAATGAGATTATCGCTTGGGTTTCCGTCGGTTCTCAGTGCAAAGAAACAATGAATAAGGCTTCTGGGTGCCTAATTGATATGGTAACTGTTCCACGCCAGCCTGGTTCATCTCTTAAACCATTTTTATATGGTGCAGCGCTTGAAAAAGATTGGACAGCAGTAACGATAATCGAGGACTTACCTTATTCAAATAGGATTGGTCAAGGTATTCACCATTTCCATAATTATAGCAATTCATACTACGGGAAGGTAACACTTCGAACTGCTCTTGGTAATTCTTTAAATATACCAGCATTGCACACAATTAACTATGTTACGCCTGAAAAATATTTGTTTATTTTACAAAATCTAGGTTTCAAAAGTTTAACGCAGGCTGCAGATTATTATGACGAAGGTCTAGCATTAGGTAACGGAGAAGTAACACTATTTGAATTAGCACAGGCCTATTCAACATTTGCAAATCGTGGGATATTCTCACCACTTAAAATTACCTTTTATCGTGATGCTCCATCAGATAAAAAACGCATTTACTCAGATGAAGTATCTTCTTTGATAGGTAATATTCTCTCTGATCCTTGGGCAAGGAATCTTGAATTTAGTCGAGGTAGTGTACTGAATCTACCAACCCAAACAGCAGTAAAAACTGGTACATCAAATGATTACCGTGACGCTTGGGCAGTTGGCTATAATTATAGATATGTTGTTGGAATATGGATGGGAAATGCCGATTATAGCGCAACAGATGGGATTACTGGTTCATTAGGACCATCTCTTGCATTACGTGGTATTTTTAATGAGCTCACTAAAAATACCGAAACCGCACCACTTTATATTAGCCCCAAATTAGTGGCCAAAGATGTATGCATAAACCCTGAGGACTTAGAAAATCAAACTCTAAATTGTGCAATGCATACCGAATATTTCCTTCCAGAAGAAGAGAAATCACCAGTTGAACTTGCTACTAACAAAATAGATATTTTTCGCCCAGCTAATGGCCTGGAAATGGCCATTGATCCCCGCATACCACATAATAAACAAGCATTTGAGATGCGCCTATCAGGAGCTTTAGAAACAGATACAGTCGAATGGGTTATAGACAACGAAAAACATGCTCCTACATTAGGAATAACATTCTTGTGGCCAACAAAAATAGGTAAGCATTACGTAGAAGCTATAATATGGCGTAATGGCCAAGTTTTAACCAAAACAGAGAAGCATGTTTTTAATGTAAAATAACCGACTCGATTAGTAGCGCTTACTCTCAATTAATTCAATTGGGTTAAGTATATATCTCATTAATTAACTAAATATTAAAAAAATAACTTTTTATTTACAAAGTTGATTGCTCCACATAAGATTAATTAACTCTAATATTTCACAAGGTATTTTATGCTTAATGAAACTTCTCCTGATGATACTCAAGGCTCTTTACTTACACCTGGAAGCATAGTAGCTATTACTGGCGCTGCACTTTCTTTAATAGGTAGTCTAGCAACTATTGTATATGTAAAGGTAAAAAGCAGTTTTAGAGATGTACAAAATAGTAAAATAAAAATAGTTAGTAGTCTGGGGAAAAATCAAAGAGGAAGTGCAACACCTAAAATAATCTGCTAAAAAAGCAGTGCACACCAGAGGTGTTACACAAATGAAAAGATACAAACAATTAGCTCTTGAGGAAAGAGAAAAAATATA